>ENA-OSEO01000027-OSEO01000027.1-sediment-metagenome-genome-assembly--contig:-NODE-27-length-347361-cov-8.681932_pt1 | contig 347361 bp, 355 predicted proteins | sample MGYA00237883_ERZ534232 | MGnify/ENA metagenome assembly ERZ534232
GGATGAACCCGTCGCTTAAGGTTACGAAACGTAAAAATTGTTAGAAAAAACTGCAGAATTTAACTCCGCGCTTGACAGCTACGGTGCGAAACCCGATCGTATTTCCCTCTAAATCGCGCAGTTCGCTCGAATCGTCCGAATGCCGGACATAGAACGATCCCTGATCGTATCCGAGTACCTGCACGTCGGTTGCTTGGGTGAGAGAAACGGCAAAAAACCGTTCGATCTCTCCGCGAACCGTGCTGAAACGTCTCTCATACACTGCTCGATGCTCGGGAGTCAGCGTATGGATGTCGGTTTTGCGGATCGCCGTGTCGAGCGATTTCCCCCGAAGTTCTGCGGCTACCGCGTCACGATCGGCAAGTGCGGCTTCGGTGATCGCGCGGCACTCTGCGGGGCTAAGTACCCCTTCGAGTACCAGGTAGGGAAAATCGTGGTAGGGGTTGGGGAGCCGTTTGGTGGGTATCTCCATCCCCAGCAGATCATCGCGGGCGTAGACGTAATTGCTGATCTGGTGCATCGGAACGGTTACTTTTTATCCGTCACGATATAAAGCTGCTCGTGCCCGAGGCGTTTAAGGACGTCCATGACGCCAACGAAGTTCTGGAAAGCGGCTTCTTTGTCACTGTACAAAACAACCGTCATCTCCTTGCCCCCCTGGAGCACTTTTTGTTCGAACTGCTCCAGGCTAACCTGCGTTTTCTCGTCGATCCAGAGGGAGCCGTCTTTTTTGATCGTCAGCTTGAGCTCGCTTGGTTTATGCTCCGCCGAGGCCCCTTTGGCTTCGGGGAGATCGACGGGAATCAACCCCGTTTTGACGAACGTCGCGGTGGTGAGCACCATCACCAGGAGCACCAGCATGATGTCGATGAAGGGGATGACGTTGATCGAATCGATCCGTTTCATTTTCTTCACGCTTTATCCTTTGGTTTTGTTCTGAATTTCCCAACGGGTGATGATCTTCTCCATCTTACGCAAAAGGATGTTGTAAAACACGATCGATGGGATCGCGACCACAAGCCCCATCGCGGTCGCTTTAAGTGCGAGCGCGAGACCCGTCATAATTTTCTTGGGATCGACCGCACCGGCGTCTCCCAGCGCATAAAAGGTGATCATGATCCCCAAAACGGTCCCAAGAAGTCCTACGTACGGTGCGTTCGATCCGATCGTCGCGATCGTGCTGACGTTGTTGCCCAAATCCAGTTCGAGCTCCTCTTTCGTCTCGTAATCGCTGATACGGATCGATCCGTACGTCATCAGCCGCTCGATAAAAAACCATAGCGACACGACGCTCATCACCACCAAAATTCCGATTACTCCGTAATCGAGCGCCTGTTCCGCCCACGTAAGCCAACTGTTATCCATTCTGTTTTTCTCCTTTTTTAAATTCAAGTTTGACGCAGGTCCCTTCCCCGGGTCGGGAAGCGACGTGCAGTCCGATGCCGTGACGGTCGCAATAGCGCTTGACCAGTCCCAGGCCGATCCCGTATCCCGCCATGGCGGTATCGTTTTGATAGTAACGGTCGTAAATCCGCATCAGGGTGATTTCATCCATCCCCTGCCCTTTGTCGCAGATACTGAGGGTATTGGACTCCATCACAATCGCGATGGCAGGAGAGTGAGGGGAATACTTGATCCCGTTTTCGACGAGATTGTCGATCACTTTTCCCAAACCGATCCGGTCGCATTGGACGTTCCACGATCCGGTGCGGATCTCCCAGGCCACTCCCGGGTAGAGAGGACGCAAAAAATCAAGCCGTTCGCTGAGGAGTGTTTCGAGGTCAAACGATTCTATCCGTTCCCGTTCCATCTGCTTTTTGATCAAATAATCGAGCTCATTATACCGTTCTTTGAGCATCGTTGCGGCCGTTTCGATCCGTTCGAGCCGCTTGAGGCTTTTGTCGTCGGTGTTCGTTTTGCGGAGCATCTCGACGTTTGCGGTGATGGTGTTCACCGGGAGATTGAGTTCGTGCAGGGTCTCTTTCGAGAGACGCTCGAGATGATCAAAGTGTTCCCGGAGCGGGTCGAGGGCGATTTTGGCCAGAACCCTTCCGACTCCGACCGTCACGAGCAGCACTCCCAAGGCGATAATACCCCATTGCTGGAATCCGATTACCTGATGCAGGTAGTAGATCCCTCCGACCAGAACCGCCGTCGTGAAAACGTACAGCGACGTGAGGGCGATTTCGACGCTACGGAACAAGCCGATACCCCACGCCGCGGATATTGACGATCCGCTCCGAGCCGATCTCTTGTTTGAGGCGGTTGATGTAAACCCGCACCGCCCCTTCGCTGATCATTTCCGAGGGGCTCCACAAGGCATCCATGATCATCTCTTTGGTGACGATCTCGCCGACGTTTTGGATGAACAGCACCATCAGCTGGTATTCTTTGAGGGTGAAGGGGATCTCTTTGTCCCCCATCATGACACATTTGTGCCGTTCGTCGATACACAAATCTCCCGCACACCGCCGGCTTGTCCCTTTGCTCCGCCGCAGCAGGGCATGGGTCCGGACGATCAGTTCTTGCGTGTCAAACGGTTTTTTGAGATAGTCTTCGGCACCGATCTCGAACGCTTCGGACAAAACCCCCGTTTCTTGGTGAGAGGTCAGGTAAATCGCCGGGGTCGTATCGTTGGCCCGCCGGAGTTCCCGCAGCAACGAGAGACCGTCGATCAGGGGAACGTTGATGTCGAGCAGGTAAAGGTCGAAATGGCTGGCGTAGGTTGCATCCAGCGCCTCTTGGCCGTTTCGGCAGAAATGGACCTCGAATCCTTCTTCCTCCAATAAATCGGCGATCGATTCGCCGAACAGGAGGTCATCTTCGAGGAGGAGGATTTTAGTCGACACGCTCGATCGACCATTTGAGGGTTTCGCCCGCCTTCATCGGTACGACGCTGCCGTAGATGTCGGGGACGTGAAATTCGCGTTTGGAAAGCGTCACCTCTTTGTACTCGGCACAGATGCCGTAAATCCGCTGGGCGTTGTCGCTGACGAACGCCTGCAGGTTGTCGAGTTTGCCGTGTGCGTCGAAAATCTCGCACAACAGCTGCAGCGCGATGGGGGCGGTAAAGACCCCCGCACCGCACCCGCACGACTCTTTCGCATGTTTGGGGTGCGGGGCACTGTCCGAACCGAACATCACTTTGGGATGCGCTTCAAGCGCCACTTTCAGGAGCGCTTCACGGTCGTGCGGACGTTTGGCGATCGGTTTGCAAAACAGATGCGGCCGCAGCAATCCCCCCGCGACGTCATCCAGCGTGATCAGGAGGTGGTGCACCGTAATCGTCGCATAGAGGTTGTCGTATTTATCCAGCATCTCCACCGCGTCGCGCGTCGTAATATGTTCCATCACGATTTTCAGACGGGGAAAATTCGAGGCGAGCATTTCATACACGCTCATAAATTCCGCTTCGCGGTCCATCACGAAACCGTTCGTCTCGCCGTGTACTGAGAGCACGATCCCAAGGTCGCTCATCGCTTCAAGGGTCTCGCGCATCGACTCGATGTCAAACGACGCGACTCCCCCCTCAGAATTCGTCGTCACCCCGCTGGGATAGAGTTTGATCGCGATGATGTCGTCTTTGATCTCTTCAAGGAAAGCGCGGCTGTAGTTTTGGTAAAACAGCGTCATATAGGGTTCGAAATCATCCGCCCCCGTAGCATGCAGAATTCTTTCTTTGTACCCCGATACCATCTCTTTGGTCGTCACGGGGGGGACAAGGTTAGGCATGACAAGGGCCCCGCTGAAACTGTACGACGTCAGCGGGGCGACGGTTTCGAGCATTTCGCCGTCGCGAAGGTGAAGGTGCATGTCCAGCGGCATGGTCAAAGTTACGGTTTTCATCAGCGGCCTCCCAGTTGTTTTTGCGCTTCGCCGATCATGGCATTGAGTGCCTCTTCGTAGCGTTTGGCTTCAGACTCGTCGGTCGATTCGAAACGGGTGACGAGGACCGGGGTCGTATTGCTGGCGCGGACAAGCCCCCATCCGTGATCGAAAATAACCCGCACCCCGTCGACGTCGATGATCTCACGGATTGCGGGGAATCCTGCCGGGGGATTTTTCAACAGTTCCTTGAGTTTTGCGATCAGGGGGAATTTTTCCTGTTCGGTCGTTTTTACCTTGATCTCTTCGGTCGAAAACACTTTCGGAAGCTTCGCGATTTCGGCATCGAGGTCGATACCGTCCTGGATCAGTTCGAGCATTCGAAGCGTCGCATAAATCGCGTCGTCATAGCCGAAATAGCGGTCGGAGAAGAATACGTGTCCGCTCACTTCGCATGCCAGGTCGGCGTGAAGTTCTTTCATTTTCACTTTGAGGTTTGAATGCCCCGTTTTGTACATCACCGCGGTCGCTCCGCGCTCGCGCAGGGTATCGTACATCACCTGCGAGCATTTCACCTCCCCGATCACGGTCGGGTGTTCCATCTTCAGAGCAAACAACAGGGCCATCATATCCCCTTTGATGTTATTGGCGCGCGTCAGAACGGCGATCCGGTCACTGTCGCCGTCGTAGGCGAACGCAATATCCCCCTCTTTGAAGAGCAGCTCTTTAATGTCTTCGAGGTTGTGCTCTTCGCTCGGGTCGGGATGGTGGTTTGGGAACGTCCCGTCGGGATCGGTATAGATCCCCTTGGTATTGAGGCCGAGTGAGCGGAAGATATCGTCGATTGCCAGTCCCGCGACCCCGTTGCCGCAGTCGTAGACGATCCGCTGCGGCATCCCCCGCAGGTGGCCGAACGCTTCGATCATATAGGCTTTGTAACGGCTAAGCGCGTCGATCTCTACCACCTGACGCGCTACTTTCGGAGGAAACGGGAGGGCTTCGATCTTCCGCCCCAGGGCATAGATCTGTTCCCCGAAAAAAGGAGCCTTGTCAATCGTAATTTTAAATCCGTTGTATTCGCTCGGGTTGTGCGAACCGGTAATCATCACCGAAGCGCACGGCGTTATCCCGCCGAAATCCTGATAATTGCAAAAATAATTGACCGGGGTCGGAACCATCCCCATCCCAAGTACCTTCATCCCCCCCGCATTGAGCCCTGCGGCAAGGTATTCGAACAATACCGGCGAATGGCTGCGCGCGTCGTATCCGACCGCAACGTACTCGCCGTGCGGACGCATCTCATCGGCGAGCGCGTATCCCAGACGGGTAATCGTCTCTTCGTTTAGTTCTTTGTCAAAAATGCCCCGAATGTCATATTCACGGTAGATACTCATCAAATCCCTTTTTACTTCATAAACAATAACTAATTATACAACGAGGTTGTTGATACTCCACCCCGCAAACGAGGTAGATTCTTCATCCATAGCCTTATCAGCTATTTTCAGTGAAGCATTAGAGCCGTGTATCCCACGGTCTCGTATGTTTTTGGCGGCATTGACATCTGCGTTGTCTTTATGGCCGCAAGCTTTACATACAAACTTCTCTTGTTTCAATCGATTCTCTTTGGAGACATGACCGCATACGTTGCACGTTTGGCTCGTATGCTGAGGATCGACTTTGATGAACCGTCCACCCCGTGCAATCACTTTGTATTCAAGCAGTTCGAAAAACAGCCCCCACGATTGTTGAGTGATCGATCGGTTTAATCCCTGTTTTTGTTTGACGTTCTTGCCGGGCTTATCTTCGGTTCCCTTGGCCGATTTGGTCATGTTCTTGATTTTCAAATCCTCTACCACTACAATGCCTTGGTTCTCGGCGTATTGCAGTGAGAGTTTATGCAGAAAATCCTTACGCATATTCGCGATACGGAGATTCTGTTTGGCCAAACGTGATTTGGCTTTCGCACGGTTCTTTGAACCTTTGCTCTTGCGTGAAAGCTGCTGCGCTCTGAGGCGAAGTTTTGTAAGTTCACGTACAAGATCAAGAGGTTTGATCTGACCGCCGTTGCTGTCCGCCGCGACCAGTGATACACCTACGTCGATACCGATTGCTTCGGTTGAAGTGCATACCGGAAGGGTATTCACGCCATCATCAAATAAGATAGCGGCATGATAGAGGTTGGCTTCATATAACACGGTGACGGTCTTGATCTTTCCAGTCACGTCTTCACGGAGTCCTTTGCATTTTACCCATCCTACTTTGGGAAGATAGATCTTCGAGTTTTCAATTTTAACCCTCTGTGGGTATTGAATACTCTGGCGGCTATGATGTTTGGATTTAAACACAGGATAACCGCCCCCTTTCAAAAAATTCTGATACGCCTTATCCATATTAGAAATCGATTGTTGCAGGATCTGAGAGTCCGCATGTTTGAGCCACGAAGTCTTATCGCGCTTCTTAAGTGTTGTGATACGTTTTTGCAAGTCGAACTTGCCTAGTTTGATGCCAAACTTGGCATACGCATATTTTCGCAAAGCCAAAGACCGATTATACACATACCGTGCAGCACCTATTTGTTGAGAGATAGCAGTTTGCTGTTCAGTATTCGGATACAATCTAACTTTGACCGCTTTTAACATCACCTCTCCTTCTATGTGTGCTTTAATATTCTATCTGTTATGAGTGGTATGTCAAAATATTTGTCAAAATAAATAATCTATGGAAGTGGAAACAATTTGATATGCAATCTAAATGCCAGAATGCTTCCCTCAAGAAGTAATTTTAACTCGACAAAAGAGTCTTTGTTTCCAGGGCGAATCGCCCCGTAGAAGAATAATGCAGAAGTGTTACAGCAGTGTTAAATAGCCCGTTTAAATTCAGGATACGCTTCGAGCCCGCATTCGCTGATGTCGAGCCCCTGCACCTGATCTTCGTCCGACGCGCGGAACGGAATGAATTTATTGATCAGATAGATCATGCCAAACGATACCGTAAAGACGAATACGGCGATGACGCCGACCCCTTTGAGCTGGTTCAGAAACGTTATCCCGTTGGCGGGATCAGCGGCAAAAAAACCGACGGCAAGCGTCCCCCATATTCCGTTGATCAGATGCACCGACAACGCCCCGACCGGATCGTCGATACGGATTTTATCGAACAGCGGAACGGCAAATACGACCAAAGCCCCGCCGATACCGCCGATGATAATCGCATCGAACGTCTCGTACAGATGGGGGCCTGCCGTGATCGCGACCAGACCGCCCAGCGCGCCGTTGAGGATAATCGTGATATCGAACAACCGGTAGCGCGCATACGTCAGCACACCCGCCGCGATGGCCCCCGCTAGGCCCGCCGTGTTCGTATTGAACACCGTAAATGCCACGCTGTCGGCCGCTTCTTTCGTCGCGATCGAACCGACCGATCCCCCGTTAAATCCGAACCATCCGATCCACAGCAGCATCGCTCCCAGAACGACCAGCGGGATATTGGACGCGGGGATAACCCGGATCTGGTTTCCGGCATAACGTCCTTTACGCGCCCCGATGATAAGGATCGCGGCCAGCAGCGCCCATCCTCCCGTCGAGTGGATGACCGTGGAACCGGCGAGATCGACGATGTTCAAATCCAGCACGGTACCCTTGAGCCAGTCGCTCCCCCAGCTGATGTTGACCGACGTGGGATATATCAAGGCCCCCATGATGACCGTAAAAAGGGTCAGGGGAAGCAGTTTGGCCCGTTCGCCGACGCCGCCGCTCATGATATTGATCGCTTTGCCGACAAACGCCATCTGGAACATGAAAAATGCCCACTGGCTCATCGAGGTGCTTTGAAAACCACCGAACGCCAGTTCGAATCCGACGAGAATAAACGCCATCGATGCCACAGCGTAAATCATGACGTTGACCGTCAACACGCTGGAGACGTTTTTGGTCCGTACCAGGCCTGCTTCGAGCATGGCAAAACCGGGAACCATCAGGATGATCAACGTGATCGAAAAAAGGGCAAAAAGGGTATCGAGTGCGTAGGAAAGATCCATGCTCCGCCTTTATCAGGATATAAAACGGGCATTATAAATGCAATTGCACGGAATGAAGAAGAAAAATTGATTAAAAATTAATCATGCAGATTCAGAGGGTTGGGGGGAACAAGCCTGCCCCCGCCATCCCAACCGACACGTACGGTCGGGATATATCGCCGTTAAATGGCTTCGACATCCGTTTCGCCCGTACGGATACGGACGATTTTGCTGACATCGCTGACGAAAATTTTGCCGTCCCCGATTTTACCGGTGCGGGCCGCTTCGACGACGGTGTTGACCACCTGGTCCACCATCGCATCGTCCACCACCATCTCCATCTTGATTTTGGGTAGGAAATCGACCACGTACTCGGCACCGCGATAAAGTTCGCTGTGCCCTTTCTGGCGTCCGTATCCTTTGACCTCGCTCACCGTCATACCGGTGATTCCGATCTCGGCCAACGCATCCTTCACATCTTCCAGTTTAAAAGGTTTGATAACCGCTTCAATTTTTTTCATTGTCTCTTCCTTATAGGTTAAATCCGCGTTCGCCGTGTACCGATTCGTCAAGCCCCTGGCTCTCCTGCTCCTCGTTGACACGCGAACCGCCGGTCAATGCCATCGCGACATAGTAGACCACGATCGTTCCGACCAGGGTAAACAACCCGACGATCAGTACGGATTCCGCCTGTACCATGATCTGCCCCATACGGTCACCCGCATCTTTGAGCGGTCCAGCCCACAACAGCGCGTTGTCGCCGTTTGGAGTATACAGGGCGAAAACACCCGTTGCAATCGCACCCCAAAGGCCCGCGAGGAAATGAACCCCGAAAGCGTCGAGCGAATCGTCGTACCCCAGTTTTTTCTTCAGCACCGTCACACCGTAGAACGCTACGAGGGCACCTACCGCACCGATAATGAACGCACCGGATACATCAACGAATCCCGCAGCCGGAGTAATCGCGACCAGACCCGCAATGGCACCGGTCGCCGCGCCGAGCAAAGTCGGTTTTTTGAACACCGCGTACTCCACGATGATCCATGTCAGGGTTGCCACCGCAGCCGCAACCGTCGTCGTCAGATAAGCGACACCCGCAATCGCGTTCGCACCGAAAGCCGATCCGCCGTTGAACCCGTACCATCCGAACCAGAGCAGCCCCGCACCGATAGCGGTGAGAATGACGCTGGCAGGTTTCATTGCCGTTTTCGGATATCCCGCACGTTTGCCGATGAGCAGCGCAAGTACCAGACCGGCCAGACCGCCGTTCATATGTACGACCGTACCGCCGGCGAAGTCAAGCGCCCCTTCGTTGAAGAGATAACCGCCGCCCCATACCATGTGAGTGATCGGAGCATAGACCACGATTGTCCAGATAAAGGCGAAAACCATCCATGTGGAAAACTTCATCCGCTCGATCACCGATCCGGCCGCAATCGCCACGGTGATCGCCGCGAACGTTCCCTGGAATACGACAAAGACGAACTTGGGATAAAGCTGTCCCAGATCGACACTCGCAAACTCCGTCCAGCTGATACCGCTGAGCATCAGATGGCCGAATCCGCCGATAACCTGATTCATGGGTCCCTCAGCTGTTCCGAACGCAATCGAGAAGCCGGCGACGACCCACGCGATAAACGCGACGACAAACGCTCCGAACACCATGGCGTAGGTGTTGAGAACGTTTTTCGCTCTCGTCATCCCCGCATAGAACATTGCAAGACCGATCGGCGTCATCAGCATGACCAGCGCCGTCGACATCATCATCCAAGCCGTATCACCCGAATTGAGTACAGGTGCTGCGGCCGCTTCTTCGGCAAACGCCGATACGCCAAGTAGCGATAAAGCTAAAAGCCACTTTTTCATTATCCTCTCCTTATGTAGGTTGATCCTTCGAACAATCCCGTATTAACTGAAATGTCACGTACCATTGTACAAGTTAAGGGAATCAAGAAGATGCAAATAACTGATTATTTTTTAATCAATTTAAAAGATCATTTAGAAAGCAACTCAATAGGGGAGAAAAAACGGCTTACCGAGCGGGCGCGCGGGTACATTAATTAATTGGAGATTAAATCGCGTCGCCGTCGGTTTCGCCCGTACGGATACGGATAATACGCTCGACATCGCTGACGAAAATCTTTCCGTCGCCGATTTTTCCCGTACGGGCCGCTTCGACGATGGTATTGACGACCTGCTCGGCCATTGCATCATCGACAATCATTTCCATTTTGATTTTGGGTAGGAAATCGACCACGTACTCGGCACCGCGATAGAGTTCACTGTGCCCTTTCTGGCGTCCGTATCCCTTGACTTCGCTCACCGTCATACCGGTGATTCCGATCTCGGCCAGCGCGTCTTTCACGTCTTCGAGTTTAAAAGGTTTGATAACCGCTTCAATTTTTTTCATAATAATGGATATCTCCGCATCGTATGTAATCGTTCGAATAATTGTAACCTTATTTAATTAATTAAGCAATGAAGTGCCGATCGATCCGAAAAAAACAGATTTTGAGACTTTAAGTCTCGTTGAGCTATAATCAGCCAACCAATCTTCACTTTCCGGGGACGAAATGAACGATCTGCTAGACAACAGCGAAATCAACGATATTAATATTGAGGACACCCTCAAAAGCAGTTACCTCGACTATTCGATGAGCGTCATCATCGGTCGGGCTCTACCCGATGTACGCGACGGGCTCAAACCGGTTCACCGCCGTATTCTCTACGCAATGGACAAACTCAATCTTTCCGCAGGCGCGAAATACAAGAAATCGGCCCGTATCGTCGGGGACGTCATCGGTCAGTACCACCCGCACGGCGACACTTCCGTCTATGACGCGCTCGTCCGCATGGCCCAGCCGTTCTCGATGCGCGCGCCCCTCGTCGACGGGCAGGGTAACTTCGGTTCGGTCGACGGCGACAACGCCGCGGCGATGCGTTATACCGAAGCGCGCATGACCCGCTACGCCGGCGAGCTGCTCAAAGACCTCGACAAAGATACCGTCGACATGGTCGACAACTACGACGGTACGACACAAGAACCCGATGTCCTTCCGACACGCGTTCCAAACCTTCTTATCAACGGCTCGGCCGGTATCGCCGTCGGTATGGCGACGAACATTCCTCCCCACAATCCCCAGGAAGTGCTGCAGGCGCTTGTCTACCTGATCGACAACCCCGGTGCTTCGCTGATCGACATCATGCAGTTCATCAAAGCCCCCGATTTCCCTACCGGCGGTACCATCTATGGGAAAAAAGGGATCCTCGACGCATACGAAACCGGTCGAGGCCGTATCCGCGTACGGGCGAAAACCCATATCGAGAAAAAATCGAACAAAGACGTCATCGTCATCGATGAGCTTCCCTACCAGGTCAATAAAGCGCGCCTCATCGAAAGTATCGCCGAACTCGTCAAAGACAAGTTCATCGAGGGGATCAGCGAAATCCGCGACGAATCCGACCGTGAAGGTATCCGCGTCGTTATCGAACTCAAACGCGACGCGATGAGCGAAATCGTCCTCAACAACCTCTACAAATCGACAAACATGGAGACGACGTTCGGGATTATCATGCTCTCGACGTTCAACCAGGAGCCGCGCGTCTTTACCCTGCTGGAGATGCTGGGCCACTTCATCAACCACCGTAAAACGGTCATCATCCGCCGTACGATTTTCGACCTCGAAAAAGCCAAAGCCCGCGCCCACATTTTGGAAGGTTTGAAAAAAGCGCTTGACCACATCGACGCGATCATCAAACTGATCCGCGGCAGCGCGGACGGCGAAAGTGCGAAAAACGGCCTGATGGAACAATTCGGGTTTTCCCCCATCCAGGCGCAGGCGATCCTCGATATGCGTTTGCAGCGCCTGACCGGCCTCGAGCGTGAAAAAATCGAAAACGAGCTGCGCGAAATTCTCGCCCACATCGAATACCTCGAGAGCATCCTCCGCAGCGAAGAGGTCCTTAAGGGGATCATCAAAGAGGAGTTCACCGAACTCGTCGAACAGTACAACATCCCGCGTCTGACCGACATCGAGGACAACTACGACGACATCAACATCGAAGACCTGATCCCCAATGAGCCGATGGTCGTCACGATCACCCACCGCGGCTACATCAAACGGGTCCCTCTGGCGGCGTATGAAAAACAACGCCGCGGCGGAAAAGGAAAAGTAGCCGTCACGACCTACGACGATGACTTTATCGAAAAATTCTATACCTGCAACACCCACGATACGCTGATGTTCGTCACCGACCGTGGACAGCTCCACTGGCTGAAAGTCTACAAAATCCCCGAAGGATCACGCACCGCGAAAGGGAAAGCGGTCGTCAACCTGATCAATCTCGAAGCGGATGAGAAAATCCGCTCAGTCATCCCGACGACCGATTTCGATGAAAACAAATCGCTTGTCTTCTTTACCCAAAACGGCATCGTGAAGCGTACGGCGCTTAACGAGTTCTCGAACATCCGCAGCACGGGGGTCCGCGCCATCGTCCTCGATGAGGGCGATACCCTCATCACCGCCCATATCGCGACCGAAGAGACCAAATACCTCTTCATCGTAACGAAATATGCGCAGTGTATCAAATTCGAGATCGAAAAAACCCGTGATCAGGGGCGCAGCACCCGCGGGGTACGCGGTATCAAATTCAAAATCGAAGGCGACAGCGTCGTCGATGCGAACATCATCAAATCCGACGACGAAGAGATCCTCATGGTAAGCGAAAAAGGGATCGGGAAACGGACAACCGCCGAAGAGTACCGCCTTACCAACCGCGCCGGATCGGGCGTCATCGCGATGAAACTCAACGCCAAAACGGGTTCTACCGTCGTCGGCTGTCTGATGGTCGATGAGAGCATGGACATGATGGCGCTGACCAAAGCGGGCAAAATGATCCGTGTCGACATGCAGACGATCGCCAAATCCGGACGCAACACCAGCGGCGTCTACATCGTCAAAGGAGATGACGTCGCAAGTATTTCACGGTGTCCGAAAAACGACGAAGAAGAAGGCGACGGCGAAAATGAGGAAGGTTCGTTCGAATTGGAATGATTTTTGCTGAAATCACTCAAGTCAATGAAACTTTAAGGAACACAGTATGCGAATTTCTGCAGCTCTTGCGCTATTTCTGAGCGTATCCGCCCTGCACGCGGGCTTTTTGTCGGGCAACGAACCGGAGACCCAGGTCAAATGTGTCTACAGCGGCACGGACGGAAACTGTGTCGAGCCGATCCTCAAATCCGACAGTGAACTCGTCATTACCGTTACGGGCCAGGGCGTTGCCCCCTCGGTAACCGCTTCTCCGGCACAGGCGTATGCGCTGGCCAAACGGGCCGCTATGGCTGATGGCTACCGCCAGATCGCCGAAAAGGTCAAAGGGGTCCAGGTCGAAGGACAAGACACCATCAAGAACCTGATGCTCGTCCAATCGAGTACCCGCACGTCGGTCGAAGCGCTGGTTCGCGGCGCCAACGTCACCAACACGACGTTCAAAGAGGGTCTGTGCGAAGTCGAAATGGAAATCGCCCTGTCTTATACACGGGTATTGCGTTAATCTCTACCCTCTGCTTCGGAGCCGACCACTACTATGTAGGGTATCGGCTCACCACCCAAAACTCCCTTCCCGTTCACGAAACATTCGATATTTCAAAAGCGATGCGTCCCTGCGACGGTTCGCTTTCCCGGGAACTTGTTCTGCTGCGACGTACGCAAGAGCCGCTAAAAGAGGTGTTGGAAAGGGAAAAAAGCACTTTCGTCGAATATGCCCTCTCCGAAACCGGACGGATCAAAAGCGATACCCGCTCTTCGCAGGCGCAGATCCGCACGCAAGAAACGCTGACCCTCCCTACCCGCTGTTATGCAGTCGAGTTTAATGATGAGTCTGTTACAATCGCCCTGATCAAATAACCGTTGAAAAGGTCCCGGATGAAAATCGCGATTGTCGAAGACGATATCAACATGCGTAAATCCCTTGAAATCGCCATGGGCGATTTCGAACAATACGACGTCCACACATTCAAAAACGCCCGCGACGCCCTTAAAAAGCTCGACGATACCTTCGATCTGATCATCAGTGACATCAACATGCCCGGGATGGACGGCATCGAATTTGTCAAAACGCTGGGCGGTAAATACGAAGTAATCATCATCACCGGAAACGCCACCCTCACACGGGCCATCGAGTCGATCCAGCTCGGAGTCAAGGATTTTCTCCTCAAGCCCTTCGAAATCGAAACCCTGATCGCCGCCATCGAGCGGAGCGCCACAGTCGTTAATAAAACCCCGAAATCCGGAGGGGTGAAAGCGGAAGGAGAACCGTTCCTTGGGACCTCTCCCGCTCTCGAAAAGCTGCTCGAACGCCTTGCCAAAGCGGCCGCAACCGACGCGAGCATCATGCTCCTCGGCGAAAGCGGCGTAGGCAAAGAGGTCCTCGCCCGCCACATCCACAATACTTCCCCCCGCGCATCCAAGCCTTTCGTGGCGATCAATATGGCCGCCATCCCCGACAACCTGATCGAAAGTGAGCTCTTCGGGTTTGAAAAAGGGGCTTTCACCGATGCCGCCGAAGCCAAAGCGGGGCAATTCGAGCTTGCCGAGGGGGGAACGCTGTTCCTGGACGAAATCGGCGAAATGCCCTATTCCCTGCAAGCCAAACTTCTCCGCGTATTGCAAGAACGTGAAATTCGGCGGTTGGGATCGTCGAAAAATACAAAAATCGACGTACGGATCATTACCGCCACCAACGCCGATCTCAACCGGAAAATCGGAGAGGGGGGCTTCCGCGAAGACCTCTACTACCGCCTCAATACGATTCCCCTTCTGATCCCTCCGCTGCGCGAACGGCGCGAGGAGATACTGCCGATCGCCGAAGCCGCGTTGGAGCGGTACTGCGAACGTTACGGTTTTGAAGCCAAAGAGTTCAGCCCCGAAGCCAGAACGGCGCTTGAAAACTACACATGGCCGGGGAACATCCGCGAATTGATCTCGGTCGTCGAACGTTCCGCGATTCTCAGTGACGGAAATCGGATCGGAGCCGAAGAGCTCTTCCTCGAAGCACGCGGTTTGGGGCGAATATAAGCACCGATTGGGTATAATCGCCCAAAAATTATGCGGTGAATTTATCACCTCCAAGGATACCCTCCAATGAAACGTTACAACGTTGCAATCGTCGGTGCCAGCGGCGCCGTCGGCGAAGAGATCTTGCGTATTTTCGAAGAGATCGACTTCCCCTATGCCAAGATCGTACCCCTTGCCAGTGCGCGCAGCGCCGGGACTACGGTCACGTTCAATGACCAGGAATTGGTGATCAAAGAACTCACTCCCACCGTTTTTGACGAAGAGCAGATCGATATCGCCCTCTTCAGCGCAGGTGGAAGCGTATCGGCGCAGTTTGCCCCCTATGCCGCCAAAGCCGGAGCCGTCGTCATCGACAATACGAGCCATTTTCGGATGTTCGACGACGTCCCTCTCGTCGTCCCCGAAGTGAACCCCGAAGATATCGCCCAGTGGAAAAACACAGGCATCATCGCCAACCCGAACTGTTCGACGATCCAGATGGTGCAGGCGCTCAAACCGCTCGATGAAGCATACGACCTCGTGCGTGTCGACGTAAGCACCTACCAGGCGACCTCGGGTGCGGGAAAATCGGCGATGGAAGAGCTCGTTGAACAGATGCAGGCGTTCTTTGCATTCAAACTCGACGAAGTTGAACCCAAAAAATTTGCCCACCGTATCGCCCTCAACGCGATCCCGCAGATCGACTCGTTCACCGATACCGGCTACACAAAAGAAGAGCTCAAGATGGTCAACGAAACCAAAAAGATCATGCACAAGGAGATCGAGGTGAGCGCGACGTGCGTCCGCATCCCGACGCTCCGCGGTCATGCCGAAACATTGACCCTCACCTTCGACGGCGCCGTCGATGCCGACGAAGCACGCGAACTACTCCGCAAAGCGCCCAATATCATCGTCCTCGACGAACCTGAAAACAGCGTCTATCCGATGCCTTCCATGTGTATGGATCAGAACGAGACGTTCGTAGGGCGCATCCGCCGCGATCTCTACCGCGAGAACGTACTGCACCTGTGGGTCGTCGCCGACAACCTCCGCGTCGGTGCGGCAACAAACGCCGTCCGTATTGCCCAAAAATGGGTGGAAATGCAAGGAGAATAAGATGAATTTCATCGAAAAATTCTTTGAACACGGGCTTTGGAGCACGCGGCTGGTGATTTTGCTCGCCGTCGTCTTCGGCCTCATCGGGGCGTTCGTCCTTTTCGCCGTCGCCAGCGTCGACGTTTACAATACCGCAGCCTATGTCATCCAAACCTATGCGGCCCATGCCCATCCCGAGCACTTCCACGAAGAGATCGTCGGTGGCATCATCGGAGCGGTCGACCTCTACCTCATCGGGGTCGTCATGATCATTTTCTCGTTCGGTTTGTACGAGCTGTTCATCTCCGACATCGATCCGGCAAAAGACGAACACGGCAAAGAGAACCAGCTCCTCGCCGTCCACTCCCTCGACCAGCTCAAAGACAAGATTTCCAAAGTCATCGTGATGGTTCTCGTCGTCGGGTTTTTTCAGAAAGTCGGTCACACGGTCTTTACCGGGGCACTGGAACTGCTCTATCTTGCCCTCTCCATCACGGCCGTCGCCGTAGGGCTTTATTTCCTGAGCAAAGTAGGTCATCACGACCATTAAATATCTTTGGATCCTTTCGGCATCCTTGTAAGCCGTATGTGCCCGAAGGAAATCCTTTAGGGCGGAGGCAGCAGTGCCGGGAGCATACGAGCGCTTTGCCGAAAGGATAGAGTTTCTTTTGTTTCTTTTCTTTGCGAACAAAGAAAAGAAAGAGAAGACATTAAACAAAGGATTCTAATATGAGCAAAATTTTCGTCGATGCCTGCTTCGGCAAAGAAACCCCCTACACCCCGGTATGGATGATGCGCCAGGCCGGACGCTACCTTCCCGAGTACATGGAAGTGCGCAAGCGCGCCGGAAACTTTCTCAACCTCTGCCACGCCCCCGACATGGCTGCCGAAGTGACGATCCAGCCCCTGGACCTCGTCGGCGTGGACGCGGCGATTTTGTTCAGCGACATTCTCGTCGTCCCCAACGAAATGGGAATGAAGCTCGACTTCATCAAAGGCGAAGGCCCGGTATTCGAAAAACCGATCGCGTCCGAAGCGGGCCTCGATGAGCTGATCGGCGGCGAGGAAGCGGCGTCCAAACTGACGTATGTCTACGACACGATCAAAATCCTGCGCCGCCAGCTCGACGAACGCGGCGACGAAAAAGCCCTCATCGGTTTTACGGGGGCGCCGTGGACACTCGCGACCTACATGATCGAGGGCCAGGGGACCAAAACCTACAATATCTGTAAAAAGATGATGTATTCCAATCCCGAGCTGCTTCACAAAATCCTGCGCAAAGTGACCGACGTCGTCAAGCTCTACATGGAACACCAGATCGAAGCGGGCGTCGACGTCGTCCAGATCTTCGACAGCTGGGCCGCTGCCATCGAACCCGCCCGTTATGACGAATTCTCATGGAGCTACATGGTCGAAATCGCCGAATACCTCAAGGGCAAATATCCCCATATCCCGGTCATCATGTTCCCCAAAGGGATCCCTGCATTTTTGGACAAGGTCTACGGGAACTTCGACGTCTTCGGCGTCGACTGGAGCACCCCGATGGCGCTGGCCAAAGAGAAACTTGGAGACCGCTACGTCCTGCAGGGGAACATGGAGCCCTGCCGCCTCTACTCCAAAGAGCAGACAACGGCCTGCGTCGAAGCGATCCAGGAGATCATGGGCGGCCGTCGCCACATCTTCAATCTCGGCCATGGCATCCTCCCCGATGTCCCCGTCGAAAACGCGCAACACTTCGTCCGCGAGTGTCATCGGGTCAGCAAAAAAATCAAATGAATACAATCTTCGGCCCCGTCTATTCCCGCCGCTTCGGCGCATCGCTGGGAATCGATCTCTCCCCGGGCCGCAAACAGTGCAATTTCGACTGTCTCTACTGCGAGCTCGCGCCCGCCAAGGCGATCATGGCACAGCATGACGTCATCCCCGTAAACACGGTCGTTGCCGATCTGAAAAAAGCCCTAAACGAACATCCCTCCATCGACGTCATCACGATCACCGCCAACGGCGAACCGACGATGTATCCTCACCTGCGCGAGCTGGTCGAGCGGATCGATACCATCAAAGGGGACGTGCAAACCCTGATCCTCTCCAACAGTGCCTGCCTGAGTGATCCGGCTGTCTTTGAGACCCTGTTGCGTCTTGATCAGGTGAAACTATCTCTTGATGCGGCCACCCCGGAGGTCTTCAAAAAAATCGACCGCCCCGCAGAGGGGATTCATGTCGAGGCGATCGTCGAGGCGATCCAACGCTTTTCCCGCGTGTTCAAGGGGAAACTTTTCATCGAAATCCTCTTCGTCAAAGGGGTCAACGATACTCCCGGAGAAATCGCCGCGCTCAACCGTGCTTTGCGGGAAGTCGCTTGTGAACGGATCGATATCGGAACCATCGACCGTCCTCCTGCCTACCCCGTCGAAGGGCTCAGTTTTACTGAGCTGCACATGATCGCGGGGCTTTTCGATCCCGCATTGCCGATCCATATCGTCTCACGCACCCACGCGCATGCCACCCCTTCAACGTACGACGACGATGAGATACTCAATACCCTCGACAAACGCCCCCTGACCCGTGATGACATCGAGGCGCTTTTCGACGTTGATACGCTGCACCGTTTTGAAACACTCTACTCCGAGGGGAAAATTGCCCAAATCGAACGCTCCAACGTTATCTTTTATCTTCCCGCAAAAAATATCGCCCGAAAACGCTCAAAATAACGCTTTTTTTATTGACAATCGCACCTTCATACCGTATAATTACGCCTCTTAAAAACATTCCGGATTAGCTCAGCGGTAGAGTAGGTGACTGTTAATCACTTGGTCACTGGTTCGAATCCAGTATCCGGAGCCACCCTTTATTTTCTCCCAATATCAGTCTTGACAGTTTGTATCCTTTGTTTATCCTCTTGCGCTTCTTTATTTCAGTCGCCTCAAAAATACCTGCCCGTGGTCTCTTGAAATCTGACCCTAATACTGTTTGAATGAGATTCCAATCACCTCACAGCAATGGAGTTACAAACCAACCTTAACCGCTGATTTACTACAAAAATCACAAACGGGGCGGTTGGTTTGCATGTTGTGCTAGGGGCAATGGCTTAAGCGCGAGCGAGATAGTATCGAGTCGTCGATGCCCTGTGGTGGTTTATCTGAACTGAGACCTGTTTCAGAGCTTCTGTTTCAGCTACCCCTTCCCTGCGCAACTTCTGATATTCATTCATAACGTAACTTAGTCTTAAATCATGTGGACGATGTCCTTTTAAAACCTTTTTCATATCCTCAAAATACGCATCCCTTGAAAGCTTTTCGATGGGTTTTTGATAAAAAACCCAATCGGATTCTTGCAATGGTTTTTGAGGATATAACTGTCCTCCTTTTCCTTTAACATTGACGATGTTTTGACCAATGATGTATTTGGAGGGATTACTTGCTACCTCAAGAGCCTCCTCAGCTCTGAATCCGTAGTAGTATTGAAGACAGGCAGGAAATACTGAACGATCAGCAAGGTTATGCAATATCTCCGCAAATGCTTTTTGATCAATATAGCGACCACTCGCATACTTACGATCGTCAGGACGAGCGGCGTAGCGATCTTTGCAGCGTTGAAAGAAATGGTAATCCACCCTTTCATCAATTGTAATGTTTTTCTCACGAAGTCCTTTGACGAGTGCTGAATAGCTGCTGAAAAACATTTCTCTAGACCGCGCGCTCATTGAAGAAATGTTTTTTTCAAAGAAAATTTCAAAGTTTTCTTTTGTCATTCCTTGGTTAATTTTTCCAGAAAATTCGATCGATCTCAAAAAATCGGCGAATCGGGCTAGATGCTGTTTCCTAGTCTTTAATATCAGGTGACTGTGCCCTCTCCCATCATGTCTGAATTCTCCGAAGCGCTTGATGCCTCTCGCATCGAGGCGAATACGTGCATCCCGAAGCTGTTTTTCAAAATCAGAACCTTTAAGATTAGCCATTGAGAACCTCCATACGCTTTAAAAATCGGGTCAAAACTTCAACAGACGAAAATTTTTTAACCCCTTGGAAGCGATCCATCAGATTTTCCAGGATTTCTTGCCCATTTTTTCCCGATTCGAATAAGATCATGATTTCAGCTTCGTAGCGCATCAAGAAACTTTTATCTGCAGATGAAAAACCTTCAAATCTCGATTTGAATCGCGCCGATCTCTCTTTATGTTGATCACTTTCTATGACACTTAACCATCGTAACATCGTGAAGAAATTCGGGGTCGGATCCTTTTTCAAAAATCCGATTAACCGTTTAGCCGTGTTTTCAATATCATGAATCATCTTCAGCTCCTTGAATATTGGGCATCGTCATTTCGCAGGATGGTTCAGAACAATCACTCAAGATTGTCTCTGTAGTTTTAAACAACTACAAACAATTTAGCAAAAGCGAAATTGACGAGAAAAGAGCGCAAACGCTCACCTCTAGCAATAACCGAATAACAAGCTAATTTGGCCTAGTTATATAAGCACCATGCGCTAAGATTGCATCTATAACCGTTCGGTCACACGATTAAAGAAATTGAGATGTTTATCTGTACGATTACCTGGTTTAAAATGTGGCATTAAGCCGAGAAAGAACGCTGTGAATAGTTGATAAAAAAGGCTTGGTTCACACAGTATTAATGAATTGGCGGATGAAGTAATGGGGAGGTTTTTTTAGGGTAGAGTATCCCTATATCGCTTTTTTCAAAAGCGTCTTCCTGCCAAGGATATGGCAGGACTTCCCCGCAATTTAAGGGGTTTCAACTCGGCCAGTTGACCGAAATATACGCTGCCGCCGCAACTCATAGCCATTCTTTAAGACGCCCTTTCCATGATGTCGGCATGAGGTCGCGCCAGGTCGTTCCAGATCCACTGTGTCTTGCAATCGACGGGGACAACAATTTTTCGGCGGAAAAATCGTTTATTGGCTTGCTTTGGGGCAAGCTCTGAAAAACCTCTTCAATCCTTATAGGATAATGACATGCAAAAATTTTATATTATTTCAATTTTGATGTCAAGATATGAAAATGCTATCGGCAAATTGATATCTTATCTGTGATTGCGTATAATCCCTATTATTTATCTCAGTTTACATGCGGGAGTGCCATGAAAGGGATTATTTTAGCCGGCGGAAGCGGTACGCGTCTTTATCCGATCACAAAAGGGGTCAGCAAGCAGCTCGTCCCCATCTATGACAAACCGATGATCTATTATCCCCTATCGGTACTGATGCTCGCCGGCATCCGTGAAGTGCTCATCATCTCGACTCCCCACGATCTTCCCCGTTTCGAAGAGCTCCTCGGAGACGGCAGCGATATCGGGATGCGGTTTGAATACTGCGTCCAGCCCTCCCCCGACGGCCTCGCACAGGCGTTTATCCTCGGAGCCGATTTCATCGGCGACGATGACGTCTGCCTCGTGCTGGGGGACAATATCTTCTACGGACACGGACTCACCCAGCTTTTGGCCCAGTCGGTCAAAAACGTGACCGAAGAGAACAAAGCGACCGTTTTCGGTTATTGGGTCAAAGACCCCGAACGCTACGGCGTCGCGGAATTCGACGAATCGGGGAACGTCCTCTCGATCGAAGAAAAGCCCTCTAACCCGAAGAGTTCCTATGCCGTCGTCGGACTCTATTTTTATCCCAACAGCGTCGTCGAAATCGCCCGCAACGTCAAGCCTTCCGACCGGGGAGAGCTCGAAATCACGACCGTCAACCAGGCCTATCTCGCCCAAAACGCCCTTAAAGTCGAACTGATGGGACGGGGTTACGCGTGGCTCGATACGGGAACCCACGAAAGCCTGCTCGAGGCAAGTATGTTCATTCAGACCATCGAGAACCGCCAGGGGCTCAAAGTCGCCTGTATCGAAGAGATCGCTTTCGAGATGGGATACATTACCAAAGAGAAGCTGCTGCAACTCGCCCAGCCCCTCTCCAAAAACCAGTACGGGCAATACCTGATCCGGCGGGCTAACGAGGGGAAAGTGCTTCGATGACCTTCACCCGCACCTCCATCCCCGACGTCATTATTATCGATCCCAAAGTCCACGGCGACGAGCGGGGTTATTTCGTCGAAACGTTCCGCGCCGACAAATTTGCCGAATTCGCGGGCTTCGAAGTCCACTTTTGCCAGGACAACGAATCCGCAAGCAGCTACGGGGTACTCCGCGGACTCCATTACCAGCTTCCGCCCCATGCGCAGAGTAAACTTGTGCGCGTCATCGAGGGGGAAGTGCTCGACGTTGCCGTCGACATCCGCAAAGGTTCCCCGACATTCGGCAAGCACGTCGCCGTACGCCTCTCGGGCGAAAACAAACGTCAGCTTTTCATTCCCCGCGGTTTCGCCCACGGATTTGTCGTCCTTTCGGAAAAATGTACCTTTGCGTACAAAGTCGACAATTATTACAGCCCCGAATGTGACCGCGGTATCGCATTCAATGATCCCGCGATCGGCATCGAGTGGATCGTTCCGGAAGAGGCCCTGCAGCTTTCGGCCAAAGACAGCACCCAGCCTCTGCTGTGCGATGCGGATTTGTTCGAATACGGGGTAGACCTCTACGCCCCGAGGGGTGCACGTGCGTAATCTCCTTGTAACGGGTATGAACGGTCAGCTCGGAAGCGAAATTCGCGCGCTGGCTGCGTCGTATCCGGATTATGTTTTTACGTTTACCGACCGTTCCACGCTCGATCTTTCGAACCTGTGCAAAATGGAAGATTTCTTTGAGGGCAAAACGTTCGACGCCATCATCAACTGTGCCGCCTATACGGCGGTCGACAAAGCCGAATCCGACCCCCACGGCGCCGATGCAATCAACCACCGCTTCGTCTCGATGCTGGCCAAAATCGCAAAACGTTCGGGGAGTTCCCTGATTCACGTTTCGACCGATTACGTCTTTGACGGGCGCAACCACCGCCCTTACGTCGAGACCGACCCGACCGATCCCCAGGGAGTCTACGGACGTACGAAGCGCGACGGCGAAAACGCGATCCTCGCCGCAGCACCGGAAAACACCGCCATAATCCGCACTTCATGGGTCTATTCGAGTTTCGGCAACAACTTCGTCAAAACAATGCTCCGCCTTGGCCGCGAGCGCGAAACGCTGGGGGTGATCTACGATCAGGTAGGAACTCCGACCTATGCCCGGGATTTGGCCAAAACGATCCTCGACATACTCCCGCAACTTCGGAACGAACGCCCTGAAATCTACCACTACAGCAACGAAGGCGTCGCCAGCTGGTACGATTTTGCCCAAGCGATCTTCGAACTCTCAGACATCGGGTGTGACCTCAAAGCACTCACCACCGATCAATACCCTACCCCGGCGGTGCGCCCGCACTACAGCCTGCTCAACAAATCAAAGATCAAAACCGACTTTGACCTGATCATACCGTATTGGAAAGACTCACTCAAAGAATGCCTGACACTATTAGGAGAAAAACAATGAAAACACTTTTAGTCACCGGATGCGCCGGATTCATCGGCAGCAATTTCGTCCCCTATTTTTTGGAAAAATATCCCGATATCCGCCTTGTGAATCTCGATCTGCTGACCTATGCCGGGAACCTGGAAAACCTCGCCGAAGTCGAGAACAACGAACGCCACGTTTTCGTCAAAGGGGACATCTGCGACCGCGCGCTTGTGGAATCGCTTTTTGAAACGTACGACATCCGCGGAGTCATCCATTTCGCCGCCGAAAGCCACGTCGACAACTCGATCAAAAATCCCGGCGTGTTCGTCCAGACGAACGTCAACGGCACCTTTACCCTGATCGACGTCGCCTATAAACACTGGATGGACAAACCGTTCGTAACCAAAACAGGCTACGAGGGATGCCGTTTCCACCACATCAGCACCGACGAAGTCTATGGAACCCTCGGAGAAACCGGTCTCTTTACCGAAGAGACCTCTTACGCCCCCAATTCCCCATACAGCGCCAGCAAAGCGGGATCGGACATGATCGTGCGCAGCTACCACCACACCTACGGGATGGATACCGTGATCACCAACTGCTCGAATAACTACGGGCCCAAACAGCACGACGAAAAACTCATCCCGACCGTTATCCGCAAAGCGCTTCGCGGCGAAAATATCCCCATCTACGGCGACGGCAAAAACATCCGCGACTGGCTCTATGTCCTCGATCATTGCAAGGGGATCGACCTCGTCTATCATAACGGCCGCAGCGGCGAAGTTTACAACATCGGCGGACGCAACGAGCGCAACAACAACCAGATTGCCGACCGCATCTGTACGCTGCTCGATTCGATGCATCCGCGCAAAGACGGCCAAAGCTACAAAACGCAGATCACCTACGTCGAAGACCGTGCCGGACACGACCGTCGTTACGCGATCGATGCGACGAAACTTGAAACCGAGCTGGGATGGCGTGCCGATGAGAATTTCGACACCGGTATCGTCAAAACGATCGCATGGTACCTCGAAAAATACACCGAAGGCGACGAATAACCATGCATATTCCCGAGGATATCAAACGGGTTTTGGTATTACGCTGCGGAGCACTCGGAGACCTGGTGTACGCAACTTCGGTCATCGATGCCCTCCGTGCCGAATACGGTGAGGGGGTGGTCATCGACTTTATCACCACGCCCGGAACGGCCAAGCTATTTGAAAACGACCCCCGCATCAACCATATCTTTCATCTCAAGCACAAAAAACTTCCCATTTGGCTCAGTCCCCAAAAACGTTCGATTATCCGCGCTTCACAGAAAAATCCGTACGATCTGTTCATCAATTTCGAGATGGGCAAACAGTTCCGAACCCTGTGCAACGCCATCCGGGCACGCCACAAAAGCGGATGGTTTTTTGAGCAGCCCGTTTTCGGAGAAAATGACCATATGGTCGATATCTGCAAATCGTTTTACGCCCCGGTCGTTACCCAAGACGTCCTTCAACAGGCCGCTCCTAGGATTATCGGGAAAAAATTCCCGGAGGTGCAGGCCAAACTGAAGTTGCCCGAACGCTACATCGTCCTCAGTCCCAGCAACTCGCACAACAAAAAAAGCCGCCTGAACTACCGGGCATGGCCTCAGGGCCATTGGAAACGACTTATTTCCCTTCTCCCCTCTGACCTCAATATCGTCATCGTCGGCGGCAAAGGGGAAGAGCCTTTTTTCGAAGCGATCCGCCCCTACCCCCCGAACGTCATCGACCTGGTCGGGCAGACATCGGTTGCGGAAATGATCAGCATTATCGGGCATGCCCGCGCACTCGTCGTGACCGATACAGGAACGGCCCATATCGCTTCTGCGATGAATACCCCCGTTTTCTGTCTGATCGGTCCCACTCCCGCACACGTGACCGGCCCCTATCGTTCGGCGACGAACGAAGTCCATATCCTCTCTTTGGGGCTGGACTGTTCGCCATGTTATAAAACGCAGACGATGAAAGAGTGTACCGACAACGTCTGCATGAAGGATCTTTCACCCGAAACGGTCCTCTCAGCGTTAAAATCAGCTAATATCCTGTAAAATAAAGCCATTACAATCCGGAGTACCCGTCTATGCCCTATCCCCGCTCAACCCTGATAATCTCGGTCTACAAAGATACCGAAGCACTCGGGTTCATTCTCGATAGCCTCGAACGCCAAAGCGTCGCACCCGATGAGATCATCATTTCCGAAGACGGGGATTCAACCGAAATGGCGGAATTCGTGGCGGCACAGAAAGGGCGTTTTCCCCATCTGGTGCACCTGACCCAAGCCGATGAGGGATGGCGCAAAAACATTGCGATGAACAACGCGATCAAAGCCGCACGCCATGAATATCTGATCTTCATCGACGGGGACTGCGTCCCCTACAACACCTTTATTCAGGGACACGTCGAAAACGCGCGCAAAGGGATCGTCCTGTGCGGGAAACGTTTCGAACTCGGGCCCGAATACACGGCCAAAATCAAACAGCATACCCTCCCCTTCGCACAGCTTGAAAAACATTTCCTCTGGCATTTACCGTGGATGGTCAAAGACGGTGCCCGACATGTTGAAGAAGGTTTTTATTTCTCCTCCGGAAGCCTGCTGAGCAATGTCACCAAACGCTACGTCCGCTACATCATCGGCTGCAACTTCTCCTGTTTCAAGGAAGACATGCTTAAAATCAACGGTTTCGACGAAACCTACCGTCTCCCTTCGGTAGGAGAAGATATCGACCTGGGATGGCGTTTCCGCGGTTTGGGAATCGAGCTGAAATCGTGCCGCAACAACGCCTGCATGATGCACCTATGGCATAAAAAACGCTTTGCCGAAGAAGAAGGGATCATCAACAACCGTATTCTAAAAGCAAACTTCGATGAAAACCGCTTCGTATGTACCAACGGTATCGAAAAACTCTCTTCCGAGGCCCGCTAAATGCGTTGCCTGAATGATTCGACCTATCCTCTTGAGTATTCCGTATGCTCCCTCGTTACCGATTTCGACGAGTACCGCGAAATGGTCGCATCGTTTAACCGCGCCGGCTTCACCGATGCCGATACCGAGTTTTTGTACGTCGACAATTCAAACGGCAATACCGAAGACGGCTACAGCGGACTGAACAAATTTTTAAACCGTGCTTCCGGGAAATACATCATTATCTGCCATCAGGACATTCTTTTGAAGTTCGACGATGTCGGCGTGCTGAAGCAACGGCTCGCGGAAATGGACCGGCTCGATCCTGACTGGGCCGTTTTGGGGAATGCCGGTTACGGCGACTTCAATACCAAACTCTACCGGATTACCGATCCCTGGGGAGCCGATCAAAAAATCGGGACCCTCCCCGCGCGGGCCCGCAGCCTCGATGAAAATTTTCTCCTTGTCAAAAACGACGCAAACCTGGCACTTTCCCACGATCTCAAGGGATTTCACCTCTACGCCACCGACCTGTGTGCCCTTGCCGATATGCTCGGCTGGAATGCCTACGTGATCGATTTTCATCTTTACCATAAAAGCGGCGGCAACTGCAACGAAAGCTTTTTTGCGTCAAAAAACGCCTTCATGGACAAATACGCACGGATCGTCCGCCCGATGGCAATCCGCACTACATGCACCATGATGCTTATAACGAGTGCCCCCTTCCTCAACCGGATCATCAATAAAAAACTCTTCTACAGCATCCGAAAACGGCTGGACTCCCTCTTCCGATGAACAGCGTAGACGTCTCCTTTATCACCGTGAACTACAATTCTTCGGCCCATACGGCCGCACTCGTCGAAAGCATCCGTACCCATGTTTCCGATGGAACAACGTACGAAATCGTCATCGTCGACAATGCCTCCGAAGCCGAAGACTATAACCGTCTTCAGAGTACACTCGAAGGCTCGCCTTCGATCAAACTCGTGCGCAACCGGATCAACAGCGGATTTGCCGGAGGAAACATGCTAGGCGTGAACGTCGCGTTGGGACGGTATTATTTCTTCATCAACAACGATTGCCTCCTCCTCAACGACGCCGCATCGCGGCTAAGGGAGTTTATGGAATCGCATCCCGATGCCGGGGCCCTGACCGCAAAAATCACTGATGAAAACGGCAATTTTTCCTCGTCTTACAAACAGTTCCCCTCGGTCGTCAAACAATGGTTCGGAAACTCCGCCCACCGCGTGCTCTCCAAAAACCGTTTCCCCAGTAATAAAGCACGGTTGGAACTCCCCACGCAAGTCGAGGTCATCAGCGGGTCATGCATGTTTTTCGATGCCGACGTTTTTTGCGCAATCGGGGGGCTCGACACCGTTTTTTTCCTCTACTGCGAAGAAGAAGACATCTGCAGACGCGTCTGGAACAGCGGTCGGGCGGTCTATTTTCTCCCCTCCGCCGAAGTATTCCACGAAGGGGGAGGAAGTTCGGGGAACAATCCCGCCCTCGAAAAAGAATTTTATATCTCCTACAATCTCCTCATCGACAAACATTTTCAGGGAGTGGCCCGGATACTGATCAGAACCGCCCTCTTTTTCAAACTGCTCCGCCGCACCGCTACAAAAAAACGGGGATGGGCGATATTTGCTTTTTTCCTGCGCGGGGCGCCGATCAAAGAGAGTTTGCGCTATAAACAGACCATACAGGCAAGCCGTCCATGACTCTACGATTATTTTCTTTTGATACCGTTCGCTCTTACCGTGAACAGTCGGCTTTGGCCGCGAATTATCTGCTTATCCTTTATGCTTTTTTGCTGCCGGTTGCACCCAAAGCGGCCAGCAAGGTTTTTATCGGCATTGCCGTTTTGATGCTGTTCAGCGGCGGGTTAAAGGAAAAATTTTTCCGCTCTCTCAAACATCCGGTGGTTCTCTCGTTTATCCTCTTTTATCTGATGCATGCTCTTTGGATGTTCGGGAGCGAGCACATTTCGACGGCCCTTTTCAAACTCAAAGAGTTCAAATACCTCCTTTACGTCCTAGTCATCACGATGATCCTGCAAAAAGGGTTCGTCTCTAAAATTCTCGGCGGCTTTATTACAGGGATGCTTTTTAGCGAAATCATTTCATATGGCTTGTTATTTCAACTGCCTGTAGTACAAATTTTTGAGTACATACCTATCATTACCCTTAATGCCTTTAGCAACAATGTTCCCTTCATGCTCAATTACACGACTTACAGCATCTGCCTCAGCTTTGCGATGAGCATTATTTTGTATCGCCTATTGACACATCAAACCAAAAATATTTACGCAATGGTTTTTCTGTCGCTGTTCATGATCAGCGCAACGGTCAATATTTTTATGATCGAATCCAGGCTCGGATATATCCTTTATGCCGCCAATATGATCTTCACCCTAGTATATGTTTTTCGAAAGCAGCTACTCAAAATTATTCCCGTCTCACTTGTCATAGTAAGTACTGGTTATTGGCTTGCATTTCACTATAGCCCGTTTTTCAAAGACCGTACCACGGCAATAGTTGACGACGCCATCAATTCATTAAACGGTTCATACAGTACCCCGGGGGGAATCCGTGTCGGGTATTATGTCTACGGATGGGAAATCATCAAACAAAACCCTATCTTCGGGGTCGGAACGGGTGATCACATGTCACAAGTCATATCCGTTATCAATCAACAGGAAAAAAATGAGACAAACCGCAATGCGCTTAACCTCAATTACACGAGCGGAGACAATGCGAGTTTTGATAGCGAATATCTTGATATTATCGTTCAATTCGGCATTCTGGGAGTGATTCTGTTTATGAATCTTATCTTTCAAATCATCCGCGACCGTCAAGCGGATCCAGAGCTAAAATATATTCAATTACTTTTGGCTTTCTCGATGCTTATCATCGCAGGCCCCTCACTTATTTTTATACAATCCGAAGTCGGTAAAACGATTGTTTTATTGGTTTCATTAACCCTTATTCAAAACCAGAACGACAAACTACGGTCTACTTAACATTTCAACAACTTCTCCACATGTGATAAAACCTCTTTGACCTGAGGTTCATCCCCCTCGGCATTGAAAACGGCATGGTGGCGTCCGTCGATCGGCAGATAGCGGTAGGGGACGGTAAAGAAAAAGATCCCGACTGTCGGCGTGCCGGCGGCAATAGCCATGTTCCGGATTCCCGTATCGCCGCTTACCACTATGCGTGCTTTCCCCAAAAACGGCATCAACTCCTCCAGCGGCATCGGGTCGAGCTTGCGGACAGCCGGATACGCACGCAGGCTCTCCATCAGGCCATCGACTTTTTCGTAATCGCGTATCCCTTCGAGCACAACGTGTTCGACATCGGGGTAAGCATCCGCCGATCGGGCGATCAATTCGGCGAAACGGTCCTGCGACCAGCACTTCCAACCCAGCGACGCGGTCGTAAAATAGACGATATAGGGGCGTTCCCGATCGGTTACATAGGACGGATAGCCGTATTCGAGCACCTGTTTTTTCGGGGCACCGAGGATGTAAAGCATATGCAGCAAGGTCTCCACCTCGGGAACCAGATCCGAGCGGAGAACGGCGATATCGTAAAACAGGCTGTTTTTGAATTTGCGATAAGGGAATCCTATCTTCAAGCGCGCTTTGGTCATCATACAGATGATCCCGGATAAAGAAGTGTCGGCCATATCGAACACGATATCGTGTTCCCTGAGCGCTTTTATGTCACCCAGACGTTCGCCGTAGGTCGTTTTTTTGCCCTCTTTTTTCTTGTGTACTACGTGTACACGGTCGACGAGGTCCTCCGGTGCGCCGTAAGCGTAATTGTTCACGATGCTTAGCGTGATCTTCGCGTTGGGGAAAAACTCCCTCGCCTGAATCAAAAACGGCCGCAGGACCATCATATCCCCGATCGCCGCATGGCGGATCACCGCAATCGATCGAACCGATTCGGGCGACATCGCCGCCGCTCTCTCCCTGGCTTTACGGGTTGCCCATGCCCCTTTTTCATACCATAGTTTCATTGCTGCATCTCTTCAAAAATTTTTAACATCCGTTCAAACTGTTTGCTGCTTTCAAACACATCGAGCGCTTTGCGCTTCCCCTCCTGCGCAAGATCCCCCCGTAATTTCGGGTCGTCGTGCAGCAGCCGGAGTTTGAGGTTCAGATCCTGCGCGTCGAATGTGGTGAACAGCAGACCGTTGAAGCCGTCGTCGATGATCTCTAGCGGCCCCCCGCTTCGGCTGGCGACAACGCAGATCCCGCACATCATGGCCTCGATCAGCACCAGACCGAACGTCTCTTTTTCGGTTGCCAGCACGACGACGTCGCACAACTGCATCATTGCCTGCGCCTCTTTCGTAAATCCCGTAAAGACCCCGACGTCGCCGTAACGCTCCTTCAAAGAACCCAGGTAGCCTTCATCCATCGCATGGCCGACGATCAAAGCCTTGGCATTCACCCCTTCCGCGCGCAATGTCTCGACCGCCCCGAGGACCAGGTGCTGCCCTTTGGGGTGTTCGATACGCCCTACGATGCCGACTGTAAAAGCATCCTCAATCCCCAATTGCCGACGGCGCGACGCTTTTTCGTCCGCTTCGATCATCTGGGGCTGTTCCGCCCCGATATAGAGTACCTCGATACGCGGACGCACTTGGGAGGGGATGAATTTTTCGATCTGCGATTTAACCTGTTCCGTCACTGCCAGCATCAGATCGATATTTTTATAGATAAACCGGTGATAGAAGTCGTTTTTGAAACGGGTCATCGTCATGTGCCGGGACTGCACCACTTTGGGTTTTCGTTTGGAAAGCAGCTTCGCGGCGACCGCGAGAGGAAGGTCTTTCGTCCAGTGCAGATGCAGCACGTCAATCCCTTCATCGTCGATGATGCGGGCCAGTTCCCGCGCTCCGATCCACGACAACAGGACGTTGTGACGTCTCATACTCACGTAACGTTCCGGACCGTTCCGATAGTATTCTTGCAGTTTTCCTTTTTCGTTAATGACGCTGACACAACGCCCTTGCAGATAGTGTGCCGCACGCATCATATAAAGTTCCAGCCCTCCCAGATCGGGGGAGAGGCACAGTTCGCAGATTGTTTTTCCCATGGCCCGCCATATTTGGATAAATTATAGGTGAAGATAATAACAAAGAAACCCTGAAAGTACCGATTTTGCCACTATTTAAGTTGTTTTTGTCTACAATATTTTACAGCAATCATCAGAGAATCGAGCAAACGGAGAAAATCAAACGTATGTACCTGTTTACCAGTGAAGTAGTCAGCCCGGGGCACCCGGATAAATGTGCCGATATTATCGCCGACAGTATTGTCGATCGTCTTATCATCGGCGATCCGAAAAGCCGGGTCGCAAGCGAAGTTTTCGTGGCAGGCAAGCATGTCATCATCGGCGGGGAAGTGACCTCCAAAGTCGAGCTCAGCACCAAAGAATACAAACAAATCGCCCTCGAAGCGCTTAAAAAAATCGGCTACAACGGCCACCCGCATTTTAGCCGTGAAGAGTGTCTTCATCCCGACGACGTGCAGGTGCAGGTCCTTCTCAACCGCCAGAGCCCGGACATCAACCAGGGCGTCGACCAAGAAGGCGGTGAAACTGGTGCGGGAGATCAGGGGATCATGTTCGGCTATGCCGACTGTGAAACCGCCAACTACATGCCAAGCGCAATCACCTATGCGCGGATGCTGATGGAGAAAGTCTACCATTATGCCCTGAACCACCCGCACAAGCTGGGTGTCGACATCAAAACCCAGGTCACGATGGACTACGGCAGAAAAGAGAATTTTGAAAACTGCCAGCCTCAGAAAATCCATACCATCGTCGTTTCGGCACCGTGCGTCAACACAATGAACATCGAGCAGGTACGTGAGCTGATCATGGAACTGATCCTCGACACCGGTCTTCCGACGCAGCTTTTCGATCCGAAGGACTGTATTATTCATATCAATCCGACCGGCAAATACGTTTCCCACTCAAGTCTCCATGACAGCGGGCTAACCGGACGTAAGCTGATCGTCGACAGCTTCGGCGGATACGCTCCGATCGGGGGGGGTGCACAAAGTTCGAAAGACTATACGAAAGTCGACCGTTCAGGGCTGTACGCCGGACGCTGGATCGCCAAACATATCGTTGCCGCCGGACTGGCGAAAAAAGCGATCGTTCAGATCAGCTATGCGATCGGAGTCGCCAAACCAACCTCCGTCGCCGTCGATACCTGCGGTACCTGCATAGACGGGCTTAATGACGACCTCCTCTCGGCATTCGTACACGACAATTTCCCGCTGACGCCAAACTGGATTACCCGCAAATTCGATCTCGACCATCCCAGCGAAGAGACTTTTCTCTACGCTGACGTCGCAAGTCGCGGCCAGGTGGGACAAAGCGACTACCCTTGGGAAAAACTCGACGAACTTGAAAAATTCAAAGGTCTGATAGCTTGAAAATACTCGTAACCGGAACGGCGGGATTCATCGGAAGCCACTTGGCTTTAGCGCTTTTAGCGCGCGGAGACGAAGTCGTCGGGCTTGATAACATTAACGATTATTACGACCAGCGGGTCAAATACGGACGGCTGGTCCGCGGAGGCATTTTAAATGAGCTGGACGAAGGCCCTTCCATCGCCTACAATCAGCTGTTAAGCTCTTCGAAATACCCCGGGTACAAATTCATTAAACTCAATCTCGAAGATAAAGATTCGATGATGAAACTTTTCGAAACGGAAAAGTTCGACGCCGTCTGTAACCTCGCGGCACAAGCAGGAGTACGCTACAGTCTGAGCAATCCGCAGGTATACATCGACAGCAATATCGTAGGCTTTACCAATATTCTCGAAGCGTGCCGCCATCACGGGGTGAACAACCTTTGTTACGCCAGCAGCTCGAGCGTATACGGACTCAACGAAGAGCTGCCGTTCAGCACCGACCACAACGTCGATCATCCCATCAGCCTCTACGCCGCTAGCAAAAAATCCAACGAATTGATGGCCCATACCTATAGCCATCTTTTCGGTATACGTACGACCGGTTTGCGGTTTTTTACCGTCTATGGCCCGTGGGGACGTCCCGATATGGCTCTTTATCTTTTTGTCAAAGCGGCATTCGAGGGTGGCGTAATCGATGTCTTCAACAACGGCGAGATGTTCCGCGATTTCACCTATATCGACGATATCGTCGAGGGGATTATCCGCGTCATCGACAACCCTGCCCAATCCGATCCGCGATGGAACGGCAAAACCGGGCGTGCTTCCACTTCCTCGGCGCCGTATAAAATATACAATATCGGCAACAACAACCCTGTCCGGCTTATGGATTTCATCACGGCGATCGAGAACAAAATCGGAACGACGATCCGTAAAAATTTCCTCCCCATCCAGGCGGGAGATGTTCCCGCGACCTATGCCGATGTCTCCGATCTTATAGAGGATCTGGGGTACAAACCCGCCACTCCGGTACAAGAAGGGATCAACCGTTTCGTGGACTGGTATATGGATTTTTTCAATGTAAAGGTTCCAAAAGCATGAAAGACACCATCTGTGTAATCGGTTTGGGCTACGTGGGACTTCCACTCGCCCATGCCTTCAGCAGCCGATACAAAGTGATCGGATTCGACATCTCCCAATGGCGTATCGATGAACTTCGAAACGGCTACGACCGCACTCTCGAATTGACCGAGACACAAGTGAAAGAAGCGCTCGCCAACGGCATGGAGTTCACGCTGGACATCGAGAAGATCAGACCATGTAACATCTATATCGTGACCGTTCCCACTCCGATCGACAAACACAAAAAACCTGATCTCACCCCTCTTATCAAAGCCAGCGAAACGATCGGGAAAGTACTCAAACGAGGCGATATCATTATTTACGAATCTACCGTCTATCCGGGTGCTACCGAAGAAGACTGTGTCCCCGTCCTCGAAAAGTTTTCAGGTCTCAAGTTCAATGCCGATTTTTACTGCGGCTACTCTCCTGAGCGGATCAACCCGGGTGATAAGGAACACACCGTCACCAAAATCAAAAAAGTGACAAGCGGAAGCACTCCGGAAATCGGGAAAAGAGTCGATGCCCTGTATGCCAGCATCATTACCGCCGGAACCCATCTTGCCCCCACGATCAAAGTCGCCGAAGCGGCCAAGGTGATCGAAAACTCCCAGCGCGATATCAACATCGCTTTCGTCAACGAACTTTCGATTATTTTCAACCGTTTGGGTATCGATACGAACGCCGTCCTCGAAGCGGCGGGAACGAAATGGAATTTTCTCCCTTTCAAGCCCGGCCTTGTCGGAGGGCACTGCATCGGTGTGGATCCGTATTACCTGACCCACAAGGCCCAGGAAGTGGGCTACAATCCCGAAATCATCCTTGCCGGCCGTAGGCTCAATGACAATATGGGTATCTATGTTGCCAATCAGGTCATTAAGCTGATGATCAAAAAAGGATACCGCATCGAGGGTTCCAAGGTTCTGGTTCTCGGTATCGCCTTTAAAGAAAACTGTCCCGATATCCGCAACAGCCGTGTCATCGACGTCATCACCGAACTTCGTGAGTTCGGTTGTGTTGTCGACGTCAGCGACTACTGGGCCGATCCTGCGGATGTGATGCACGAATACGGCATCGCACTTGCAGAAAATATCGATCCTGACGCCTACGATGCCATCGTACTGGCTGTTGCCCACGAAAAGTACAAAACCTTCGAATTTGATGAGGGCAAGGTCGTATTTGACATTAAATCGGTCCTCAAACGTGCCGATGGCAAACTATAGATTTTAGGAGTTTATCTTGAACCATTTAATTCAAGCGGCTAAAGAAGTTTTTGAAATTGAAGCAAAAGAGATAGCAAATTTATCAAATCTTTTAACAGAGGATTTTGACAAAGCAGTTAACGCTGTATTCAATTGTAAAGGTAAATTTATAGTCTGTGGTATGGGTAAATCAGGTCTAATAGGTAAAAAGATAGCTGCAACTCTAGCTAGTACTGGCACACCTAGCTTTTTCTTACATCCTGGAGAAGCTTATCACGGTGACCTTGGTATGATAGAAAAGCAAGATGTGGTATTGCTTATCTCGAATAGTGGTGAGACAGACGAAGTGCTTAAAATGATACCATTTTTAAAATCCCAAGGAAATATGACGATTTCTATGAGTGGAAATCCATCTTCAACTTTAGCCAACAATACTACATATCATCTAAATATAAAAGTACAAAAAGAAGCTTGTCCACTTCAACTTGCGCCCACAAGCTCTACAACAGCGACTCTTGTGATGGGAGACGCAATAGCCATAGCGCTTATGAAGCTAAGAGACTTTAAAGATAAAGATTTTGCACAATTTCATCCAGGTGGTAGTTTAGGCAAAAAGCTTCTAACAAAAGTTAAAGATGTCATGAAAACAGATAATCTACCTGTTTGCGATAAAGAAACATCCTTAATACATCTAATGCATATAATATCGAAAGGGGAATCAGGTCTAGCTGTAGTCATAGAGAATAATAACATTTTAGGGATAATTACAGATGGCGATTTGAGAAGAGCGATGGAAAAATATCAAGAGAAGTTTTTTGATTTAAATATTATTGATATAGCTACTCAAAATCCCAAGTCTATAAATGAAGATGCCGGAATAGTAGAGGCACATAAGCTAATGAACTCGAATAAATTAAATAATTTGTTGGTAGTTGATCATTCTAATAATTTTGTTGGTATTTTGAAACAGTACCATCTAGGATTATAGATGAAACGATATTGTCATTAAAAACAAAGTGATGGACCAAATATGGTTAATTTGAAAGATTTCAGAGAAAATATAATTTGATAAATAAAACTTCATCTATTTTAGGACTTATTACTATTTTGCAATTAGTGATAGGTCTATTTTCACAAATTTATATTATTAAAATTTTAGGAGTTGGAGAATTTACTGATGTATTCATTGCCTCACAAACAATACCAGCTATATTATCAACTCTTTTAGTAACCGTGTTTCAAAGTGTTTATTTGCCAAGTCTTTCTATAAAATCAAAATTTCAAAAAAGATGGCGGATAGAACAAGGAAAAGCACATGCGAAACTTATGATTATTTTTGGTGGTTTGTTCGTGATTTTATTTTTATCATCTGGTATTGTATTGAGTTTAATATTTCAAGGATTTGATACAAAACAAATTGAGCTGACAAAATATCTTTTTATATTTTTTATGATTTCATTTTGGCTAAATACTCACAGTCATATTTCTGCTATCACTCTTAGAACTATTGATAAGTTTGTACTAGCTGATAGTATACTTTTGATTGGCACAGTAATTAATTTGATGTTTATATTCTTTTTTTTAAACAAAGAAAGAATAGATATTTTAGGATATATTTATGTGATATCGAGTTTTATAGTATTTTTCTCATTGTATTTTTTGAGTGGCAAACCACAATTAATTTTCAAAGGCATTTTTAAAAATAATAAAAACTGGACAATGATGCTACCTCTTTTTAAAGGTAACATGCTTTACAAAACATCTCCCATTGTAGATAGATATTTATTATCTCACTCTTTTAGTGGAGCCATGACTATATACAATATCGCGAGTATGATAAATAGTGCTATTATCAAAGTTGCAGATAAATTAATAGTTATTATGTATCTTCCTAAGATTGCAAATTTAGTAAAAGATAAAAAAATTGAAGAGCTTGAAAATTTATATAAAAAACTTTTTTTACAAACTTTAATGCTAACTGGTTTTATCGGTTTTGTATTTTTTGCCATTAAGCCATTTTGGTTTGATATTGTGCATTTTTTGTTTAACGTAAGTGAAGAACAATCAAAGATATTATGGTGGATTTTGATTATATTTTTAGGTCTTATATTTTCATCATTATTTGGGACAGTTACAAACAATATTTTTTATAGTCATGGAAATGCTAAAACAATTAACAGCATAGGAATAATTAACTATACTTTATTTGTTCCTTTAAAATTTATATTTTTTTATAAATTTGGATTAATCGGACTAGCTATAACTCAAACAATATTTTTTTGCGTTCAGCTTATGGTAGTATATTATTATTTAACAAAATTTAAATATTTAAATATTACAGAGGAAGTAACTTCTTTTGTAACATTTAAATAAAAAGGATAACGATATGGGCGACATTAACCAGAGATATTTTTTAGAGAAAAATGTGAAGCCATTTAGAGGAAAGGTTCTTGAAATTGGAAGTAAAGATTACGGGAGTACGGAAAATTTTAGAAATTATTTCAAGGAAGCCAATTTTATTGGCGTTGATATGGAAGAAGGAAAGGGGGTTGATTATGTTTTAGATCTAACAACTGGAATAGGAGAGTTAGAAGAAAAATCTTTTGATTTAATTATATGTTGTTCAGTTCTGGAACATGTAAACAAACCATGGATTTTTGCTGAGAATATCAAAAAACTACTGAAAAAAGGTGGGCTTCTCTATATTACTGCTCCATGGGTATGGAGATATCATCCTTATCCTGATGATTATTTTAGATATTCCTGGAAAGGAATCTCTCAGTTGTTTGAAAATATTGAGTGGATTGATATTGCATATTCAACCAATATAGAAGGTGAGTTTTTTGATATTCAAGAGGATCATAGAACTGATGATAAGATGGCTATTTTTAAAAGAAAGAATCTATTTTCATTTCAAAAAAGAAAATATTTACCATACTTAATGACAAACATGATTGGACAAAGTATTTAAAAAGAACAAGTTTATAATCATGAAAAAATATCCAGAAAATGTAATCTTAGAAGAAATTAATTGTCCCATTTGCGGAGAAGCACAAACAAAACATGTTTTGACAGGAAAAGATATGCTTCATAATATTGATGGTGAATTTAACATCGTAGAATGTGTAAGATGTGGGTTACAAAGAACTAATCCGAGACCAACACCTGAGACAATTGGAGTATATTATCCAAGTGATTATGCACCGTACAATATAAAAGTAACATCTGTGCAAAACAGTAGTTACTGGAAAAATAAAATTCGAGCGATATTGGGTTTTGATGTGAAGATATTGCCCATTAAACAAGGTAGTATGTATGAAATTGGTTGTTCAAATGGTAATTATCTCTATGAAATGAAGCAAAATGGTTGGGATATAAAAGGTGGATTGGAATATTCAGAATATTCTGCGAAACTTGCTAGAGATAAAGGCTTTGAAATTGAGACAATTTCACTTGAAAATGCCGTTGGACCAAAAGAGAAGGTGGATATAATAACAGCTTGGATGGTACTGGAACATTTGCATTATCCAGTAGAAGCATTGATAAAAATGAAAAATTGGACTAAAAAAGATGGCTTCCTGGTAGCCTCAATACCTTTTCCATCTGTTTTTGGTAAATATATTTTCAAAGAATTATCTTATGACTTGCACTTACCAGCACATCTGTTTCACTACTCAACTCAATCACTACCTAAGTTGCTTGAAAAATCTGGATGGGAGCTTGTATCTGTAAGGTATCAAGCTAATCCAATGGCATTTTTAAAAAGTTTAAGATATGTAGCAGAGAAAAATAGCAGCACTATTTTAATAAAATTTTGTAATTTTATGCTTGATAACCCAAGTTCAGGGAAATTAAGAATGTTATTAGGATGGTTATTAAAAATGACAAAACAAAGTGGAAGGGTTGAGTTTATTGCCAAACCAAAGAAAGATATATAATGTTTAATTGTGATGTAGCTTTTTGGACACATACCACTAATGTAAAAATCGCTAGTTATAGACTGAGAGCTTTGAATGTTCTAAATGCTTTAAGACAAAGAGGAGTAAATGTCAAGCTTTATTCTAAGAGAGATATTCCGAAAATACTTATTTTGTCTAAAAGATATGATGAAAACACTTTAATTATTGCATTAAATCTGAATAAAACATATGGAACAAAAATAGGTCTTGATTTGTGTGATAACCATTTTTTTAATGAAACAAATAACAAGGACTATATTATAAAAAAAAAGTTGCTTTTCAAAGCAGTGGAGAGTGTTGACTTTGTAATAGCTTCAACAGAAGCTCTTAAAGAAGAGATAGTTAAATATACTAAAGTTAAAAAAATCGTAGTTATAGGCGATACCGTTGAGCAACCGAAACATAGTAAAAACTTTTTTTCTTATACTTATTGGTATGGATATTACCAATATATACGACTTAAATATTTTTTAAAAGATATAAAAAATGAAAATAGATTTATTTGGTTTGGAAATCATGGAAGCCCAAATGCTGATGGAGGTATGGAGGATTTAACTATTATTATTGAAGCATTGGAAAAATTAAATCAAACACATATAATTTCATTAAGTATATTGAGCAACAATAAAAATAAGTATAAGAAAATTTTCAAAAAATCAAATTTCAAAACTATCTATTTAGAGTGGAATAACTATTTTTTTAGTAAATATTTGGCTTTACATTCACTTTCACTTATTCCAGTAAAGGTCAATGATTTCACCAAATGTAAAACTAATAATAGAGTTGCGACTTCAATATTTCACAAACTAAGTGTTGTATGTAGTTGTATCCCAGCATATCAAGAAATAATAGATTGTGTAGAAAGTCAAAATGCATGGCAAGATACAATAATACAGTACATGAACAATACTAATAGAATTAATCAAATTAATACAGTTTTTGACAATATCAAAAACATGTACTCAGACGAAATTATTTATAAAAAGTGGCAAAATTTGATTATTGAAGAGTTGTTATGATATTAGCGATTTCTTTAAATAAAATCTCATTTGTAGTACTAAAAAGTTATATCGCCCAAAATCCATTAGAAAACATGATAGTTTTGTATGATAAAAGAAGAATAAGTTTAGATGAGATAAAAATAAAAAATTCAAATGTTAAGTATATAAAAATAAATAGATTTGTTCTAATCTTTTATGCATTATTATCATTAGCTGGAAAAGTAGATAAACTATTTATCCCTCATCATATATTGGGTCGAATAGGAAATATTATAAGAGTTTTTGCAAAGAAAGTTCACTATATAGATGATGGAATGGATACCCTAAGAGATAAGCCTAAAAATTTTGATTTGGCTAAATATGATGCGAGTTCGGCATATTATACTTTTCGAGAATATAAATATTTTGGTAAGTGGCTTTATGACAAAAAGATAGAGCAAATAGCAAGTCTTTGTGATTTAACGAATGATGAGAAATATAGCTTTTCCATCTTGCAAAATGAAGTTTTAATTATTGAGTCACCTGGCGTAGAAAAATACAAAATTAAAAAGCATAATCATAAATATTATTTATTTCAGCACCCAAGCGATCTAAAAAGAACGAATTGGCAAGAACAAGTGAACAAGATATGTAATAAAAATTACTCTGTTGAGAAGACTATCTTAGATATGAGAAGCGGACGAATAGTGATTGGTGAAACAATGAGCTTAATTATTGCATTATGTCATGGGATATCTGAAAATGTACAAATTGACGTCTTTATTAATGATCCATCAAATCTTGATAATTTCATCCAAACGATTAATGATTACAAAGGTTCAGCTGTGATAAGATTTTTCTTATAATATCTGAATAAAAGGTGAAAAATGGAATCAAGTGTCATTAAAGTTTTTATCGGATTCGATAAAGTTGAGAGTATTGCATGGCATACATTTGCACACTCCATTTTTAGACAGAGCTCAAACCCAGTAGCATTAATACCATTATATTTAGAAAATCTAAAAGGAGTTTACACACGTCCTCGGGATCAGAAGCAATCTAATGAATTTTCTTTCACAAGGTTTTTAGTTCCTTATTTGTCTAATTATGAAGGATATGCATTATTTTTCGATTGTGATATGTTGCTGCGAGAAGATATAACAAAAATTTTTGAAGCTGTTGACAAAGAACCCGGTAAAGCTGTTTATGTAGTCAAGCATGATTATGTACCTAATGACCAAATTAAATATCTTGGTACAAAGCAATATGCTTATCCACGTAAAAACTGGTCTTCTGTAATTTTGTGGAATTGTGCTCATCCCGCTAATCGTTCTGTAACACCGGAATTTGTAAATACCGCCAGCCCTATGGAACTACATCGATTTTTGTGGCTCAAAGACGATGAAATCGGGGAATTAGATGTTAAGTGGAATTGGCTGGTAGGAGAATATGAAAATCCTCCGAGAGATGTAAAAAATGTTCACTGGACAGTGGGAGGGCCTTACTTTATCGAATATCAAAATGTCGATTTTTCAGAAGAATGGTTTAAAGAAAATGCATTGATGAATTTCGCAGCTCAAAAAATCTAAGATCAGGCGATCACTTTGTCAGAATCGAATCATGCTGTAGATGTTCGTGTATTGGGAAAGCATCTTGTTCTTTTCTTATTATCTTTATCATTTATTATACCTACACATTTCACTTTACTCAAAAGTGTTATGTTATTTGGACTGTTGCTATTTATAATAATATTATATTCAAACAAAGCAATAATTAGCGTACAAAAAGATATTTTTTTATTATCTTTATTTTATTCGTTTATAGGAATACTATGGTGTAGCTATGGAGTAGTAAATAATAATCCTGGAGCCATCAGCAACTTAAGTTTAATGGTAGTATATCCATTGTTGTTTACAGGAATGGCTGTCTTCCTTACACTAAAAGATTTTCATGCTATCGAAAATTTTTTAATTATAAGTTCATTGTTAATTATTTCGCTTCAAATCGTTTTTATCTTGTCTGGAATAGGTTATCTTCCTGCTATATTTTTTGATATATTGAAAAATTTAAATGCGGATAATGATGGTTTAAGTGCATCTTCAACTTATCTTGTTTTTTCTCTTCCTAATGTCAGTAGCTTATTTTTTTGATACCTTTTTTAACTGCCAAGATTTTACTCTCAAAAAAAACAGACCTTAAACTTTTCGTTTTATTATTGATCATGGTTATACTTATTTTATTATCTGGGAGAAGAGCTTTTTTCCTCTCTTATGGATTGTCTATATCAGTATTGGTCTTATTACTTTCACTATTCGAAAAGGACATTGGCACTAATGCGCGACTTAAGTTGGTTAAAATTATCTTTTTTTTGATTTCATTAATAAGCATTTTATTCTTTTTTACCGAAATCAATATACAAAATTATGTTGAAAACTTTTTTAGCATATTTGATTTTTCTAGTAATTACAGTAATATTGAAAGAGCCAATCAATTAGTATCCCTTTTGGAAGGAATTTATCAAGCTCCGTTGTTTGGGCATGGTGCAGGTGCATCAGCATCCTATATTCGATCTGTCGAACAGCCTTGGGCTTACGAGCTTTCTTACGTGGCATTTGTTTTTCAATACGGTGTCTTAGGGCTTATCCTCTATTTTTCTGGATTACTGTACATAATCATTAATATGTTAAAAATGAGTCAAGACCTGTCATTGCATAAAGAATGCAGAGTTTTCCTAATTTCTTTTATGATTGGGCTGGTTTCTTTTCTTATAGCAAATGCCACAAATCCATATTTGGCAAAATTCGATTATATGTGGATAATTTTTATTCCTGTGATGCTGATTAACTCATACAAGCTGAAGCGAGATATTGCATGAAGAACACGTTCGACATTGTTATTGTCAATTGGAACTCTGGAACCCAACTCAGAGACTGCATAGACTCTATAAATAATGCAAAAAAAATTAATTGTTATCTTAATAAAATCATAATAGTAGACAATGATTCAAATGATGATTCTCTCCAATTGCTTAAAGATACTGACAATAATTCACTCACAATACTTCGCAACAAAAAAAATTTTGGATTCGCTAAAGCTTGCAACCTTGGGGCAAGAGAGTCTTCAAGTAATTTCATTCTTTTTTTGAATCCCGACTGTATCATATTTCAAGACACCTTTTCCAATCTTTTCGAGTATATTCATATGCATGATAAGGAAAACATTGCTCTTTATGGAATACAATTAATTGGGGAAGATCGAAAACTACAAAAAACATGTGCACGGTTCCCTGTTTTTTATAACTTCTTGAACCGCTCACTAGGGTTGAATAAATATAATCCAAAAAGATTCAAATCATATCATATGGAAGATTGGGAACACGATAAAACTCAGTATGTAGATCATGTTATTGGTGCTTTTTATCTCGTAAAAAGTAAAATTTTCAAAGCGTTAAATGGCTTTGATGAGTCTTATTTCGTTTACTTTGAAGACTTAGATTTATCCAAGAAAATACATGACAAAGGATTCACAACTGTTTATGTCACCGAAGCTCAAGCATATCATAAAGGTGGAGGTACATCAGATGCAATCAAAGCGCAGCGGTTGTATTATAGCAATAAAAGTAGTATTATTTATGCATTTAAACATTTAGGTAATAGAACAGGTATATTTGTAATGCTTTTATATTTTTTTGAACCCGTTACTAGAACTATATTTATGTTATTCAAACATTCAAGTGTAAAAGAAATATTTGAGATGTTTCGAGGTTTTATCATTTTATATAAAGATTATATTTCTATTTTGCGGATCCATTTTAAAAGATGAGAATAATTTTTCTTACTAAATATGACAAACTCGGAGCCAGTTCCCGTTACAGATTTTTTCAATTCTATGACTATCTCAAAAAAAACAAAGTTGAATGTATTACCAAACCTTTTTTTGATGATGATTATTTGAAAGCATTGTATCAGAATAAAACAAATGTTTTTGCGATTTTAAAAGCATATTTACGAAGATTTTGCGTCCTTTTCACCTTAAAGAAGTATGATTTGCTCGTTATAGAAAAAGAAATTTTTCCTTATTTCCCTTCAATTTTTGAAAAACTTCTTGCAAGAGCAGGGATTAAATACATAGCTGACTATGATGATGCCTTGTTTCACCAATACGACCAACATTCACTAAAAGCGGTTCGATACATTCTTGGTCAAAAAATAGCAAATGTAATGAAATACTCTAACTTAACCATTGTTGGAAATGAGTATTTGAATAACTACGCTAGAGCGGCAGGTGCAAAAAACGTAGTAATACTTCCAACAGTGATAAACATTGACTACTATCCTCTTGTAGCGAAACTACCAAATTTTACTGTGACGATTGGATGGATTGGAAGTCCATCAACTGTAAAATATATTACTTTTCTTGAACCGGTTTTTTCTAAGCTTCAAACATTGTTCGATATACAAATTGTATTAATAGGTGTTACCGAGTCTCCTTTCAAGGCTGTATCTGTGAATTTAGTACCATGGACAGAAGAAAGTGAATTTAGTGAGATTAATAAAATCGATATTGGAATTATGCCTTTGACTGATAGTTTATGGGAGAGAGGTAAATGTGGCTTTAAACTCATCCAATATATGGGTTGTGCTTTACCTGTCGTAGCTTCACCAGTCGGAATAAACTGTAAAATCGTCACAGATGATATTAACGGCTATTTAGCAAAAACAGAAGATGAATGGTTTAATGCCTTATCTAAACTGATTACGAACCGAAAAAAAAGAATCATGCTGGGTAGACAAGGCCGAGATCTGGTAGAATCAGAATATTCGAAACAAATTATTGCTCCACGTTTATTAAAATTATACAAAGATACGGTATGTGCGGAATAGTCGGATTTATTGATAAAAGTACAAATTTTTTCATTCTTGAAAATATGCTTCATATTCAATCTCATCGTGGACCAGACGATTCCGGTATGTTTTTTGATAAAGACACAGGTCTTCATTTTGCTCATAACAGGCTTGCAATACAAGATCTAAGCTCTCATGGGCATCAACCTTTTATCAGTAAATGTGAACAGTACGTAATCATTTTTAATGGAGAAATATATAATTTTAAATCTATCCGAAATAAATTGAAAGAAAAAGGCTATACCTTTGTCTCCGACAGTGACACGGAAGTCATCTTATACAGCTACCAAGAATGGGGGGTTGAATCCATTCATCAGTTCATAGGTATGTTCGCTTTTGCAATATTAGATAAAAGAAACAACAAACTTTTATTAGTGAGAGATCGAGCAGGAGTCAAACCTTTGTATTACTATTCTCATGATCAAGAGTTTATGTTTTCATCCGAAATCAAATCTTTTCATCAACATCCTGGTTTTAAAAAAAAGCAAAATATAAATGTTTTGCCTTATTACTTTCAATTTGGATATATTCCAGCTCCACATACAATCTTTCAACACTGTTATAAACTCGAAGCTGGACATTTTTTGGAATATGATCTCAAAAATGCAACTTTTAAAATAGAAAAATATTGGGATGTAAATGATTTCTACGCACAACAAAAATTTCATAAGACTGAAAAAGAAATAGTGAATGAGTTAGAAAATATATTAGATGATTCAATTAATTTGCGAATGGTTTCAGATGTTCCAGTTGGAATCTTTCTAAGTGGAGGATATGATAGTTCTCTAGTTGCTTCAATTCTTGCCAAAAAAAATCAAAAAAAAATCAAAACATTTACAATCGGGTTTAATGACCCGCGATACAACGAAGCAAAACATGCTAAAGCCATCGCTGAATATCTACAAACTGATCATACTGAGTATTACATAGACAAAAAAGATATTTTAGAGTTAATAGAAGACCTACCATTTTATTATGATGAACCTTTCGGAGACAGTTCAGCCCTTCCTACCATGCTTGTTTCTAAATTGGCAAGACAACAGGTTTCAGTTGTACTTAGTGCAGACGGTGGAGATGAAACATTTTGTGGATACTCTAAATATTTTTTCCTCGATAAACTCCAAGCGATATTTGACCACAAGTTCAAAAAATATTTTTTACTAACAGGTATTGAACTTTTGTCCCCAGTAATAGTTGAAAGAATTAACAATATGGCACCTGAACGCTTCAGACAAACTAATATTAAAGATAAATATCTAAAATTCAAAAGAGCATTGGAAGCTAATAATTTAGAAGATCTATTTAAAAAAAGCAGCAGTTATGCTGATGAAAAAGATGTCTATAATATATTAAAAATTCATAACGATCCGTTGTCATATAAATGGGCTACAATCAATAATGTTGAGTTTTTAAATCAGATGATGGCAATTGATTATAAACTTTTCTTGAGTGACGATGTACTTACAAAAGTCGATCGAGCCACTATGAGGGTTAGTCTAGAAGGGCGCGAGCCACTTCTCGATCATCGTATTATAGAATTTATGGCTAAAGTGCCATTGAACTTAAAATACAAAAATCAGCAAGGTAAATACTTGCTTCGACAAGTGTTGTATCGCTATCTACCTCAAAAACTGGTAGATAAACCGAAAGCAGGTTTTCAAATCCCTTTAAACGAATGGCTTAGAAACGATTTGAAACCTCTGATAGACAAATATTTGGATGACAGTAATTTAGATGAAACAATTTTTAATATTCGAGAGATCGATACACTTAAAAAGAGATTTTTTGCAGGTGAAGAGATTGGGACGATACTATGGTTCATATTAATGTATCAAATGTGGAAGGAAAATTGGCTTGACTAAAACCATTGTTATCGCAGCAAACACTTCGTGGAATCTTTATAATTTCCGCTTCAATCTTGCAAAAGTTTTAAAACTTCATGGACATAATGTCGTATTAGTCGCACCTAAAGACGACTATAGCAAATTTCTCTCTTCGGAATTTAGATATTATAGCATCACTATGAATAATAAAGGAACCAACCCCTACGAAGACTTTAAAACGTTATTACAATATTATCAACTATACAAAAAAATCAAACCAGACTATGTTCTTAACTATACCATCAAACCCAATATTTACGGGAATGTAGCATGCCGAATATTAGGTATTCAAACCATCAATAACATTTCTGGACTGGGGAGTGTCTTTATAACACAAAGCTTCATTACTGCACTTGTTAAAAAACTCTATAAAAATGCTCTTGCATCTTCATCAAAAATATTTTTTCAAAATTATGACGATAAAAACTTATTTATCGACAATAAATTAGTTTTGCCAGATCGTTGCAGTGTCTTACCAGGCAGTGGAATCAATACTGATGTATTCAAACCTATAAAATATACTAAAACTGATGATTCGTTCCGGTTTTTACTAATTGCTAGAATACTATGGGACAAAGGAATAGGAGAATATGTCGAAGCAGCACAAATAATAAAGAAAAAATACCCCAATGTATCTTTTCAATTATTGGGATCACTTGATGTAATGAACCCAACCGCTATTTCAAAAGAACAAATTGGAAAATGGGGTCTTTCTGGAAGTATTGATTACTTAGGTACGACCGATAATGTTCAAGACTACATCTGCCAAGCTGATTGTATTGTTCTTCCATCATATCGAGAAGGAACGCCTCGGAGCTTGCTCGAAAGTGCCAGTATGGCAAAACCAATCATTACGACAAATGTCCCTGGTTGTAAAGATGTTGTAGAGGATGGAATCAATGGTTTCTTATGCCAGGTGAAGAATTCTTTAGATTTAGCACAAGCAATGGAAAAAATGCTTTTACTTAGTGATGAAAAACGATTATTAATGGGAATGGCAGGGCGACAAAAAATGATAAGAGAATATAATGAACAAATTGTTATTGACAATTATTTAAAAATTATTGATTCATAATATTTCATTTTTTTGTCTTCTTTGTTGACGATAGTAAGCAAATTTATTCTGCCGTACCAGCATCCCGTTCAGTAGTAAATAAAATGCGGCCGCATTGATCACGAATAATACGAGAAGATAACGTTGCTGGGCCGCTTCGGAAAATGCGATACCCACGATTGAAAAACCCAGTTGCAACAATGCGATCAGGACGACCGTTTTCCGGACGTTTCCGTTAAAAAATCTCAGCAGAATATGATGAATATGCAGCTTGTCCGGGGCGAACATCGAATGGCCGTTGCGCTTTCGGCGGATCATGACGATCAACGTATCCAAAATGGGGATAGCTGCGATAAACAGCACCGAAATCGGATGGATGTAATCCAATGCCTTGATACTTAGGACCGATATCGCAAATCCCAGCGTCAACGATCCGCTGTCCCCCATAAAAATCTTTGCCGGGTTCCAGTTAAACCACATAAAGGCCGCAATGGCGGTGATAAACGACAATGACGTCGATACGATAAAGAGATCGTGATGTTCGTACCCGATAACGCACAAGGTGGAGAGTATGATGATGCTAAGCAGTCCCGCCAGTCCATCAAGTCCGTCGGAAAGGTTCAGGGCATTCGTAAAACCGGCGACGGCAAACATCGTAAAAGGTATAGCAAACCATCCAAGCTCCATATCATAACCGAAAAGACGCCCCAGAGAATGGATGCTCATTCCATCAAACGCCAGCAACAACACCGCGGCAGAGATGACATAAAATTTGATTTTCGGGGTCGTATCCCTGTGATCGTCGAGCACGCCTACGATAAACACGAGGAATATGGCCAGAAAGCTGAAAAAATGGTCCAGCACTACCGTGTTCATAAAAAGGACGTCCGACACCATGATTCCGAAGACCATGCCGATACCGGCCCCCCGAGGCGTAATATGGCGGTGTGCGCTCCGATGGTTAGGGACATCAACGAGTCCTACCGAAGGAGCATAACGGATAATCAGTTTGATAAAGAAAAATGTCGTTAGGAAAACAACGAAAATCTTAATTATAAAAATTGTATCGTTCAAAAAAACTCTTACCGCTAATATTTCGAAATCAGCCGATCCATGGCTTTAAATCTGTGCTTTAATGGTATTATATCAGAATTAAAATTTTAGATTATAGTTCGGGAGCACCCAATGAACGACGCACAGACTATTTCGGCTCATAATGATGAAATTGACCTATACGAATTGTGGTCAACCCTGATTAAACACAAAGTATTGATTGTTTTTATTACTATATTATCAACATGTTTTGCTGGAGTCTTTGCTTGGAATACAACGCCAATATATACAGGCAATGCACTGATTGAAGTGGGTGAAATCGTGAATCAAACCGATAATAATCAAACAGCAACAACAGTTTTGAAGCTTGACGCAAATCTGGGAGATTTAAAAGAAGTTACTTCAAAAATGATGAATGTTGCAGTTAGTATACCGAATGGGAGTAGCAATGTTATTCAACTTTCAGTTGACGATAGTAGTCCATCTGAAATTAAATCTATTCTACAAAAGTCTGTTGACTTTATAATTGCCCGCCATCAGGAGAAAGCCAAATTTTATTCAAATGAAAATTCTAAAATTCGTATGACTCAGTTGATAGGTGATATTTATGTGAGTCATGAACCCATCAAACCAAATAAAAAAATTATTATAGTTACAGGTTTTATTAGTGGATTGATACTATCTATCTTTCTCGCATTCGCCCTCGAATTCTTCCAAAGAAATCGCAAACCTCGCAATTGATTTATTCACCTCGTTGTGAACCTTCGCGGTTCATCTCATAAAGTTTGATGTATTTGTAAAAGTTGGTCGCCATGTGCGAAAAAGCGATGACGAGTCCGGCATACCCGTCCAGGAATCCCCGTTTGAGGACATAGGTGCGGAAAAACGAGTAAAGGCCGTTGAAAAACGCCTTGGCGGGAGTCGGAAATCTTTTGCCGACGTTACCTTGCGCAAAAAGGGTGGAATAGCGGTCCACTTTCACGATGAAATCGGAGATGCTCATGTAGCTGTAGTGCTTCATGTTCCCCTCGATGTTCTCTTTTTTCATCCCCTCGTCGATAATATTCTCATGCACCGCGTTGTCGTTGAAACGGGTGACGCTTTTGTTGTAGAGACGGCGGATTTTCTGGTTGTTCCAACCGCAGTGACGGATCTGGATCTCTTTGTAATAGGCCAGGAAATTGACGATGTAGATCGTTCGCGGATCGAGCGGCTTGGTTTTAAGCGCACGCAGGAGTTCTTCGTCGACCACTTCGTCGCTGTCGATGATGAGGATCCATTCGTGAAGGGCAAAAGATGCGGCACGGTTTTTCGTTGTCCCAAACCCGTCGAATTCCCCTTCGATGAGGCGGACGTTCGGGAACTCGCGCGCGATGTTCTGCGTCCCGTCAGTCGAACCGTTGTCATAAACGACGACATCGTCGAACTCGCGCAGGCTTTCAAGCGACCTTCGGATCGTCCGCACCCCGTTTTTGACTATCATCACCGCCGATACGTTCATCTTTCTCCTTTGAGCGTTTTAACAAGTGTTTTCAGTCCAAAACCGAGTTGTTTCCATGGTGCAAACAACTCGCCGGGGTTTCTCAGCCCGTCCCCTTTGATACGGTAGATCAATCCGCCGATTCCTTCCCACGAAGGGTTGAAGGCGTTGCCGATCCTGAAAACATACCGATAATATTCACGAGCAAAATCAACAGATGCGTCACTGTATTTCCCAAACGGCAGCACGAACGAATCGATCCGGCATCCCAGTTTCTCTTCGAGGAGCCGTTTGGAAGCTGCGATCTCTTCGCCAAGATCGACTCCAGGCTCGGCCAGATTGACGTGATTCATCGAATGAGACGCTACGGCAACGTGACCGCTTCGGATCATTTCGCGCAGTTCCGCATAGGTACAAAACGGCGCGTGGGTGCGATAATTCTCCCCTTCGTAAATCTCGCGGTGTTTGAGCGAAAGACGTTCGTGGGGAGCGACGTCGGTATCATCGAGAATATACGCAACCGGCACGGCAAGGAGCGCTTTGAGACCGTAACGTTTGAGGAGGGGGAAAACATAATGGTAAAAATCGTAATACGCGTCGTCGAACGTCAGACAAATGGCGTCGGCGGCTTCCTCCCCCGGGAAAACGGAGGTGTAGTGCTCGGCCACCTGGCGCAGATGCGCTTCCATCATCGCATCGGTGTTCGAGAGAGGAAGGTCGTCGCTGTTGATGTGATGATACATGACGACCCGCAGCATGGCACCTCTCTTTTCAGCAATAATAAAGTATCATACCACACAATGACTTAGGCAAAAGGTAACCATGCGCGCCCGTTACGAATACCGATCCGAATACGCATTTTTCAAACCGTCGTTCGAAGCGATACGCGAAATATTCCATGCCGATACCCATACGATCCACAAAGCCCGCAACGAACTCAAAACCATCGATCTCGGAGGCCTTAAAACCGTCGTTAAATCGTTCAAGGTTCCCCACCTGTTCAACCGGATCGTCTATACTTTTTTTCGCAAAAGCAAAGCGTACAAATCCTACCATAACGCCCTGAAACTGATCGATCTTTCGATATCAACGCCCGCGCCCGTAGCGCTAATCGAATTTTTCGAATCGGGGCTGCTGGGAGAGAGCTATTTCCTTGCGGAATGCTTTGAATACGATTTCACGATCCGTACCCCGTTGCTTGAGCCCACAGACGAGCGCGAAGAAATCTTTAGAGCATTCGCCGCCTACACCTGCGACCTCCATCGCAAAGGGGTATGGCACCTCGATTACTCGCCCGGAAACATTCTCGTCAAACGGACCGTAGAAGGGTATGCGTTTGCCATCGTCGATATCAACCGGATGGAGTTTCGTGATTCGATCGCTCCGCTGGAAGGGTGCGAAAATTTCAACAAACTGTGGGCATCCGATGCGGATTTAGAGATCATGGGGCGCGAATACGCACGGCTGTGCGGGATGGACGAAGCGCTGATCGTTTCGGAGATGCAACGGCACAACAATGCCAACAAACGCTCCAAAAACTTCAAAAAACGGATTAAAGCCCTGCTTCGAGGCGACTTTTCAACTCCCGCTTGACCCTCTCGAACATCCCTTCTCTGCCTTGCGGGTTCTGAGGAATCATGTAATGGTGCTGCCCGGCTTCATCCCCGATACTTTTCCAGCGCGAAGCCGAAGCGAAGAGCGTATCGGCGAAAAAAGTAAACGTCTCGCAACCGCACGCGCTCGCGAGGTGATAGGTCCCGGTCGATGTACTTATAAACAGTTTAAAACTGCTTAAAACATGTGCAAAATCGACGACGCTGCCGCGCGAACGGTACAGATGCGTACGGCTCTGCGTGCCCAGCAACGCCGCGGCTTCCTCGCAAAGCGCTTCCTCGTCGGGCCCGAACGTCATAACAACGTCCACCGCCCCGCATGCTTCGGCGATCCGTACGAGTTCGACGTATTCGCCCAGTGTCCAGTTTGCATCCGAAGACCCTCCGAATCCCGGGTGAAACGCCACGACGGGACGGGTGATGCCGTACTCGGCGCAAAAAAACCGATAAGCGGTATCATCAAAATGCAGCAGCGGTTTGGGGAAATCAAGGTCGATCTGCGCAAACAGCGCGCGCGCTAGCTGCAGATTGTATTCGAATTCGGCCATCTCCACCCGGCTTCGGCGCTGTTGGATGCGACGGTTGTAAAAAATCTGGGCGATCTTCGTCGCCGGGGCGATCCGGATGGGTATCCGCGCCAGGAACTGGGCGATCGCGACGCGGGTATTGGAAAACAGGGTAATCGACGCGTCGATTTTCGCCTCGCGGATTTTGAAAGCGAGCTCAAGAATGTCCCCTCCGCCGTCGACGATCACCTCGTCGATAAAATCGCACGATTCAGCCAGCGAGCGGTTGAGCGGGGCGACAAGAGCGACGATGCGGTTGCGCGGATCATGGCGCTTGAGAACGTACAGCGTCGGTAAAGCGGTGATGAAATCCCCGAGTTTGTCATTACGCACCACCAGTATGTTCATCGCTTCGCCTTTATATGTGTTTTATGCCATTTTACCAAACGCAAGCGAAAAACTGCCTCTCTTTAAAGGATGCGTATCAGCTCATATATAATGAGTGGACGGATAATGACTTTTTTAAATTCTAATCCTATGCATGTCATATCAACCTATTATTCCTAGCATTAGTCGATATTTCGCTACCATACAATACACACCGTTACAAGGGAAAGCGATGCTCAAAACCGTGAAAGTCCGACTCTACCCGACTAGTGCACAAGAAGAGATTATTGCCTTCCAGTTCGGTGCGTGTCGATACATCTATAACCGCTCCCTCGCACTTCGCAAGTACGCTTATAAAAAGTGGGGTGTAACAATCTCTAAAAACACTCTTGATAAACGGATTGCCATTTTGAAAGAACGCCACCCGTGGCTCAAGAATGCGGATTCGCAGGCATTACAGCAAAGTATTCGCCACATGGACGAAGCGTATAAACATTTCTTCCGCCGCATCAAGCAAGGTGAAACGCCCGGATTCCCTCACTTTAAATCTAAACACCATTCCCGTCAAAGTTACCAGTACCCTCAACGGGTTAAGATCGATAACGGGAAAGTCTACCTTCCAAAAGTCGGGTGGGTAAAAGCCAAAGGTTTAAGAGCGGTGAATTCTGGGAAGATCAAGACCGTCACGGTCTCGATGGAAGCTTGTCAATATCACGCTGCAATCCTAACCGAGGACGGTATCGAAGCCTTTACGCCATCTCACAACGCGCAGACTATCGGACTTGACATGGGTGTCGCAGCGGTTGTCGCAGATTCGAATGGAAACCTCGTCGCTCCACTTGACTTTGAACGGGAGTTGGTAAAGCTGCGCAAGCGCCACCAACAGCTCTCCCGAAAACAAAAAGGCTCGAATAACCACCTTAAGGCGAAGATGCGTCTTGCAAAACAGAACTTTCGTATCGCCAACATACGCAAGGATTTCCTTCACAAGCTCTCAGCACGATATAGCGAAAACCAAGTGGTCGTCGTTGAGGAATTGAATGTGAAAAACATGACAAAATCTGCGAAAGGAACCAAGGAAAAGCCAGGGAAGAATGTCAGAGCGAAGTCCGGTTTGAACCGATCCATACTGAAAAATGGATGGGGTATGTTCTTCGAGATGCTGGCATACAAGACTGCCCGACGCGGTGGTCGGCTTGTGAAGGTTACTCCCGAATATACAAGCCAGACGTGTAATGCATGCGGTCACGTTTCGAAAAAGAATCGTAAAACGCAAGAAAAATTTGTGTGTAAAGCGTGCGGACACAAAGACAACGCAGATGTCAATGCCGCTAAAAACATACGAGACCGTGGGATACACGGCTCTAATGCTTCCCATCAAACAGCTGCTTAAGCGCTGTGGAGGAAGAATCCACCTTGCTTCCAAGGTAGAGTATCAGCCGATCCAAGGTAAGAAGAGGATACAATAGCCCCATGAAAACACCGTTTGCCTGGGACTATTATTCCGACCAGCCCGCCATTATCCGCGATAAGAAGCTCAAGCGTAAAATGCGCCTCTCGGCCCTCCCATCCCTGATCAAAACATTCCTGATCGCGGCGGTGACCCTTCCTTTCTCGGTTTTGACCATTCCCTATCTCCCCCACCGCCGCATCGACGGCGACCGCTTTTTCGGAATGGGGGTCAACCTCGACAAAGAGCCTTCCCTCTCGCCCGGACTCGTCCGCGAACTCGGAGTAAAAAACCTTCTGATCCGGATCCCTCTGTGGGAAATCGACAGACTCGACGAATACGTCGCGTTTGTCCGGAACTTCGAGGGGTGCACGGTAACGATCGCCCTATTGCAAGACCGCGAGCACATCACCGACCTCGCCATGACCCGCGAACATTTCAAGGCGATTTTTACCGCCCTCTCGGGAATCTGCGACACCTACGTGATCGGCAGCACGATCAACCGCGCGAAATGGGGGTTTTTCAGCGTCAACGAGTATCTCGACTTCTACGGTATCGCTTTCGATCTCAAAAAAACCTGTTTTCCCGATCTCAAACTGATCGGCTCGAACGTTATCGATTTCGAATACCACTATAGCGCCCATACCCTTTTCAATTTCAAAAACATCCGTTACGATGCGGTAGGAAGCCTCCTCTACGTCGACCGTCGGGGCGCCCCCGAAAACACCCAGATGGGATTCAACCTCATCGAAAAGATCCGCCTCTTGGCGTCACTTGCGCGTCTTAGCCCCAAATGCGACGGAGAAATCGTCATCACCGAAACGAACTGGCCCATCACGGGGACGGCTCCTTATGCTCCTACCAGTGAAACCGAGTGCGTCGACGAAGAGTCCTACGCGTCGTATATGGTCCGTTACCATCTCCTCGCCTTCGCTTCGCAAAGCGTGAATTCCGTGTTCTGGCACCAGCTGGTCGCTCCGGGTTACGGCCTTATCGACAACCGGGATGGGATTCGCAAACGAAGCGCATTTGACGCCTATCGCACGATGCTTTCTCAGATGGCGGATGCCTCGTTCGTCGGCTACGGGGTCAAAAGGGGTCGGCACACCCTGCTGTGCGAAACACTTCGAGGAGTGCTCCATGTCGAGTGGCTGGAAGAAGGATCGATGGAAATAGCCCTCACCCAAACGATCACCGTCACAACCCGAGACGGCATCAGCATGGATACCGATACACTGTTGCTGGGCGAATCGCCGATTTACTACACCACTCCGCTGGAAAACGAATGAAACTCCTGATTATCCTTCCCAACTGGCTGGGCGACGCGCTCATGGCCACTCCCGCCATCGAAGCGCTCTGCAAGATTTATCCAAGTGCGGAACTGACCCTGGTCGGATCGTACGTGAGCCTCGAAGCGCTCAAACACCACCCGCAATGCACACGGGCCTACGTCGACGAAACGAAAAAAGGGGGGAACCGCTTTCTCAACACGTACCGTTTCGCCCGCCTTCTGGGACCACACGATATGGCGATCACCTTTCGCAACCAACTTCACTCCTCGCTGCTGCTGCGCCTCAGCGGAACCCCGATCACCGCCGCCCGCTCGAGCTGGCATTCCCGCGCGCTGGTGTCGCATCCCATCAGAACGCGCCCAAACACCCATCTTGTCGAACAATACCTCGACATCGCCCAAACACTGAGCCCGCAACCCCTCGAAACCGGTCCGCTGCAACTTCACATTCGGGCGCATCGTTACGCCCGAGCGACCCTGGGGATCAATCCCGGGGCGACGTACGGCAGTGCCAAACGGTGGTATCCCGAAAAATTCGCCGACGTCGCCAGAGCGTTCAGCGACCGCTACGACATCGTGATCTTCGGCGGACCGAACGAAACGCAGATGGCCGAGGACATCGAAACGCGCCTGGACGGCATCAGCGTCACGAACCTGGCGGGCAAAACGTCGGTAAACGAACTGTGCGCCATGATCGGGGGGCTGGATCTGTTTATTACCAACGACAGCGGACCGATGCACGTCGCCGCGGCCTACCAGGTTCCGACAGTGGCCGTCTTCGGCCCGACCCGGCATCTTGAAACATCGCAATGGAAAAATGAAAAAAGCGTGATTGTACGTCACGAGATGGAGTGTGCGCCGTGCATGAAGCGCGAATGCCCGCTGGGGCATCACGAATGCATGAAGGGTATCACGGCCGCCGAAGTGATCGAAGCGGTTAAAAGTCTAATCTAAGACCGAAATACCACGAATCGTTATAAGTGACGTTGCGGTTTTCAAGGTCGGTATCGATGTTTCGGTACCCCACTTCAAGGCGGCCGTTGTCGATCACCGCGGCATCAAGATGGATGCGGGTTTCGAGATATCCGTCCCCTTCCTTGAAACTCAGTACCGAAGGGGCATAATAAAGGGCTCCCCCCAGGTAGAACGGAAACGGCGTATTGAGCGGCAGCCGAAGCTCGGCTTCGACCCCCAGCGGGATGGCCGCGTATCGTCTGCCGTCAATCTGCGTGTATTCCCCTTTGATCCCAAGGCCCACTTTCAATCCCGGAACGCCGCGAACATACTGTTCCACCATAAATGAAACCTCCGCCAGCGGATCGAGATCGCGGGCGGTTTCGCTGTTGTTGTTGTCGCCGTTGAGAAAACGGGCCCCGATGTAGGTATTGCTCATCGCATTCCCCATCCGTCCCATATCCAGGCGGATCTGTCCTTCGACGTCGCGGTTGTTGACGTTTGCTTCGATCTGATGGGCCGCGAACGCGCTCGCACCCATCGCCAGTAACATCATAATCGTTTTTAGCATGCTGATCCTTTATTGATTCTCTCGATGGTCGCCGTCGTACTTTTGCCGTCGACGAAATTCACCAGCCGCAGCTCGCCGGCAAATTCGGCTCCGACGACCGTTTTCCCCTCATAATCCCCCCCTTTGACGAGGATATCGGGCGCAACGTTTTTGATCAGGTCGTAGGGTGTTTCGTCGCTGAACATTACCACATAATCGACCGATTCGAGCGCCGCTAAAATGTAGGCGCGGTCGGCTTCGACGTTCACCGGGCGGCTGGGGCCCTTGAGCGCACGGACCGAACTGTCCGAATTGAGCCCTACGATCAAAACGTCCCCGTAGCTTTTGGCTTCCTGCAGATATTTGACGTGGCCGACGTGAAGGATGTCGAAGCAGCCGTTGGTGAAAACGACTTTTTTACCTTCCGATTTAAGCCGCGCCGCGATCTGCGCGATCTCCCCGGCTGTTTTGATATGGGCGTCCGAGGTGCTTTGGCGGAGACTCGATTCGTACGCGTCGATCTCATCGAGGGTCACCGTAGCCGAACCGATTTTACCGACGACGACCGCGGCCGCATGGTTCGCAAACGGTGCCGCTTCATCGATGGAGAGACCGCACGCAAGGGCATACGAAAGCGATGCGATCACCGTATCCCCCGCCCCCGTTACGTCGTAAACCTCTTTGGCCACCGTCGGAAAGCGGCGCATATTCTCATCATAAACGGCGATCCCGTCTTCGGAGAGGGTGATCATCGAGCACTCCAGGTCACAGGTCTCTTTGAGCATGAGAAGCGCCCGGCGCAGCGATTCGTCGTCACGGATCGAAATACCCGTCGCCTCCGAAGCCTCTTTACGGTTCGGGGTGAGCAGGTAGGCGCCCCGGTATTTGGAATAATCTTTTCCCTTGGGATCGACGAGCACTTTTTTGCCCGACGCTTTGGCCGATGCGATCACCCCCTGCGCCACCCGTTCGGTGATGACCCCTTTACCGTAATCGGAGAGGATCACGATGTCGCATTCGCCGATAACACGCGCGACGTAGGATAGCAACGCCTCTTCGCTCTGTGGTGCGATCGGATCTTTGGATTCACGGTCATAGCGAAGGATCTGCTGGTTCGAAGCGATGATACGGCTTTTTTTCGACGTTTTGCGCCCCGCCTGAAGGCTCAGCCCTTCGCCATCGACGTTGATGGCACGGAGCATCGATCTCAGCTCTTCCCCGTTTTCATCGTCACCGATCACTCCGCCGACGCGTACCTGCGCTCCGAGAGCAACGAGGTTGTTGATCACGTTTCCCGCCCCTCCGAGGACGGTTGTTTCGCGTGCGATATCCACGACCTGTACCGGCGCTTCGGGAGAAATACGCTCGCATCCTCCCCACAGGTAATGATCGATCATTAAATCCCCGATGGCCAGGATGCGGGGGGAGGCATTTTTCAATCGGTTCATCAGACTTCCTCTTCGAAGAGGCGCTTGATTTCGCTCACGTACGCGGCGATCCCCTCTTCGAGTTCAAAACGGGGAGCATACCCCAGCACGTCGCGCGTGCTTTGAATATCGGCTTCGGTGTGGAACTGGTAGCGTCCGATGAACGGGTTGGGGATGTATTCGCACGGAAGCGACGTTCCCAGCTCCCGCTGGAGAATATCGACGATCGCTTGGAATGAGCGCGCTTTGCCCGTACCGACGTTGAACACTCCCGACTCTCTGGGATGCATTGCCAGGACGTTCGCCTGAACGATATCCTCGACGTAGATAAAATCGCGGACGATTTTGTCCGATCCTTCGAACAAGCGAGGATTTTTCCCCGAGAGCAGCTGATGGCCGAACTGCACGACCATCGACGCCGTTTTGTTTTTGAAAAACTCTCTGGGGCCGTACACGTTGAAATAGCGCAATCCCACGATCGAGATGTTGGTGTGTTTTTGAGAATACTGGCGGGCGAGATGGTCCATCATCAGTTTCGAGAACCCATACACGTTCTGCGGCGCTTCCCGCCCTACCCGCTGCGGCGAAGGGGCATCTCCATACGTTGCCCCCGACGAGGCGTAGATCATATTGGCTCCGTGCGCCACGGCGATGTCGAGCAGATCCTTGAACGCGTTGACGTTGGTCTGGATCATCAGATCCTGTTCAAGCGCCGTCGTATCCGAAATCGCCGCTTCGTGAAAAATATAATCGAATCGATACTGCTTTTTAAGCGTATCGAGCAGCTGCTTGTCGTTGATGTCCCCGCTGATCACTTCCCCGCGAAATCCGAGCAGGTTTTTAAAATGGCCGAAACTTTTGAGGTTGCCGTTGGAGAGGGTGAGGTTGGAGCGGAAAAGATCGAGGACGACCACATGCGCATCGGGATAATGTTCCTGGAAATAAAACGCAAGGTTCGAGCCGATGAATCCCGCCCCTCCCGTAATCAAAATCGTTTTTCGGTTCAAATCGACGTCGCTGTAGCGCATGGATAATCCTTGAATGTTCAGGTAGTATAAAATTGTAACAAACTCTACATTAAAGCGTGAACCGCTACAGCTAAGTTGGATATGCCAAAACAGCAGCAGCTTCCTGTTTCATTGGTGCAAGTAGCCTCGTCACCTCCACAGGCAATGACGACAGTCCCTGTCGCTCTATGTTAATGGCCGCATTGACATCGCGGTCGTGTTTGGTATGACATTCAGAACAAGTCCATGAACGAATTTGCAAAGGCATATCCTTGCGATAGTGCCCACAAACACTGCATGTTTTACTCGATGGATAGTACCGGTTAATCTGCACAAAGTATTTTCCTTTCCATTGAGCTTTGTATGCAAGTTGCCGCGCAAATTCATTCCATGAAGCATCCTGAATCGATTTGGAAAGGTGCAGGTTCTGAATCATATTCTTGATAGCGAGTGTTTCAATGCAAATGATATCGAACTGCTTGGTTATCGCGTCCGTCATTTTGTGAATGTAATCTCGCCGCTGGTTAGAAATTTTTGTATGAAGTTTTTGAAGCCGCAACTTTGCTTTATCTCTGTTCTGTGAACCGAGTTTTTTCCGGCTGAGTATGCGCTGCGCTTTTGTGAGACGGCGTTCAGAAGCCCTTAGCCATTTGGGATTGTCAATCTTTTCGCCATTAGAAAAGATGTACAGCTGTGACAACCCCATATCGATACCCACGGAATTGACTGGCTGAACTTTATTTCGAAGTTCTTGTTGATCATCAATGAGCACCGATATGAAGTATTTAGCGTTATGCCGTGACAATGTAGCTTGTTTAATAATTGAGCCTGCAGGAATTTGTCTGTGCAACTTTACCCGTATACCGTTTTTTTTGAATTTTGGAATAAAGAGTCGATTCTCTTTGATCTCCACATTCTGCGGAATTGAAAAAGATTGATATGAATCTTTTCGACTTTTAAATTTTGGATATCCCCCAAGCTTTTTAAAAAAGCGCCCATAAGCGTTATACAAATTATGCGTTGCCACCTGAAGAGATTGAGAGTTGATTTCATTAAGCCACTCCTTTTCAGCTTTTAAACCGACAAGCATTTTTTGCATATCGGATTTTTTCATCACTTTATCTTTGGACTGATCAATAAAATAGTTATACACAAAGCGGCATGCACCAAAGTGTTTCTCAATCAATGTAATTTGCTCAGTAGTTGGCCTGATTACAAACTTGTACGCTTTGAGCATCGTCCTCTTCTCATCAAGGTATGAATCACAACAATACTATTTTAAAATCATTTGTAATCCTAAAAACATTGCTAAAAGCAATATTTCTCTCCATTTTTTTGAGTTTGTGTCTATCACTTCCATTCTTCTCACTTTAACATTGAGGAACCCGATGTGAAACAACAAGTAAAAAGTTCTAGACTTGATCAATAAATAGTTAGAGTGATTTAAGATTCATAGGAATATAATAGCGCTCAAATTTTTTATGGAGAAATGAAATGAAAAAAATTGCTCTTGCAATGTTGTTCGCCGGTGTGTCTTTGATGGCTGCTGACGGTAAAGCTCTTGCCGGTAAATGTGCTGCCTGTCACGGTGCTTCTTTCGAGAAAGCCGCTCTGGGTAAATCTGCGATCGTTAAAGGTCAGTCTGCTGCCGCTATCGAAAAATCTCTTCACGGTTACAAAGCCGGTACTCTGAACAAAAACGGTATGGGTGCCCTGATGAAAGGTCAAGTTGCTTCTATGTCCGATGCTGACATCAAAGCGCTTGCTTCTTACATCGCAGGAATCAAATAATTCCGCTCTCGCCGCCTCCGGCGGTGAGTCTTTCTTCTCTTTTCCCCTTTTGTAAAATCCGACCTTTTTTCACCATTTGATCCGAACGCTCTTTATTCGGGACGATACTCTTTCTTTTGCAGTTCCTCTCGTTTGCGCTGCTGATTAGCCGCATCGTTGAGTTCTCCCTCATCGTCGTAAAGAACCTGGTTCATCATCTTTTTCTCATCGTCGAACTGACCGTTTTTGATGCCCCACAAAAAAGCCCCAAGCGCCAGCGCCCCCAATACCAGCGATGCCCCAAGCATCATTGCTATAACCCAGCTGTCCATGAATATCTCCTATTTATAGAGCCATCGTACCCGCATCGAGTTACCGACGACAAGCAACGAGCTGAACGACATCGAAATCGCCGCAAGCAGCGGAATCACATACCCCGCCATCGCGAGCGGAATCGTCACCGAATTGTACACCAGTGAAATACCCAGATTCTGCTTGATAAGCCGGTACGTACGGCGGCTGATCGCCTGCGCTTCGACCAGCGAAGCCAGCGAATCGTTCAACAGCACGACGTCGCTCACCTCGATGGCGATGTCGCTGCCGCTGCCCATGGCGATCCCGATATCGGCGTTGGCCAGGGCAAGCAGATCGTTGACCCCGTCCCCGGCCATCACGACAACGTGACCTTTGCCATGTTCGCGGGCGATAAAATCGGCTTTTTCCTGCGGAGTCAAATGGGCATACACCTCATCGATCCCCACTTCGGCCGCAACCCGACGCGCCGAGGCTTCGTGGTCTCCGGTGAGCATGATGACCCGCAGTCCCGCTTTTTTGAGTGATTCGACCGATTCGGCCGCTCTTTCTTTCGGGAGGTCGCGCAGTTCGAAGACGGCGACGAGGCGGTTGTTCACCGCGTAGTAAAAGAGACTCTTATCGCTGTGCGAATCGATTTCGATCCCCGCTTCGCTCATGAGCAGCGCATTCCCGCCGGCAACCATCATCCCGCCGCTGCGCGCGACGATCCCGCGTGCCGGGATCTCGCGGATCTCTTCGAATGCGGGAAGTGCGCCGAGGGTTTCGGTCCTCTCGAGGTATTCGGCGATCCCCCGGCTGATGGGATGCTTGGACGCCGAAACCAGCGCATACAGCAGCGACCGTTCAAAACTCTCATGCACGGTCGCGTAAACGACTTCGGGACGTCCCTGGGTAATCGTTCCGGTTTTATCCAGGACCACCGTATCGGCGTGGGCCATCGTTTCGATCATCGAAGCCGATTTGAACAGAATCCCCCGTTTCGCTCCCAAAGAAAGCCCCACCAGGGTTGCAACGGGCGTTGCCAGTGCCAGTGCGCACGGGCAGGCGATGATAATAACCGAGATCCCTACCATCAATGCGCGGTCGAACGTATGGGGCCAGAAATACCAGCTCCAGAACGTAGCGATCGCCAAGAACAATATCGTCGACGAAAAGTGCTGGGAGAGACGGTTGGCGAGCTGCTCGATCCGCGGCTTGTTGCTCATCGCGTTTTCGAGGAGATTGACCAGGTTTGAGAGGGTCGAATGGGCAAAATCTTTTGTCGCGCGGTAGGTCAAGAGGGCATCGATGCTCGTCGTCCCGCTGATAATCGAGGAGCCCGGACGCTTGAACACGGGATCGGATTCGCCGGTCAGGCTACTCTCGTCGAAATTCCCCTCACCGTGAACCACCTCGCCGTCAATCGCCGCTTTTTCTCCCGTCCGGATCCGGATCAAGTCGCCGATTTTGACCTCGTTGACGTTCACCTCCCGGACGCTGTCCCCCTCCACGACGCTTACTTCGCGCGGGATATGCCTGCCGATGACGTCGAGGGTATCGGCGGCGTTTTTACGGCTCAGCACTTCGAGAAATTTCCCGAACAAGACAAACGTGATAATCATCGATACCGAATCGAAATAGGCTTCCCCGCTTTCGGTAAGGGTGATATAAATGGAATACAGATACGCCAGGCTCGATCCGGTCACGACGAGCAGGTCCATGTTGACCGCTTTGTTTTTGAGCCCGTAGTAGGCGCCGCGGTAAAAAACCCATCCGCTGTAAAAGAGCACGGGGGTCGCGAGAAACCACTCGGCAACGTTGAGGATGGTTTTGATCTCCTGGGTAATCCCGGTAAAATAGCCTGCATACTGGGCGATTGCGACCCACATCATATTCATCGTCGCAAACGTCGCGACCGCCATCCGGAGATAATAGTCTTTGCGCTCCTTGTTGGCGCGCTCTTCTTGCAATGACGCATCGTAGGGGAAGGCGTTGTACCCGATCGCACGGATCATGTCGATGATCGAGGAGAGCTTGAGCGTCCCCTCATCCCATGTGATGCGGGCCTTGTTGTTCGTGTAATTGATGTGGGCTTCAACAACCCCTTCCATCTTATGAAGCGCTTTTTCGTTGAGCCAGACGCACGCGGCGCAGTGGATCCCCTCGATGATCAGCGATACCTGGCTGAACCCCTCTTTGGTCCGCGTGATGAAACGCTCGGCGAATGCGGGGGTGTCGAAATTGGTGCTGGCTTCGAACTGCTCGGTGGGGGGGGAGAGGGTCGTATCCCCCATTTTGGCGTAAAAGCTGTCCAGCCCTTCGTCCTTGAGAAGATGGAAAATCCCCTGGCATCCCTTGCAACAAAAACGGTATTCGCCGTCATGGATCATCACGTCGTCGCCAAACTCCAGGTGACAGTGGTCGCATTTGACTTTAGACATGTTCGAATTTCCCCACTTCCCGATTTTTCACGACCGTATCGTACGTTCCGCAGACCCCCTGCATCACGATGTAGACCCCCGCCTCGGCATTGCGGGCATAGCCCAGTGCCATCGCCAGGTTTGCCGTCGCTTCGATCGTATCGATCCAAAAAGGGACCATGGCTCCGGTAAAAACGACCGTTTTGTCCAGCTTCAGCGATGCGACGGCCGAAGCGCTTTGGTTCATCGTATCGGTCCCGTGGACCACAACGATCCGATCAGCCTGATCCGAAGCGATCCGCTCGCACAACAGCGAGCGGTCCGCATCGTCCATCTCCAGCGAATCTTTGTAAATAATCCCTTTGATCTCCACAGCTTCGGCAAAAGTGGCTACAACCGCCTCGATCGCGGTGTTGTCGTGCGGTACGAAAAGTTCCCCTTTGAGAGGATCATAGCGCTTGTTGAACGTTCCGCCGGTATTGTAGATCGCTATCACAGCAATTCCCTGAGTGAGCGGATGATTCGATCCGCTTCGGATTTTTCCGCCGTTTCGGAGAGGAGGATATTCGTCCCCACCCCCGCCCGTTTTGCCGCCGTGATATCACGTTCGTTGTCGCCGATCATCACCGAAGCGGCCATATCGATACCGTATCGGCGCTGTGCGTCAAGAAACATCCCCGGACTCGGCTTGCGGCAATCACAATGGCCGCTGATCTCCTCGTGATGGGGGCAATAAAAAATATCGGTGATATCGACCCCCATAGAAGCAAAATGCCCTTTCATCCACTCGCTGAGGCGATGAAAATCTTCGTCGGTGTAATAACCGCGCGCAATACCCGATTGGTTCGTGACGATGATGATCCGGTACCCTTTCTCCTGATACGCGCGGCACACCTCGACGATCCCTTCGAGCAGTTCGAAATCCTCGATTTTATGAAGGTAGTTCTTTTCGACGTTGACGACGCCGTCACGATCGAGGAAAAGGGCTTTGACCACTTACGCTACTCCGCCGCCGAACATCTCTTTTTCGATAATGTCGCAAATCATGTGCTCGATCAGCAGGTGTGATTCCTGGATACGCGGCGTCGCGTTGGAGGGGATCACGATCGCGAAGTCGGCCATCGCGGCCATTTTTCCGCCGTCGCGTCCGACCAGCGCCACGGTGGTTACGCCGCGTTCCTTGGCCGATTCAAATGCGTTGATGACGTTTTGGGAATTCCCCGACGTCGAAATCCCGATAAAAAGGTCCCCCTCCTGGGCCAACCCTTCAAGCTGACGGGAGAAAACGTACTCGTAGCCATAATCGTTTCCGATCGCGGTAAGGTTAGAACTGTCCGTCGTCAGGGCAATCGAGGGGAGCGAGGGGCGGTCGAAACCGTAACGTCCGACGAGTTCGGCGGCAAAATGCTGCGCGTCGGCGGCCGAACCGCCGTTGCCCGCGATCAGAATCTTTTTGCCGTTTTTATACACGTCGACGCAGGCCTGAGCCACCGAGACCAAACGCTCCACCAGCTCATCGTTTTCCAAAATCGCCTGTTTGGTCGCCGCCGAGTCGGCGATTTGCTTGATAATATAATTTTTCATTGCTTTTTCCTTTTAATAACGGATACCCGTAACGCTACGGATTTTTTCGATCGTTTCGGCGGCGACCGCGCTCGCTTTGGCCGCTCCCATTTTCAGTATATCGCGCACTTCGTCCTGATGGGCCTCATAATAGGCCCTTCGTTCACGGTAAGGACGGAAATACTCCCAGATGACGTCATGGGCGTAGAGTTTGAAGTGGCCATGCCCCTCTCCCCCCGCTTTGTAACGGTTTTGAAGGGCAAGACGTTCTTCGTAGTCGAGGAAGAGTTTGGCAATATTGTAGACGTTGCAGTTTTCAAATTCTTTGGGCTCTTCCATCGGAACGGGTTCGGTCACGATCTTTTTGATGATCTTCGACTGCACTTTCTCTTCGGAGAAAATGGGGATGGTATTACCGTAGCTTTTGGACATCTTCTGTCCGTCGATACCCGGAACGGTCGCAACGTTCTCGTCCACCTTGAATTCGGGAAGGACGAAAATCTCGCCGTACTCGTTGTTGAATTTCAGCGCGATGTCGCGGGCGATCTCGACGTGCTGGATCTGGTCTTTCCCGACCGGAACCACCTGCGAATTAAACAGCAAAATATCGGCCGCCATCAAAACGGGATACGAAAAGAGACTGTGGTTGGATGCGATCCCTTTGGCGACTTTGTCCTTGTAGCTGTGAGCCCGCTCAAGCAGTCCCATCGGAGTGAAAGAGGAGAGAACCCAATAGAGTTCAAGGACCTCTTTGACATCCGACTGGACCCAGAAGGTACTTTTCTGCGGGTCCATCCCCAGTGCGAGGAAATCGGTGGCCGCCTGGATCGTCAGCCGTGCCAGACGTTCTCCGTCCCCCAGACTCGTCATTGCATGGTAATTGGCGATGAACGCAAACACCTCATTGTCTTTTTGAGATTCGACCATCGGCTTGATGGAGCCGAAATAATTTCCGATGTGCAGATCACCGGAGGGTTGGATACCTGTTAAAACACGCACGATATAACTCCTTGAATAGGGGCTATTTTACCGAACACCGCCTTAAGCTTCGTCTTAAGATTATCTATGTTATATTTTTTGGAGTTCAACGAAAAAAGGATTGACCATGAACGTACAAATTCGCTCCAAAGAGATCAAACTCACCCAACATCTAAACGATCATGTTGCCGCCGCCATTGAAAATTTCAAACGCTATCATTTGGATATTACAACGGTCAACGTCATGATTTCCAAAGAAAAAAAAGGGGTCGGTGTCGAATTTGATATCCACGTCGCCCATGCGCAACCCGTCGTCATCAGCGATACCGACGAAGACCTCGATACCGCGATCGACATGGCGATCGAACGCGCCAACAAAGCGCTTCGCCGTCTTCACGACAAAGTCAAAGACCATCACACTTCCTCCATCCGGGATATGGAAGTAGCCGAAACGGAGTGAGCGGGATGGAAAAGATCAATGTCGTCTGCCCCCACTGCGGCGGCGTCAACGCGATCCCTCTGAAAGAGAGTTATGCCAAAGCCGCCTGTGGCCATTGTAAAGCTTCGTTGCTCTATACTAAACCTCTAAGCGTCGATACGGCATCGTTCGATCGGTTCTTGATCAACGACGAACGGCTTATCGTCGCCGATTTCTGGGCTCCGTGGTGCGGCCCCTGCCGGAGCATGGCCCCCGCTTTCGAAGAAGCGGCGCGCGCCTTTGCCTTAAAGGCGCAGTTTGTCAAAATCAACACCGAAGAACAGCAGCATCTGGGCGGACGCTTCGGCATCCGCTCGATCCCTACCGTCATCGCTTTCAAAAACAACCGCATGATCGACCAGTTCAGCGGCGCCCGGAGCGCCGCTGAGATTATCCAATGGGTACGACGATACCTCTAGAGGCGTCGTTAACCATTTTTGGCTATCCTTCCTGACTTTACTTTATTCGAGGACATTACCTATGTACAACTGGATTTTATGGTTTCACATCATCTCGATGGTCTCCTGGTTTGCGGTACTCTTTTATCTGCCCCGATTGTTCGTTTACCATGCCGAAAACGGCACCAATAACGGTTTTGTCGAAGTGGTCGAAGTGATGGAGATGAAAATTTACCGCTACATCGGCGTTCCGGCCTTCTGGGCGACGTTGGTATCGGGAATCGCCCTGATCGCCATGTCGAAAAGTCAGTACGGTGTCAATGTATTCGCAATGGGGGGATGGATGCACGCCAAAGCGACGCTCGCGCTCCTGCTGATCGCCTATTTCTTTTCACTCGGACGGATGCGTCTGCGCCTCAAAGAGAACACCGCCTATAAAAGCGGGAAGTTTTTCCGCCTCTACAACGAAGTGCCGACGGTCCTGCTGATCCTGATCGTCGCCCTCGTCGTCGTCAAACCTTTTTAGCCTGCTTTTCTCGTGAGCGGGAAAAGTACGCTCACTTCTTCGGTCTGCGCTTCTGATTCTTCGCCTTCGCCTTGAACAGCACCGGCGTCCCCTCGAAATCGAACAGTTCCCGGAACTGGTTGGTCAGGTAGCGGCGGTAACTGAAATGGAGCCCCTGTGGTTTGTTCATCACCAGTGCGATCCGTGGCGGGCGGATGTCGTACTGCGTACCGTAGTAAAGACGGATCGTCTGACCGTTGATGCTCGGAATCGGATGCTTGCGCTGTGCCATCTCGAGCACTTCGTTGATCCGTGCCGTCGGGATCCGCTGCGAATAATTGTCGTTGATTTTGAGCAGCATCTCGAAAATCTTGTGAACCCGCTGTTTCGTCAATGCTGAAATCGTGATGATGGGGGCGTAGCTGAGAAACTTGAAGCGATCCCGCACATCGGCGATAATTTTGTCGTAGTCTTCTTTGGGGGCGAGGTCCCACTTGTTGAGAACGATCAGGCACGCCAGACGGTTCTTGTCGATAAAACCGGCGATCTTTTCGTCCAGATCCTTGAACGGCTCGGAGGCGTCGAGCACCAGCAAGGCGATATCGGCCGCTTCGAGCATCTCTTCGGTCCGCATCAGGGCGTATTTCTCGATCCCCAGGATTTTTCCCCGTTTTCGGATACCCGCCGTATCGACGAACGTGATCGTTTTTCCTTCGTATTCCATCTCTTCGTCGATCGGGTCGATCGTCGTCCCGGCGACCGAACTGACCACCGAACGGTCTTCTCCGAGCAGCGCGTTGAGCAGAGAGCTCTTTCCGACGTTGACACGTCCGATGATCGCGACTTTCATCCGGTTCAGTTCGCTTTCGTCGACTTCCCGCATCGGTTCGTCGATCACAAACACTTCCGATTCGTCACCCTCTTCCTCTTCGTCCTCATCGTCGTAATCGAATTCCTCGTCTTCATCCTCGAAACCGTCGACAAACGCATCGAACGCATCCATCTCGTCGGGTTCGGCGGCCGGGATTACGATCATGTCACTTTCGGGAAGCTGTTCGGAAATCCATGCGAGAAGCGCGTTGATGTGGCGGTTGTGCGCGACGGAGATTCCAAAAATCCGCTCAGTGCCGAATTCGTAATATTCCCACAGTTTTTCCTGCATCTTGTCGTTGTCGATCTTGTTGACGACGAGGGCAACCGATTTGCCCATCGATTCGAGTTCGTAGAACAGTTTTTTGTCCTCTTCCTCGGGGAGGCTTTTACCGTCGACCATAAAGAGGACGATGTCGGCTTCATGGGCCGCACGAAGCGATTTTTCCTTGATTTTCTCGTAGAGCTCGCACCCTTCGTCGAGTCCTCCGGTATCCAGGATCTCGACCTCTTTGTCGAGGATGACGGCGATCCGTTTTTTAACGTCGCGGGTCGTTCCGGCCATTTCGGAGGTGATGGCGTCACGCTGTTTGAGGAGCCGGTTGAAGAGCGAGCTTTTGCCGACGTTCGGACGGCCGATAATGGCTAGTTTTTTCAATAGGGAAACCTTTTTGCAAAGTTAAGTTTTTTATTATAGCGAATATGCCCTTATGATATCATGTCGGCAATGATGTACTATGACTACGAACGTTTCAAACACGATATCCCCCTCCTTGTAAAAAAGTGTGCGCCGTTTCGGCCCGATACGATCGTTGCGATCGCGCGCGGCGGCGTTACGCTCGGACATGCGCTGTGCATGGCGCTGGACATCCGCAATCTGCAAACCCTCCGTGCAGAGAGTTACGACGATACACGTCAGCGCGAAGAGCTCACCCTGCACGGGTCCTGCGACTTTTCGGATTCGAAACGGGTTTTGATCGTCGACGACATCGTCGACAGCGGCAAAACCCTTGCCGCTCTGCTCCCTTTGCTGAGAGAACGCCACCCCGGCATCGAATTTCGCAGCGCTTCGCTTTTTGCCAAACACAGCGCGTGCATGCAACCTGAATATTCGTTGCACGAAGCTTCCGACTGGATCGATTTTTTCTGGGAGAGGGATTTTTTAACCGAGGCTTCGGTATAATCCGCGCAGACCACAACGATTTTTTTCACCTTTACAGCAAGGATCTTTATGCCTAAAGAATACATTTTCACGTCCGAATCGGTCACCGAGGGGCATCCCGACAAAATGGCCGATCAGATCAGCGATGCGATCCTCGATTACATCATCGCCGAAGACCCAAAAGCGCGCGTGGCGTGTGAAACCCTTGTTTCCAACGGGTTTTGCGTCATCGCGGGTGAGCTGAAAACCACCGCTTACGCACCGATGCAGGAGATCGCGCGGCAAGTCGTTCGCGAAATCGGGTACACCGACGCGACCTACGGATTCGATTACCGTTCTGCGGCCGTATTGAACGGAATCGGGGAACAGTCTCCCGACATCAATCAGGGAGTCGACCAAAAAAGCGGTGAAATCGGGGCGGGTGACCAGGGGCTTATGTTCGGTTACGCATGCCGCGAAACCGACGTACTGATGCCGCTGCCGATCTATCTGGCGCACCGCATTACCGAACGTCTCGCCACGGTTCGCAAAGAAGGGATCCTCCCTTATCTCAGACCCGATGGAAAAGCGCAGGTCAGCGTACGCTATGTCGACGATAAACCGGTTGCCGTGGAAACCGTCGTCGTCTCGACACAGCACGCACCAGACATTTCTCAGGAAAAACTTCACGCCGACGTTATTTCCGAAGTCATCCGTCACGTAATCCCCGAAGAGCTGATCAGCCCTACGATCGTCTACCACATCAATCCGACCGGTAAATTCGTCATCGGCGGACCGCAGGGGGATGCCGGACTCACAGGGCGCAAAATCATCGTCGATACCTACGGCGGAAGCTGCCCGCACGGCGGAGGTGCCTTCAGCGGAAAAGACCCGACCAAGGTTGACCGTTCTGCCGCCTATGCGGCCCGCTATGTCGCCAAAAACCTTGTCGCTGCCGGTGCGTGCGACCGCGCTACGATCCAGGTCTCTTACGCCATCGGTGTCGTTCAGCCCATCTCGATCATGGTCAACACCCACGGCACGGCCGTCGTCGCCGAAGAGAAAATAGAAAGCTGCGTCAAAGAGCTTTTCAACCTGACTCCGCGCGGTATCATCGAATCACTGGACCTTCTGCGTCCCATCTACCGTCAAACCGCGGCTTATGGCCATTTCGGACGCGAACTTCCCGATTTTACATGGGAAAAAACCGACAAGGTGGATGCCATCCGCTCCTATCTGGGGCTCTGAAACGGCCCTCCGTAACACTCTTTCTGCAAACCTTTTTAAACCCCCCTCTTTTTAGGTGGGTTTAAAATTCTTCTGTTATAGTTTCCCCATAACAATCAACCAAGGAGAATCCTATGGCAGTAGTCATTAATGATACCTGTATTAACTGCGGCGCTTGCATCGACGAGTGTCCGGTAGAAGCGATCGTAGACGAGGACGATAACCCAACGGGTGAAGACATCTACTACGTATACGCTGACAAATGTGTCGAGTGTGTAGGTCACCACGACGAACCCGCCTGTGCGACTGCCTGCCCCACTGAAGGTTGTATCACTTGGGACGAAATCGGTGCGAGCCCTGCTCACCGCGACGACATCACCGCAGAAATGCGCGCGAACAAAGCAAACGTCGTCAACTAATACGACAAAAGAGGGAAAGTTTCACCCTTCCCTCTTTCTCCTTTTCCCATTCCTTTCATCTTTAATCTTACTTAAATTATTGTTCCGCTATAATCCCACTCTATTTTTTACACATAAAACAGGAGCATTGATGGAACAAACGTTGTCAATCATCAAGCCTGACGCCGTTGCAAAAGGTGTCATCGGTAAAATCTTGGACCGTTTCGAAAGCAACGGACTGCGGATTGCAGCCACCAAAAAAGTACAGTTGAGCCGTCAGGACGCCGAAGCGTTCTACGCCGTTCACAAAGCGCGCCCGTTCTTCAGCGACCTGGTTGATTTCATGGTCAGCGGTCCGGTAGTCGTTTCCGTCCTCGAAGGAGAAAACGCGGTTCTCAAAAACCGTGACCTCATGGGCGCTACCAACCCTAAAGAAGCCGCGCCCGGTACAATCCGCGCCGATTTCGCCGAAAACATCGATGCCAATGCCGTTCACGGCAGCGATTCTCTTGAGAACGCCGCGATCGAAATCGCGTTTTTCTTCTCGGGCCGCGAAATCAGCTAAACCATGTTGATACCGTTTAGACGCCTGGGCGCCGTACCTGTCGATTTTGAGCTAAATCGTGACAACGCCCGTTTTTCAGGAGAAATATTCCTGAAAAAAAGTAATCTTGCGCAATTAAACGGTACAATTACGGGGAGTATTTCAATCCCGTGCGACATCTGCGCCGAGCCGATTGAAACGCCTCTGAACGAAGAGGTGAGTTTTTACCTCTCCGATGGCATTTATAAAGGAACCGAAGAAGAGCTCGACGTCGTCGAAATCGATACGTCGACCATCGATATGGAGGAGCTCTTCCGTTCGGAGATCGAACTGATCCGCAGCGATTATTATTGCTGCGCCAATTGCGAAGGCAAAACGTTGGACGCAGAGTTCTGACCGCCTTGCACCCAAAAATTTAATCCAAACAGAAAGGACTAACGATGGCAGTACCTAAAAGAAGAGTGAGTCACACTCGCGCCGCGAAACGCAGAACTCACTACAAAATCACTCTTGCACGTCCGGTCAAAGACAAAGACGGCACTTACAAATTGCCTCACTACGTCAACCCGACAACCGGTGAGTACAAATAATCGATGATTAGAATTGCAATTGATGCAATGGGAGGGGACTTCGGTCCCGAACCGATTGTCAAAGGGACCCTTGAAGCACTCAAGGAGAAAAAGTTTGAACCGATTCTGGTTGGGAAAAAAGATGAGATTTTATCTTTATTACCCAAGGGCTATAAAGATAAAATTTTAATCGTCGAAGCGGACGACGTGATCGACATGAGCGATGCGGCCACCGATGCGCTGAAACGAAAAGAGAGTTCGATCTACAAAGCGATCGAACTGGTACGGGAAGGGAAAGCCGACGGCGTCGTCAGTGCCGGACACAGCGGTGCGACGATGTCGCTGGCCACCCTCCGTCTGGGCCGCCTCAAACATGTCCTGCGCCCCGCGCTGGTAACGCTGATGCCGACGAAAAACGGCCAGCGCAGCGTCATGCTCGATGTCGGCGCCAACGTCGACTGCAAGGCCGAACACCTCTTCCAGTTCGGTATCATGGGCTATTACTATGCACAGGACATGCTGGGGCTTGCTGATCCACGCGTCGGCCTTTTGGCAAACGGCGAAGAGAGCTCCAAAGGGAACGAAGTGACCAAAGAGGCCTTCGGCATGCTCCAAAACGAAAAAGGGTTCATCGGCAACGTCGAGGGGAATAACATTTTCGACGGTTCGTGCGACGTCATCGTCTGCGACGGCTTCATCGGGAATCTCGTCCTCAAAGCCTCCGAAGGGGTTGCTTCGACCATCAGTTTTTTCATCAAAGAGTACATCCGCAAATCGCCGGTTGCGATCACGGGTGCGCTGTTGATGCGCAAGGTTTTCAAGCTCCTCAAAAAAGAGATCGACTATGCCGAGATCGGCGGAGCACCGCTCATCGGTATCAAAGGGTGCGCCATCGTCAGTCACGGCAAAAGTAACCCCAAAGCGATCAAAAACGCGATTTTCCAGGCGATCCGCTACGTGAATACCGGCGTCAACGAACACATCGAAAAACGGCTCGAAGAGCTTAAAAGCTGACTTCGATTCCTCTCAAAGGCTAACCCATGTATGCAGCATTTCGATCGATCGGAGCTTATGTTCCCTCCAAAGTCCTGACCAACAGCGACCTGGAGACAATGGTCGACACCACCGACGAATGGATCACCAAACGGACGGGCATCAAAGAACGCCATATTGCCGCAGAGGGTGAAACGACCAGCGATATGGGCGTCAAGGCGGCCGAACTGGCCATCGAACGGGCCGGCATCGATAAAAACGCGATCGACATGGTCGTATGCGCTACCATCTCTCCCGATTATTTCTGTATGCCTTCGACCGCTACCCTTATCACTTCTAAACTCGGACTCGCAAAAGTGACCGCTTTTGATATTTCGGCCGCGTGTACGGGATTTGTCTACGCCCTCTCGGTAGCCAAGGCCTTTATCGAATCGGGAATGAAGAAAAACGTCCTCATCGTGGGTGCGGAGCGCCTTAGCGCGATCACGGACTACACCGACCGCGGAACCTGTATTCTCTTCGGAGACGGAGCCGGAGCCGCGATCATCAGCGCAACGGACAACAAGGCCGAAGCGATCATCGACATCCACACGGGCGCCGACGGTGACTATGCCGATCTTCTCATGACTCCCAACGGCGGAAGCGGATCGGCACACGATGAACTCGACCGCGAAGCGGCGGGTTGTTTCATGAAAATGAAAGGGAATGAAACGTTTAAAGTCGCCGTCCGTACCCTCACCAGCGATGTCGTCGAAATTCTCAAGCAAAACGGTATCGCATCGTCGTCCATCAAGCATTTCGTTCCCCACCAGGCCAATTACCGCATCATCAAAGCGGTCGGTGACGCATTGGAGCTCTCCGACGAGCAGGTGGTACTGACCGTCGCCAAATACGGCAATACGTCGGGCGCATCGATCCCGATGGCGATCAACGACATCTACGAATCCGGCCGTCTCCAAAACAGCGACCTCATGCTCCTCGATGCTTTCGGGGGCGGTCTTACATGGGGAAGCGCCCTTGTTCCTTTTGCCGGAAAGGGCAAATAAGAACCCTTCTGCTACAATACAGGCGACTTTATTTCAAGGCCGCCGATGCTCTACTCCGATTCCCTCATCACCGTCGAACTTCACGAAAGTTCCGTCCCCTGGCTCAAGATTTTCACGCAGACACCGCGCAAAGAGTTTTCCGAATGCACGGCCGAAGAAAAGCAGGCGATATGGGATACGCTCGATCTAATCGAAAAGACGATGCTCGATTATTTTCATCCGGATAAAATCAACATCGCGTCGTTTGGAAACATGCTTCCGCGGGTTCACTGGCACGTCATGGCCCGATTTCGGAACGACGATTATTTTCCCGAACCGATGTGGGGAGTCAAACAAAGAGAGGGATTTGTGCTTCCGGCTCCGATGGAGCCGTTTTTGAAGGCGTTGGAAGAGAAGCTCTCGAGCCGGAAGGCCGAGCGTTAATATTTAGGTTTGTTCGTGCGGTTACCGCCGAAACTGCGTGAGCGCTCGCCACGCTCTCCGCCTCTTTCCCCGCCGCGCTCACCGCGATCACGGTCGCCGCGGTATCCGCCGGTGCGATGATTGCTACGGTTGCGGTTAAATCCGCCGCCGCGACGGTTTCCACCGCGATCGCCCCCGCGACGCTCGAGGTTATGAAGAATTTTTTCGAGGCGTTCCGCCGCGATACCGATCTGGTTTGGACCGTGAACTTTGTTCTGCTCCATCAGGACCGAGATCAGCTTGTAGGCGATCTGTTCCATGTCATAATCTTCTTTGAGCTTGTCGAGCACTTTGTGCGCTTCGTCGTAGACGTGCTGTTTCTCGATTTCCGAGAGCAGACGGCTCACCTGGGCTTCTTTGACGTCGTGTTTGCTCGGGATATAGGCGTGTTCCATCGTTGTACCGACCTTGGCACGGATACGCTGGAGCTCTTTGAACTCCAAAGGAGTCACCAGGGTGATCGCCACCCCTTTTTTCCCCGCGCGCCCGGTCCGTCCGATACGGTGGACGTAACTCTCCGGATCAAACGGGATGTGGTAGTTGAAGACGTGGGTGACGCCGTCGATGTGCAGGCCCCGTGCCGCTACGTCGGTCGCGATCAGAACGTCGACCGCATCGGTTTTGAGCCCTTTGATAACACTTTCGCGCTGACGCTGTTCCATATCGCCGTGCAGCCCTTTGGCCGAATAGCCGACCGCCGAGAGGACGTTGCTCAGACGGTCCACCTCTTTTTTCGTACGACAGAATACGACCGTCTTTTGAGCGTCTTCGGCATCCATCAAACGAATGATCGCATCGTCGCGCTCGGATTCTTCGATCACGTAATACTGTTGCGTAATGTCGGTATTGGTCGTCTCTTCTTTGGTAATCGACGCAAAAAACGGGTTCACCAGAATCCGCTCGGCGAGGTGTTTGATCGGAGCGGGCATCGTGGCCGAAAACAGAAGCGTCTGGCGCTCGGTCGGCAAAAAGGTGAAAATCTCGTTGATGTCGTCCAAAAAGCCCATATCGAGCATTTCATCGGCTTCGTCGAGAATCACCGTCGAAGGGGCGAACCCTTTGAGCATGTCGCGGCTGAGCATGTCCAAAAGACGTCCCGGAGTCGCAATGATGACCTGCGCTCCCCGTTCGATCAGATCGATCTGACGATTGTACGAACTGCCGCCGTAGATGGTGACGGTGCGCACGCCGAGGTGGCGTCCGAATTTGTAGATCTCGTCGCTGACCTGGTTGGCCAGTTCGCGCGTCGGGGTGATGATAAGGGTTTCGATCCCCCCTTTAAGATGCATTTTATTGAGAGTGGGGAGACCGAAAGCCGCCGTTTTCCCCGTACCGGTGTGGGCCTGTCCGACAACGTCGCGCCCTTCCATGATGACCGGAATAACCATCGACTGGATCGGACTTGGCTGGGTAAATCCCGCATATTTGATACTCTGCATGATTTCGGATCTAAGACCGAAATCGTCGAATGTCTGGACGTTTTCCGTGTTGTTTGCTGTGTTGCTCATGATACTGCCTTTTTGTTACGCCATGCCCCATAAAGAAGAACCCTGTTTCCGCCTCGGCGAAAATATTTCTTCAAAAGCCCATGTTGCTACGCTGTGCGGCTGCGGCGCTGTATTGCCCCTGCGGGGCGTTAAATTTTCAGAGACTCATCTCTACCATGGAAGGTACCTTGGAAAAACTTCACTCGGTGAAGGTTTGCAAAGGTACCCAAAAATTTTGCGAATTATACCGGACCGGAACATAAGTTCTCCTGACAAACCCGTGTTAACAAAAGCTAAAGTTAACCTTTGGTTTCGAATCGTTTATATTTTGTCCAATTTTTTTAATCTTTTCAAACTATACTTCCGGCAAATCCAAACAATCCATGTAACACAAGGAGTTTTATCCCATGTTCACCGTTAAAGTAGAAAAAGAGTGCGGCTGTTTCAAACGCAGCGGTATGGAGAACGGCAAAACCTTTTCCAACAAAGACGACGCAATGATCGAAGCCCGCGAATGGGCCGCCGAAATGAACGAAACATTTTGCCAGAAACACAATTTTTCCATTGTCGAAGAAGGCAACGACCTCATCATCAAAGTCGAAATGAACTAAAAGGCGAATACGCCTTTTAGAGCTTCATCACCGCTTTTTTAATCACCGCTTTCCGCGACCAGATCGGGTCTTTAAGCCCCAGCATCGTTCGCACTTCGTCGTTCACCAGCCGATACGAAACACTCACCGCAACCTGATCCGCCCCCGAAAGCAGGCCGAACGTAAAGCTTTTTGAGCCGTTCGCCGGAACCGAAACGTTTTCAAGCGTTTTGGCCGCAAGGTGGGGGATTGTCGGTTTTCCCCGTTTGTTCAGAAACCGTGAAGTGAGGGAGCGGGTTTGGGTTCCCATCCCTTTTCCTTGTCGGAAATAGGCCACTTCGATCACGATTTCACGCGCGCCGAACCCCCCGGGCAGTGGATGGGGATTGGGATTGCTCAGAATCACGTCCACCCCGTTTGCGGAACGTTTGAGACTCACGCCCAAAGCGTCTTTCCACATCGTTTCGGTATGCGCCCCGATAAAACCGTGGGCGCGTATCCGCCGTTTGTGCGGTTTGCCGTTGGCGTCGCGCAAGGTTGCGGCCACCCCCTCTTTACGCGGTCCCATGTGGCAGTCGACGCAGAATTTGTCCCCTTTTTTATACTCCGACTCCATGTCGGTAAAACGATGTCCCTCTTCGGAAGTATCGTTCGCATGGCACACAAAACACAGACGATCGGGATTACGGTCCATGAAATCACGGTGCTCGACACGGTGGTAAGGGGATTTGGCATCCGAATACGGGCCGCTCATGGTCCCGCTTTTCATCCACCCTACACGGTGGACTCCCCGCTTGGTATCGGGGAGGGTGTCGTGGATTCGGTCGATGTTATGACAGACGACGCAGTTGATCCCCTCGGCGATCGTATCGCTCTGAGTCGCGCACGCGGCGTCAGTGTTACGATCCAGATTCAGCGATGCGAGCGCTTCGTATTCGGCATTGGTGGAAGTAACGGAAATGCGGGGGTTATGACACGCGGCGCATTCGATTTTGATCGAATTGAGCGATTTCCCGCTCTGTTTGCGGGCAACGTAGTCGATCGTTTTGCGGAAGTATTCGTCGTTGGCATAGTGGGACGCAGCATGCCAGGAACTTTCCCATTCCTTGACAATATGGCTGTGACAGGCTTTGCATTTGCCGGAATCTTTGTATTTCTCGCCCACGGCTACCGCCTGGGCACCTTGAAGAGTGAAGACCGCCACGGCTACGCAAAGCAACCAGCGCATATTATCCCCTTTTAACGGTGTTTATCGAGCCAGACCATCAATCCTTTCTGCGCATGGAGACGGTTTTCCGCCTCTTCGAAGATAAGACTCTGTTCCCCTTCCAAAACGCTTTCGCTCACCTCGACGCCGCGATAGGCGGGAAGACAATGGAGAAAAATCGCCCCTTTCTCCGCGAGCGCCATCAGTGCTTCGTCGACGATGTAGCCTTCGAATGCGCGGAGCCTCTGGGCTTTTTCTTCTTCCTGCCCCATCGAGATCCATGTATCCGTCGTCACGACGGTAGCCCCTTTGACCGCCTCTTTTGGATCGTTGCTGATCGAAATTTTCGCCCCGCTTTGTTTGGCAAACTCCATCGCATCGGCGATGATGGCCGGATCGCACTCGTACCCCTTGGGGGTTGCGACGCGGAGTTCGAACCCGAGTTTGGAAGCGAGCATCAGCCACGAGTGGGTCATGTTGTTGCCGTCACCGACGTAGGCGACGATCGGATTTTTGTCTTTTCCGCATTCCATCATCGTCATGTAATCGGCGAGGAGCTGTACCGGATGATAGCTGTCGCTGAGGCCGTTGATGACGGGAACTTTCGAATAGCGCGAAAACTCTTCGAGCTTGCTTTGCTCATAGGTACGGATCATCACCATGTCGCACATCGAAGAGATGACCCGGGCGGTATCTTTGACCGGTTCGCCGCGTCCGAGATGGATATCGCGGTTGGAAAGAAAGAGCGCATGACCGCCGAGCTGGTACATCCCGACTTCGAAACTGACGCGGGTGCGCGTGGAACTTTTTTCGAAGATCATGGCAAGCGTCTGATTGGCGAGGCGGGGGACGAAGTTTTTGGCTTTCACCTCTTTTTTAATCTCTACTCCCAGTTCGAGAATCTCGAGGATCTCTTCTTTAGTGTAGTCTTTCAGCGTTAAAAAATGTCTCACGTCTATCCTTCGATACAAAAAACAATCATATCATAAAAAAATTTCATTATTTTAATAACTGCGCCACTTCTTTAGCGTGGTAGCTGATGATGATATCCGCACCCGCGCGTTTGAAACCGACCATCGTCTCCATCATGACGCGGTTGTAATCGATGAGCCCCGCATTACCGGCGTGTTTGAGCATCGCATACTCGCCGCTGACGTTGTAGACCGCCAGCGGAAGCGAGGAAGCTTCGCGGATGTCGCGGATGACGTCGAGATACGCCAGGGCGGGCTTGACCATCAGGATATCGGCCCCCTGCGCTTCATCGGCGAGGCTTTCGCGGATCGCCTCACGGCGGTTGGCCGGATCCATCTGGTAGGTCGAGCGGTCCCCGAAGCTGGGGGTCGATTCGGCGACGTCACGGAAAGGGCCGTAATAGCCGCTGGCAAATTTGGTCGAATAGCTCATGATGGGGAGGTTGACGTATCCCCCCTCATCCAGGGCATCGCGCAATGTCGTGATGATACCGTCCATCATCCCCGAGGGGGCGATCATGTCCGCCCCGGCACGCGCATGGACGAGTGCCTGCTGGCCCGAAATCGAGAGGGTCGCGTCGTTGTCGACCGTCTCGTGTACGTGGTCGAGGATCCCGCAGTGCCCGTGGTCGGTATATTCGCAAAAACACAGGTCGGTGACGACGAACATCTTCGGATACGCTTTTTTGATTGCACGCACGGCGGTGGCAATGATGCCGTGATCACACAACGCGTCGCTTCCGACGGAGTCTTTGACCTCGGGGATACCGAAAAGGATGATCGAATAGATCCCCAGCGACTGCAGCAGCTCGCACTCTTTTAAAATCTCATCCAGCGACATCTGGTAAACGCCCGGCATCGACGCTACCTCGGTTTTAATCCCCTCCCCCGGACGGACGAACAGCGGATAGATGAAATCATCGACGCCCACATGGGTTTCGCGAACCAGTGAACGCAGGCGGGAATTGAGGCGTGTACGGCGAAAACGCTCCATTAAAATGCTCCAGTGTAAATCTAAGTGGGTAAGTGTATCGATACTTAGATTAAGAAAAGGAAATTATAATTGCCCCATGAGTATGCAACCGACATTTGAAAAATCATCGATCGCCAATCTGCCGAGTAAATACGGCCGCTTCAAAATCCGCGTTTACAAAGAGGGGATACAAGAACACCTCGCCATTTTCACCGAAGGATTCGAAAACGCCGAGGCCCCTTTGGTCCGCATCCACTCCGAATGCCTCACGGGCGATACGCTCGGAAGTATCAAATGCGATTGCAACAACCAGCTTCACATTGCCCTCAAAATGATCGCCGCAGAGGGGGGGCTGGTTATCTACCACCGCCAGGAAGGGCGCAACATCGGTCTGCTCAACAAGGTCAACGCCTACGCACTGCAAGACCAGGGGCGCAACACCATCGAGGCGAACGTGGAACTGGGGTTTGAGCCCGACCAGCGTACCTACGACGTCGTCCGCGAAATCTTTCACGATTTCGGTCTGACCAGAATCCGCCTGCTGACCAATAACCCCGCCAAGGTTTCCGTCGTCGAAAATCTCGACGTCGAGATCGTTCAACGGATCCCCGTCGTCATTGATCCCAATCCCCACAACGAGGGGTATCTGAAAGTGAAAAAAGAACAAATGGGGCATCTGTTTTGAGCCGTTTGCGTACCCTGATCGAACGGGCCGCCATTCCGGTCGAAGAATCCTTTTTCGAGAAAATCGAGCAGTACAAAGCGCTGCTGGCCAAATGGAACAAAATCCACAATCTCACGGGGGCCAAATCGGCCGATCAGATCGACGACTTCATCGTCGACGCATTGTTTCCGATCACCTTTCTTCCCCCGCTTAAAACTGCGATGGATATCGGAACAGGGGCCGGTTTTCCGGGAATGGTGCTCGCTATCGCCCTCCCCGCCACCCGGTTCACGCTCGTCGAACCGCTGAGCAAGCGGGCCAGTTTTCTGCAGTTCGTCAAAGCCGATCTGGGCCTCTCCAACGTCGAGGTCAAGGCGCTGCGGGCCGAACAGCTGCCGAGCGCTCCGTACGATCTGGTCACCTCGCGCGCCGTTACCGATACCAAAATGCTGATGAAGCTTTCCGAGCCGTTTTGCGTTCCGGGAACCCTTTTGCTCTTTTACAAAGGGGAAAGAGTGTATGATGAAGTCGATGAAACGCTTGATTACAAGGTCATCGAAGCGGAAAACCGCCACTACCTGCTGATAAAGAGATAAATATGCTCAAACTGTTGCTGCTCGTCGGTGTCATCGCCGCCGTTTATTTCATCTTTTTCAAAAAAAAGAGCCTGACCCCGCCTCCCGCAGACAAAATGCAGGATGAAGCGATGGTTCCGTGCGCCAAATGCGACACCTATGTCCAGGTCAAAGAGGCCTTTATGAAAGAGGGCAAATACTATTGCTCCCGAGAGTGTATGGAGGATTGACGATGGTACTCTTCGGTCACCCGCACGTCCCTTCGGAGCGTTTTTACCACATCGAATCGATTGAAGCGGTCCGGCATACCCCGGCCAATTCGGTCGTGGCACTCTTTTTTAGCCCCGCAAATCTTGATATTATCCGCTATCTCAAAGACAACGGCGTCCGTTTCGCCCTTTTCGTCGACAATCAAGGCGATGCCGTCATTGCCGAAAACCTTCGGGCTTCCTACCTCATCGTCAATCCCAAAGCAGGATCGGCCATCCAGAGCGTCGCCGAACATTACCTGTTCGACGCCAAAGTACTCGGCTACATCGATGATCCCCAAAGGCTCGAAGAACTGATCGACCTCCGCCTTGACGGAGCCATTTTCCCCGAAGCAATTATCAAGGTGACTACTTAGTCCACCGGCGTTCAAGACTCTTGTCGAGGCAGGCTAGGATTTCGTATCCGATAGTCCCCACCGAGCGGGCATAGCCGTTGGCGTTGTCAAACACCAGCAGCTCCTCGGCGTCGCTGGCGAATACCGCGTTGTCCATCGAAATGCGTCCCCGCAGCGCGATCCCCTGCGGCGTCGTATAGCGGTTCGAGGCCAGACGGTCAAGCCCGTTGGCGTATCCCAGATCGTACGTCGATACCACTTCATCCGTCGCGGCTTCATATATCCCGTTATAACCGATTCGTTCCCCTTTTTTGAGCACACGCGTCGCGATCCGTTTTCCCCACAGCGACAAAACCGGTTTGAGCGGCGGCGTTTCGAGTCCTTTGTCCATTTCCAGGCATCCGTAAAGGGCGATCCCTACCCGCGCCATGTCATCGGTACATTCAGAACTTCGGAACGTCCCGGCCGAATTCGACAGATGAAACCGGAGGTTCCAGCCATGCGATGCCGCCAGAGAACGTGCGGTTTCTTTAAGCGAATCGAACGCTCTTCGCTGCCAGAACCACTCGCTGCTGAGCGTCTCCGCACTGCGCAGGTGGCTCATCATTCCGACGCATTCGAGTCCTCTGAGCGCCATTTTTTCGAACGCTTCGGCCAGATCGGAGGGTGAGACGCCGTTACGGTGCATTCCGGTATCGACTTTCAATTCGACCCGCGTCCCGGGGAGAAACCGCCCGATCTCCTCCAGCGAATTGACCGCGTAGCTGAATTTGGGATTCACGTGCGTCGAGGTATCGGCAAGGATCAAGATACGATCGAAGAACGGTTCGATCTCCACCGCCTCGGCTTCTGTCCGCACCACCGCGTTTTTGACGCCGTACGCACCGGCAGCCTCGGCGATCATAACCGCACCGTGACCGTAGGCGTTGTCTTTGAGTACGACGGCGATTTTATCTTTGGTTCCAACTTGTTGTGCGATAATGTCAAGATTATGAATCAGTGCCTCGCGGCTGAGCGTAATGTATCCCATGATATCCCTGCGGGTGATAGATGGCGCAATTATAGATCAAGGTAGTTTAATGCGATATTTTCCGGCCGAATTCGAACCCCAGAGTTTTGTCCAGCTCATTTTTCCCCATCCCCAAAGCGACTGGGCTCCGTACCTCGAAGAGGCCCGTTCCACGTTCGTGAACATCGCCAACGCGGTTGCCCGCTATGAACCCTGCCTCATCGTCTGTGACGACGTGGAGGTTGTCAAAGGGTATTTTTCCGATCAGACCAACCTCATTTTCGTCCCCTACCAAAGCGACGATACCTGGGCGCGCGACTGTAGCGCCCTCACCGTCATCGACGAAGAGGAAGACGAACCGCTGCTCCTTGATTTCACCTTCACCGGATGGGGCGGAAAATTCGACGCGTCGCGCGACAATGCGATGAGCGCGGCCCTTGCTCCGGTTTACGGTGCTCGGATGGAGAAGATCGACCTGATCTTGGAAGGGGGCGGCGTCGAATCCAACGGCGCGGGATCGCTCCTGGTCACTTCCGAATGTCTCCTCAATCCCAATCGCAACGCCCACCTCTCCAAAACGCAGACCGAAGCGATCCTCAAAAAAGAGTTCGGCGTCGAGCAGATTTTATGGCTGAACCACGGCTACCTTGCGGGGGACGACACCGACAGTCACATCGACACCCTCGCCCGTTTCATCGATACCGACACCATTATGTATGTTAAATGCGACGATACGGAAGACGAACACTACGAAGCCCTCAAAAAAATGGAAGAGGAGCTGATGGAGCTGCGGGACATGGAAGGCGAGCCGTTCAACCTTATCGCCTTGCCGATGTGTTCACCCGCTTATTACGACGGCGAGCGGTTGCCGGCGACCTATGCGAATTTCCTGATTGTCAACGACGCGGTGTTGCTGCCGGTCTACAACGATCCGCACGATGCCGAGGCGATCGAAATCTGCCGCAAAGCGTTCAAAGGGCGCGACATCGTTCCCATCGACTGCTCCGTCCTGATCCGCCAGCACGGTTCGCTCCACTGCGTCACGATGCAGTTCCCCGAAGAAGTCTCTATCCGAATTTAATCCTCACATTGCGGTATAGCCGCTGATGAGATCCTCAGCGGACGGCTATCGCGGCTCTTCACTCTTGGAGGCTGAAACGTCGCCTTGCTTATTTGAAGAGGATACTGAAGCCTGTATAGAGGAAATACCCCGAAGCGGCGAAGAGTAAAACGGTAAAAAGAATACGTCTGTATGTCGGTTTCATGGCTGCAAGTATAGCGATTTAACACTAATGTAACACTTCTTTCCTACACTGTCTTCCTATTAACTTAAGGATTCAGAGTATGAAAAAATTGACCTTCCTTTCGGTAGCGGCCGTTGCTGCGCTGGCGACCGAACCCGTCACGATCCAGAAAATCACCGTCGAAGCCGATGCACCGAAATCCGATGCTAAAAAAGTTGAAGCGGATGAAATAGTCAAATTCTCGCGACAAAGCGATTTGGGAGAAATACTCTCTAACTCTCTGCCCGAAATAACACTCGTACGCGCAAGCGCGGTTGGGAATGACGTCATTTTACGTGGATTTAAAAAAGACAATATTAATGTGACAATCGATGATGCCAAAGTGTGCGGCGCCTGTCCCAACCGGATGGATCCTCCGGCCATGCACGTCTCTAGCAGTCAAATCGCATCGGTAGAAGTGAAAGAAGGACCGTTCGACGTCACCCAGTTCGGAAGCCTCGGCGGAGCGATCAACGTCGTCACCAAAGATCCACGAAAAGGAGTACATGGAGAAGTTTCCGCAACACTGGGCAGTTATGATTACCGCAAAGTCGGCGCGACCCTCGAAACGGGCAACGATACAGTACAGGCCCTAGTCGGATACAGCCGCGAAACAAGCGGCCAGTATAAAGATGGCGAGGGCAAAACCATGGCAGAGCAATTGGTTGCTCGCGGTGCGGCAACGACTGATCAATATAAAACATCTGAAATAGATCGAGATGCTTATGAACGTATGAACTTTTGGACAAAAATTGTGTTTACCCCGACAAACAGCGACAAAATTACCCTCTCGTATTTCGGAGACAGAGCCGATGATGTCCTTTATCCAGCGTTTCAAATGGATGCACAAATCGATGATACCGATATGTTCAATGTCAAATATCAAAAATACAATCTTGCACAATTTTCCGATGAACTCAAACTTGAAGCGTATCACTCAAAAGTCGTTCATGAGATGGGAACGGAATTTAGAAATTCAAGCTCAGTTCCCGCCACTTACCGTACACATGCCGTTGAAGCAACCATTAAAGGGGCGCGTATTGAGAATACAGTAACTCTTTCCGATATTAAAACAACCCTCGGAATCGATACCAGTATCCGTAATTGGTACGGACGCTGTTTGAGTGAACCGACAGATTCCCTTCGCGAAACCCGTCTGCCGGATGTTGATACCAAAAATATTGGTGTTTATGCCGAAGCATCCAAAACGATCAGCACTATTGATCTCTCTGCCGGTATCCGCTACGATTCAACCTCAATCAAACCTAATTACGATTTGAGTAGCACTAGTTTAGTATTAGACGACAATATCAACCCTACAGTAATGCCTGAACGTGAATTTGACAATATCAGCGCGAATCTCATTGCAAAATACAATATTTCGCCATTGACAAACATTTTCGTTGGAATTGGACAATCGGTTCGTGTTCCTGATGCAAAAGAGCTTTATTTCGACGGTTCAATGTCTGAAATACCATCAGGAGTCCCTACACTCAATGAAACTATCAACCGTGAAATCGATCTGGGTGCTGAATCAAGCATCGGTAATGTACATCTCAAAGGAACCATATTTTACAGTGATTTGAAAGATTTCATCTACAGTAAATCAGGTACAAGTAGCAATTTTGCCAATATCGATGCCAAAATCATCGGGTTTGACTTGACGGCGAATTATGCTCTCTCCAATGAATGGATGCTCGAAACTGGTATGGCGTATCAAAAGGGGACAAAAAAAGACCCTTCACAACTAGGTACAACTCATACGGATGAAGATTTAGCGGAAATTCCGCCAATGAAAGGGCGTGTAGCGCTCGTCATGGATACGGGTATCAACTACTTTATGACCGAATGGATGGGGGCACGTTTCCAAACCATCGATAGCCAAAGCGGAGAAAAAGAGATTGCCGGTTATGGTCTGTTGAATCTCAAATACGGACACGATTTTCAAAATGGGTTCTCAATCATGGCAGGTATTAATAACTTCTTTGATAAAACCTACGCGATCAGTAACAGTTACATTGGACGAGGACTTATAACTGGAACTACCGACATTCCTGTTCTGAACGAACCGGGCCGCAATTTCTACGCAACCCTCGCGTACAAATTTTAATCCTTGCCCCTCCTCGGGGCATCAATCCTTTGCCGGCTCTTTAAAATTCTCCAGAAACCACGAAAAGCCGAACATCAGCCCCGGCGTCTTCGCTTTCGTCTCGTCCATCGCAAAATGTTTCGCTTCACACCGCGGAATCTCGACCACTTCGATCGCTTCAACATCGATGCCGCCCCCGTCGCTTACCTTCATCGAATCGTCCACAACCGCATAGTAAAGGGTCTGCACCGAACCGGCAAAACCGACCGCCGTATAAAACGACGTTACCCTCTCGATCCGTTCGAGCGGGACATCATAGCCGCACTCTTCGAGAACCTCTTCGTGGGCGATTTTTAGGAGCGGTTTGTCTTTGTCCACAATCCCGGCGCAGAGCTCGTAGGTGTAACCCTCACCGTTTTTGAGATAAACGGGGGGACGAAACTGGCGTACGACGATCAGCGAATCATGCTCCGCATGGAACAAAAGAATCGCAACGCTGTCGTGGACCTCGACCATATCCCAGGTTTTCAGAATCCCGTCCTGGCGGTACGAAAGACGCTTTGGCCGGACGTAATCGGATTTTTCGCACGGCAGTACCGTAATCTCCTGTATCATCGGAAAACCTCGCTTAGAACGGTTTGGGTTTGAGCGTCTCGGTGTCTACGTAATAAGTTTCGTGAAAATCGAAATAGGGTTTGCGCACCGGTTTTTTGGTCAATGCGGCTTTGAACTCCCGGTCCATTTTGTTGCGGATCGCCTTGAAGGCTTTGGCCTCTTTTCCGCTGAACCCTTCCGTTTTTTTCTTCATGACGGTGAGCGGGTCGATAGGGGTGCTGCCCCGGTACATCCCGAAATGGAGGTGGGGGCCTGAAGAGAGGCCGGTAGAACCGACATAACCGATAATCTGCCCCTGCTTGACCTTGGAACCCGATTTTATCCCGGACTTGAACGACTTTTGGTGGGCGTAGAGGCTGGTAAGACCGTTGGAATGGCGGATCTTGATCGTTTTCCCGTATCCGCGCGAATAACCCGCGAAGCTGACCCGTCCGTCTCCGGTAGAGAGGATGGGCGTACCCGGACGGGCACCGAAATCGACCCCGAGATGGGCGCGGTAACGCTTCAATACCGGGTGGAAACGGCTTTTGGTAAAACGGGAGGTGATCCGGGGATTGCGCATCGGAAGTTTGAAGATGAATTTCTCGTACTGCGCCCCTTTTTCATCGTAATAGCGTCCGTCGGTATGGCGGTAGACGGCGTAGCGTTTTCCTCCCACTTCGATCATCGCGCCATGCACTTCGGGCATCGAAAAGGGTTTACCCAGACGGTATTTCTGGGTATAGACCATGACGATGGGGTCCCCTTTTTTGATCCCTTTGCGAAAGTCGACCCGCCCTTTGAACATTTTGACGAACACCGACGCGAGATTTTTCGATCCGGTCGTTTTGAGGATGTCGTCGTAGGGGATCGTTTGCAGCGGAAGATAGAGGGTCTCTTTGAACTCTTCGCTGATAATCGGGATCACCTTCATTTTGTACCCTTTTTTGGGAACGTAATAAATCTGCAGCTGCAGTTCGTCATTGACGGGGATCAGAATCTGGCGTATGATGTTTTTGCGATCGACGAGCAACTGGCAGTTGGCGTTGTACGGGATGTCCTCGGTGAGTTTCTGGTCTTCCTTGTCCATGTTGTAATAGACCGAGAGAGGGAGTTTTTTACGTTCCAGAAAACTCAAAAAACTCTCTCCGTCTTTCCATTTGAACGGCTTGACTACGGCACCGAAAAGGAGCATGGGCAATAACAACAATGCGAAAAAACGACCCATTCTCATCCTTCGGCAATCTACGCTCCCCGCACCGACGCGCGGAGAAAAAAGAAATAAATAATAGCAAAAATTCCATTTACAAAGACGTGTTAAGCTATAATCGCCCATATTTACTCTACGAAAAGGTTACCATGATGCGCATCTGGTTTATTTCCCTGGTCACATTCGGCGCCCTTGGCGCTTCACCCATCTCCACCCCGCTGCTTGACGTCCAAAACGACCGTGCGGCCGTCATGGGCAAAGAGCTTCGGCCCGGGATGAGCGGGTTTATCGTCCGCCATCTCGACGCGTCGCACAGCACGATCATCGCCAATGCCCTCGTTGAAGAGACCAACCCCTCAAACGGCCGTGCGCTCTTGCGCCTCAGCGAATACGACGGCATCCACCAAGACTCGCTCCCCGGCGGAAACTGGCAGCCAAAAGCGGACGATGCCGCGGTTTTGGGATACGACTATTCTCGGGCAATGCTCATCGCGCCCAACGACGACACCTACGATGCGATCACCAAAAGCATGAGCGGCGTCGAATGGGTTCATCCCGACATTTTTACCGCCTATCTCTCCCGCGAAGGGCATCCTACTCCCACGACCGAGGATTTCCACCGTTACTGCACGTCCAACTCGATCGGTCTGCTCTACATCCAAAGTGCCGAAACCCTTTTTACCCTCGACTGCAAAAGCTTTACCTATCTCCAGAGCGCTCCTTCACGGTCGGTATCGGAGAAAAGCGTGGTGCCGTTTTACACCCGCGTTCCGACGATCCGGGCGGCATGGTTCGGCGAGGGAAGCTCGCGCATGGAGAGTTACGAACCCCATTATCTCGAAGCGATCGTTTTAAACAATTCCAAGAACCGTGAGCTATATGAGTTGTTCAAAGCGAAATTTAGCGATAAAAGTGCACTATTGCGCCATTTCGACCTGAAGGAATAACGATGCTCTCACCCAGCGCAATCGAATTTTTTACCCATCTTCTGGGAAAAGAAAACGTCTACAGCGACAAGGCCCACCTGATCGCGTACAGTTACGACGCGACCCGTGAACGGTTTGAACCCGACGCCGTTCTTTTCCCCCGCCATGAACAAGACGTCAGCGACATTCTCAAATACTGTAACGAACACCGTATCGTAATCGTCCCGCGCGGTGCGGGGAGCGGTTTCACCGGCGGAGCGCTTCCGGCCCACGGCGGTATCGTACTGGCGTTCGAAAAGCACATGAACAAAATCCTCGAAATCGACATGCAAAACATGGTTGCCGTCGTTCAGCCGGGGGTCATCAACAAAGAACTTCAGCGTGCCGTCGAGGAGGTGGGGCTGTTTTATCCGCCCGATCCCGCCAGCCAGGAGTACTCCACGATCGGGGGAAACGTCAATGAAAACGCAGGCGGCATGCGCGCCGCCAAATACGGCATCACGAAAGACTACGTCATGGCGATCCGTGCCGTCCTACCCAACGGCGATGTCATCAAAGCGGGGAAACGAACCATCAAGGACGTCGCGGGATACAATATTGCCGGGATCCTGATCGCTTCGGAAGGGACACTGGCCGTCACTACCGAAGTGACCCTCAAACTCCTCTCCAAACCCAAAATGACCAAAACCGCGATGGGGATCTTCCCGACCGTCAAAGACGCGATGGAAGCGGTGTACAAAACGATGGCCAGCGGGGTTACCCCGGTGGCGATGGAGTTTCTGGACAATCTCACCATCCGCGCGGTCGAACAGGTCTATTCCAAAGGGCTCCCGGTCGAAGCCGGGGCGATTCTCGTCACCGACGTCGACGGCAATCTCGAAGAGGACCTTGATTTCCAGCTGGGAGTCATCGAACGGGTTTTCCGCGAAAACGGATGCAGCGATTTTCGAATCGCCCAAAACCAGCAGGAAGCTTCGGATTTGTGGTTCGCCCGTCGCAACGCGAGCCAGTCGCTTTCGGTTTACGGAAGCAAAAAGCTCAACGAGGACGTCACGGTTCCCCGCTCCGCACTCCCCGAGCTGCTCGAAAAATTCTACGCCATCGCCGACAAATACGGTATTAAAATCCCCTGCTTCGGACATACGGGGGACGGCAACGTCCATACGAACGTCATGGTCGACGGCAAGGACCCTGAACAGGTCAAGATCGGGTACAAAGCGATTGAAGAGGTGTTCCAGGCAACAGTCGACCTGGGAGGCACGCTGAGCGGCGAACACGGTATCGGACTGGCCAAAGCCCCCTATATGCACATGGCCTTCACCTCCGAAGAGATGGCGCTGTTCCAGTCGATCAAACGTGCCTTCGATCCCAACAACATCCTTAACCCCGCCAAGATGGGACTTGAATAACGGATGGATTACCGAACGGCGTGGCGGCGTACGCGGCTTTTTTTCCTGATGCTTTTCGACCGTGACATCACGGTCTATGCGTCCAGTCTCAGTTTCTACACGATTTTCACGGTCGTCCCGCTGCTGATCATTTCGCTGAGCCTTATCGCCAACGTTCCCGTTTTCGAAGAACAGTACGCCAAAATCCAGATTTTCATTTTCGAAAACATCATGCCGGTCCATACCGCGGCGATCGCCGGGTACCTTGAATCGTTTTTCCAAAATTCGGTTCAGCTGGGGATTATCGGATTTACGACGATGGTCGTCTCGTCGATGCTCTTTTTCCAAAACTTCGAAAACATCGCCGAAAAGATTTTCAAAGCCCCTCCCCGCCGATTCTGGGATGCACTCACCACCTACTGGACCCTGATCACCCTCACCCCCATCGTCCTCATCACCTCGATGAGCCTGCGTTCGTATATCCAGACCTCCTTCGGCGGTGAATGGATCGCCACCGTGTTGTCGGTTTTCCCTTTCCTGCTGCTGTGGGGGATCTTTTTTATCATCTACAAAATCGCGATCAACGCCGAAGTCTCCACCAAAGCCGCGGCGTTCAGCTCGTTCGTCGTCGCGCTGGTGTGGGGAGTCGCCAAGAACAGTTTTGTACAGTACGTTTTTATGAACCATACCTACGCGACAATGTACGGTTCGTTCTCTTCGCTGATCTTTTTCTTCCTGTGGATCTACGTCTCGTGGATTATCGTCATCTACGGGATGAAACTATGTTATCTGATAAACCGCGCCGCCAAACACCGCGCCGCCCGTCACCCCTAACGCCCAAAAAGCCTCTTTGCGGACCATCGCCGCGAGGGCAAGAACGACGCTTGCTATCCCCGCCCACATCGGAACGTACACCGTTCGCACATCCCCCCATTCGAACAGTGCGATCAGATAGGGATCGAACCACGATGCCCAGGGGGTGAGATGAAGCACCGCTACAAGTGGATAGTAAAGGTTGAAGAGCAGTGCCAGCGGAATCGAGGCGATATGAGCCCAACCGAACTTCCCGAATACCACAAGGGAAACGGGGAGGAGCACCAGATAGCACCATACGTGTAACGCCAAAAAAATCTGCCACGGCTTCCAGTGTTCATAATGACGCAGAAAGACGAAAATCGACAGTACGCCGAACGCCGAAAACCAGAAGCCGAGGGCGAAAAAGAGCCTCGGCCAAAACGCCAGCAGCAAAATCACCGCGATGAGCAGGGTCTGGAAGGAAACAATCCGTATGCCGCGGTCATACAGCCAGTACCCCACAACGAGCATCCCGAACGCGCGTACCATTGCAGGATTGAACTCCAGCGCCCACAAATAAGCGAACAAAACGGCTGCCACTACCCCAAAAAGATCCCGATGGCCGTGACGGTAGGGAAAATAACGGCTTTGAACCCATCCATAAGGCCGGCGCAGGAGGAAATAAATGATGAGGGTAATGATGCCGTAATGGTAGCCGCTGATCGAGAGGATGTGGCTCAGTCCCATCGCGCCGACGAGCTCCTGAAGTTCCTGCGAAAAGGGGGTTGCCACGAAAAGCGCCCCGTAGAGCTCTTTCATCCATATATCGTCGTGCATGGACGCAATGGCGCGGTACCCTTTTTCTTTGAGGCTTAGCGGCGGATAGACCTCTTCGATCACGGCTTGAGCCCGGAATCCCCGCAGATAATCAAGAAACGAGAGGTGTTTCACCTTCAGTTCCAGCAGCACTTCCCGCCCCCGCAAATCCCGCAGATACGGGCTCATCGCGCTTCGTACGGCCGCTCCTCCCTCCAGGCGGAACTTGATCGATGTTTTGGGCATATCCCCGATCAGGCGGACTTCCTGATCGATCACCGCGGCACGCACCAGGGGATCATCGAAACGGGTCAGTTCGCGGTAGCCGTGGTATTCCCATGCAAGAGAGACAAAAGCGATGAGAAAGGCTAATGCGGCAAAAACGAAAGCACCGGAGCGATCGAACAGTTCGACCCGCTCCAGCACCCTCATCGCTAAATCACCGGCATCGAGACGATTTCGTCTCCCTCGACGTTCATCGTCGCGCTCTTCATATCGATGTTTTCATACACGATCTGTGCGGCGCCGAACGTCGGGCGGTCGACGAACCGGGTAAACTTCTTCTGGAACATCAGCTTCACATGCCCCGTCGGCCCGTTACGCTGCTTGCCGATGATGATTTCGGCTTCCTCTTCCTCTTTTTCGACGTACTTGGAGATAAACTCTTTTCCGGCGGCAATCGCCTCTTTTTCCCGCTCTTTTTCCTCTTTGTAGAGGTAGACGTCGTTACGGTAGACGAAAAGAATGATATCGGCGTCCTGCTCGATCGATCCCGATTCGCGGATATCGCTGAGCATCGGACGTTTGTCCGCGCGCGATTCGAGGCTCCGGTTGAGCTGTGAAAGGGCGACGATGGGGATCCCCAGTTCCCGCGCCAGCATTTTGAGCCCCCGCGAAATCTCACTCACCTCGAGATGGCGGTCTTTCCCCCCGGTGCCGTTCATGATCTGGAGGTAGTCGATGACGGCCAGTTCAATCTCGGGATGACGGCTTTTGAGCTTGCGGAGTTTGGAACGGAGCTGATGGATGTTGACCGATCCGTGGTCATCGACAAAAAGCTTGGAATGGCGCATCTTCTCCACCGCATCGTTGAGCCGTTTCCACTCCTCGGCGTTCATGTCCCCGACCCTCAAACGCTGCAGCTGGATCGACGTCTGGACACTTAAGAGACGGAGCATCAGCTGTTCGGCGGGCATCTCTAGGGAGAAAAACGCAACCCCGCTCCCTTTGTCGAGAAGGTTTTGAACCATGTTCAGCGCAAACGAGGTGTTGTGCGTTACGGTCATATCTTCGAGTAAAAAGCGGTGATTACCATCAATTACGAACCCATAATAATCATCAATTCGATCTGCTTCGACCTTGATACCCGTATGCTTCACGTCTCTTGTAGTTTTTCTCTTCCTTGCTTTTTTACGTTCAATTTTGACGGGTATTTGGTCTAAATCTCCAGCAATACGTATCCTGTATACTGTTGTTTCATATCCAATAGATTTTATTGCTGCTTTTTTTGGAACCAGTGACGCTCGAAAACCAAGCGTATCGATAAGATACTTTATTTGGCGAGCCAATGCCTCGTCTTTCTGAACTATTTCAAAAACATGGTACCGATCGTCATAATATCCGTCACTGTCAATCAATCCAGCAAGAAGTTCGAGACGATTGTGACGACTGTTGCGAATATACTCATGAGGAATATACTTATTGTCAAGCAGATTCATCTCACGTAGAACCGCCTGAAGAGAAAACTTTTGAGATTGATCACCCCCTCTATACCCAGAAGTAATCGAATAGGTTGGGCATTTTCCTTCAGAAGCTACTTCCGTTACTTTCAAGCCTAACTTTTGTGCATAACCTTCAAGATACTCGACGATTTCTCTATCTTTAGTTGCAATAGCTACATTGCTTTTAGTCCCATCTCCAAGCCATATACCGAGAAAATAGGGATCTACCGCACAAGACTGTTCATCAAATTCAATCCCTACCTTATACCCTTTGTAATTGTTTTTGAATTTATCAGAACGTGAAATATAATCCCTAAGCGAAATATCAAGAACGTCACCATGTTCATGAGGCCCTTCTTTGCGACTTCGCTTTAAGGACAGAATATGCGATTCGTTGACACGATAATCAATTCCTTTATTCTGCCGAATCCAATACATCATTTCACGTCCGCGTGCGAGCGAAAGAACTTTTCTTGGTTTTGAATCATCTCCCATTAATAAATCGCCCGTCTTGACTTCTTCGACGTTCTTAAGCGTTCCGTCAAACATAACGACTTTAGTCCCTTTCCCTAGACATTTCCCCATCGCCGGACGCGCCGCGATGATGACCAGATCCCCTTTTCCGAATCCCGTTGTCATTTTGTTCAGTTCCGCATACCCCGTATCGACGCCGACAAGTACAGCGTCGCCGCGCGCTTTCATCTCCTCGATGTAACGCATCGTCTCATCCGTCACCGTCGGAGCGTCCTTGAAATCGGTCGCCTGCGAGCTTTGGGTGATTTCGTAGAGCTTTTTCTCGACGAGATCGACGACGTCGGTTCCACCGAGCTCCTCTTCGAGAGTCACCCGTTTGATTTCGGTGGTCAGGGTCAGGAGGTGGCGCTTGATCGCCTTGTCCTTGATCTCCTGGACGTAAGCTTTGGTGTTGGCGATCGGGTTGGCGGTAAGGATCTCGACCATCACCCGCTCGTCAAACTGCCCCTTCGCGTTCAGCTCTTTTTTGATGAACTCCTCATCGATGGGAAGATCGCGATGGGAGAGGGAGAGCATGGAGCGGTAAATCTCCTGGTGTGCCGCGAGATAAAAATCTTCGGGGCTCAGCACCGCTTCGAATTCATCAAACTGCGAAGGGTCGAAAATGATCGAACTGAGGATCGAGCGCTCGAACGCCAGGTTGTACAGGGATTCTTCCATATTACTCTTCCTCTTTCGCCATTTTCTCAACTTCTTCCACAAAACGCTCGACCAGCTTGTCCTCTTCGAGGCGGGCGACCACCTCCCCCTTGACCATCACAAGCCCCGAGCCTTTGCCGTAAGCAATCGCCACGTCGGCGTGCTTGGCTTCGCCGATCGCGTTGACGACGCATCCCATCACCGAGAGGTCGAGCGGCTTTTTGATATGCTTGACCCGCTCTTCGATCACGCTGACCGCACTCACCAGATCGGCTTCGATTCGGCCGCAGGTGGGGCAGGAGATTATGTTGGGGCCCTCTTTGGCGACGCCGCTGTCTTTGAGAATCGCGCGGCCTACGCGGATCTCCTCTTCGAGTTCCCCCGTGATGGAGACGCGCATCGTATCGCCGATCCCCTCCAGCAGCAGCGTCCCCAGCCCGATCGCGCTTTTGATCGTCGCGTGAAAGGCGGTCCCCGCTTCAGTCACTCCCAGATGGAAAGGGTAGTTGTTTTTGGGCCGAAGCAGCCGGTAGGCTTCGACGGTGCGCTGGACGTCGCTGGCTTTGAGAGAGACTTTGATGTCGGTAAAACCGAGATCTTCGAGAAATTTGATGTTGTATTCGGCCGAAGCGACCATCCCCTCCGGCGTCGCCCCGTAGCGCTGCTCGAACTCTTTTTCCAGACTCCCCGCATTGACCCCGATCCGGATCGGGATATTCCGTTCCCGGCACGCTTTGACCACTTCCCGGACCCGGTTTTTCTCCCCGATGTTTCCGGGATTGATCCGGATGCAGTCGACGCTTTCGGCGGCGATGAGGGCGAGTTTATAATTGAAATGGATATCGGCGACGAGGGGTAGCGATATCTGCTCTTTAATCGCTTTGAGCGCCAGGGCGTCCTCTTCGTCGGGGACGGCGACGCGGACGATATCGCATCCGGCGAAATGCAGACGGTTGATCTGCTCCACCGTCGCGGCGACGTCCGCGGTGCGCGAATAGGTCATCGACTGCACCGATATCGGCGCATCCCCGCCGATCGCGACGTTTCCGACAAAAATCTGTTTGGTAGGATAGCGTGTAATCATGGGGCGATTATACCATGAATTACGTGAACTCGACGGGGTCCATATCGATCTCGCACAGAGGCGATTTGACGTATCTGAGCGCACGGATGAGTTCGGTGCTTTTGTCGCTGCGCAGCAAAATCTGGAAACGGTATTTATTGCCGATCTTCTCGATCGCGGAGGCACCATGCCCGATTACCTCGACCGTTTTAATCCCTTCGAGGATTCCAAGCGCCTTCTCCATCTGCGTTTTCGCCTTAAGAGCGTTTTTGTCGGCGTAGAGCAACCGGGCCAGTTTTTTCGTCGGCGGATAGCGCCCTTCGCGCATTTTCAGCTCCTCTTGCAAAAACACTTCGTAATCGTCGAGGTAACGGCGGAAAAAATGTTCGTTGAGACTCTGGACGTAAACCGTCGCTTCCCCTTTGCGGCCGCTGCGTCCGGCGATCTGTATCAGCAGCGAGAGGGCCCTCTCCCGTGCTCGGTAATCCGCCTGGGCCAGAAGGTTGTCGATCCCCATCACCACGGCGAGGGCGATATCGTGGTAATCGTGCCCCTTCGAGAGCATCTGGGTTCCCACCAGCAGGTCGATTTCGCGGTTGTTGAACGCTTTGAGGGTCTTGACCAGTTTGTTCTGGGTCGTAATTTTGTCCCGGTCAAACTGCGCGACGCGCAGACCCTCTTCCAGCGCTTCGAAATGTTCGACCGCCTCGGCGGTCCCAAGGCGCGAGGTTTCGAGGCTGCCGCTTTGACATTTGGGGCATACCGATGGGATCACCTCGGTGTATCCGCAGTAATGGCATTTGAGGGCGCGGGCGTTTTTGTGCAGGCTCATTCCGACGGTGCAGAACGGGCACTCGACCCTATAGCCGCACGTGCCGCAGACAAGGTATTTGAAATTGGCGCGCGTCGGGATAAAAACGATCCCCTGGTGCCCCGCGCGGTAGTTTTCCCGTACCGCCGCATCGATTGCCGGGCTCAGGGCCTCGATGGAAGGTTCGAACACGAACCGCCGCTGCGAGCCGAAATATCCCCCCCGCAGACGGAATGCCGGAAATTTCGCATAACTTGACAAACTCGGGGTGGCACTTCCCAGCACGACCGGGATCGAGAGCTCTTTAGCGATGTAAACGGCCATATCGCGGGCATTGTAACGGGGGCGCGAAGAGGATTTGTAGCTCTCGTCGTGCTCTTCGTCCACGACGATCAGCCCGAGGTCCGGAATCGGGAGAAAAAGGGCCGATCTGGGCCCCGCGACGATCCGGGCAGAGCCGTTGTCGATTTTTGCCAGCGCCTCTTTTTTCTGTTTGGGGGTCATTTTCGAATGCCACAAAACCACACTTTCGCCAAAATGGTTCCGAAAACGCTTTTCCATCTGGGGGGTGAGGGAGATTTCGGGCAAAAGCAGCAGACACCGTTTCCCCAGCGCCAGCACTTCGTCCATCCGCTTCATGTAGATCTCGCTTTTGCCCGCACCCGTATCCCCGAACAGCAGCGATACGCTATGCTTCCGGATAAACGCGAGCGCTTCCTCCTGCTTGGGCGAAAGGGTGATCGTCACCGCGCAATGCGGCTCCTCACCGCTTAGATTCTCTGTGATGTTTCGGGAGGCATAGGGGACAAACAGGTTGAGCGCTTCACCCAGCGAACAGCCGTAATACTCCGCCATAAAAGCCGCCGTGCGCATCTGATGTTCCGCATAACATCCGGACGCAACGGCGGTTATGCCCAGCGTTTCAAACGCGGGCCGATCGACCGCCTCGACCACCGTCCCCTCCATCGCCCGACCCGAAAGGGTTGCACCGACGACGTCCCCTTTTTCAAGCGGTGCATCGTGCGAATAAGTGAGCGGTTCAAGCGGGGAGCCCAGCAGGGCGATGCGGTAAAAATGCACGGTTATCTTTGCTTTATCAGGAAATGGTGAAAATTCAGTCGGTCAGACTTTGGCACAGGGCCGAGGCACGATCGCACGAGAACGTCCCGTTGGCGCGGGTATAGGTGAACGTCGCCGTCCCCCCCGCTGCCTGGTAGGTGTAGGTATTCGCCCCCGTTTTCATCCAATGACCCGGTCTGTTCGCCGATACGATCCCATAGGTTAAGATGCCGTTGTTGTTAAACAACGTCACCCCTTCGGTGTTTTCGGCCGCGCCGTCGAGCGATGCGATAAACGTCGTATCCCCCGTCAGTAAGCGCCCCTGCCGTTCGCTGATGATCCCGGCGCGTATCGCGGCGACGTCGCTGCGCCCTTTCGAGACATGGGCATCATCGCGGGTCGCACCCAATCTGGGGATGGCAATCGCCGCGAGGATCCCGAGCACAACGATCACAAATACCAGTTCGATCATCGTAAACGCATTTCTTTTTTTCATGCTAACACCTGCTGTGGGGCTGATTTAAAGTAAAATCGGCATGTCAATCTATTCGATATCATACATCCCGATTATACTTTATAAGAGGTTAAAAGAGGGATATTTTTCCGGCTCGAAAAGCCGAAAAAACAGTAGTACTTAGATCTATCAGCGAGTAACAGCTGTACCCAATAGTGGAATTGTGCCTGCCTGAACATTAGCAAATAATGAACACGCTCCTGTTGTACTTGGTACAGCAACAACAAGATTGTTTCCTGTGATTGTTGCAGTTGCACATATTGTCCCACCAGTTGCTTTGGTTCTAGCAGTTACATCTGTAGCGGTTACACCCAACTGTTCACTTCCGTCAATAATGGTTGTCAAATCAGGAATAGAACCTGTTGCTGTTGTCGACGACTGAATCTGATTAACAGCCGTTTTAAAACTTGCAAGTGCCGCACTTGCAGCCGCATCTTCACGAGTTGCCGCCAGACGGGGAATCGCAACCGCCGCCAAAATACCCAGAATAACGATCACGAAGATCAACTCGATCATAGTAAAACCAGAACGTTTCATGGTTTACTCCTTTTGTATGAATGAAATGTGCATTACCCTTGTAACGCTACAGTGATTATGAACCCATTTTTCTTAGAAAATGTTGAATTTAAACAGAAACCGACAATCCTTGATGTGACAGTAAGGGTTCAACGAGAGTGTGGCATAATAACCGAAACGACGCAGGAGAAAATCATGAAAATAGCCGTTCCCGTAGTGGATGAAACACTCAAAATGGCCGGCAATGCGGGACATACCCCCTACTTTGCGGTCTTCAATCTCAGCGGGGGGATGTTCAAAAGCTTTACCCTCGAAGGGCTCAGAGCCAACCCGAAAGTCGCGGGGGAAGAGGATCACCACCACGACCACGACGCACCCCACACATGCGATCACGACGATGACGACGTCGAACACATCCGCGCCCACGACACGATGGCCGAAGCGATCGAAGACTGCGACTATCTCGTTGTCAAAATGGCGTGCAAAAACACCGCCAAAAGCATGAGCAACGTCGGCGTGAAACTCCAAAAATACAACGGGAGCGAAGCCCTCGCCCCAAAAATCCTCACCGAATTGGCCCCTCAGTTCAAATAATCCGCCGCTTTAATTCTCGTTTATAAATTGGAGGCGTATAATTCGCCCCGTAAACGGAGCGGCTCGCTTCAAATTTTCGCTGACCGTACAGTACGGCGGCGAACCCAAAAGGCAAAACAACACCATGATTTCCGCAGAGATTGAGACGTTAGGCATAAAAAACACCGGGAAAATTTTCCACAACCTCAGTTACGATGAATTGATCGAACACGAACTCGCGAACGGTGAATGTCACCTCGCCAGTAACGGCGCTACGATGGTCGATACCGGTATCTTTACCGGCCGAAGCCCCAAAGACAAATATTTTGTCGACCGCGACCCCTCGAACAAATACATCGCGTGGGGGGACGTCAACAAAAAAGTCGACAAAGCCGTTTTCGACGAACTGCTGGTAGTGGCCCGCGAACAACTCTCCAACAAAGATCTCTACGTCACCGACGTTTTCTGCGGCTCGAGCCTTTCGAGCAAACGCTCCGTCCGTTTTGTCTCCGAAATCGCATGGCAGTCCCATTTTGTCAAAAACATGTTTATCCGCCCTACGGAAAAAGAGCTCGAAGGTTTCTCTCCCGATTTCACCGTTCTCAATGCGTGTAAAGCGGTCAACGAGAAATGGAAGAACCACGGACTCAATTCCGAAGTATTCGTCCTCTTCAGCGTCGAAGACAATCTCTGCATCATCGGCGGAACCTGGTACGGCGGTGAGATGAAAAAAGGGATTTTCTCGATGATGAACTACTGGCTTCCCCTCGAAGGAAAGCTCCCGATGCACTGTTCGGCCAACGTAGGGCCCGAGGGAGACACCTGCTTGTTCTTCGGCCTCAGCGGCACCGGTAAAACCACCCTCTCGACCGACCCGAAACGGGCGTTGATCGGGGACGACGAGCACGGATGGGACGAAGAGGGGATCTTCAACTTCGAAGGGGGATGTTACGCCAAAGTCATCAACCTCGATCCCGCCAGCGAGCCTGAAATCTATCAGGCAATCCGCCGTAACGCGCTCCTCGAAAACGTCGTATTCGACGAAGACGGAAACGTCCACTACCACGACGGTTCAAAAACGGAAAACACCCGTGTTTCGTATCCGATCGAGCACATCGAAAACCATCAGCCTTCCCTCAAAGCGCCTCATCCCAAAAACATCATTTTCCTCTCCGCCGACGCATTCGGCGTACTGCCCCCGGTCAGCAAACTGACCAAAGAGCAGGCTATGTACTACTTCCTCAGCGGCTATACGGCCAAAGTTGCCGGAACCGAACGGGGCATCACCGAGCCGGTCGCAACGTTCAGCTCGTGCTTCGGGGAAGCGTTCCTTCCTCTGCATCCGACCGTCTATGCGAAACTGCTCGGTGAGAAGATCGACCGCTACGGCGTCAATGTCTACCTCGTCAACACCGGATGGACCGGAGGCGGTTACGGCGTCGGAAAACGGATGAGCATCAAAGACACCCGCGCGTGCATCAACGCCATCCTCGACGGATCGATCCGCGAAAGCGAATTCGACAAGACCAACACGTTCGGTTTTTACATCCCCAAAACCCTGGGAGACATCGATCCGGTGATCCTCAACCCGCGCAACGCGTGGGCGGATAAAGACGCTTACCTCGTACAGCGCGACAAACTTGCCGCCATGTTCATCGAAAACTTCAAAAAATATATCGGAAATGCCGACAGCAATTTCGACTACTCCGCAGCCGGCCCGCAGCTTCCCTAATCTTTTTTCTTTTTAACGTCTTTTCTGCTTTTCTCTTCTGCGAGAAAAGCAGAAAAAAGAGCATACCGTGCTCCAAGAACGCTCGTTCCTCTCGATACTACGCCTTTGAAACGCTCCTAAGTATCGGATCACAGGTATTTTGGTGTCTATTTTTGCGTTCTGCAAAAATCATTTCATGAAAACGCATTGCCCTCGCAACACACCCTGAACCTGTAATAATTAAAGAAGATAAGAAAAAATGGATCGCGGGAAAAGCGGCAGGGCGGAGAAAAAGCCCTGCCGGGAGATTAGCAAGAGTAGGTAGTTTTGAACTCGAACGCCGTAGGACGGGCTTCGTAAGGCCATACCTGCGTTTCGAATTTGTAGTGCTGATACGTATCGATAAACAAATCGGTCATAACAGGCTTGAGGAACTCGTTGTCGCGAATCAGCGCTTCTAGTGAACCGCGAAGCGTGTGCGGCATTTGCGGGATCCCTTTTTCACGGATTTCGTCGAGGCTGAGTTCGAAAAGGTCTTCGTCCATCGGTCCTACCGGCACCATTTTGTTTTTGATACCGTCAAGTCCTGCAAGGAGCATCGCGGTAAACGCAAGGTACGGACACGCGGTTGAATCCGGGAAGCGCATTTCGACGCGAACCGCTTTTTCACCCGCACCGTAAGGGACGCGGCAAGAAGCCGAACGGTTCTGGCTCGAATAGGTGAGGATCGAAGGAGCTTCGAATCCGGGGATCAGACGTTTGTACGAGTTGGTTGAAGGGTTTGTAAACGCCGCAACCGCACGCGCGTGGTGGAAAATACCGCCGATGTAGTGGAGCGCCGTTTCGCTCAGGTTGCCGTATCCGCCTTCTCCGTAGAAAAGGTTTTTGCCGTTTTTCCAGATCGACTGGTGAACGTGCATACCGTTACCGTTGTCTCCGTAGAGCGGTTTTGGCATGAACGTAACGGTTTTGCCGTTGAGGTGGGCAACCATTTTGATGACGTATTTGAGTTTCTGGACGTTGTCCGCCGCTTCGACGAGCGTACCGAAAACGATACCGATCTCGCCCTGTCCCTGTGCAACTTCGTGGTGTCCGAGAACGACTTCAAGTCCGACCTGCTCAAGCACAAGCATCATCTCGGCGCGGAGGTCTACCATCGTATCGATCGGAGCGACCGGGAAATATCCCCCTTTGGTGCGTGGGCGGTGGCCTGTGTTGTAACCGTCTTTGAACGATTTACCGTCGTTCCATACACCCTCTTCGGTGTCGACTTCGTAGTACGAGCAGTTCGCTTCGTCACGGATTTTGACGTCGTCGAAGACGAAGAATTCATTTTCAGGACCGAAATACGCGACATCACCGACACCTGCGTTGGCAAGGTGCTCAAGAGCTTTTTTCGCGATAGAACGTGGGCATTTTTCGTACATCTGGCCTTTGTAGATATCGTAAACGTCACAGAAAACGATAATGGTAGGATCGGCCGTAAACGGATCCATGAACGCCGTCGGCGCATCCGGTTTAAGAATCATGTCCGAACGGTTGATCGGCTGCCATGCTTCGATGGACGAACCGTCGAAAGGGAGACCGTTTTCAAAATGACCCGCGTTGACCGCGCTCATGCGGTACGTTACGTGGTGCCATGTCCCTTTCATGTCGGTGAAGCGGAAATCGACGAACTGAACGTCGTTTTCTTTACAAAAACTGAAAAACTCGTCTACGCTGTTTACGAATTTACCCATGTATTTCTCCTGAATATTTTTACTTACGGCAGTATAGCAAAAATACCCCGTTTTGGAGGGAAAAATATTGATTAAAAATTAATCAATTCTCGATCACGCCCCCGGTATAGTGCGCATTTTGTGTACCCGAATCTTCGGGCGACCGCTTCAACCTCGTCGCTGTAGAGGCCGACCTGGTCGGGGCGGTGGGCATCCGAACCGAACGTAATCGGAATATCGAGTTCGGCGATTTCGGCCAGCAGCGAAGGAGAAGGATACGATTCGTTGATCGGCTTCCGCCATCCCGCGACGTTGATTTCGACCGCCATGTCGGCTTTTTTGATCGCTTTGAGCGCCTCTTTGGCCAACAGTCGTATGTCGGTTTGGGGAAGAAACTTGAAGACCTTGAGCAAATCAAGATGTCCGACAATGTCGAAACGGCCGCTCTTTGCCATCGCTTCGATCAGGCCGAAATAGCGGCGATAGACCGTATCCAGGTCCATCCCTTCGTAACGGCCGATGAATTCGGGGTTGTCAAAGCCCCAGTCGTCGATAAAATGGACGCTGCCGATCAGGTAATCACACGGGCGTTCCAGTACCCGATCGTCCATATACCCCGGCAAATAATCGACTTCGTATCCCGCCAAAACGGTAATGCGCCCGCCGTATCGCTCCTGCGCTTCGCGTATCCACGCTTCGTAGCGGTCCATCTCTTCAAAACGCATCCGGTACTCGGGATCGTAATGCATCGGCGCATGGTCGGAAAAACCGAAATATTCGGTTCCGCACGCAATCGCCGTCTCGACGTATTCGTTCACGCTTCCCGTTGCATGATTGCACAAAACCGTATGGTTGTGAAGATCGACTTTCATTACCGTTCATCCGAAAAATTAAAGATTTATCATGCTATTATAGTGCAATTTTTTGTGAGGTTACCGTTATGACGCAAGAAGAACTGGACGCATTAATGAACGGCGATATGGATCTGGACGAAACGTTCGAAGAGAGCGAAACGTCCCAACCCGATGCCGCAGAGAGCGAAGAAGCGCCCTCCGACGAACCCGATCCGCACAGCTACCGCGTATCCGCCCTTCACAGCTGGCCGCCTCCACCGCCGACGGACGACAACAAAATGGTCCATCAGCTCGACGACGTGACCAAAGAGAGCGAGCAGAAAGCGACCGAAATCTTCGATTTGATCGAAGGGATCAGCAACGATCTCGCCGACGGCGAAAAACAGATCAAGAAAGTGGGCGGCATATTACAGGGTAACATCGACCTTTTCGAAACCCTCAGCCAGAAATTCCCCCACGTCGACGCGTTCAAAACGCAGCTGGAGAAAAACCGTGAAGCGCAGAGTGAAGCCGACGCGATCCTCGATATGCTCCAAAACGGCGGGGACACGATCATGAACGTGATGGACATCATGCAATACCAGGATATCCACCGCCAGAAAATCGAACGGGTCATCAACGTCATGCGCGCCCTTTCCACCTACATGAATCACCTTTTCGCCGGTAAAATCGACGATTCCAAACGGGTTACTTCCGCCGTTCACCTCCCCGGCGACACAACGACCGACGACGTCGTCAGCAGCGACGATATTGAAGCCCTGCTCGCCTCTTTCGGGAAAAAATAGGCCTCTCATTCCGCGGGTTCCCCGCATCGGCCTGCAAATCTGCATTTAACCCCAAATTTTCATTCTCCTTGTAACTTTTTTTCGATAAAATTCGCCCACATTTTTAACAGACGGAAAACCCTTGAACAAAGTCGAACTCCTCTCTCCCGCGGGCAATCTCGAAAAGCTCAAAATCGCCATTGATTACGGTGCCGATGCCGTGTACGGCGGCGTGAGCCATTTTTCGCTCCGGATCCGTTCGGGGAAAGAGTTCGACATGGAGAGTTTCAAAGAAGGGATCGACTACGCCCATGCGCGGGGCAAAAAAGTCTATGTCACGATTAACGGTTTTCCGTTCAATTCGCAGCTGAAGCTCCTCAAAGAACACATTTCCCAGATGGCGTCACTGGAACCCGATGCGTTCATCGTCGCGACGCCGGGGGTCCTCAAACTCGCCCACCAGATCGCTCCGCACATTCCGCTGCACCTCTCGACGCAGGCAAACGTCATGAACGTGCTGGATGCGCAGGTCTATTACGACATGGGCGCGCGGCGCATCATCGCGGCGCGCGAGATTTCGCTCAAAGACCTCCAGCAGATCAAAGCCGAACTCCCCGACCTCGAAATCGAAGTTTTCGTCCACGGATCGATGTGTTTTGCCTACAGCGGGCGCTGCCTCATCTCGACGCTCCAGAGCGGGCGTGTTCCCAACCGCGGAAGCTGCGCTAACGATTGCCGTTTCCCCTACGAAATGTACGCCGCCAATCCCGAAACGGGGACGCTTTTCAAGCTTGTCGAGGACGAAGGGGTCGGAACCTACATCATGAATTCCAAAGACCTCAATCTTGCCAGCCATATCAAGGAGATTCTGGATGCGGGGTGTGTCGATTCACTCAAAATCGAAGGACGCACCAAAGCCCCCTATTACGCCGCGATCACCGCAAAAGTCTATCGTCGTGCGATTGACGATTATTATGCCGGGCAATTCGACGGCGAGACGTACCAGCGCGAACTGAACACGATGCAAAACCGCGGTTTCACCGACGCCTACCTCATCAACCGCCCGTTCGAGAAACACGACACCCAGAATCTCGATTTCACGATGATGATGGGGACCCACCAGGTGAGCGGCCTCGTCGACGAGAGCGGAGAGTTTTTCGAATGCAAATACAAAACCTTCCCCGGCGATGCGATGGAGCTGGTCTTCCCCGAAGGATCACCCGTCGAAGCGGTCGAGAACGACATCGGACGTATCTGGGAGGAGGAAGGGGGATGGAAAATCTCCTTCAAACAACTCCTGGCCGAAAGCGGCAAGGTGTGGGACCAGGTCCACAGCGGCAACCTCAACCGTTTCGTCCTGCCGGCCAAATTGCCGCCGTTTACGTTTTTCCGTATTCCAGCTACCGAAGAAATGGGGGTGATAACCAAATGTTGAGATGCCCGAAGCGAAAGCTTTCCCGGGCCGGATTGATAAGCGATCTCTTCAGGAGACAATCGGTGCGCACGCATGCGCTTTAATTGCCAGAGTTTAAAATTCACATACGAGGAAGAGAACAGACAATGAAATTTGTATCAATCATCATGGGGAGCAAAAGCGATTTCGACGTTATGAAATCGTGCTCGGAAACACTCGAAGCGTTCGGCGTACAGTACGAACTGATCATCTCCTCGGCTCACCGCAGCCCGGAACGTACGAAAGACTATATCGCGAAAGCCGAAGCCAAAGGGGCGCAGGTTTTCATCGCCGCAGCCGGCATGGCGGCACACCTGGCGGGCGTTCTGGCTTCCAAAACGATCAAGCCGGTCATCGGGGTACCGATGAGCGCATCGGCACTGAGCGGTATCGACGCCCTCCTCTCCACGGTTCAGATGCCTGCGGGTATGCCGGTCGCGACCGTCGCCATCGGAAAAGCGGGAGCCATCAACTCGGCCTATCTCGCGATGCAGATCATGGCCCTCGAAAACGAAGAACTTCGCATGAAGCTTCAGGAAGACCGCATCTCCAAAGCGAAAAAAGTGGAGATGGATTCACTCGAAATCGAGACCATTCTATAAATTTTATACGACTGTCCGGCGAAGCCGGATCAGTCTACTCTGACATTATCTTTTTCCCCTTCTCTTAAACCGAATCGGCTTTTCGGTACACTTTTTGCTAAACTATTCAAAAGATTACACCTATTTAAAGGCGGTTAGGCATGCAGGGACATTGGATGAGTATCGACGAATACGCGCGGCTGGCGCAAATGGACCGAAGCGAGGTTGAGACGCTGATCGTTCGCGGAAAGCTCACCACCCTCGTCGAAGACGGAAAGGTACTCATCGACGCGACACAGGGGATGGCGGGAATCGTCCCCTCAACCCTGCATGAGCTCAGCGCGTCCGAAGCCGACGTTACGATGGGGGCGAATTTCGTCGAAAAGACGATCGGGACCATCATCAACCTCCACGAAAAAGTCCTCGTGGCCAAAGAAGAGACGATCGAATCGATCAAGAACGAAAACGAATTTCTCAAAGAGGCCCTCGCGTCGCTTCAGGAACTCTACGAAGAAGACCGCAAAACGATCGAAACCCTCACCGAACAGCTCCGTCTCTCCCAGCAGGAGGTCGAGTTCATGCGCCGCAAATACAAACTGATGTGGGGCAAAGTGATCGACGAGTACGGCACGGAAAAAGCGTGACCATCCAGCCCGAATGTATCGGGTGCATCGCCGCCCAAAGCCGTCGCGTATGCGATGCGATCCATGCCGATGAAACCCTGAGCGGCGAAATCACCCGCTATGTGGACGGGAAACTCGAAGAAGCCGATTTCTCCCTTTCGCCTCCCGTTCTGGCCGCACCGCTTTATGAAACGATGGCGCGTATCGCCGGAAAATACGATCTGTATGACGAACAAAAACGCCAGGCAACCGCGCAGGCGCGTGAATATCTTCCCTACCTTCGCGAAACGATCGAATCGGCTGAAGACCCGTTTACCGCCCTGCTGAAAACGGCGGTCGTCGGCAACGTCATCGATCTGGCGGCGGAAGTGAGTTTTGACCTTCACGACGCGATCAATTCGGTTTTCGACACCCCTTTTGCGTTTGATGATTCTCATGCTTTGCACCAAGCGCTTCAAAACGCGAAAACATTGCTCTACATCGGGGACAATACGGGAGAACACATTTTCGACGCTCTCGTCATCGAAAAGCTCTCGACCCTCTATCCCGGGTGTGCAATCACCTACGCGGTGCGCGGAAATCCCATCATAAACGACGTCACGATGAAAGAGGCCCGCGAGGCTGGGTTCGAGCGCTACTGTTCCCTTTGCGACAGCGGGGTTCCGACTCCGGGATTCGTCTACGAGCTGGCAACGCAAGAGGCCCGAAGCCTCTTCGACACGGCTGATCTGATCCTCGCCAAAGGGATGGGGAATTACGAATGCATGACCCCACAGCGCCGGAAAGGGATCGCCTTTTTACTCAAGGTAAAATGCTCCGTTGTCGCCGCTTCGCTGGGGCAAAACATCGGCGATATCGTCTGCAAATTCGACTGATTCAAAGGGCGCAGACCCGGTTTCTCCCCTCTTCTTTGGCCTGATACAAGGCACTGTCGGCACGCCCGACGACATCCTCCACACGATCCTCATCGCGCGATTCGCTGATCCCGAAACTGCAGGTAAGCGTGTGCACCGTCTCGAAATCGTATTCGTTGATAACACCGCGCAGTTTCTCGGCTACCTGACGCGCCCCCTCTATATCGGTTTCGGGACAGACGATGATGAATTCTTCACCGCCCCAACGTCCGACGGTATCGGTCCCGCGAACGTGGCTGCGCAGGATCTGCGCGAGGCTGATGAGCGTCTTGTCCCCGACTAGGTGCCCGAACGTATCGTTGATCCGCTTGAACCAGTCGATGTCGAGGATGACGACCGCATAGGGACGGCGATGACGTTCGTAGTAGGCATGATATTCGGCCAGTTTCTCGTCGGTTTTGATCCGGTTGGGAAGCTGGGTGAGCGGATCGGTCGAAGCCATCTGCAAAAGTTTGCGGTTATAGCGTCCCAGTTCGAACTGCCTCCACATGAACAATGCAATCACCGCCAGTGCCCCAAAGCCGATTCCATACACCCAGCGATAGTCGATGGTGTCTTCGTACGTCACCGCGATGTAGCGGTTGAAAATCTTCTGCCGCTCGGCCGGACTAATCGAATCGATCCCTTTGTCGATAATCGATTTGAGTTCGGGATAGTCGTTTCGGATCATCATCCGAACGTCGAACATGAACTCGGTCGTTCCCGAAATTTTCAAATCGACGTACGAGTATTCGTTCATCAAAAAGGCGACGACGGGAAGGATGTCGATCACCGCGTCAACACGTCCCGAACTGAGCAGTTTGAGTCCCTCTCGCGTGTCGTCCACCCCGACAATACGGATGGCGGGGTATTTTTTCGCGATCAGGGCAGCGATGCCGTAACCGTTTCCGATCGCGACGTTTTTCCCCTCCAACGCCGAAAGGCCCGGGAGAAAATCGATTTTTTTGTTGGTCACGATTACGTTTGGGAAAGAGGCGTAGGGTTTGGAGAAAAGGGCGTAGGGTTCTTTGTCGGGGGAAATCGACGTCCCCAGCGTCACGTCGGCCGATTTGGTCTTGATCGCATCGAGTACGCCGTTCCATGTCAGTGCGGGGGTAAACTCGGTTTGCATCCCGCTGCGTTTGACGACAAGTGCCCAGAAGTCGGCCGCGATCCCTTCGAGCGCGCCGCTTTGCGAACGGTAGTTGAAGGGGGGCCAGCTGAACGTAGAGGTGTAGCGTATCGTCCGCATCTGCAGCAAGGAACGCTCCTCGATGCTCAAAGGAAGAGCGATCCGCGAGGTATCTTCGTACAAAAATCCTCTCAGCCTCTTTTCGTCCTGCGGTATCCCCATCACTTTGTAAATATCCGAAATACGGCGGAATTTTTCGAGGTTCATGGCCCCCAGCGGCTGATTGCCCCGGTAAGCGAGCTCTTTGAGTATCTGCCCCTCGTAAACGAGGCTTGCGTACGATTTGTTCTGAGTGTTGTATCGGGTTTTGATCAGCCTCGCGGTCTCTTCGATATGGTCGAACGCGTACTGCCATCCCTTCAGGGTCGCGGTGACGAAGGCGCGCACCCGTTCGGGGTGGTGTTTGAGTTCCTTCTCGCTGGTAAAGAGGATATCGCTGTAAAAATCGAACCCGTACTGTTCGGGATTGAGGGCGTTGGTTTCGATCCCCTTTTCTTTGAGGGTGAACGGCTCGTTCGAAATATAACACGCCATGACGTCGGTTTTTCCGTTGGCGATGTCGATGGGATTATAACTGTGCTCGATGAATTTGAGCTCTTCCATCCGCATTCCCTGCGAATTGACCATCGCGCGAATCGCAATCGTATCCTGAAAATCCTGCGTCATCATGATCCGTTTGCCGATCAGGTCTTTGGGACTTCGGATATTGGCTGATCGCGCGGAGAGCAACACGAAAGGGGAACTTTGAAAAATCGCCGCCAGTGCCACGACCGGTTTGCCCCTCATCCGGTCGACCAGAAGCGAGGAGCGTCCGATCCCGTATTCGGAGCGACCTTCCATCACCTCATCGATCGCAAGTCTTTTGGGATCAAAGGGGCGGATGGAAACGTCCAGCCCCGCTTCGGCGTAAAACCCTTTTTCCTTGGCCACGTAATACCCGGCGAACTGGAACTGGTCCGCCCATTGAAGCTGCACCGAAACTCTCTCGAGTGGCTTTTGGGCATGCAAAAACGCCGCACACACTAAAAAAAGTATCCAAAAACGGATCATTCCGCCTGCCTTGGTATTGGTTAGCCTTATAATAGGGGCAATTTGATTAAGAAAGCCTTTGGGGAGCGAACAAGATGGGGACGGGTTTTGGTATAATGGCACAATTTTTTTATCGGGATTTTCAATGATTACTTTCGGCGATCTGCTTTTGAAACTGCAACAATTCTGGAACGAACAGGGGTGCGCGGTCGTACAGCCCTACGACGTTGCCGCAGGGGCGGGAACGTTTCATCCCGCAACCTTCCTGCGCTCTTTGGATTCCCGGCCATGGTCGGTCGCATACGTCGCGCCCAGCCGTCGTCCCACCGACGGGCGCTACGGCGAAAATCCCAACCGCCTGGGAAGCTACTACCAGTTTCAGGTGCTGATCAAACCGAGCCCCGAAAATATCCAGGAACTTTATCTCAAAAGCCTCGAGTACCTCGGTCTTGACCTTGCACAGCACGATATCCGCTTCGTCGAGGACAACTGGGAATCCCCGACGCTGGGAGCCTGGGGACTGGGCTGGGAAGTATGGCTCAACGGTATGGAAGTGACACAGTTTACCTACTTCCAGCAAGTCGGAGGCGTCGCCTGCGATCCCGTGGCGGTCGAAATCACCTACGGTACGGAACGTCTGGCGATGTACCTGCAGGGGGTCGATACGGTCTTTGACATCGTCTGGAGTGAAAATGCCTTCGGAAAAACCCTTTACCGCGACATCCACAAGGAAGGGGAAATCGAATTCAGCAAATACAATTTCGAAATCGCTGATACCGCAATGCTCTTTGCCGATTTTGAAGCCAAAGCGGCCGAATGCAAACGGTGTCTGGATGCGGGGCTTCCCCTTCCCGCGTACGATCTGTGCATGATGGCCTCGCACACGTTCAACACCCTCGATGCGCGCAAAGCGATCTCGGTGACCGAACGGGCCAATTACATCCTCAAAATCCGCGAACTCGCGCGCGGATGTGCGGAACTCTACAAAGAGCAGGAAGAGGAGCGGATTCAAAGGGTCCGCTCCTGATCTCCCGGCCGGGCATTTCATCCTGCCCGAAAACTCCCCCCACGTTTAAATTTTAGCTACAATCGCCCCATGCAAACCCTGATCGGCCAAATCGACAAAATCATCTACGAGAACAACGGCTTCTTCATCGCGCGGCTGCGCAGCGGGGAGAAGATCAGCGCCCATTATTACGAGAGCGACGTCGCGCACCTTGAGGGGGCGGCGATCACGCTCAAAGGGGCGTGGGAGGAGCACGAGAAGTACGGTCGGAGCTTCCGGGCCGAATCGCTGCTGGTCAACCAGCATGAGCTCTTCTTTTTCCTCAACCGCGTCGTGAAAGGCTTTACGAAAAAGCTGACCGCCGAGCTGATCGAGCGCTACACCACCGAAGGACTGATCGACATCCTCGACAACGACATCGACCGCCTCATGGAGATCAAAGGGATGAGCGCCAAACGGCTCGCCAAGCTCTCGGCCGGATGGAAACAGTTTCGCTCCATGCGGCTTCTGGGCGAATATCTCGCCCCCTTCGGGGTCACCCCCTCCCTGCTGCGCCTCATCGCCGAAGCGATGCGCGATGTCGGCGATCCGATCGAAGCGATCCGTGCCAACCCCTACGGCCTGATGCGGATCAATGGGATCGGTTTCAAAAAAGCCGACGAAATCGCCGTCCAGATGGGAATAGGAATCCATGATCCCCGCCGTATCCAGGCCGCCATGGAATACACGCTAGGCGAATATTGCGACGCTGAGGGGAACAGCTGCATCGAGCGCGAAACCCTCTACGACAAACTCGACCTGCTGCTCGAACTCGGAGATCACACCCCCTACGACGAAGCGCTTGAAGACCGCATCCGCGAGGGGAGCATCGTCCGTCTCCGCAGCGGCAAGCTCGCCCCGACACGGATTTTCGAGGCCGAACAGTTTCTCCTGGAGCAGTTTTGCAAACGGGGAAAGCCCCTTTTCCCCGAGCTATGCGATGACCTGGCCGCTTTTTTGTCCGAGCGGGGCCTAAATCTGGGCGAACAGCAGTACAAAGCGCTCGAAGCCATCAATTCGGGAACCGGACTCCTCTTTCTCGTAGGATACGCCGGAACCGGGAAAAGCACGACGGCCAAAGCACTGCTCGATCTGCTCAGCCTCCGCCATGATGCCGCGCTGATCATGACCTGCGCGCTGAGCGGCATCGCTTCCCAGCGGATACGGGAGCGGAGCGGTTATCAGAGTTCCACGATCCAAAGCCTGCTGGTACGGTTCGAGTCCCACGACGAAATGCCCTACAAGGTGGTCCTGATCGACGAAGCCTCGATGATCAATTCGACCCTTTTTGCCCGCCTGATCGCCAAAATATCTTCCGATGCGATCGTCATCGTCGTCGGCGACGATGCCCAGCTCCCCCCGATCGGCGCGGGCAATCCCCTCAGCGACGCCATCGCGCTGAACCTGGCTCCGACGGTGACGCTCACCCATATTTACCGTCAGCGCGACGACCAGGCCATCGCCCTCATCGCCAACGATATCCGGCAGGGAAAAATCCCCTCCTATCGCGAAGCCTACGACGACTTCGCCTTTTTCCCCGTCGAACTTCCCAACCGCCATGCCCTCAAAAACAGCCTCGGGGCCGACGCGTTTTCCGAAGCGATCCAGACGCTTGCCCACAACACTCTCGCCCGAATCGCCGAAGTGACGCTCGAGCACCTGGCCGATTCCCGCGAGAAACTACGCGCCAAAGAGATCCGCGACTACCTGAGCGCCTTCCAGGTCCTTTCCCCGATGCGCTCGAACACGCTGGGGGTAGAGAATCTCAACATCGTGCTGCAGGAGTATTTCAACCCCAATCCGAAAAAGAAAATCGCAACCCGAAAAGGGGAGCTGCGCCTGATGGACAAGGTGGTCCACATCAAAAACGAAAACATCCTCTCCTACACCCCAGACGAGTTCAAAGAGGGGGGTGAACCGAGCGAACGGCGTATTTTCAACGGGATGTGCGGACTGCTGTTCCGGATCGATGACGAGGACGAGCTCGCGTTCGTCTACTACCCCAACGAAGAGCTGATCGTGCAGTACAAGGTCGAAGGGATCGGGGAGCTGCTCAACCTCTCCTACGCCCTGAGCATCCACAAAGTGCAGGGGATGGAGTACGACACCGTCGTCATCGTCATGAGCTTCTCCCATCACATCATGCTCAACGCCAAACTGCTCTACACCGCCGTAACGAGGGCCAAGCGCCGCTGCATCGTCATCGGCGAAAGCGGAGCTTTCGAATCGGCGTCACGCCGCCTGGAGCACACGAAACGTGCGACCGTCATGCAAGAACTAGCTAAAGGATAAAAATTTTCCTTTAGAAAAGATATGCTATACTGATTCCATCAAAATTTTCTTCCAAAGGATTCCGCATGAAAGCACTGATGATTTCAGCCGTTGTCGCGACTGCCCTTGCAGGTGCGTCGCTTGTCGACGAAGCCAAAAACGCCGGCCTCAAGCCGATCCCGGCCAACAAAAAAGCGGTCGAGAAACTCACTTCGAATCCCAAAAACCCTACTACCGCAGCCAAAGCGGAACTGGGGAAAATGCTCTATTTCGATCCCCGCCTCTCCAAAAGCGGCCTCGTGAGCTGTAATACCTGCCACAATCTCGCCCTCGGCGGAAGCGACGGCATGAGCGCCGCGATCGGCCATAAATGGAAAGCCAATCCCCACCACCTGAGTTCGCCGACGGTTTATAACGCCGTGTTCTATGCCCAGCAGTTCTGGGACGGCCGCAGTCCGCACCTCGAAGACCAGGCGCAAGGGCCGATCCAGGCGGGACCGGAGATGGCCGCACCAAAAGCACACGTCGAAGCGGTGGTGAATTCGATCCCGGCGTACGTCGGCGCTTTCCAGAAAGCCTACGGCAAAGACGTCAAGATCACGTTTGAAAAAGTGGCCGATACGATCGCCGTGTTCGAACGGACCCTCGTCACCCCATCACGTTACGACGATTTCCTAAACGGCAAGAAAAACGCCCTCACCAAAGCGGAACAAAAAGGGCTGAAAACCTTTATCGACAAAGGATGCGCGACCTGCCATAACGACATCGCCCTGGGCGGTACGATGCAGGCGTTCGGCGTAGCCGGGCAGTACAAACACGCCAACGTCGGCGATTTCAAAGGGAACGCAAACGGCCTCGTACGGGTTCCGACGCTGCGCAACGTCACCGAGACGGCTCCGTATTTCCACAACGGCCAGATCGCAACCCTCTCCGAAGCGATCAAAGAGATGGGACGGATCCAGCTGGGCGTCGATCTCAGCGACAGCGAAACCGCCGAAATCGAAACCTTCCTCAAAGCGCTCGAAGGGAAAAAACCCTCAATCGCCTATCCGATGCTCCCCGCTTCGACGGCAAAAACGCCCAAAGTCGACGTTCATAACGACTAATTCCCCTCAACTTCCCGCGCAGGCGGGAAGCCTCAATCGCACTCGATCCCCTCGAACTCTTTTTTAAAATTTCCGCATTCGTTTTTAGGAATCTGCACTATCTTCGGTTTCTTCTGGGCATCCAGCCACTCCAGCAATGCGACCAGATCGGCTTCGTTCATCGCCGTACACCCCGAGGTCGGATGGCCGTCGGCGTGATTGAGATGCAAAAAAATGCACGAGCCGCGCCCTTTTTCTCCCGCGGGGTTGTAACCGATCACCGCACCGTGACGGTACACGTCGTCCTCGCGCCGCATCCGTTCGAAACTTTTCGGAGCTTCCCCCTCGAGGCGGATGATCGTGTTGTAACGCCCGTCCTGCGGATCGTCGACGCAGATCAACGTTTCGTCCGCATAGAGGTAGGGAAGCTTGGAACGCCCTGTTTCGCTGTATCCGAAAGCGGAGGTGATTTCAAAGACCCCCAGCGGCGTTCTACCGTCCCCTTCGCGCTTGAGCGGCTCTTTGAGAGAGGCATATCCCATACCGCCGCGCCCCAGCGTCACCGGAACACGCTCTCCTACTTTCTCCCACTCACCGCGTTTCTCGTATCGCTGCATGACGCCGCTCGTCGCATTGATATCGTTCGACACCACCACGACCAGCTGTTCGGAAGAGCAAACGAAGGAGGCGATAAAACTTAGAATACTTTTAAACATTGAAACTTTTCTTAGGATTTTTTAAAGTTAGGTAGTATAGCATATTGAAAAATCCAGGAACGAGGGCATTATGGCACTTACCGTTCGCAAAGCGTCCGAGACGGACATTGAAATGATTGCCCAAGCGCTCCTGGAAAGTTCAAGGGCCGGAAAAAGAGTCGGTCTTTTCGACCTGGTGTTCAATACCTCCGACGAGGAGGCGCTTCTCGGCCACCTAAAGCGCCTCGCCCTCACTTCCACCAAAAGCTATTGCCACTTCTCCAATTTTTTCGTCGCCGTTGCAGGAAACCAGAATGCGGGGGTCATCTGCGGCTACGAACCCCGCATCGCCACCCACGAGATCTTTTCCAAAGCGCTTGAAGAGATCGGCTTCGACGAGAGCTACCATGAACGGATCGCCGCGTACCTGCTGTGCGAGGGGGAGGTGGACAACAAGACCTACGTCCTGGATTTCCTCTACGTCAAACCCGAATTCAAGACGGTTGACGTTTACAAGGAACTGATCGGCAAAAGCATGCTCACCGCGCGCCTGAAAGGGTACCGGAAAGTACAGACCTCCATCGAAATCGGCTCGGCCGAAACCGAGATGATCTACAAAAAACTGGGCTTCGGCGTCATCGACGAAAAACGGAGCGAATACTACAAAGAGCAGTTCGGGCGCGCCGGGATCATGCGGCTGCAGCTCTCCCTCTAAAGGATCCTCATCGAATACGGAATTTTAGGGCTTCTTCCCCCTCTCGTCGCCATCGTCCTCGCACTTTTCAGCCGTTCGGTCTTTATCGCCCTCGCCGCCGCCGTCGTGGTCGGAGAGATCATTATTGCCGATTTTCATCCCCTCGAGGCCCTGTTTCTCGCCTCAGAGCGTTTCGGCACCCTGCTTCGCGAGGGGTGGGTCCTCAAAACGCTCGCCTTTGCCGTGATGGTGGGATCGGTCATGTTTCTCATCGAACGCAGCGGCGGGGTGAGCGGCCTCGTTCACGAACTGAGCGTCAAACGCCCCCTCGTCCGCTCCAGACGGGGTGCCCTCATCCCCAGCTTTATCGCGGGCCTTGTGATTTTTATCGAATCCTCCATCACCTCTCTGGTTGCGGGGGCGATCGGGAGGCCGTTTTGCGACCGCTACGGAATCAGCCGCGCCAAACTCGCGTTTGTATGCGATTCGACCTCGGCACCGGTGTGTTCGATCATCACCCTCAACGGCTGGGGGGCGTTGCTGCTGGGACTCATCGGGGGGCAAATCGCCGCAGGCCTCATCGTCGGCGAAAGCGCCGCATGGCTTGTCGAATCGATCGCGTTCAATTTTTACGCCTACGTCGCGCTGGCGGTGACGTTCATTGCCGTCTGGTACGACATCGATCTGGGGCCCATGCGCCATGCCCGTATACACGAACCGTCCCCGCAAACCGCCGATCCCGACGGCGCGATCGGCTTTTTCCTCTGGCCGATCGTCTGGATGATCGCAGGGGTGATCGGGTTCATGTTCCTCACCGGAGAGGGCAATATCGTCAAAGGTTCCGGATCAAGCTCCATTTTTTACACGCTACTGCTCACCCTTGCGCTCATGTGGGTCTATTACCGCTCCAAAGGGGCGATGAAAACCGCCGAATTTTTCCGAACAGCGTTCGAGGGGGCCAAATCGATGGTCCCCATCGCCTCGATCCTGCTGTTCGCGTTTGCGATCGGCGGGGTCTGTTCGGACATGGAGGTGGGGCGATACCTCGCCTCGTTCGTCGGCGACTACCTCCCCTCTCAGTACCTCGCGGCGGCGATCTTTCTCCTCTCGGCGGTCATCGCGTTTGCAACGGGGACGAGCTGGGGGACGTTTAGCATCATGCTTCCCATCGCCGTGCCGCTCGCCGTCGCCCTGGGTGCCCCTCCGGCCCTCGTGATGGGCGCGGTGATCTCGGGAGGAGTATTCGGCGACCACTGTTCCCCCATTTCCGATACCACCATCATCTCGGCCATGGCCTCGGGATGCGACGTGATCGAACATACCAAAACGCAGCTTCCCTACGCCCTCATCTCGGCGCTGATCGCGTTCATCCTCTTCGTCGGTGCGGGAGTTTTGGGATGAGGGCGAAAATTCTCCTTCTCGAAGACGACCCGAACCTTTCCGAAAGCGTGGGCGAATACCTTGAAGAGAACGGTTATGAGGTGGTCTGCGTCTACGACGCGCAAGAGGCCGAAGACGCCATGTTCGAGCAAAAGTTCGATCTGCTCCTCCTGGACGTCAACGTCCCCGGAGGCGACGGTTTTTCACTTCTCAAATCCTCGCGGGCCGACGGAAACGCCACCCCCGCGATCTTCATCACCTCGCGCAACGCGATGAGCGACCTCGAAAGCGGATTCGAAAGCGGCGGCGACGATTACCTGCGCAAACCCTTTGAACTCAAAGAGCTGTTACTGCGGATCAAAACGATCCTCAAGCGCAACTTTTTCCACAACCCTTCCGAAACCCTCGATCTGGGCGGAGGGATCACCTACGACATCGACAGCCAGACCCTCCGGGTCGGGGGAAAAGAGCAGAACCTGCAACTCAAAGAGCACAAACTTCTCAAACTCTTTATCCAGCATCCGAACGAACTACTCTCCCACGAAAGGATTATGGAGCATTTGTGGGATTACGACGAAACCCCCAGCGACGGGAGCCTGCGAACCTACATCAAAACCCTGCGCAAATACCTCGGAAAGGATCGGATTGTCAGCCACAAACGCCTCGGGTATCAGTTTCGCTAAATACCGTACCCTTCGATCCTTTCTGGCCCTCTACGGGGTGATGAGCGTCCTGATCCTGGCGTTGCTCGGAACCCTGTATTACGAATCGATCCGCGCACAGATGCTCTCTTCCCACCGCCTGGCGATGCAATTGCAATCGGAAAACTATGTCCCGCGCCTCAAACGCTGGCTCGAAGCGGGGATCGACCTGAACCGCTTCCCCGAAGACCTCGCCTATCGCACCGCCCTCTACGGCTACGACAAAGAACTGCTCGTCGGCAACCTCCGCCAAAGCCACCGCGATTTCGACGAAAACATCGCCCTGCACGCGGGGTTCGTCCACCTCGTCATCCCCCTCTCTCCCTACGGACTCGGAGAATATTATCTCGTGTTCGAGACCCCCGACGACGGGCTGTGGAAAGAACAGGCGTTCCGCACCATCGCACTTTTCGGCGGAGGGCTGTTTGCCCTCCTCGCCCTGATCGGGTTTAGCCTCTCACGGATGTTCCTGCGTCCGATGAACGACGCGATCGCCCTATTGGACGACTTTATCAAAGATACGACCCACGAACTCAACACCCCCGTCACCGCCATCCTCACCAACGTCGAGGCGCTCAAAAACGGCGAGCTTCCGCCGGCGGCAGCCAAAAAGCTCCACCGGATCGAAATTGCCTCGCGTACCATCTCGACCCTCTACGACGACCTCACCTACCTGGTTCTTAACCACGATCTTGCGGTGCGGAATGTTCAGCTCGATCTGGGCACGCTGCTGCACGAACGGATCGATTATTTCCGCGACCGGATCGAACAGAAAAAACTCTCCCTCGCCCTTGAAATCGATCCGGGGGTTGAGCTGCTCATCGATCCGGCCAAAGCGGCCAGGCTGATCGACAATCTCCTCTCCAACGCGATCAAATACACCCGAGCGGGCGGGGCGGTATCGGTCGTCGCGCGCAACGGGCTGCTGTGCGTCGAAGACAACGGCATCGGCATCCCCGAAACGATGCGCGAACGGATATTCGAACGCTACACCCGCGCCGACAAAAGTGTGGGGGGATTCGGAATCGGGCTGCATATCGTCGCAATGATCGCCAAAGAATACGGTTTGACGATAGCCGTTGAATCGGAAGAAAACGTCGGAACAACGATATGCGTAAGGTGGAACAACCCTGCGGTAGGCTAAAATGGCGGCATTCAACGATTCAGGAGCCGCTATGAACCGACTGGCGCCGTTAATGTTCTGCGGATCGATCTGGCTGCAAGGCGCAGAATGGGCGACCGCCTACGGCATCCACGACACCTTTGTGAACGACAAGGGTTCCCATACCACAGGAGCCGACATAGGAGTCATCGGACGCAGCCTGACCCCGGGGGGGATCAGAGTGGAGGGTGATTTCACCCTTTTTTTCGAATACGACCACGACGAACTCGACCCCGATTACCAGCCGATCTGGTATCGTCTCAGAACCGCTGCCGGACAGGATGTGTACCGCTTCTCCCCCGACGCGACGCTGGGATGGATCGCAAACTTCGACGGTAAACACAATACGGTCAGCGGCGTCGAGAAACACTACAAACTCTTTGCCGGGACCGAAGCGCGCTACGCCTTCCCCGGGCTGATCCTGGGGTTCCAGGTGCTGGGGGGATACTACATGCTTGAAATCGACGACGACGTCCCGCGCAGCCGGGGGTACCGTGCGGGGGATTTCGTTCATGAGACCCCCGCCTACACTCTCGTCGCCGAAGCCCGAACGGCTCTCACCCCGAAAACGAGTGCAATCGCGCGGATCCAGCAATACCGTGACGACGAAACATGGCTTGAAAACCGCGGAGAGCTGATCGTCCGCTACGACGGGGCCGACTGGATCGACAAAGCGACGCTGGGCATGAGCGCCGAATATAGCCGTTACAATCTTGAACCGTATCAAAAAGCGGGGCTGCGGCCTATTTTGCCGTGGAATGACGATGTGGTGATGAGGGTGTACGTGGAGATGCCCTGGGGGAAATAATCCCCCGGGAGAGAGTGCGCGGAATTTACTGCATTTTCGCGATGTGATCGGCGAGCGTTTTCATGTCCGCATCCGAAAGGGTGGCAACCTGCCCTTTCATCAACGCGCCCATCCCTTTGGTATTGCGCGTTCCCGCCTTGTACCCCTTGAGGGCGTCAAGCGTTTTGGCGCTGCTCCATCCGGCGATCACTTCGGATTTTCCAAGAGCCGGTTTTTCGGCTTTGGCACCGTGACAGGCGGCACATTTTTGGTACAAAGCGCCTCCGTCGGCGGCGCTCAACATCGCGGTCAATCCTACAAGTGCAATTAACGTTTTCATTTTCTATCCTTTACCTTTTATCGGTGTTTTTGTTTTTAAAGGGGTGCGCCCCTTTGGGTATTGTTCCGCCGGCGTATTAGCCGCACGACGGGACGTTTCCGCTGTCCGAACCGTATTCTTTGGCGAAATCGCCGATATCCTGCAGCTTCTCCTTCATCGCGGGGTTGGCCAGCACCGGCACCGCGGCGGGGAAACGTTCTCCGTACTCCTTGATGAACCCTTTCGCGTCATCCGCAAAGAGTTCTTCCCATTCGGCCACCGTATGTTCGGCGGCAAACTTCGTCCCGTTCATCCCGAATTTCGCTTTAAGCGTTTTGAGATATACCTTCTGACCTGTTTTCGCGTCGGCTTGCGCCATTGAAGCCGCAAGAGCCGCCGCAGCCAGTAACATGATAAGTTTTTTCATTGTCGTCTCCTTGTTCGAGGAATCTCTTTGGGAGGTTTTCCTCTTTGGATAGGAGCAGTATAAAAAAGGATCGTGGAGCGATTGTGAAGAAAAATCAGGCGTTGTGCAACCGTTCGATCAGGCGGGCAATCTGCTTTTCTTGTTCGAACAGTGCGAAGTTTTTACGGACATAGGCTTGCAGGAGCACTTTGAGGTCGTTGTTCCCCTCGAAATGAAAATCCTCTTTCATCGCGGCGATCAAAAAGCGGGCAAAATCGTCTTCGACGTCGATGTCGTAGCGTTTGGCGTTGATCGTCAGGGAGACTTTGGTTTTCACGGATCAGCCCAGCATGCTTTCGATTTTGGCGATGATCGCCTCGATCTCGGCATCTTTCTCGGCAAGTTCGGCGTTTTTGGCGGTCAGTTCGGCGTCTTTGGTCCGCAGTTCGGCGGTGAGGCGCTCGATCTCGTCGTCTTTTCCGCTGCCGTGGGCACGGATGGCGACAATCTCCTGACGCAGGGTTTCGAGTTCTTCTTTAGCCGTATTGTAGCGGGAGAGAAGGTCGCTTGCGAGTGTTTCGAGTTTTTCCAGGGGAGTCGGATTAAAAAGCATGATTAGCCTCGGATCGGAATTTTTTCGTTTGATCTACTGGTCGCAATTTTAACACATTTTGATAGTCACTTTCGCTTTTGAGCAACCATAGAGTTATAGACTGTATAAAAGTAGTTTTATACAGGTAATTATGTGCTCTTCCATTCGCGCTCTTTATTTTCACACGGAGACGCATAGAGGGTTACCGAATCAATAATGGTATCGGCACTGGGCGATTAAAATCGAGTCGTCTTGGACGGCATAGACAATCCGATGTTCGCGGTTGATACGCCGTGACCAGAACCCGCTCCAGTTAAATTTCAGCGGTTCGGGATCACCGATCCCCGCAAACGGTTCTCTGCTGATCGCTTTGATCAGTTCATTAATCCGCTTGAGCATTTTTTTATCCGTCTCTTGCCAATAGAGATAATCATTCCATGCCTCTTCGGCAAAAACGATCTTCATTCCTCTATCAACTCTTTTTCGATTCCGCGTCCGCTGCGCAACGATTCGATAGCGCTGTTGAGACGCACAGCATTGGTTGTACTTTGCATGAGATAAGCGGTCTCCTCGTAGGAGCGGAAATCTTCTTCAGACATTAACACGGCATTGCCTCCGCTTCGTCGCGTTATGAGTACTGGAATATGGTCATTGACAGCCGTATCGATCGTACGGGCGAACTGTTCGCGAGCGGATGTATAGGTGATGGCGGTCATACAATGTCTCCTTGTTAAACATGTACATATAATAGTACATGTTTTTAAAAAAGTCAAGATCAGACAACAACAATTCCGCTATAATTTCACATCTATTTGCGAGGGTCTCTTTTGCCGCTGTTTAAAGTCCACACCCCCTATCAACCCGCAGGCGATCAGCCCGTCGCCATCGAAGCACTGAGCGGAGGCATCAAACGGGGGGATCGCTACGTCGCCCTCGAGGGGGTGACAGGCTCGGGCAAAACCTACACGATGGCCAAGGTGATCGAGAGCGTCCAGCTCCCCACGATCATTATGACCCACAACAAAACCCTTGCCGCCCAGCTCTACAGCGAGTTCAAAAGCTTTTTTCCCGAAAACCACGTCGAGTATTTCATCAGCTATTACGACTATTACCAGCCCGAAGCCTACATTCCCCGCCAGGATCTTTTCATCGAAAAAGACAGCTCGATCAACGACGAGCTCGAGCGGCTGCGCCTCTCGGCCACCGCAAACCTCCTCAGCTACGACGACGTCATCGTCGTCGCCTCGGTATCGGCCAACTACGGTCTGGGAGACCCCGAAGAGTACGAAAAGATGGTGCAGGTGATCGCGCTGGGCGATGAGATGAACCAGAAAAAACTGCTGCTGCGCCTCGTCGAAATGGGGTATGCCCGCAACGACAGCGTTTTCGAGGGGGGGCATTTCCGCGTCAACGGCGAAGCGGTCGACATCTATCCCCCCTACTGGCAGGAGCAGGCCCTGCGGATCGAGTTTTTCGGCGACGAGGTGGAGCGGCTCGCCCTCTTCGAACCGCTGAACAACAGCGTCATCCAGAACATCGAGACGATCACGATCTACGCCACCAGCCAGTTTGCCGTAGGGCAGGAGAAACTCTCCCGGGCGATCAAGGCGATCGAGGAGGAGCTGGGAGAACGGCTCAAAGAGCTGCGCGATCAGGGAAAAATCGTCGAGGCGCAACGACTACAGCAGCGGTGCGAATTCGACCTCGAGATGCTTCAGGCGACCGGAATGTGCAAAGGGATCGAAAACTATTCGCGCCACCTGACGGGGAAAGCTCCCGGAGAAGCCCCCTATACGCTGCTTGATTACTTCGCCCTCCACCACGACAAATACCTCATCATCGTCGACGAATCGCACGTTTCGCTGCCGCAGTTTCGGGGAATGTACGCCGGAGACCGCAGCCGAAAGGAGGTACTTGTTGACTACGGCTTCCGCCTCCCCAGCGCGCTGGACAACCGGCCGCTGATGATCGACGAGTTTATCGAAAAAGCGCCCCACTATATGTTCGTCTCCGCTACCCCGGCGCAACAGGAACTGAACCTAAGCACGACGCTGGCACACCAGATTATCCGCCCCACTGGGCTGCTCGATCCGCTGATTACGATCAAACCGATCGCAAACCAGGTCGAGGATCTGCACGATGAGATCAAAAAGACGGTCGCACTTGGGGATCGCGTCCTCGTGACCGTACTCACCAAAAAGATGGCCGAGGCGCTCACCAAGTACCTCGCCGACCTGGGGATCAAAGTACAGTACATGCACTCCGAAATCGACGCCATCGAGCGCAACCAGATCATCCGCGGCCTTCGGGTCGGGGATTTCGACGTGCTGGTGGGGATCAACCTCCTGCGTGAGGGACTCGATCTCCCCGAAGTGAGCCTGGTCGCGATCCTCGACGCCGACAAAGAAGGATTTTTGCGCTCGGAAACCTCGCTGATCCAGACGATCGGGCGGGCCGCACGCAACGAGCGGGGACGGGTCATCATGTACGCCGACAAAATCACCGGATCGATGGAGCGTGCGATAACGACGACCAACGAACGGCGCGCCAAACAAGAAGCGTTCAACACCGAACACGGCATCATCCCCCGCTCGACGTCGCGGAGTCTCGATGAGAACCTCAAGCTTGAAGACCCCGCCGAGCTCTACAACCGTTCCAAAAAAGCCAAAACGCTCCCCGCCGCCGAGCGTAAAAAGCTCGTCGACGAGCTGACCGCCAAAATGAAAGAGGCGGCGAAAAAACTCGAATTCGAAGAAGCCGCAAGGCTGCGCGACGAAATCGCTAAAATAAGGAAATTATGATTCATGGATGATATGCTCACCAACCTCTCGACCTACGGCTACGTGGTCGTATTCCTCTACTCACTGGGCGGCGGTTTCGTCGCATTGCTGGGTGCGGGAGTCCTCAGCTACATGGGCAAAATGGACCTTGGCCTCTCGATGGCCGTCGCTTTTACGGCAAACTTCATCGGCGACGCGTTATTGTTTTACATGTCCCGCTACCACAAATCGGAGATGATGGAATATTTCAAAAAGCATCGCCGGAAACTGGCCTTTTCGCATCTGCTGATCAAAAGACACGGTGCATGGATCATCGTCATCAAGAAATTCATCTACGGCCTCAAAACGCTGGTTCCTCTGGCGGTAGGACTGACGAAATACGATTTTTGGAAATTCAGCGGCTACAATGCACTGGGGGCGTTGATCTGGACACTCGTCGTCGGTGGGGGAAGTTATCTCGGAGGGGCGGCGCTGATCGAAGGGTATGAGCTCGTCGCCGACAAACCCTACCTCGCGCCCATTATGCTTTTGGTTGTCGGGGGAAGCCTCTGGCTTTATTTTTCGGCCGCAACCAAAAAACGATAAGGCCGAAGCCTTAGAAAACGAGCTGTTCGTTGGTCGCCGGAGTCGCGCCCTCGGTGCCGTCAGGCGCTTTTGAGGTATCGGTGAACGCTTCGCTGGCGTTGCTCTCGGCATCGGTGGAGATATCATACACTCCGGCCGGGCGGTCGAAATAGCGTTTCGTATTCGGATAGATGCGAAGCATGTCCTCGTAAAAGTACCGGAACGCCTGTCCTGCGGCGCGTCCTCCCGTTTCGCTGCGGCGCATCGGGGTATTGTTGTCGTGCCCGAACCATACGACCGTTTCGACGCTCGGAGAGTAGCCGGCAAACCAGGCGTCGACGTTTTTGTTCGTCGTCCCCGTCTTACCGGCGATTTCGATCCCCGGAACGCGTGCAAACGTCCCCGTACCCCGGTTGACGACGTCTTTGAGGATGGAGGTCATCAGGTAAATCTGCTGCGGGGTGTTGACCTGGCGGCGTTTGTTTTCGTAACGGACCCGCTCGCCCGATGGAGTAACGACTTCACGCACCAGTATCGGGTTCGTCAGACCGCCGCCGCTGGCGAACATCGTGTAATATTTGGCCAGATCGAGCGGAGAGACCATCATGGTCCCCAGCGCCAGCGAGAGATCGGGGGGAAGGTTTTCGGTGATGCCGTATCGGCGCAACCCTTCGACCACTTTGCCAAATCCCATGTCGCTGACCATATTGATCGTCGCCAGGTTGCGCGAATGGGTGAGTGCGTCGCGGATCGTCACCATCCCCTTGTACTCGTTTTTGTAGTTTTTGGGCTGCCACGTCTTCTCTTCACCGTCGGCCCCCGCATAGGTGTAGGTGCGGGCGATGTCGGGAACGAGCGACGCGGGAGACATCCCGCTATCCAGCGCAACCTGGTAGATAAAAGGCTTGAACGCCGAACCGGGCTGGCGTTTGGCCTGAGTCACACGGTTGAAGGGGCTGAGCGAATAATCATACCCCCCGACCATCGCCAGGATCTCCCCCGTATAGGGATCGAGGCTGATAAGGGCGCCGTTGAGCTGCGTTTGCATGTTTTCATCCAAATCGCCCGCTTCCTGTGCCCGTTTAAGGATTTCGTCGCGCCCCGACTGGAGCGCTTTGTAGCCCGCTTCCTGAAGACGCATGTCGATCGTCGTATAGACCTTGTACCCGCCGCTTCGGATGTCGGGGAACGCGTCGCCCAGCTGGCGCATTACCTCGTCGATGATATAGGGTCCGGAGTTTTTGCTCAGGGTGTCGTTGTAGACTTTCGGTCTCTCCTGCGTCGCTTTTTCGTACGTCGCCTGATCGATCCACCCCAGTTCGAGCATCCGGGCGATGACGCGGTTGGCACGTCCCAGACACAGTTCGTAGTTGCGGGTCGGCGAATAGAAATTCGGTGCTTTGGGAAGCCCGACGAGCATGGCCGATTCTTTGAGGGTCAGCTCTTTGAGGGGTTTGCGGAAATAGCCGTCCGCCGCCGTTTTGATCCCGTAATAGCCGTGACCGAGATAGATTTCGTTGAAATAGCGTTCCAGAATCTGCTCTTTGGTCAGCTGCTGCTCGATCCGGATCGAATAAAGCACCTCTTTGAATTTACGGGAAAACTTTTTCTCCCGGGTCAAAAGGGTGTTTTTCACGAGCTGCTGGGTGATCGTACTCGCCCCTTCTTTGAGTTTACCGGCGGTGACGTCTTTGATGATCGCCCGCATGATCGCATCGGGGTTGACGCCGTAATGTTCGAAAAACATCGTATCCTCGATCGCCAGCAGCGCTTCGATAAGACGGGGGGGAATGTTCTCGTACGACACGTAATAACGGTGCTGGTCGCTGAACAGGTTGGCGATTTTGTTCCCGTGGCGGTCGTATACCTCGGTGGTAAGGCGCGGCTGGTAATTGATCAGGCGCTGCGTTTCGTATTCGAACGTATAGATCAGGTAGCCCAGAAAGCCGACGGGGACCAGGATCATAATCCCGGCCAAAACCAACAAATATTTCTTCATCCGGGCTTTGAGGGACAGCTGTTCGGGCTCGTATAGGTTCATCAAATTCTAAATCCTCTGTTTTTAAACTCGGCGTCGATTAACGCTTTGGTGTATTCTTCTTTGGGAGCGGCGATCACCTCTGCGGTGTTGCCCGTTTCCACGACCCGGCCGCCCCGGATCACGCATATCTCCTCGCACAGCGATGCGGCCACCCCCATGTCGTGGGTCACAAACAGGAGCGAAAACCCCATCACCCCTTGCAGACGCTTGAGCAGGGAGATCATCGTTTCCTTGGAAACGGGATCAAGTGCCGTCGTGGGTTCATCGAGCAGCAACACCCTGGGCATGCTCGAGAGGGCGATTGCGACGACGACGCGCTGGAGCTGCCCACCCGACAGTTCGGGAGGATAGCGTTCGAGCAACCCTTTCTCCAGCCCCAGAAGCCCGAAAAGTTCTTCGCTCCGCTCGCGCGGAACGAACATCTGATCTTTGATCCGTGTCAGCGGAGAGAGGGCCGTAAAAGGGTTCTGGGGGACAAGCGCAACGCTTTTTCCCCGCTCCCATTCAAACGCGCACCGCATTTGCAGCTGCGCTTCCAGCCCGGGGTCCAGCAGGTCGAGCAGCGCTTTGAGAGTCAGCGACTTACCGCTGCCGCTCTCTCCCACCAACGCCAGAGAATTCCCGATATTCAGCGAAATATCGACGAGTACGCTCTTGCCGTGGGTGATTTTCAGCCGATCGATCAAGACGGTATTCATCGCGATATTTTATCCAATATCGGGACAAATCGCTCACATACCCGCCGCAAAACGGCTTCGTCGATTTCAAGCCGTGCAATGAGCCTTATAATCGCTTTTTTGACCGTCGGCTGACGGATCGCGCCGACGTGAACCCCCAGCTCGTTTTTGATCTCTTCTTGCAGCCGCATCACTTCGCGGTTATCCCCGATCGGAATCGGAACGATCAGCCCCGGGACGTCGATCCCAAGGATCTGCGCCACGATCTGGCGGCGCGATTCGATGTCGGCCCGCAATGAGGCGGTGTTGGCGCGGATATACTCCAGCGCATGATGGGCCAGCGCCGTATCGTAAAGCGAGGGGGCGGTCGCATAAATGACGTTTTTCGCCCGGTTGATCAGGTATTCGCACAGGTGTTCCGAGCACAGCGCGTATGCCCCGAAACTTCCGTACGCTTTTCCCAGCGTCCCCATTTTGACCATGAGAGGAGTCGGCGCGATGGCATAATGATCGAGAATCCCCATGAGATTGGGCCCGATGATGCCGCTGCTGTGGGCTTCGTCGATCAGCAATACCGTTTCGTGGCGTATCGCAAGCTCAAGGACCTCGCGCGTGACGCAGTCTCCCCCCATCGAATAAATCCCCTCGACCGCAACGACGATCCGCCGCCCCGCAAACCGTTCCAGCGCTTGGGCAAGATACACGGCGTCATTATGGGGGAAAAAGAGCACCTCCCCTTCACACAACCGCGAGGCAAGGATCCCGCTCGCATGGTAATCCTCGTCGATAAGCAGCACGTCGCCCTTGCGTACCAGCGATTCGATGAGACCGATGTTCGCATTGAACCCGCTCCCCATCACGATCCCCGATTCAAAGCCGTTGGCTTCGCACAAGGCGCGCTCGAACGCGGCGTGGATGGGGTGGTAGCCTCCCACCAGCATCGAGGCTTTGGGCGCATGGTACGGGCTGCGCGAAAGGGTCTCGCAGGCGGCGCGATGAAGCTCCCCGCAGTGGGAGAGTCCCAGGTAATCGTTGGACGCGGCATCGAGAAGCGTCTCATCCGCAAGGCGTCGTTCCCGGTAGCGTCCGGAACGTTTGAGGGCTTTTAGCTCGCCGGCGTAGGGAAGATTCATTGGCGGATCGGCAGCTGCGCGATGTATTCGCGGATTTCGGCGATCCGCTCTTCATCGGCGGGGTGGGTCGAAAGAAATGCCGGCGGTTTCTGCGCCGACCGGGAGAGGCGCGCCATGTTTTCCCAGAACCGCAGTGCCTGAACGGGATTATAACCCGCTTTCCACATCAGGTAGATCCCAATCTGGTCGGCTTCGTGTTCGAATTTACGGCTGTAGGGGAGGATCAGCCCCACCTGCGAGGTGATCCCGTACGCCTGCGAGTAGAGGTTCTGATACTGTGCGGGGATGTTCAGAGCCGTCGCCAGCACCTGCGCGCCGATGTTGCTCGCCGTCTGCATCGAGAGACGTTCGGCACCGTGCCGAGCGAGAGCGTGAGCGATCTCGTGTCCCATGACCGTGGCGATCTGGTCGTCGTTTTCGGCAATTTTCAAAATGCCCGTATAGAAAAAAACTTTTCCGCCCGGAAGACAAAACGCATTGGGTGTGGCGTCCTCGATGACGTTAAACTCCCACGCGAAATCGCTGCGCCCGCTCACCGCGGCGATCCGTTCCCCGATCCGCTTTACCCTTGCCTGGAGCGCCTTGTCGGTACTGAGCTTGGAGGTTTTCAGCACTTTTTGCGCTTCGCTCGCCCCAAGGCTCATCTCCTGGTCGGTGGAGATCATCATGAACTGCGTCCGGTTCGTCACCGGGGTGGTCGCACACCCCCCCATCAGCACCGCCGCAAGGATCAACGCACGCAACGTCATATCAGCCCTCCTCCATGAATCGTTTGAGGATTTCGACCGAAAGCCCCATCGCGGTGCTCTCGAATCCCCGTACTTCCCGGATATAGGGTTTGCAAAACCCTTCCACCATGCACGCCCCCGCTTTCCCTCGCCATTCACCGCTTTGGAGATAGCGTTCCACGTCCGCAGGATCGAACGGACCGAAAAAATAGCGGGTCACCGACATGTCGATCAGTTCAAGGCGGGGCGTTTTGTAGATCATGCAGGTAATGATATCGGTTTCCGAACCGCTTTGGGTAGCGAGTATCTCCCGGGCGTCCGTTTCGTCTTTGGCCTTGCGGAGGATTTTTCCCTGTGCCGTTACGACGGTATCGGCCACCAGAAGCGGATAATCGGCGCAGCCGAAAGCTTCCAGATTGACGCGGTATTTACCAAGGGTCGCCTGATACACAAAGTTTTTAGGAGAGGTCGCGATTATCGAGTCTTCGTCAAAATCGACCGATTCTTGGAGGAAAGGGATGCCCGCCGCACTCAAAAGCTCGGCGCGGGTAATAGAAGAAGAGCCCAGCCGCAGCATGTCAGGCGTAGGCGCCCCGCAAAAAGACGCCGAGATAAATCGCCGCGAGGCCAAGCGCGATATTGACCGGAACCATATACTTGGCGATCAGAGCGAGCATAGCTTTGGCTTCTTCAATATTGCCCGCTTTCAACGCTTTCTCGGCTTTGGCGCGGCGGTGCATCATGGCACCCAGGTTAAGTGCCATCACGAGCCAGATCGCCTCTTTGATATGGACGGTGTTGTAGAGGCTCATCGCGTATTCGTCGATGACGTTGCCCGACGTATCCAGAGCGGCGGAGCGAAAGCCCAGACCGACCGCCATGAATATCGCGGTTACCAGCAAAATGACCACAAACGGCCACACGATGGAAAAAAGACGTTTCAGCGTATGGGCGGCACGTTCAAGACGAAGTTTCGGATCGGAAATCAGTGCAAGCGACTGATGGGTCGCAAAGCGGATCGCGATCATTCCCCCGACCCAGACGACGGCGCTGAGAACGTGCAAAAAGACGATCAGCGTCCGGTGATGCGCAAACGTTTCGACGATAAATTCTTTCATGAAAGTTCCTTCGTCACGTAGGCCAGCGCGGCGTCTTTGGCCTCAAGGAGTTTGGAAGCGTCTTTTCCCCCGGCCTGGGCGAAATCGGGACGTCCGCCGCCGCCGCCGCCGAGGATCGGCGCGATTGCTTTGATCCAGTCACCAGCTTTGAGAGGGGTGTTTTTCGCCCCCGCCGCCAGCATCACCTTGTCGTCCTTGACCTGGAAGAGCATCACCGCGACCGAATCGTGGGCGTTTTTGAGCTCGTCGATCCGTTCCTTGATGTCCCCCGCACCCAGTTCGGCGACGACGACGGCGGTGTTGCCCATCATCGTCACGGCGAGTTCTTCTTTGGAAGCCGATGCCAGAGCACTCATCTCGGCTTTGAGGGTTTTCACCTGCTCTTTGAGACGCTCGATCCCCGCAAGGACGTCGCGGTTTTTCACCGAGGCTTCAACCTCTTCGAGAAGATGGCGCTGCGTTTTGAAGAGGTTGTAGGCCGCGTTGCCGCACACCGCTTCGATACGGCGTACCCCGGCACTTACGCCGCTCTCTTTGACGATGACAAACGTCCCGATGGAGGCGGTGTTCTCAACGTGGGTCCCGCCGCAGAATTCGACCGATGCCGAGCCGAAATTGACGACGCGGACCGTATCGCCGTATTTTTCGCCGAACTGTGCTTTCGCACCGCTTTTTTTCGCCTCGTCGATGCTCATTTCGCGGGTAATCCCCTCCAGCGCATGGAAAATGTGCTGGTTCACCCGCTCTTCGACGAGGGAAATCTCTTCGGCGCTCATCGCTTTGGGGTGGGAAAAGTCGAAGCGCAGCCGGTTGTGCTCGACGAGTGAACCTGCCTGGCTGATGTGTTCGCCCAGGATTTCATACAGCGCCGCGTGCAGCAGGTGGGTTGCCGAGTGGTGCTTGGCGATCTCGTTGCGCTCAGGATCGACGGTCGCTTCCACCGTTTCACCGACGCTGAGGGTTGCTTTCGTCTCGATATGCGAGAGGTTCAGACCGTGGAATTTTTTGGTATCAAGAACGAGGGCTTTATCGCCTAGGGTTCCGCTGTCGCCGCACTGTCCGCCGCTTTCGGCGTAGAACGGGGTCTGTTCAAGCAGTACCCACCCTTTTTGGTGGGCGCTTAGCTGGTCGACGCGCTCGAAGTTTTCACCCAGCAGCGCCTGCACTTTGACCGGCGCTTTGGTGTAGCCATACCCGATAAAAGCGTTCACCCCGAAAGTCTCCAGAAGGGTTTTGAAATCCCCCTCGACGTGGGCATCTCCCGAGCCTTTCCAGGCTGCTTTGGCACGCTCGCGCTGCTCACTCATGAGCCGCTCGAACGTCTCGGTATCGAGGCTCATGTTTTTCTCGCGCAGCATGTCCTCGGTCAGATCAAGTGGGAAGCCGAACGTGTCGTAAAGCTTGAACGCCACTTCGCCGCTGAAGACCTCTTTCGTGTTTTTAAGCTCTTCGTTGAACAGTTCGATCCCCGAGGCGATCGTCTTGAAAAAACGCTCCTCTTCGAGCATGATCTGCTCTTTGACGATAGCGAGTTTCTCGACGATGTAGGGGTATTGTTTCCCCATCACTTCGGCCACCGTATCGGCGACTTCGAACATGAACGGTTTGGTAAACCCGAGCAGATAACCATGGCGCACCGCGCGGCGCAAAATCCGGCGCAGGACGTAACCGCGCCCCTCGTTGCTGAAATTCGTCCCCTGCGCCAGGAGGAACGTGACGGTACGGATATGGTCGGCGATGACGCGGTACGATGCGCCGGTCGCGTAGACGTAAGGCTTGCCGATGAGGGCTTCGACCTTCCGGATGATCGGCATGAAAAGGGAGCTGTCGTAGTTGCTGGTGACCCCTTCGAGTACCGCAGTCGCACGTTCCAGTCCCATCCCCGTATCGATGGAAGGTTTGGGAAGCGGCTTGAGCTCGCCCTTCGCGTTACGCTCGTACTGCATGAAAACGAGGTTCCAGATCTCCAAGAACCGGTCGCCGTCTCCCCCCATATAATCTTCAGGGCCGTTGAAGTGCTCGGCACCCTGGTCGATGAAGATCTCCGAACACGGACCGCAGGGGCCGGTATCACCCATCTGCCAGAAGTTGTCCTTGTCTCCCAGACGCATGATCCGATCGGCGGCAATGTGTTTTTTCCAGATCTCTTCGGCCTCGTCGTCGCTTTCGTGGACGGTGACCCAGAGTTTTTCCTTCGGCAGTTTCATCACTTCGGTAACGAATTCCCACGCGTAGGCGATCGCCTCTTCCTTAAAATAGTCGCCGAAACTGAAGTTTCCGAGCATCTCGAAGAAGGTATGGTGGCGCGCGGTATGACCGACGTTTTCGAGGTCGTTGTGCTTCCCGCCGGCGCGGACGCAGGTCTGGGCGCTCGTGGCACGCGGGTTGGCCGGGATGGGGATATCCCCGGTGAAGACCGATTTGAACGGAACCATCCCCGCGTTGGTAAAGAGCAGGGTCGCATCATCGGGGACCAGCGGCGAACTCGCGGTGCGCTCGTGTTGTTTGGATTCGAAAAAGGCCAAAAAGGCTTCGCGGACGTCTAACATTGGGTTACTCGCAATAGTAAAAATTGCGCGATTATAGCGAAGAAGTCGTAAAAGAAGAATTAGGAGAGGATTTCCCGCGCAAGCGGAAAATCCTTATGAAAATGCCCGGTTGAGAGCGCTGAACATCGCCTTGATGGAGGCAACGGTGATGTCGCTGTCGCGCCCCACGCCGAAGAAACTCTCGAGTTTCTCCGTCTGGATCTCGATGTAGGCGATCGCCTCGGCGCTGGAGAGTTCCCCGTGCGAATGCTCAGAGTAGGAGAGGATTTTGAACGGGTGGGAATATTCAACCATCAGCGCGTTTTTGCACGCATCGATCGGGCCGTTCCCCTGCCCTTCGCTCCGGATCGTTTTGCCGTTGTGGCTGTACTCGAGGACGCATTTTACAAGCTTGTCTTTCGCGCTCTCGCTGATAACCGAATAATCGAGGAATTCGATGTCGTGCGGTTCGCCGAAATAGGTTTTTTCGAAAATCCCGAAAATCTCCTCAGACGAAAGTTCCCGCCCCGCTTCATCGGTGACGTGCTGGACGATCCGGCCGATCTCGGGGTGCATCTTTTTGGGGAGCGAATAGCCGAACTTGTCCTCCAGGACATAGGCTACGCCCCCTTTACCCGACTGGGAATTGATCCGGATAATCCCCTCGTAGTTGCGCCCCACGTCCTGGGGATCGATCGGAAGGTAGGGCACTTCCCAGAACGCGTCATGCTTGGTCCGCTGATACGCAAGACCCTTGTTGATCGCATCCTGGTGTGATCCCGAAAACGCCGTGTAGACGAGTTCCCCGACATAGGGGTGACGTACATGGGTTTCGATGTCGGTGCACCGCTCGACGGTGCGGACGACGGTATCGAGGTCACTGAAATCAAGCTCCGGATCGATCCCCTGCGTGTACATGTTGAGCGCGAGGGTGATGATGTCGACGTTCCCCGTCCGCTCGCCGTTGGCCAGCAACGTCCCCTCGACCCGGTCGGCACCCGCGAGAAGTGCGAGCTCGGTGGCGGCGACCGAGGTCCCCCGGTCGTTGTGCGTGTGGGTCGAAATCAACACGTGCTCACGGTGGATCAGATGGCGCCCCATCCACTCCACCTGGTCGGCATAGACGTTCGGCGTCGCCATCTCTACCGTCGCGGGGAGGTTGATGATTACCTTGCGGTTTTCGTTCACTCCCCACCGCTCGATCACGGCGTTGCAGATCCGCGCGGCGAATTCAAGCTCGGTCCCCGTAAAACTCTCGGGGGAGTATTCGAGCATGATCTCGCCGTCGTGTTTTTGCGCCCGTGCCTTGACCATGTCGACCCCCTCAAGGGCGAGTGCGATGATGTCGTCTTGCTCTTTGCCGAACACGATCTTGCGCTGTGCGACCGACGTCGAGTTGTAAAGGTGGACGATCGCTTTTTTGACCCCCGCGAGCGCCTCGAAGGTTTTATCGATCAGATGCTCGCGTGCCTGGACGAGGACCTGGATGGTGACGTCGTCGGGAATCAGTTTCTGATCGACGAGGGTGCGCAAAAAGTCGAATTCGACCTTCGACGCGGAAGGAAATCCCACCTCGATGTTTTTAAATCCCAGTTTCAGCAATAGGGTGAAGAGTTCAAGTTTCTGATCCAAATTCATCGGCGTCACGAGCGCCTGGTTTCCGTCGCGAAGATCGACGCTGCACCAGATGGGAGCGCGGGTGATGGTTTTGGTTGGCCAAACGCGGTTCGGCAAATCGACTTGGGGATAAGGGCGGTATTTGCCCGTCTGTATGTGTTTCATAACGAAACCTCTCTTTGTTGTTGAACTCCTCATTCCCTTGCTGAGGGGGTAATGAGTAACGTGATTATAGCGAAAAGCCCTTTGAGGTCATTAAACATTAAGAAGTTTGGACGATAATGTTTTTCTAAAGCATTTCTGAAAAACGGAATGTAATCATCAAATGGATCGGAGATTCTTCTAACATGAAACGCAGTGCATTCACCCTCATCGAACTGATCATGGTCATCGTCATTATCGGGGTTTTGGCGGCCGTCGCTATCCCGCAGTATCTGAACCTTCAGCAAAACGCGGAAGTCAAAGGGGTGATCAAAACGACTATCGATACGGCGACCAGCGCCATCAATGCCGCGGTTAACCGCGTAGGGCTTGAAAACGACAGCGAATTCACCCTCTCCGAACTGGTCAACGTATCGGGCAAAGGGTGGTCGTACGACGCCAACGACACGAACGGAACCTACAATTACATTACTACCGAGGGAACCGTCGCGACGATCCGTCTCAACCTCGCCGACCGCAGCGTCCAGTACCTGATCGACTGCGACAATTTCGTCGATTCGGTCAGTCAATCGAAATGTCTGAGCGACCTCAACGTCAGCTCCGTCACGGGTGCCGATCTGAACAAAACCGTCACTTACTAATAGCTTGCGCATGCGCCAGGGGGAAGGCTTTACCCTAATAGAGCTGATTCTCGTCATCGTCATCGTCGGGGTCCTCTCGACGCTGGTGATTCCCCGTTTCGGGGATCTGATCGACAACTCGAAAATCGCTTCGGAGCTTTCGACCGCTTCTTCGGTCCAAAGCGCCATCGATGCGACACACGGGGAATGGATCACCAACGGATGTATGTTTACGTGGGGGAACGAGCAGAACTCTTCGCTCCTCAACAGCTACGGCTACCCCGAAGCCGAGGCGATGGGGGATGCGGCCAACCCGTTCAAAAATCTGCTGAAAAATGCCGAAAACGGCGAGTGGGTCCGGAACGACGCATTCTCCCCTCCCCGCTATTACGGTCCCGCGACCGGGAACAAGACCGAGCACACCGGTATTCCCAACAAACCCGACGGTGACGATTACTGGGAATACAATTCGACGACGGGCGTCTTTAAACTGATCGAACCCTGATCCCCGCTCCCGCCGGCGCTCATAAGGAAACGTGAACATGAAAAGAGCAGTGGGTGTCGTATTGTGGCTGTTGCTGGCTCTGCTTTCATACGCCGACGACGGCACCCCCTACACTCCGCCCGCGACCGTCATGAATCTCAACTGCGCCTCTCCCGCCGCGCAAATCCGCACCGTCACGGCCAACGAGCTCTACACCCAATCGGGCCTTTACCTGGAGATGGTCGAAATCTATTTCAACGAAACGACGACGATCAGCGGCTGGCGGCTTTACGTCAACGACCATAACACCCACAAATACATCGACATCGGGAGCGGGCTGGGAGACGTGCGCTATCCCGACGGTTCGACCGGTACCGACACCGCCGCCACCTATCCAAAAGGGACCATCATCGTTTACCAGATCGACGATCTCGACCCCTCTGATGGGGAGGTGTTCATTGCCAACACGACCGCTTCCCTGAGCGAGGGGGCCGCCGTGGTCGTCGATTATTTCAACTACTATAAAAACAAGCAGTACAACTATTACGCGGTCGCTTCCTCTTCGTGCAGTCTTGTCATGAACAGCGTCGATCCCAATCTGCAGTCTTTTGCCCGTTTAACCGACGGAAGCGGCGATTTTTACCAGACCTATCCGGGGACCGACGAAGAGATCACCCCCTCGCCCGGGGTCCCCAATACCGATCTGCTCCCCCCCGATTCCAATTTGAGCGCCGCCGTCTCGATCGAAGCGATCTTCGACCGCACCGAAGCCTACAGCGGCGATACGGTGACACTGACTCTGCGTATCGTCAATCCCTCGAGCGGATCGATCGGCGTGAGCGACGTCAACGTCTCCAATCTCATCCCATCGGGACTCTCCTACGTCTCGCACGACGGGGGGACGCTGCTTGATCCCCTGATGCCCTCCAACCCCTACGGAACGGTCGTCTCCACCTCTCCCCAGTTTTTCTGGCGGCTCGTCAACGGGACCTTTCTCCTCGCCCTTCCGACGGGATCGAGTGCGGAAATCAACCTTCAGCTCCAGGTCACCGCCCCTGCGGGGACGACGATCACCGACACCGCGACCCTCTCGGTCAAACAAAACAATACCGGCATCGCAAGTGCCTCCGATACCCTCAACGTCATCGCGTACGTCCCCCCCTTCGGAAGGCGGTTCGACGCCTGGGATACGTTTCGCGGCATTGCCGACCGTAACATTTCGACGAAAATAGCGGGCAAAAGCTTCACCCTCACCGTCGCATCACTCGACGCTACGCGCACCGTTGCGCAGGATTTCAACGGTACCGTGTGTGCCGCCATCGTCGACAGCGCCGGGACGCCGATCACCGACTGGGCGCAGCTCCTGTTTGCCTCGACGCCGACCCAAAACGCCGTTTTTACCGTCGCGCGGGCGGTCGGCGGGAGCGATTACGCGGGGGTGAGGCTGCACTGGAAACGCGGCGTCTCCCTCCCCTGCCCCCTGAGCAGCGAAGACAACACGACGCTCGCAAGCGATTATTTTTCGGTCCGTCCCGCATCGTTTGCGCTGAGCGCACCCCAGGGGATCGCCGGAAGCGATTTCAACCTCACCTTTGCCGCCAACGACTTTGCGGCTGCCCCGGCCGCCGGATACAACGAGAGCGCCGGGGCCGGTTTCGGCGTCAGTTACGCCGAGCACAATCTTGCCTGCACCAGCGGGACGCTGAATCCTTCACCCGTTTCGGGATGGTCTTTTTCAGACGGGGTCCGGACGTTGACGACCCGCTACGCCGAAGCGGGAGTACTCGACGTCAACATTTCCGACCGCTCCTTCCCCTGTACCGCCCGCTTCACCCGGATCGACTGTGACGACGCCAACGTCAGCGACGGAAGCGCGTTTAGCGCCGATCTCCTCCCGATCGGAAGCGCGCATGCCCAAGTTACGTTCAAACCCCACCGCTTCGACATCAACGCGACGCTGGGGAATTTCAACGGAGGGGAATTCACCTATCTCTCGAACGATCTGAACATGTCCGCGCAGCTCGATGCCAACATCACCGCCAAAAACGCCGAGGGGAACGTCACCCGCAACTATAGGGCCGGATGCTACGCCAAAACCGCCGCGGGGCAGTTTTCCTATTCGCCTCTGCCCTCGGCACTGGGCAGAGTGTTTTATTACGAACTCTACGGCGGGGAGGAGGGGAACGTCACCAAACCCTCTCCCGTCACGTTCGCACTCTCCCCCGAGCGGTTCGTACAAGGCTCTGCCGTGCTGAAACTGGGGATCAACTTCGACCGCAGCCGCTCGGTTGCCCTGAACCCTTTTGATTTCAACCTGAGCACGCTGGGCGTCGAGGATACCGACGGCGTCGAGGGGTCGACGCTCCCTTCGGGAACGGCGACATTCGTGTATGGCCGGGTACGGGGATACGACCTCTCGACCGACCAAACAGATGCGCCCAACCCGATCGAGTTCGAGGTTTACAGCGCACTCCCCACGCCTTACGTCGCGGGAATGCCTCAGAACGTCCTGGGATGGTACCGTAACCTGAGACACACTTCCCTCTCGCAGGGAGCCGTTCTTGGCGGAAACGATTACCCTTCGACGACCAAAACGGGGGTTTCCTCCACCATTTCGATCGACGCTTCCCCCCTCCCCCTTGAGGGACAGCATCCGATCCGCATCGTCAATCCAGACGGCGTCGCGCACGCCCTGATCCATTTGGAAATTCCTTCGTGGCTGTGGTACTCTACGGCTAACGATTACAGTTTTGCCGACGGTACGACCTGCACCCGCCATCCGTGTTTCGATTACCGTTTTTTCGGAACGTCCCCTATCGGCGGCGTCACGAGCGGAAGCTTCACGGGATCGGATTTTCCCCTGACCCCGGCGAAAAAAATCATCCAAAAGGGGGAGAAGGTATTCCGATGAGACGCGCACTCACCCTGATCGAGCTGATCCTCGCCACCGTCATCATCGGGGTCGTTTTCACGGTCATTCCGCGCCTAATCAACGCCCTCAACCAAACCTCCCAGACCGCTGTCAAAGAAGAGGCGATGTACAACGCGATGACGCTCATGGGAGCCATTATCAACCTCCCCTGGGACGAAAACAATACCCTCCACGGCCAGATTCTCCAAGTCACCGACGGGAACCCCGCCTACGAATGCAATACCACCGGAGGGTACCGGATCGGGGGATTCATCGGCGGACGCAACTGCATCGAACCCTCAGGCAGCGATTACAACGCATCGCCCCTCGGGGCGGAGGGGAGCGACATGAACGACGTCGACGACTACGCCCTCCCCATCGACACCGACAGTAACTGCTCCCGCAGCGCCGGGACAAAACTCTATACCCTCACCCCCGCCGTGGCCTACGTCGCCGATCCTCCGCCGATGGGGACCGCGCTCCTCTCGTCGGTTCCCCTCGCAGAGGGGACCAGCAACACCAAGTTCATTACCGTCAAAGTGGGCTACCACATCGATAACCGCCACAGCGGATGCATCGGCGTTCTGCACTACCACGCCTTCAACATCGGTACGGCGCAGATCAATTCGATCCCCTGGAACTGACGATGCGCCGTGCCTACACCCTGATTGAAATCATCCTCACCGTCGCTATCGCGGGGATCCTCTCGATGGGGATGTTCAAGGCGCTCGAAGCGATCGCCCTGCGTTCGGAAAAGGCCAAAGCGCTCAGCACCCTCTCGATCGATTCGCAAAGCGCCCTCGACCAGATCAGTTCGCTCCTCTACAACCGCATCCCCCTCTCCGCCGTCGGATTCGATTTTAACGACTCCCGCCCCTACCGTCCGTTGGATGAAGTGAACGACAAAACGATCCTCGAATGGTACGGCTCGGCGGACGAGAGTTACCTGTCGGGGGATTACAGCGGGTTCGTCGATCTCAACCGCTCCGATTTTTCGACCCGGACGCTCTACTCCCCCGACACGAACCTCTCGGCGCTCCTTGTAAGGGAAAAGATCAAATGGAACGATCCCTCTCTCGATTTCTCCGACCTCCTGCTTCTCTTTTCGCAGACGACGTTCAAAGGCTACAGCATCAGCGGCAGCCTGCCGAACACGATCACGCTCGGCGGCACCCCGCCCGAAACGATCTACGAGCAGTACCGCATCGCCGATTCGGCGTACGCCATCACCCGCAAAGAACACGCCGCCGCATGCTTTCCCAACCCCGCATTCGACGACGATACGCTGTTGCTGTTTTACGACTACCGTCCCTGGAAAGGGGAAAATTTCTGCGACGGGAAGGTCACCGTTCTCGCCACCGGGGTCAACGCTTTCAGGGCCCAGATGCTCAACGGCACGATCCGTCTCTCCATCGACATGAACCGTCCCGTCCGCGGCAGCCTGAGCCCCGTGAAACTCTCCAAACAAAAGGTGGTGTTCTGATGCGCCCCGCGTTCGGACTGCCCCAGGCGCTGACCATCCTCATCTTCGTCGGGGGGATCGTGACGGTAACGCTCAAATACGCTTCCATCAACGTCAACCATTACGTTGACAGCTACACCCGCGAACAGGCCGAACTCTTCATGCAAAGCGCCACCGAAGCCGCCCTGCTGCGGATCGGCGCGTTCGACCGCAGCGGCGGCGGCTGCCTGAGGGAACTGAACGTCACGTCCCCAGATCAGCGCTTTAACGCGCTGGTGAGGGTGGAACGCTACTACCTCGCCGACGGCTCAGGCTGCACGAACGTCCCTTATACCCCGATCACTTATACCCCCTCGCACGGGATGCTCAGCATGAGGGTCGTCGTGACGACCGCCTCCGGCGCCAAAGTGCTCCATCCGATCCGGCTGGAACGAAGGAGTCTGCAACGCCCATGAAAAAAGCGTTTTCCCTGTTGGAATTTATTTTCGTCATCGTCCTCATCGGTATCGTCAGCGGCATCGGTTTTTACACCTACCGCTCCAACAACGCCTACGAAGACGCCCAGTACGCCCTCCTCAAACTCAAAGAGGCGCGCTACCGCGCGATCGGGTACGACGGGGTGCAGTCGCAAGGGTGCGTCACCCTCACCGAAGCGGGCCTCGAGGAGAACGCCACCTCCGCACACGATATCCGCTCGACGATCACCCACACGGGGCGCGGCGATACCGTCTGTTTCGACGCGCTTGGCCGCCCCCACGATATGGGGTATTCGATCGCTCTCGAGAGCCTGATCCACGCGCCGATCGACATCACGTTTCACAACGCCGACGATGAGCAAGAGAGCGATGTCCTCATCCGTCTCTTTCCCCAAAGCGGATATGCTATAATCATGTACAATAATTGAGCACATTATCTACGAACAAAGCGGACCGATGCCCCTGAACACGATTCTCTACATTGATCATGACGCGACATCGACCTACACGGACGGAGTATTCGGCGAACCGGACGGCCGCGACATTCAAAAAATCCCCTCTGGGGCTATCGTCCCCCTCTCCCTGCTCAACATCCACACGCTCAAACTCCCGAACCATCTCAGCGAGGAAGAACAGAAAATCCTCGTCGAAATCCGGATGTTCGAAGAGGGAAATCTCGAGAACAACGAAGAATATACGATCGCCTACGTCCGCCATGACCTTCCGAGCGAGAACAGCTACCTGTTCGAAGCGTTTGCCCTCTCACATGCCAAAGCAGCCGAGTATTTTTCCGCCGCCCTCGCCAAAACCCGATCGATCGACCTCATCGTACCCGCCATCATGGTGTACGGATCGTTTTACGACGGCACCACCCCGCCGGGGAAAAACGACCTTTTCCTCCATTTGGGCGACAACGAATCCTACGCCGCCATCTACCAAGAGGGGCATTACATCGCCCACCGGAGCCTGGAGAGCCTCGCCGCGCTCGCCGCGGAATGCGGCTGCGAGCGTGAAACGCTGTTCAGGGTTCTCTGGGAACGGGGCGTCGTCGAGGATAACTATCCCCCCGAAGAATCGGCCAAATGCCTGCTGATCCAGGATGCCCTCTCGCGCAACGTCGAACGTCTGGTCCATACGATCAACCACAAGCGCGGACTGTTCGGCCTCACCGAAATCGACCGGATCTATCTCGATTTCAAGGGACATACGATACCGGGACTGGAGAGCGTTTTCGAGGCCTACGGCATCACCCGCGCCCCCATCGCTCCGATCACCAAAGGACACCCCGCCGACGACGCTCTTCACGACTTGCTGTGCGCCGAACACCTCGCAGGGCAGATGGGAAACACCTCTTTCAACCTCTCCCCGTTCGAACGCCAGGCACCGTGGTACCGGCGCGAAAGCGGAAAGTTCTTAAGCGTCATCGCCGCGTCTGTACTCGTCGCCCTGGCAGCGCCGTTGGCGATATCGTGGCAGATTTCGGACGAAACCCGCCGCAACGCGGAACTGATCCAAACGCTCTCACGCATCGAAGGGCAGAGCAGTGAACTCTCATCGACGCTCGGCGACCGGATGCGGCAGCTCGAAAAGGCGCGTCACGACGCCGAAGCGCTGAACCGGGAAATCGATATGGTACACGGCAGCCGCGAAACCGCCGAGCTGATCGGGCAAATGCATCTCAAACGCCAGCAAATGCTTCTCGACGTCACGTCCGAGCTGGGGCGCTACCGTCTCGGAACGCTGAGCATGGAACAAAACGGTTCCAAAGGGATGGCGCTGCATGTCGTCGCCGACTACCGTAAACGCGACGACATCGCCAAACTGATGAGCGGTCTCTACGCCCTGGGATACCAAAACGTGCAAACCGACGAGATCACCCTGGACAACGACACCTATAACGCCGTCGTGAAGGTGACCCGATGAGTCGCATGGACTACCGTCTCGAGATCCTCGACGGCCAGCTCGAAGCCTACGAGCCGTTCAAACGGCGGCTCATTTACGCCATCATCAGCGCGGGGATCCTGATGATGAGCTGGATGTTTTTCATCTCCGACGCCCTGGACAAACTCTCCGCACTCAAAGACCGAACCGCAGAGCTCGAAACAACGGTCGAACGCAATTCTCCCGCGGCTTACCGGGAAAAAATCGCCCGCGTCAATCATGAACTGGCTCAGCCCCCCTTGCCGAGTGTCGACGAGCTGAACGAAACGTCTCCCATCGAAGTCGCCCAGCCGACCCTCGGGGAAGAGGTTCGCCCGACGAAACCTCTGCGGAAACTCCCAGCCTCGGCGGTACCCGCTCCGTCCGAACGATCCGCTCCCGCAGAAACGCCCCCGTCCCAGGTTCCCGCCGAACCTCTCGAAGCTCCCTCTCAACCGCGCGAGAATGCGATACCCGCGATCCCTTCTGCCTCAAGTGCGCTGTTTCAGGTCAACACCCAAAACGCCCTCAACCCCGTGGACGCCTATTACAACAATCCCAAATACGAAACCGCCATGGCCGCAGCCCGCGATTTCTACGCCAAAGAGAACTTCATCGACGCGGCGATCTGGGCCAAAAAAGCCAACCGGATCAACCGCGAGGGGGAAGAATCGTGGCTGCTCTACGCCAAGTCAATGCACGCCCAGGGGCGCACCGCCGAAGCGATCGGCATTTTGGAACTCTACCTGAACTACAAAAACTCCAAAGCGGCCGCCGAGCTGATCCGGACATGGAGATGAAATGATACGCCCGCAAATACACCTCGGCGACCTGCTGATCGAAAAAGGTCTGATTACCCAGGCCCAGCTGACCCAGGCGCTGGAAAAGCAAAAAGAGTCACGGTTCCTCAAAAAACTGGGGGAAATCCTGATCGAAGAGGGGTTCACCACCCAAAAAGAGATCGCCGTCATCCTCTCCAAACAGCTCAATATCGAGTTTGTCGACCTTTACGGCCAGAAAATCGACCTTCATGCCCTCGAGCGTTTCCCCCTGCCGTTGCTCACCGGCGCCGAGGCGATCCCGTTTAAGGAAGACGAGGATTACATCTACGTCGCCACCTCCGACCCGTTCAACTACGAAGGGCTCGACGCGCTCGAACGCAACATCGCGACGAAACCGCTTAAAATCTTTCTCGCGTTCAGTACCGACATCAAACACATTTTCCAGCGCCTCGAGATCGTCAAAAAAACCCAAACCATCGCTCAGGAGATCAAGCGCGAAATCAACAACGAAGGGTTCAAGTCGGCCAATGCCGAATCGAGCGCCGTCATGCAGCTGATACTGCTCATCATCAAAGACGGGATTCTCCGCCGCGCCAGCGACCTGCACGTCGAACCCGATGCCCAGGGGATGTCGGTACGCACCCGGGTGGACGGGATTTTGCAGGAGACGTTCGTGTTCGACCTCGAAATCTATACGGCGCTCACCTCCCGGATCAAACTGCTGGGGAATCTTGACATCTCCGAACGCCGAAAGGCCCAGGACGGCCGTTTCAGCCTCGAAATCGGCGTCAACAAGTACGATTTCCGCCTCTCGACCACCCCGACCCTTTTCGGGGAATCGATCGTGATGCGGATCCTGGATCAGCAAAAGATCCTCCTCAACCTCCACGAACTCGGGTTCGAGAACAAAAACCTCGAACGCTTCAACGAAATGATCCGCTCCCCCTACGGGATCGTCCTCATCACCGGGCCGACCGGAAGCGGTAAGACGACGACCTTCTACGCCGCGCTCAACGAGATCAAGAGCATCGAGAACAAAGTGCTCACGATCGAAGACTCGATCGAGTACCAGCTCCCCCTCGTCCAGCAGGTGCAGGTCAACGACCGGATCGGATTCGGATTCAACGAAGCGCTCAAATCGTTCCTGCGCCAAGATCCCGACATCATCCTCATCGGGGAAATCCGCGATTTCGAAACGCTCAACTCGGCGGCTCAGGCATCCCTGACGGGGCACCTGGTTTTCTCGACTCTCCACACCAACGACGCCCCAAGCGCCATCGGGCGGATGGTCCAGATGGGGCTTCAGCCCTACCTTATCGCCGACTCGCTGATCGGGATCGTCGCACAGCGGCTGGTGAGACGAATCTGCCCCGAATGCAGAACGGAGATCAAGCCGCACAAAAGCCTCTTCAAAAAAATCGAGCATCTTATCCCCGAAAACGCGACGTTCCATGAGGGCAAAGGGTGTCCGAAATGTTCGAATACCGGTTATTGCGGGCGGATACTCATCTCCGAAATCCTGACCGTCGACGAAGTGATCTCGAAAATGATCGCGGAGGGGGCGTCTAAATACGAAATCGCGCGCTACGCGCAGGAGCATGCGGGGTTTGAACCGATGATCGCCGACGGCCTCAGCAAAGTGCTTCAGGGGATCACCTCACTCGAAGAGGTACTCCGGATCACCAAGGAAAAATAGGTGAAGTTTTTTCAGATTCACTACAAAATCGGAAAACGCAAATCCTCCATGGTCCTCGAAGCGGCGAACAAACTCGAAGCGCTCAAACAGTTCCGGGACAAAAACCTCGGTGTCCCCCAAAAAGTGTACGAGGTTTCCGAACCCCTCAGCCTGCGGTATAGACGCTACGCGGAGCGTTTCGCAAACCCCATCAAAGACCGGAGGGTCAAGGACGAACCCTACATCGCCTTCCTCGAGCAGCTCGCCATCATGCTCGATGCGGGGATCCCGATCAACACCTGCCTTTCCGACAGCGTCAAAAATACCGATGAGCCGATGATACGGGCCATTTTCGCCGAAGTGCTCTCCAACATCGAAAGCGGCCAAAGCCTCAGCTACGCCCTCTCCAAATTCCAAAAACAGCTCGGAACCCTGACCCTCTCGATGTTCGAGCTCGGCGAGCAGACGGGGACCCTCAACATCGCCGTCGCAAAACTTGCGGCCATTTTCCAGCAGATGCACGACAACCGCCGGATGCTCAAAAAAGCGACCCGTTATCCCCTCTTTATCATCACCGCGATGGGGATTGCCTTCGTCGTCGTGATCACGTTCGTCGTTCCGCAGTTTCAGGCTTTTTTCACCCAATCGGGGCTGGAACTCCCGTTCCCGACCAAAGTGCTGCTGTGGACCGAACACGCGATCCGGCTTTATGGCCCCTACATCCTCGGTGCCGCACTATTACTGGCCGCAGGGTTCAACCACGCCTACAAAACCCTACCCGCCCTGCGCCTCAAAACCGACCGCTACTGGCTTAAAGTCTACATCGTGGGTAAAGTGACCTATTACGCGATGATCGGCCGTTTCATCTATCTTTTCGACGCGCTGAGCGATGCGGGGATCCCAATGAAACGTTCACTCGAAATCGCCGCGAGTTCGGTGGACAACACCTACCTGCGCCAGGAACTCCAGAAAATCGCCGGGGCAATCGAAGACGGAAGGTCGCTGGCGCAGGGGTTCGGTGAAACGGGACAGTTTGAGGGGATGATCGTGCAGATGGTCCGCACGGGGGAAAGCAGCGGCTCTTTGGGAAAAATGCTGCGCAAGATCACCCAGGTCTACGCGAGCCGTTATACCTATATCGTCGACAACATCACGGCGATGATCGAGCCCGTCCTCATCACCGCGATCGCCGGATTCGTCCTCATCCTGGCGCTGGGGATCTTCTTGCCGATGTGGTCGATGGTAGAGCTGGCGGGCTGACCGATGGAAATCGAAAGCGGCACCCTCGTCATCGCTTTTTCAAGCGCCTTCGTTCTGGCCGCGGCGTTTTGGATCATCCATAAGATCACCCGGCTTTAGCGTCTTCTTCGACCTCTTTTTTCATAAACCACAGGTATCCGGCCACGACCAAAGCCGCACCGACGACGAGAGCCAGCGTAATTTCGCGCAGATACAGCTCGATCAAGGCCTCGTTACCGCCGATCATGTATCCCAGCACCGCGAGAATCGTTCCCCATATCCCCGCACCCAGCGCCGTGTACGCGCTAAAGAGCGGGAGATTCATCCGCGCCAGTCCGGCTGGAACCGAGATAAGTTGTCTCACGCCGGGAATCAGCCGCCCGATGAACGTCGAAATGACCCCGTGCCGCTCGAAAAAACGGTCCATTTTCGCCAGGGTGGCGAGGGAGATAAAGAAATAGCGCCCGTGCCGCTCGAGGAAAGGGCGCCCGACCCACAGGGCCCCGAAATAGTTGACGTAAGCGCCGATCATCGATCCCGACAGCCCCGACAGTATGACCAGCCACAGGTCCATTTTCCCCTGTGAGGCGAGGTATCCCGCGGGGATCATAACCACTTCACTGGGAAAAGGGATAAACGAACTCTCCACCGCCATCAGGGCGACGATTCCTACGTATCCCATCCCCGCCACCGTATCGACCAGCCATTGCGTCATTTCAGCCAGCATTGTTCCCCTTTTCGATCGCTTCGATGATATGCACCGCTCCCGAAGGGGCGATCAGGTTCCCCAGCCGTTCGCTTTTGGGGCGGATATCGCTCAGTATCGCTTCTTGAAGCTTCAGGGAGAGTTCCTCCCCCTGTCGCTCGCACCAGCCGCAATCGTATTTGAGAATATACTGCGCATTATGAAACTGATGGTCCGCCGCCGCGAACGGGAATGGGATGAAAAACGTCGGAACCCGCGCCGCGCAAAGCTCCCACAAAGTACTGGCCCCCGAACGGCTCACCGCGAAATCGCTCCGTGCGATCAGTTCGGCGATCTTGGTCGTAAACCCGTAGACTTCGGCGTCGATCCCCATTTCGCGGTAGGCGGCGCGAACCCTCTCTTCTTCCTTGGCGCCGCACTGGTGGATAATGGCGATCCCCCCGCTTGAGAGCCACGGAGCGATTTCAAGGGCGAGATCGTTGATGAACTTGGCCCCTTGCGATCCCCCCATGAAAATGATCGTTTTGACCCGGTCGCGCACCCGCGCGTTTTCGAAATAGACGGGGTTGACCGGATAATCGCAATGATTTTCCCCCTCTTCGTACGAGCTGAAAAACCGTTTCGCATAGGGGCGAAGAATCGTGTTGAGCTTACCAGTTACGGCGTTTTGCTCATGGATATAGAGGGGTGTTTTCGTCATCACGCTCGCCAATGCGGCCGGAGCCGCCGAAAACCCCCCGACGCTCACCACCGCATCCGCACCGAAAGAACGGATCAGCCGGCGCGATGCCAGAAGCGCCTTGAAAACCTTCCACAGTGCCCCCAGTTTTCCGAGCCCTTTTTTGTTTACGACTCCCGTCGTTTCAAGAAAATGGGCCTCTTCAAACAGCGTGCTTTCGCTGAACCACTGACGGTCCTGTCCCGACGTCGAACCGATGAACATGACGCGGTGCCCCCTGGATTTGGCCGCTTCGGCCAGCGACAATGCGATGACGAGGTGCCCTCCCGTCCCGCCGCCGGTAAAAATAATATTCATTTCTTATCTCCCGGTTGATAAACGATTTTTTTGGAGAGCATCAGCACCATCCCAATCCCGATCGACGAAGCAAGCATCGCCGATCCCCCGTAGCTCAGAAACGGCACCGAGATCCCTTTGATCGGGGTAAGGCCGCTGATGCCGTAGGCATTGATCATGAACGCGAAGGTGATCAGAAGTCCCACCCCGAGGCTGAAGAGGTAGGCGGTATCGTTGTGGGAACGGTTGGCGATTTTAAAGAGGCGGTGCAAAATCATGATAAAGAGCATCGTCACCCCGAGCACCCCCACGAATCCGAACTCTTCGGCGATACCCGCCAAAACGAAGTCGGTATGCACTTCACTCAAAAATCCGAGTTTGAAGGTCCCTTCCCCAAGCCCCGTTCCGAAAATCCCGCCGTTGTGGATCGCGTTGAGCGAGTGGCCGATCTGGTAGGGTTCTTCGGCGTTTTCGATCCGAAGGTGTTTGGCGATCGATTCGGGAAAAAACGCCAGGATCGTACTCTGCGCCCCTTCCCACCACGAGAGAATACGGTTGATCCGGTGTTCGGCGGTAAGGATGAAAAAGAGGAAAAAGGCGACGGCGCCGCCGATGAGGGTCATAAAAAAACGGAAACTGCTCCCCGCAAAAAAGAGCATAAACGCAAGTGTCAGCGCCAGTACCACAACCTGCCCCAGATCGTTTTGCATGATCGCGATCAGAAACATCACGAGGACGAATACGGCCGCATAGGGGGCAAAGCGTTTGAACTCCTCCCACACCCCGATCCCCGCGTGATGCCCCAGCTTGCGCGAAAAACTCCAGGCCAGAAAATAGACGAACCCGATTTTGAAAAACTCCACCGGGGCGAGCGAAAAGCCCGGGAGCTTGATCCACCGCTTCGCCCCGCCCACTTCGCTCACCAGCGACGCGGGCAGAAACGGCATCACCGCCATCAGCAGCATCCCCCCGAAAAAGAGGGTCAGCCCCAGACGGTGGAGCCAAATATCAGGATCGAGGCGGGAGAGGGTCCACATCAGCAGGATCGAGACGATTCCCACCCCCAGTTCACGGATCACGAAATGGAAATCGTTGTATTCGAACAAAATAACCGTGTACGCCGAGAGGGTATACGAGCAGATGATCCCTACCGTAATGAGCGCCGTCGTCAAAATAAATAATTTTTTATCCGCCATTGTTCACTTGATACTGTATAATTTAGCGACAGTATATCGCTCTTTGTAAAAGAGTTCGATAAAAAGAGACACCCAATTTTTGGAATATTTTTTGCTTTACACTTTGACATAAGGAGCCGGCAATGGGTTTGACGATTTCAAAAGCACATGAACTGATGAATGCAGCGCTTGATTACCGCGCCGCACGACAGGATATGATCGCGGGCAACATCGCCAACGCCGACACCCCTTTTTACCGTCCCAGAGACATTCGGTTCGAAGAGACGCTCGCCCAAAAAAGTGCCGCCATCTTCGGACCCAAAAACCAGGTTCTGCCGATGGCGCGGACGAACGGCGCCCATCTGAGCGGTACAAACGGGATTTCCGATCCCAAACCGACGGTTTTTTTCCGCGACGGCCACATGGCGCGCAACGACGGGAACAGCGTCGATCTCGATGTCGAAACGACCGAAATGGCCAAAAACTCGATGATGTACAACGCCATCATCGCGGCCAAGAAAAAAGGGACCGGCATCTACAAAAGCGTTATCGACGCTTCATCCAAAACATCGTAAGGATTAGGTTATGGCTTTTCTGAACAGCTTCGACATCAGCGGATACGGACTCTCGGCGCAGCGCGTCCGCGTCAACGCAATCAGCTCCAACATCGCCAACGCCCAGACTACCCGGACCGACGAGGGGGGGCCTTACCGCCGGCAGGAAGTCGTTTTCAAAGCGATCGATTTCAACCAGGTCTACAACCAGGCGCTCGAACGCAACACATCGGCCCTCTCTTACAGCGACCCCCTCCAAGAAGGGCTCGCTGGGATCAAGCCAAACCCGGCGATCATGAGCGTTATCGTCGATAAGATCGCCCGGGACGACACCGCGCCGAAAATGAAATACGATCCGTCACATCCCGATGCGGACGCGAACGGCTACGTTGCCTACCCAAACATTAATCCCGTTGTGGAAATGGCCGATTTAGTCGAAGCAACCCGCTCGTACCAGGCGAACGTCGCCGCGTTTGAAAGTGCCAAAAACATGGCTTCAAGCGCTGTTTCCATGATGCAATCATAAAAGATTAAGAAAGGAAGACCACGATGGCTGATATCCAATCGATCAAATCTCTCTCCACAGCCGATCTGCTGGCCAAAAAAAGCGGCAATGCGACCGAAACAAGCCAGACCGACTTCGCCCAGGAGCTTAAAAACGCGCTGGGCAACGTCAACCAGATGCAGGTTGAAGGGGAAAAGGCGATGAGCGACATCGCGACCGGCGCCGTCAAAGACCTTCACCAGGCGGCGATCGCGATCGACAAAGCCGAAATCAGCATGAAACTGATGCTCGAAGTGCGGAACAAAGCCCTGAGCGCCTATAAAGAAATCACCCGAACCCAGATTTGATTTAGCCTCTTTTATGCGCCATTCCAACAAATCCAAAAAAATACTTGCCCTTTTTCTCGTCCTCTTATCCGGATTTGTGATTTTTCTGGCGGTGATGCTCTACACCGCCTTGCATGAGCGCGACATCCCCTCCATCTATTCCGAAGACACCGCCAAAGCCCAGCGCGGTTCGATCGTCAGCGCCGACGGATACTATATCGCCACGACCCAAAAGCTCTACAAGGCCGTCGTCAATACCCGCAACATCGATCCCGATAAAGAGGAGCTGTTTATCCAGCTTTTCAGCATCTACAGCGGTACCGATCCCGATGAAATCCGTCAGCGTCTCCATACCCGCAAAGGCTCGGTGACGCTGAGCTACCATATCAGCCCCAAAGAAGCGATGTACCTCAAAACCCTTGCATTCGAGCTGCGGAGGCTCGGAGTCTTTATCGAATACGAGACCCCCGGCGGAGACCGGATCCTCCAGGGACTCAATATCCTCGAAAGCGGCGAAGCGCGCCGTTACCCCTATGGGCGTCTTCTGACACCGCTGCTGGGCTATCCGCGCAAAATCGAGGAAGAGGGTTACACCCGCGTTTACGGGATCAAGGGACTTGAAAAGTTCTTCGACGAAGAGCTCAACCCCCAGCAGAACAAAACCCAAAAAGCACTACGCGACGTCAACGGCTACCTCATCCTCAACCGCCAAAGCGACGTCAAACGCCAGATCAACGGCCTTACCGTCAAACTCAACATTCCCATCGCATTCCAGGCGCGGGTGGAAACGATCACCGACCAGATCAAAGAGCAGCTGCAGGCCGACGAAATCATCGCCACCGTCATGGAGGCCAAAACGGGCAAAATCATCGCGCTGGCCAGTTCCAACCGTTTCGACCCCAGCCGCATCCGCCACGAAGACTACCCTTCGCTCAACACCAATGCGATCGAATACAGCTATGAACCCGGCTCGGTCATCAAGCCGATCATCTTCGCCCTGCTGCTCGACCGTAACCTCATCAACCCCTACGACATGGTCAACGGCCACGGCGGGAAATGGAAATTCGGACGCAAGGTGATCGTCGACGAGCACAAATTCGACATGATCAGCGCCGAAGACGTCCTGGTCCACTCTTCCAACATCGGTATCGCCCAGCTCGCGCAGAAACTGGGCGGCGTCGAATACACCGAAGGGCTCCAGAAATTCGGGTTTACCCGCTTCAGCGGGGTCGACCTCCCTTACGAAAAGCGCGGAAGCATCCCCTCGTCCACGCAGCTCAACAACTATCTCTACAAGGCGATCACCTCGTACGGGTACGGGATGCGGGCCAATGCGATGCAGATTCTCAAAGCCTACAACGTTTTCAACAACGGAGGCAAACTGATCAACCCGATGGTCGTCGAAGCGCTCTACGACGACAACGGCCGCGCCATCCCGATGCAGATTCAGTCCCCTACGCAGGTGATCGCCCCCGCCACGGCCGAGCGGATGAAACAGATCCTTATCAAAACAGTCAACGTCGGAACGGGGATCGGGGCCAAAACGCCCGGGCTTGAGATCGGCGGAAAAACGGGGACGGCGCACATCGCCAAAAAAGGGAAATACGTCAACAGCTACCATACGTCGTTCGTCGGCTTCGCGAACGACAAAAAGCGTCAATACACGATCGGGATCACCGTCATCGAACCGCGTACCGTCTATTTCGCCTCCATCACCGCCGTCCCGGTTTTCAAAGCGATTGTGGACGTGATGGTCGAAGAAAAAATGCTCGTTCCCGATCCCGCAGCGGTCGCCGCCGCCGAAGCCGCCGCCGCCGCGGCTGCCCCCACCACGGCCGAAGAGAGCGCCGCGGCAGTCCGTTAACGCATCGCGCTTTTCAGCGCCTTTTGGATCAGCGCGGTCGCTTCTTTCTCAAAGGGGTAGTGTTTGCGGATTCCCCACACTTCGATGATAAGCTCCCCTTTGAGCATCACTTTGCGTTTGGCTTTGACGATACCGATAATCCGATCGCTCTTCAATCCCCGCGGATCGACTTCGAGTTCGAGCGGGATGATTTTACTCTCCCCGCTGGGGATCAGCATTGATCCGAGCGTATCGATTTTGGCCTGCCCCTGGGCGAAGCGTTCTTTGTCGTCGACGAGGGCGTAGGTGAGCGACACCACTTTGAAATCACTGTGCCACTGGTTGTTGACCTTCAGGTCGCTTCCGATCCGGATCGGAGCGCTCTGCAGCGGTGCCCCCAGAAGCGAAAGGACACCCAGCACCACTTCCGAACCGGAATTTTCCCATCGCACGTTCCCTTCGGGCTCGACGAAAATATCTTTCCCCAGCTTCGGGGCGCATCCCCCCAGCAACAAAACCGTCAGTGCGGCGGCGGCAAACTTTCTCATCCTCACATCCATACGTTGTCGATCAGGCGCGTCGATCCGACGCGTGCGGCGACGAGGACGATCGTATTGCCGATTTCGACCCGTCCGATCGACTCGAAGGCACGGTTGACGATTGCGACGTACTCGACCTCCAACGGTTCGAGGATCTCCAGCATCTGCGCCTTGATCGCATCGGATTCGAGCGTCCCCTGCATTACCAGTTTCGTCGCCCGTTTGAGCGACGCGGAGAGTTTCAGCGCCTCGGTCCGCTCGGAAGGGTTCAGGTAAACATTGCGGCTTGAGAGGGCCAGCCCGTCGTTTTCACGGACCGTATCCATCGGGACGATCGTAAGATCCATAAAAAAGTTCCCCACCATCTGGGTGATCAGGGAGAGCTGCTGCGCATCTTTTTTCCCGAAATAGGCGCGGGTGGGGCGAACGAGATTGAAAAGCTTCATAACGACGGTAAGGACCCCGTCGAAATGCCCCGGGCGGGATGCCCCTTCGAGAATGTAGCCGCGCACGTCGGGAGCGGTGATCCGCACTTCATCACGGCCGTACATCGTACTCACGTCGGGGTAGAACAACACGTCCACCCCGCTGAGCTCGCAGATTTTGAAATCGGCCTCTTCGCGGCGGGGATATTTGGAGAGGTCTTCCCCCGGCAGAAACTGGGTCGGATTGACGAAGATCGAGACGACGACGGTATCGTTCTCACGCCGCGCCGCGTCGATGAGGGTGCGATGGCCGATGTGGAGCGCCCCCATCGTCGGGACGAAACCGACCGATCCCGTTTTGGAATCAAGAGCGTTGCGCAGTTCTTGCGCCGATCTGGCGATAATCATGCTTTTAGCCTTTATGCAGGGGAGGTGTACTATAATCGCAATTATAATATATCACAAGGTATTCCCACTTATGGACCACTACGAATATACCGAACTTCTCAAAACGCTGACGACGAAAATGCAAAACGTCACCGACGTCGTCCGTCCAGACCTCATCGAAGCGCGCCTCAAAGAGATCGCGGAGCTCGAAAACTCCCCTGAGTTCTGGAACGACGCGGCAGCCGCCGGAGCGGTTCAGAAAGAGAAAACCCAGGCCGAACGGCGCCTGGCAAAATACGCCAAGACCTTCAATGCCCTCGGCGATGCCAAAGACCTCTACGACATGGCCAAGGAAGAGGGAGACGACGAAACAATCGAAAGCCTTTTCGCCGATGCCCCCGGACTGGAGAACCAGGTCAAATCGATGGAGATCGAGGTGTTGCTAAGCGGCGAGCACGACAGCCACAACGCGATCCTCACCATCCATCCGGGTGCGGGGGGAACCGAGTCCCAGGACTGGGCATCGATCCTGCTGCGAATGTACACCCGCTGGGCCGAACGCCACGACTTCAGCGTTGAAATGCTCGACTACCAGCCCGGTGAAGAGGCGGGGATCAAGGATGCATCATTGCTGATCAAAGGGGTCAACGTCTACGGCTATCTCAAAGTCGAAAACGGCATTCACCGCCTCGTGCGGATCAGCCCGTTCGACTCGGCAGCCAAACGGCACACATCATTTACCTCGGTCACCGTTTCTCCCGAAATCGACGACGACATCGAAATCGAGATCGAGGACAAGGATATCCGCCTCGATACCTACCGCGCATCGGGGGCGGGCGGCCAGCACGTCAACAAAACCGAATCGGCGATCCGTATCACCCACATCCCGACGGGAATCGTGGTACAGTGCCAGAACGACCGAAGCCAGCACAAAAACAAGGCGACCGCCTTCAAAATGCTCAAATCCCGCCTCTATGAACTCGAACTCGAAAAACAGCGCGCCGCGATCGACGGCGTCGAAAAAAGCGAGATCGGCTGGGGCCACCAGATCCGTTCCTACGTCATGGCCCCCTACCAGCAGATCAAAGACAGCCGTTCGGGCGAAGCGTACAGCAATATCAACGCGATCCTCGACGGCGACCTCGACGAAATGCTCGAAGGGGTTCTCATCTCGCTCAGCCGGAAAGAGGAAGAGTAATCCTCCTCGCCCATGAACCAGATTCTCAAAGAGTGTGCCCTTCATGAGCCCTGTGCCTACATCAGCGGCAACTCCCAGAGCATCCATTACAAAATCATCCAGGAGTGCAGCCGCGAACAGTGTGAAGCGCTGATTCTCAGAGGCTGGCGGCGTTTCGGGTCGATGTATTTTCGCCCCATCTGCCAGGAGTGCCGCGCGTGCGAAAGCCTCAAGATCGATGTACAAAACTACACGTTCAGCAAGTCCGAACGCCGCATCCTCCGGAAAAACGGCTCATGGAACACCCTGATCCGTCCCCCGACCCTCACGCGCGACCACCTGGAGCTTTTCGAACGCTATCACCGCTACAAACACCATACCCGCTCCTGGGACGAACCCAAAGTCGATCCCAAAAACTATTACGCCTCATTCGTGCAGGGGCACGGCGATTTCGGATTCGAAATCCTCTATTTCGACGACGAACGCCTCATTGCCGTCGACCTGGTCGATATTCTCGACGAGGGGATCAGCGCCCTGTATTGCTACTACGATCCCAATTACCCCTCATTTTCGCTGGGACGCTACACACTGCTCGAGCAAATCCGCCTCGCGCAGCGTCTTGGGCTGAAATGGATCTACCTTGGGTATTACGTCGAACAATGCCGGAGCCTCTCGTACAAAGGCTCGTACAAGCCCGCATTACAGCTCCAGGGGCGCCCCGAAGAGGATGAAACGCCCCTTTGGCGGAGTGCCCCTTAATCCCGCCCGCTGATCATCCGTGAAACCAGGCCGCCCTGATCACTTTTTTCCGCAAGGACGACTCCCGCGATATGGATTGCCATAAACGCGAACACACTCCAGCCCAGATACATATGGACGCTCTCGACGATCTCTTTGCCCTCCCCGGCCAGCTTCCAGTACAATACCAGCCCGCTGAGCGACATCGCCGCCAAAACCCCATAAAAAAGTTTGTACAGCGTGTAGACTTTCTGCATGGCGGGGTTGTCGTCGAATCCGAATCCGTTTTTCAGTACCATCGCGATCCGCACTACCAGCAACACCGCTACCGCAATCCCCAGATAAATATGCCAGTCCCACATCGGCGCGCGCACCGCCTTGCCGATCATCACCGCCTGCTCGTCCGTGATTATCGTCCCGATTTCGGCCAGTTTGGCCTGAACGATCCCTCCGATCTGTTCCTTGTGCATGACGCTCATCCGCAATACAACCGTGATAAACAGCCCGAACACGGCAACCGCCTGCAGCCAGTGCCAGATCCGGTATAAAGGGGAAAATTGACGCATGAAAACTCCTTCAATAGATACGCTATCATACCACGAAGAATTCAATAGACTATTAATGCGAGATCAACATGAAGACCGTCCGTTTTGCCGAGCGGCTATGCACCCCGTCCAAAGTGGTCTGCATCGGCCGCAACTACGTCGAGCACATCCATGAGCTGGGGAACGAGATCCCCTCGTCGATGGTCGTTTTCAACAAGCCCAACTCCGCCGTCACGGGTACGCTCCGCTTCATCTCCGACGATACCCGCTTCGAAGGGGAGATCTGCTTTCTGATGATGGGCGGGGCGATCGCGGGAGTCGGTTTCGGCCTTGACCTCACCAAAGCACAGATACAAAACCACCTCAAAACCAAGGGGTTGCCGTGGGAACGGGCCAAAGGGTTCGACGGTTCGGCGGTACTGGGAGAGTTCGTCCCTTTCAGCGGGCCGCTCGAATCCCTTCGCATGACGCTCCACATCAACGGCGCCTTAGCGCAGGAAGCGACCTATGAGTTGATGATCTACAAACCGCTTGATATGATCGAGGAGATCAAAAGTTTCATGAGTTTCGAAGACGGTGATATCATCATGAGCGGCACGCCCAAAGGGGTAGCATCGTACAATCTCGGAGATGAATTTGTCGGACGTATTTACAGCGGCGATCTGTTGCTGATGGAAAGTTCCTGGAGAGTTGAATAAAAGAGGAAAGAAATGCGCCCGGGGGCGCAAAAAGGGGCGTAACGACCTTAGCTGTTACGTTTTTTGATGATTTCGTCCGCAACGTTGCGTGGAACTTCTTCGTAGTGATCGAATTCCATAGAGTAGCTTGCGCGACCCTGAGTTGCCGAACGAAGGTCGGTAGAGTAACCGAACATTTCTGAGAGCGGAACGAACGCGTTAACGATTTTGTTACCGGAACGGTCACCCATGTTGTTAACCTGGCCGCGGCGGCGGTTAAGGTCACCGATAACGTCACCCATGAAGTTCTCTGGAACTTCAACTTCGACTTTCATCATCGGCTCAAGGATACAAGGGTTGGCTTTACGCGCAGCCTCTTTGAAACCCATAGAAGCGGCAAGTTTGAACGCCATCTCGGATGAGTCGACCTCGTGGTACGAACCGTCGTAAACGGCCACTTCGATATCTTCGATCGGATAACCGGCGAGGACACCTTTTTGCATCGCTTCCGCACACCCTTTTTCAACCGCAGGGATATACTCTTTCGGAATAACCCCACCTTTGATTTCGTTGTGGAATACGAAACCGGTTCCCGGAGTACCCGGTTTGACGCGAAGGTAAACGTGACCGAACTGACCACGTCCGCCTGATTGTTTCGCGTATTTGTATTCCTGGTTGACTTCGTTGCGGATCGCTTCGCGGTACGCTACCTGAGGAGCACCCACTTCCGCTTCGACTTTGAACTCACGGAACATACGGTCAACGAGGATCTCGAGGTGAAGTTCACCCATACCGCTGATGATCGTCTGTCCTGTCTCTTCATCCGTGTGAACACGGAAAGAAGGGTCTTCCGCCGCCAGTTTGCCCAGAGCGATACCCATTTTTTCCTGGTCAGCTTTCGTTTTGGGTTCAACCGCAACGGAGATAACCGGCTCAGGGAAGTGCATCCGCTCGAGGATCACGCGATCTTTGTCGTCACACAGGGTATCCCCCGTAGTGGTATCTTTAAGACCGACAACCGCACCGATTTCTCCGGCGTAGAGGGCTTTGATCTCCTCACGTTTGTTCGCGTGCATTTTAAGCAGACGACCGATACGCTCTTTTTTCCCTTTGGTCGTGTTGATCGCGTAGGATCCCGATTCGAGAACCCCACGGTACATACGTACGAACGTCAATTGTCCGACGAACGGGTCGGTCATGATTTTGAACGCAAGACCGGCAAACGGTTCGTCATCGGTGGAGTTGACGACAACTTCAACGTCTTCGTCATCTTCGAGAGTACCACGGATTTGCGCTACTTCGAGCGGTGAGGGGAGGTAAGCGACAACGGCGTCAAGAAGGGTTTGTACCCCTTTGTTCTTGAACGATGTTCCGCAGACCATCGGGATGATCTCCATTTTCAGACATCCGGCTTTGATCCCGCGCATGATCTCTTCGGTGGTGAGTTCACCCTCTTCGAAGAATTTTTCCATCAGGGCGTCGTCGCCTTCAGCGGCCGCTTCCATCATTTTCGCGCGGTACTCTTCGGCTTTGTCCATCAGGTCGGCCGGAATTGCTTCCTCGCGGTAGCTGGAACCCATTACCGCATCATCATCCCATACGATCGCTTTCATTTTCACGAGGTCGATAACCCCTTTGAACGCATCTTCCTGACCGATGGGGATCTGGATGGGAACGGGGCGCGCTTTGAGACGCTCGGCGATCTGGTTTTCTACGTTGTAGAAATCCGCACCGATACGGTCCATTTTGTTGACGTAAACGATACGGGGAACACCGTAACGGTTCGCCTGACGCCATACCGTTTCAGACTGGGGCTGAACGCCTCCGACCGCACAGAATACGGAAACGGCACCGTCGAGTACCCGCATCGAACGCTCAACTTCGATCGTGAAGTCAACGTGGCCCGGAGTATCGATGATGTTGATCTGTTTCCCGGCCCACTCACATGTGGTCGCAGCCGAGGTGATCGTAATACCGCGCTCCTGTTCCTGTTCCATCCAGTCCATGGTTGCGGCACCTTCGTGAACCTCACCGATTTTGTGTGAAATACCGGTGTAGAACAAAATACGCTCGGTAGTAGTCGTTTTACCCGCGTCGATGTGAGCGGCGATACCGATGTTTCTTACGTCTTCAAGTTTATGGGATCTTGCCATGATAACAGCCTTAGTGTGTTTGGTTAAATATTAAAGACAAGCGCGGAAAGAAGAAAGATCCCCTTTCAGTGCTTGACGAACGACGTCTCCCGGAGAGGCCGACGTCAGTTTGAGAAAAATCTTACCAGCGGTAGTGAGCGAACGCTTTGTTCGCTTCTGCCATTTTGTACGTATCTTCTTTTTTCTTGAACGCTGTACCTTTATCGCTGGCAGCATCCATCAATTCATTAGCCAAACGCTCGGCCATTGTACGCTCGTTGCGTTTGCGCGCTGCATCCGTCAACCAACGGATCGCCAAAGAAAGCTGGCGGACAGGGCGTACTTCTACTGGAACTTGGTAGGTCGCTCCACCCACACGGCGGCTTTTTACTTCGATAACGGGTTTGATGTTATCGATTGCGGCGTTGAATACGTCGATACCGCTTTTTTCACCACGTGAACTGATGATATCCAAAGCACCGTACATGATTTTCTCGGCGACGCTTTTTTTACCGTCCCACATGAGTTTGTTGATGAACTTTGTCAATACTTTTGAACCGTGGATCGGGTCGGGCATAATTTCGCGAACGGGCGCTTTTCTTCTTCTCATTTTACTTTTCCTTCAATGGTTTTCATTTACTCAAAATACGGTCATCATCAACCGGATTTTGTCGGTTTAGTGACTAATTACTTAGCCTTAGGTTTTTTCGTTCCGTATTTAGAACGAGAAACTTTACGATCTTTAACACCCGCAGTATCGAGTGCACCACGAACGATGTGGTATTTAACCCCCGGAAGGTCTTTTACCCGGCCGCCGCGAACGAGAACGATCGAGTGCTCCTGCAGGTTGTGGCCTTCCCCACCGATATAACTGATGACCTCGAACCCTGAAGTCAAACGAACTTTAGCGACTTTACGAAGAGCCGAGTTCGGTTTTTTCGGGGTTGTGGTGTAAACACGAGTACATACTCCGCGGCGCTGCGGGCATGACACCAAAGCAGGTGATTTGGATTTGTAAACCACCTTCTGACGCTCTTTACGAATAAGTTGGTTGATTGTTGGCACACAATCTCCTTTATTGAATTTGTTCCAATAGAATATTCAATCCACTCAAACGAGGGGACTAATAAACGCGCAATTGTACCGGATTTTCAATTAAATGGAGCTTATTTTAAGGAACTTGTAAGTAGAAGGAAAAAGGAGGGTTCAGCGGCCGATGCCGCCGAAATTATTCGCCAAACTGGATTTTTTGGTCTTTGTAGATACCGGTACCGACCGGGATGGTGCGGCCGATGATAACGTTCTCTTTGAGATCGGTCAGGTCGTCGATTTTTGCCGCGACCGCCGCTTCGGTAAGAACTTTGGTCGTGTCCTGGAACGACGCGGCCGAGATGATCGAGTCGGCGCTGACCGCCGCGCGGGTGATACCCACGAGGTACGGCTCGGCAATTGCCGGTTCCCCGCCGAGGCGGAGGATTTTTTCGTTCTCGACTTTGAACTGCGCTTTGCTGACGATGTCGCCCTCAATGAACTTCGTGTCGCCCGAGCGGAGAATTTTCACCTGGCGGAGCATCTGGGTGAAGATCACCTCGATGTGCTTGTCGGCGATGTTAACCCCCTGGCGGCGGTAAACCTGCTGAACTTCGCTCACCAGGTAGTTGTACAGCGCTTTAACCCCGAGGATTCTCAGGATCTCGTGCGAGCTGACGATACCGTCGGTCAGACGCTCGCCGGCGTGAACGAACTCGCCCGGATGAACAAGGATACTCAGGTTTTTATCGACAAGGTACTCTTTGATCATACCGTTTTCAGACGTGATCATGATACGCTCTTTACCACGGAGCGGCTTGCCGAAGCTGACCACACCGTCGAGCTCGGCGATGAGGGCGACCTCTTTGGGTTTACGCGCTTCGAAAAGCTCGGAAACCCGTGGAAGACCCCCGGTAATGTCGCGCGATTTCTGAAGCGCTTTCGGCGTACGGGCCAGAATGTCGGCCACTTTCACTTCAGCACGGTCCTGCGCGAAGATTGCCGTTTTCGGCTCAACCGCATAACGGATGATTGAACCGTCCGCCGAAGCGAGAACGATCGCCGGTTTAAACTCCGGAGCAACGTATTCGTTGATCATCAGACGCGTTTTACCCGTCAGTTCGTCGAACTGCTCGGATGCGGTGACGCCCGGGATAATGTCTTCGAACGTCACGACACCGTCGGTTTCGGAGATGATCGGGTTCGAATACGGATCCCATTCGGCGATCACGATCGACTCTTCTTTGAGCGGTTTCGCCAACAGGGTGTCGGCTTTGACGCTTTCGTTGTCGTTGATCTCGATGATCGATCCGCGGGCGATGTAGTGACGGATCGCTTCGCGGTCGTCCGCATCGGCGACGACGGCGAAGAGCCCTTTTTCTTCAACGCTGTACCCTTTGGCGATCTCGTGGTGACGCTCGAGGTAATCGCCTTTGAGGAGGTAGTATTTAACCGTCCCTTTCTCTTTGGCATAGATTTTCTGCGTTACCGGGGCACCGTCTTTGACCTGGATCTCCGAAGCGTACGGGATACGGTTGGGAACGTTCCAGCCGTCTTTGATCGTTTCGACGATCGATTCGTGCTCTTTGACGCTGGCGCCGTTTTCATACGGCAGATAGAATTTCCCTTCGATCTTGCCGCTGACGCCGGCCAGTTCGTTCGGTTTGGCCACTTCGTTTTTACGGAGGGTGTAGCGTACCGTCTGGCTCTCGCCTTTGACACTGACGATCACCTCGTCGTGAATCGTCTGAATTTCCACCGTTCCCGCAAACGGAGCCTTGATTTTCGGCTCTACGAGCAAGATCGCGGCGTTACGACGGTTCGCAACGATGTTTTTACCCTCTTTGGAGGTATAGGTTTTCATGTTGTAATAACGGATGAAACCTTCTTTGGATGCGATGACCTGGCGCTCTTCACGGGTGCTTGATGCGGTTCCCCCGACGTGGAAGGTACGAAGGGTCAGCTGCGTACCCGGTTCCCCGATCGACTGGGCCGCGACGATACCGACCGCTTCCCCTTTCTTGACGATTTGACCGGTTCCGAGGTTGAGGCCGTAACACAGTGCACAAACGCCCCCTTCGGATTTACACGTTGTCGGAGTACGGATCTGAACCGCCTTGATACCCGCTTCAACGATTTTGGATGCCATGATCTCATCGATCAGCGTCCCTTCGGAGTAAAGGATCTCGTTGGTGATCGGATCGATCGCGTCTTCGGCCAGAACCCGTCCGTAGATACGGTCTTCGAGCGGCTCGATCAGTTCGTTACCGACGGAAATATCGGTGATCTCAATCCCTTCGTGCGTGCCGCAGTCGTGCTCGACGATTTTAACGTTCTGCGCGACATCGACGAGTTTACGGGTCAGGTAACCGGCGTTCGCCGTTTTCAGAGCCGTATCCGCCAGACCTTTACGGGCACCGTGGGTCGAAATGAAGTACTCAAGAACGTTCAGCCCCTCTTTAAAGTTCGAAATAATCGGTGTTTCGATGATCGAACCGTCCGGTTTCGCCATAAGTCCCCGCATACCGGCGAGCTGACGGATCTGCGCCGCAGAACCCCGTGCACCCGAGTCGGCCATCATGAAGATCGAGTTGAAACCTTCTTTGTCGCTCTGGATCAGTTCCATCATGCCGCCGGCAACCGTATTGTTCGTATCGGTCCAGACGTCGATGATTTTGTTGTAACGTTCCTGCTCCGTCAAAAGACCCGCTTCAAACTGCTTCTGGATCTCTTTGACACGGTTTTTCGATGCGTTGATCAGCCCCTCTTTTGCTTCGGGGATGATGATGTCGGCGATCGAAATCGATACCCCCGACTTGGTCGCATAACGGAAACCGAGATTTTTGAGGTCGTCCAGGAATCCGGCCGTTACGGCCACGCCGCCGTGCTTGTTGACGTAGTCGACGAGCGCGGAGATGTTTTTCTTTTTCATGACGACGTTCCACAGTTCGACCGGAACGAAATCGGGGAGGATCGATTTGAGGATCATCCGGCCAGCCGTCGTATGGATCATCCGGCCCTCGACGCGGGTACGTACTTTGGCGTGCAGATCCAGTGCGTTGTGTTCCAGTGCGACCATGATCTCATCAACATTGCTGAAAAGTTTGTTCGATCCCTTCGCTTCGTTTTTGGCCAGGGTAAGGTAATACAGACCCAAGACCATATCCTGAGACGGGGTTGCGATCGCTTTCCCCGAAGCCGGAAGAAGAATGTTCATGCTCGAGAGCATCAAGACTTTCGCTTCGGCAATCGCCTCCGCTGAAAGGGGAACGTGTACCGCCATCTGGTCACCGTCGAAGTCGGCATTGAACGCCGCACAGACGAGCGGGTGAAGCTGGATCGCTTTACCGTCGATCAGTTTGGGGTGGAACGCCTGGATCGAAAGTTTGTGAAGCGTCGGCGCACGGTTGAGCATGACGGGGTATCCCTCGACGATCTCGGCCAGACATTCCCACACTTCGTTGGTTTTCTCTTCGATCATTTTTTTCGCCGCTTTAACGGTCGTCGCGTACCCTTTGTCTTCGAGTTTCGCGATCAGGTGCGGCTTGAAAAGCTCCAGCGCCATCTGTTTGGGCAGACCGCACTGATCCATCCGCAGATTCGGACCGACGACGATAACCGAACGGCCCGAGAAGTCGACCCGTTTACCCAGAAGGTTCTGACGGAAACGCCCCTGTTTACCCTTGATGATTTCAGAGAGCGATTTGAGCGGACGTTTGTTAGCCCCTTTGACCGCATTGGCACGACGGCCGTTGTCGAACAGCGCGTCAACCGCTTCCTGAAGCATCCGTTTTTCGTTGCGCACGATAATTTCGGGCGCTTCAAGTTCGATGAGGCGTTTGAGACGCTGGTTACGGTTGATGACGCGGCGGTACAGGTCGTTAACGTCCGATACGGCGAATTTTCCGCCGTCCAGGCTTACCAGCGGGCGAAGTTCCGGAGGAAGTACCGGAAGTGCGGTCAGCATCATCCACGCCGGGTTGTTCCCGGAATTGAGGAACGACTCGATGACTTTGAGGCGTTTAACGATCGTTTTACGCTTCGCTTCGGAATTCGTCGCGGCGACTTCTTCTTTCAATGATGAAAAAAGGTCGACCAGGTCAAGTTCGTCTAGGAGATCACGAACCGCCTGTCCTCCCATTTCGGCAACGAAACCGGCATCCCCGTAACGCTGTACGAGGGTACGGTACTGCTCTTCGTTCAATACGTCGTATTTCAGGACCGGTGAACTCTGTTCGGCGTCGTAACACGCCTCTCCGCCCTGTTTGACGATGTAGGCTTCGTAATACAATACCCGTTCAAGGTCTTTCATCTTGACGCCCAGCAGCGTTCCGATACGGCTTGGAAGCGAGCTGACGTACCAGATATGGGCGACCGGGGTTACCAGGTCGATATGCCCCATCCGGATACGGCGGACTTTCGCCGACGTGACTTCAACGCCGCATTTTTCACACACGACGCCTTTGTAGCGCATTTTTTTGTATTTGCCGCACAGACATTCGTAGTCGCGTACAGGCCCGAAAATTTTGGCACAGAACAACCCGTCGCGCTCAGGTTTGAGGGTGCGGTAGTTGATCGTTTCGGGTTTTTTGACTTCCCCGTGGCTCCATGAGAGAATTTTCTCAGGGGAGGCCAGACGGAACTGAAGCTGTTTGATGTCTGTCGGACGATTCTCTTCCGTTACGGTAACCGGTACTAATTTACTCATTGTCATCTACCTCGTCAAAAATCTCAATATCCAGTGCAAGAGACTGGAGCTCTTTGGTCAATACGAAGAGCGTTTCGGGGATACCCGATGCAGGAACGCTTTCGCCTTTCGTGATCGCTTTGTAAGCACGGACACGTCCGTTGACGTCGTCCGATTTGATCGTCAGCATCTCTTTGAGGACGGCGGAAGCGCCGTAAGCCTCGAGAGCCCACACTTCCATCTCCCCGAAACGCTGTCCGCCGAAGAGTGCTTTACCACCGACCGGCTGCTGCGTGACCAGAGAGTACGGCCCGGTTGAACGGGCGTGGACTTTCTCGTCTACGAGGTGGTGGAGTTTGAGCATGTACATGTATCCGACGTTGACGCGCTCTTTGAGCTTCTCACCGGTTTTACCGTCGTAAAGCTCCATTTTACCGTCATTGTCGAGTTTGGCCAGTTCGAACAGGCGGCCGAATTCTTCAGCCGTGACCCCTTCGAAAATCGGAGTCGCGAATTTCACCCCTTTAGACCAGTCCTGCGCATAGGAGAGCAATGTTTCGTCATCCATCGCGCCGATAGCCGCAGCGGCGTCCATCAGTCCGGCAACGTCGGCGAAAGAGACCATCTTGGTTCTCAATTGCGCGATGAAATCTTTTTGTTTCGCTTCGAACACTTCCTGGATTTGATAGCCCAGCTCACGCCCGACCATACCCAGGTGCATCTCGAGGATCTGCCCGATGTTCATACGAGACGGTACCCCCAGCGGGTTCAGACACACGTCAACGGCACGGCCGTTGGCCATGTACGGCATATCGACTTCGGGAACGATCGTGGAGACGATACCTTTGTTCCCGTGGCGACCCGCCATTTTATCCCCGACTTTGAGTTTACGCTTGGTAGCAATGTACACCTTGACGTATTTGACGACGCCGTTGGGGAGGATGTCGTCTTTTTCCAGGATCGAAAGCTTCTCTTCGTGCTCGTCGCGGAATTTTTTCTTCTCTTTCTGGAAGTGGTTCTTCGTCTGGTTGTATTTTTCCTGGACGTCGTCGCTGAACGCTTTGACGATCTTGTTCATCGCAAAACGGTTTACCTCTTTGAGGTCTTCGGCTTTGACGTTCTGGCCCGCTTTGTACTCGACGCCGTTGACGCTGACATCGCTGATCAGCGGATGTTTGGTCAACAACGAGACGATACGGAGCATCTCTTCCTTATCGATCATGAGCAGGCGGTCGTAATGCTCGCGCTCAAGCTCGTCGCGCTCTTGTTTTTCGAGTTCGAGGGTACGAGGATCTTTGTCATACCCTTTTTTGGTGAACACTTTGACGTCGACGACCACCCCTTCCATACTCGGCGTACAGTAGAGCGATTTGTTGACGACGTGACCCGCTTTTTCACCGAAGATGGCACGCAGGAGGCGCTCTTCGGGAGTCGGTTTCACTTCACCCTTGGGCGATACTTTACCGACGAGGATCATTCCCCCTTTGACGTAGGTACCGATTTTGACGATACCGCTCTCATCAAGGTGGGCAAGTTCTTCGTCACGGACGTTCGGGATATCGCGGGTGATCTCTTCGACCCCGTGTTTGAGTTCACGCGCTTCGGCCTCTTTTTCGTAGATATGAACCGAAGTGAACGCGTCTTCGCGGATCATCCGCTCGGACATGACGATCGCATCCTCGAAGTTGTATCCGTTCCACGGCATGAACGCGACGAGCGCGTTGATCCCCAGTGCCAGTTCCCCTTTGTCCATGTTCGGACCATCGGCGATGATCTGCCCTTTCCGGACAACCTGTCCCGCTTTGACGGTCGGGCGCTGCATGAACGTCGTATTCTGGTTGGTACGGAGATTTTTCTGCAACGGATAGTAATCGATGAACGTTCCGTCTTCGTCTTCGCCCATCACATAGATGTGTTTGGCGTCAACTTTTTCGACCACACCGCTGCGTTCGGCTTTGACACACTCCCACGAATCGCGGGCAACGAGTTTTTCAACCCCGGTTCCGACCATCGGTGCTTCGGGACGGAGCAGAGGAACCGCCTGACGCTGCATGTTCGATCCCATCAACGCACGGTTCGCGTCGTCGTGTTCAAGGAACGGAATAAGGCTCGCGGCGACACCGACGACCATGTGCGGCGTAAGGTCACGCAGTTCACACTCTTTGGGTGACTTGAGCATGATCTCGCCGTCTTGGCGGATCTCTACCAGGTCATCCAGGAAGTTTCCGTTTTCATCGACGCGGCTGGATGCTGCGGCAATGATTTTCCCCTCTTCCTGCGTCGCGGTCAGATACACGACTTCGCCGGTGACGACACCGTCTTTGACGACGTTGTACGGCGCTTCGATGAACCCGTGCTCATTGACTTTCGAATAGGTCGCGAGGGTGTTGATCAGACCGATGTTCTGACCCTCCGGAGTCTCGATCGGACAGATACGGCCGTAGTGGGTCGGGTGAACGTCACGCACTTCGAATCCGGCACGTTCTTTAACCAGACCGCCCTCACCAAGAGCCGAAAGACGGCGTTTATGGGTTACTTCAGAAAGCGGGTTCGTCTGGTCCATAAACTGTGAGAGCTGTCCGCCGCTGAAGAATTCCATGATCGTGCTGGTGATCATTTTCGAGTTGATCAGATCGTGCGGCATCAGTTCGGTCGTCGGGCCGCTCATCGTAGAGAGCTTATCCTTGATCGCTTTTTGCATTTTGACCAGACCGTTGTGCAGCTCGTTTCCGAGAAGCTCGCCGATAGAACGGATACGACGGTTACCGAGGTGGTCACGGTCGTCGATATGTCCCTGGCCGTTTTTGACTTTAACGACGTATTTGACGGTGTTGATAATGTCTTCATGTGTCAGAACGGTCACGTATTCGGGAACGTTCAGGCCCAGTTTGTGGTTCATTTTCATCCGTCCGACGCGGGTCAGATCGTAGCGCTCAGGGTCGAAGAAGAGCTGGTTGACGAATACTTTCGCCGCTTCTTTGGTGACCGGCTCGCCGGGGCGCATGACTTTATAGATACGGATCGCCGCAAGGTCGTTCTCGTCTTCGATCTCTTCGGTCTGTTTGAGCAGTTTGAGCGAATCGGCATCAGCGATGAACGCATTGATGATCGCACTGTCGTGACCTTCGGCGAGGTTGTTGGCGATGATGAACTCGTTAACGCCGGCATCGGCCATTTTACGCAGCTTGGTTTCATCCAGCTGTGTCATCGTGTCGAACATCACTTCCCCGCTGACCGCGTCGATGATCGGCTCTGCAAGGTGGCGTTCGATCAGGGTCTCGATCGGATACTGGATCGATTTGACCCCTTCAGCAATCAGTTTTTCCGCTTTTTTGGCAGAAAGACGTTTACCGGCGGCAACAAGAAGCTTACCGTCCGCATCGACGAGATCGTAGCCGAGGCGCCCTGCGAACTGCTCGGGATCGAAATCCATCAGGTACTTGTTCTCTTCTACACGGATTTTCTGCAGCGGGTAGAACATTTTGAGAATGTCCTGCTTGCTGTACCCAAGGGCCCGGAACATGATCGTGACGGGAACTTTACGACGCTTGTTGATGCGCATGTAAAGAATGTCTTTGGGATCGTATTCAAAATAGAGCCACGAACCGCGGTCGGGGATGATCTGACCTGTAAAAATGAGTTTGCTACCCGCAGTAGTCGATTCTTCTTCTTTGAAGATAACACCGGGCGAACGGTGAAGCTGGTTGACGACAACGCGCTCGACGCCGTTGATGACGAACGACGTACGGTCCGTCATCAGGGGGATGTCACGGATAAAAATCGTCTGCTCTTTGATGTCTTTGACACCGGTTTTCTCTTTAGTGTTTTCGTCGCGGTCCCAGATCACCAGGCGTGTTTTCATGCGAAGCGATACCGAATAGGTCAATCCGCGTTCCATACATTCGCGTACGGTGTATTTGGGGCGTCCTACTTCGGAACCGAGATATTCGAGTGAAAGACGGTTCTGCGTGTCGTGGATCGGGAATACCGACTGGAAGACGCGTTCAATACCGCTTTTTGAGCGATCTTTCTGATCCAACATCAAAAAGGATTCGTAAGAACTTTGTTGGAGTTGTAACAAATTAGGTACTTCAATTTGCTGGGGAGTTTTCGCGAAATCGACGCGTAAGCGGTTTCCGGAGTGAAGAGTGTTTAACATTAGGCTACCTCAATCGAAGTTTTTGATCCCATAGGGATAAGTGCAAAGTCTACAGCTCAGGCGTCCCTGAGCCTATAACGACGTATGGGCACTTTACCGAGCAGATAAAAATCTGTTCCGTAAAGTGCCCTGTGGGAGGCGGGGCAAAAGCCCCAATCATTGAATGATTATTTGATTTCGACGACAGCGCCAGCTTCTTCAAGCTCTTTTTTCGCTGCTTCAGCAACGTCTTTCGCAACGCCTTCTTTGATAGTTGTAGGTGCGCCTTCAACCGCGTCTTTCGCTTCTTTAAGGCCAAGACCTGTAAGACCGCGAACAACTTTAATAACGTTGATTTTTTTGTCTCCGCCGTCTTTAAGGATGACGTCGAACTCAGTTTTTTCTTCTTCAGCGGCAACAGCTGCTACGGCACCGCCGGCAACCGCTACAGGCTGAGCAGATACACCAAATTTTTCTTCGAATTCTTTTACAAGCTCAGAAAGCTCGAGTACTGAAAGGTTTGAGATAAACTCAAGAACATCTTCTTTTGTTACAGCCATGGTATTCTCCTTATGGATATTCTGTTTTTATTTTTTGCTGCCTAGGCAGCGACGCAATGCTTTTGTATAAAAGGATTACGCTTCTTCTTTTTTGCGTTTAAGCGCATCGAGACCGATCGTAAAGTTGCGAACCGGACCCATCCAGACAGATGCAAGCATTCCAAGCAACTCTTCGCGGCCTGGGAGCGTAGCAAATGCACGGACTTTTTTCTCATCGGCAGCTTCACCGTCGATGTATGCGGTACGGATAGCGAACTTATCGTTGTCTTTACCGAAATCAACAGCAACTTTTGAAGCGGCGATAGCGTCTTCACCCCATACGAAAATGTTGGTATCTTTGATATCGATACCGCTCATTCCGGCATTATTCAGAGCGATTGTCGCAAGGGTGTTTTTAACAACCTGTACTTTCGCTTCTTTAGCACGTGCGATTTTGCGCAATGATTCGAGGTCTGCAACGGTGAGACCGCGATAATCACACATAACGACTGCTTTTGCCGATTTGAACTCTTCGGTAAGAGTGTTAACAATCTCAGCTTTTTGCGTTTTGTTCATCGTTTCTCCTTTCCAGACATGACTTCAAGCGGGGCGGTATTCACCGATTAAGGCACAGGCCCCCTACTGTCTTCAGTCCATAAGATAAAGGCGCTTGCGCCTTTGCTGTTCGTTTAGCGGATATCCAAAAGTTCTTGGGTATCGAATTTGATCGCGGGGCTCATTGTCAATGAGAGCGCCGCGTTTTTGATGTAACGGCCTTTTGCCGTTGAAGGTTTCGCACGGTTGATCGCACCGACGAATGCTTTGATGTTTTCGGCGATTTTGTCCGAATCAAAGCTTACTTTACCGATACCGGCGTGGATGTTCCCTTTTTTGTCAACACGGAAGTTTACCTGGCCGCCTTTAACGTTGCTGACCGCTTTACCGACTTCTGCGGTAACGGTTCCGGTTTTAGGGTTCGGCATCATACCTTTTGGCCCGAGGATACGTCCTACCTGGCCGACAAGTCCCATACAATCGGGAGCGGCGACAACGATGTCGAAATTGATGTTGCCCGCTTTGATTTCGTCTACGAGATCTTCGGCACCGACGATGTCTGCACCCGCTGCTTTGGCCTCATCCACTTTTGCGCCTTTTGCGAAAACGGCGACACGCACCACTTTCCCTGTTCCGTGTGGAAGCACAACCGCACCACGGATCATTTGATCAGCGTGACGTGGATCTACACCGAGGTTCAAAGCAATTTCAACGGTCTCGTCGAATTTTGCCGATTTGAGTTCTTTAATTGCCGTTGACGCATCGTCTACAGTGTAGCTTTTCGCCAGATCGATTTTTTCACTTAGTTGTTTATAGCGTTTACTTGCCATAATGAATTCTCCATTTCTAGAATCTGCCGCAGGGATTAGCCTCTTTGCGGTCGAAGAGTAATGTGTTATTCGACGACGTCGATACCCATAGAGCGAGCGGATCCGGCGATTGTACGCGCAGCGGATTCAGCATCGTCCGTGTTCATGTCTTGCATTTTTTGCTTGACGATTTCCATGATCTGGGCTTTTGTGATTTTCGCCACTTTGTTTTTAAGTGGATTATCAGACCCTTTTTTGATCCCTGCTTTTTCCATGATCAATGCAGTGTTTGAAGGCTGCTTTGTGATGAAAGAGAAGGTTTTATCAGCGTAAACCGTGATAACGGTCGGGAGTTTGTAACCCGCTTTATCTTTTGTACGCTCGTTGAACGCTTTACAGAATTCCATGATGTTAACACCGCGTTGACCAAGGGCAGGACCAACCGGAGGAGCCGGGTTAGCCGCACCGGCTTGAATTTGCAACTTGATGTAGCCAGCTATTTTCTTTGCCATTTGTGCTTCCTTTTTTTGAGATTAAATGATTTTTTCGACTTGAGTATACGAAATGTCGACCGGAGTGCTTCGGCCGAAGATTGAAACGTTGAGTTTCAACGTACCGTGCTCAAGATCGTATTCATCCACGGTACCGGTAAAGTTCGCAAACGGACCGTCCACGATACGTACCATTTCGCCGTTGTCGAAGAAAACCTTCGGTTTTGGCGCCGAGCGGTTCGTTACCCGGTCGAGGATGACTTTGATGTCGCTGTCACTGAGCGGAGTCGGCTTGTTCGCTTCCCCGATAAATCCCGCAACGCGCGGCAGAGACTGGATTTTGTGCTGAAGGTCGATGCCCAGATCCATGTTCGCGAACACGTAACCCGAGTACAAAGAACGCTCAGAAATTTTCTTTTTACCGTTTTTAACTTCGATGACGTCTTCGGTCGGAACGATGACTTCGGTGATTACGTCTTCGAGATGATTTTCGGCAATGATGTTTTCGATCGCCGCTTTGACGCTTCGCTCACTGCCGGCATACGTTTGAATCGAGTACCAACGATGTGCCATGTTCTTTCCTTAACTCAAAATTGCCGAAACGGTTGATGACATGATGAAGTCCACCAACGCAAGGAACAAAACGACAAACGTGACAACGACCAGTACCGCGATAAACGCCTGACGAACCTGTGGTTTCGTCGGGAAAATGACTTTCGCCAGTTCCATTTTAGCGCTGTGGATGTAATTGCTCAACGTGTTTTTCATCATTGTATCCTTGGGACATTTCCAACGAATAAAGCTCTCAAGCACTATTAGTCGAAAATGGTGGCAGGCCAGGAGGGATTCGAACCCCCAACCATCGGATTTGGAATCCGGCGCTCTACCATTGGAGCTACTGACCTATGGTTGAATCCCCGAAGGGAAAGGACTTAAAGCTTCGCTTCTTTGTGAACGGTGTGTTCGCGGCAGAATTTGCAAAACTTTTTCACTGAAAATTTTTCAGTGTGAGTCTTTTTGTTTTTGCTTGTGTGGTAGTTGCGGCGTGTGCACTTTTCACAAGCCAAGTGAATATTTTCACGCATGGTTAACCTTTAAATCCGGTCCGCGGACCGGAAGAAATTATGCAAGGATTTTAGAAACAACACCTGCACCGACAGTACGTCCACCTTCACGGATCGCGAAGCGAGTACCTTCTTCCATCGCGATCGGATGGATCAGTTCGGCATTGATTTTAACGTTATCACCAGGCATAACCATCTCTGTACCTTCTGGCAGAGTGATCGCACCTGTTACGTCCGTTGTACGAACGTAGAACTGAGGACGGTAACCGTTGAAGAATGGAGTGTGACGTCCACCCTCTTCTTTGCTCAGTACGTAGATTTCAGCTTCGAATTTTGTGTGAGGAGTGATTGATTTAGGCTTACAAAGAACCTGACCACGCTCAACATCTTCTTTTTTCGTACCGCGGAGGAGGATACCGCAGTTATCACCTGCTTCACCTTGCTCCATTTCTTTACGGAACATTTCAACACCCGTAACGGTTGTTGTCTGAGTGTCGCGAAGACCGACGATCTCGATAGTGTCACCGATTTTAACAACACCACGCTCGATACGACCAGTTACAACCGTACCACGTCCAGAGATTGAGAAAACGTCTTCAACAGGCATCAAGAAATCTTTGTCTGTTTCACGAGTAGGCTCAGGGATGTACTCGTCAACCGCAGCCATCAGCTTCTGGATTTTAGCAGACCACTCACCGAGTGTTCCAGTTTTCGCTTCTTCAAGAGCGCGAAGTGCAGAACCGGCAACGATTGGAGTATCGTCACCTGGGAAGTCGTAGTTGCTGAGCAATTCACGGATTTCCATTTCAACAAGCTCAAGAAGTTCTTCGTCGTCAACCATATCTTCTTTGTTCATGAAAACAACGATGTAAGGAACACCGACTTGTTTTGAAAGAAGGATGTGCTCACGTGTTTGTGGCATCGGGCCGTCCGCTGCAGAAACAACGAGAATAGCGCCGTCCATCTGAGCAGCACCCGTAATCATGTTTTTAACGTAGTCGGCGTGACCAGGACAGTCAACGTGCGCATAGTGACGTTTGTCTGTTTCGTACTCAACGTGTGATGTAGCGATCGTAATACCGCGCTCGCGCTCTTCAGGAGCGTTGTCGATCTGATCGTAGTCCATCATAGCAGCACCGTTTGTTACTGCGAGTACAGCTGTAATAGCAGCTGTCAAAGTAGTTTTACCGTGGTCAACGTGACCGATTGTACCGATGTTAACGTGTGGTTTAGTACGCGTAAACTTTTCTTTTGCCATTGTGTCCTCCGACTGAATGTGTAAATGAAATTGGAATTATACCAAAAAACAGCTGAAATAGCTTTCAAGCTTTCAAATATTACAAAAATATTACTGGAGCTCACGAGCGGATTTGAACCGCCGACCTCTTCCTTACCAAGGAAGTGCTCTACCCCTGAGCCACGTGAGCATAAACAATGATACGTTCGTATTTGGAAGCTTAAAAACTATTTTACGGTTTTAAGGTAATGATTGAAGTAGTATTATGGTTGTACTTCAGCTCCCAGTGGAGCGGGAAACGAGACTCGAACTCGCGACATTCAGCTTGGAAGGCTGACGCTCTAGCCAACTGAGCTACTCCCGCAGATGGTGGTGAGAGAAGGATTCGAACCTTCGAAGATAAAAATCAGCAGATTTACAGTCTGCCCTCGTTGGCCACTTGAGTATCTCACCACGGCCATAATCTGGTCTAACACTGATAAATGTAATGCGTTCCGATTTCTACATGGTGCCGATTGGGGGACTCGAACTCCCGACCTACTGATTACAAATCAGTTGCTCTACCAACTGAGCTAAACCGGCATTAGGCGAAATGGAGCTGCAATTATAGTCATTTCGATGCCGATTGTCAAGACTTGGATGAAAGATTTTCAACAAATGGAATAAACGATCTCTTTGGACTTTTTGGTCTCGCGGATTTCTTCGAGTTTCAACCCCTCGATGTCGAGCGAGAGGAGTTCATCTACCGATTCCGGGCGGCTGATGGCGGCTTGCCTGAGTACTTTTCCCCGGTACGCTTTGGCCCAGTGGCTGAGTGCTTTTCCCTCTTTTAGAAACTTCATCGTCACCGGTCTGTTTTTCGGGACATAGAACTTGTCATAAAACCCCGCGCGGATGTCGAGCACTTCGCGTTCTCCGATCAACTCGTCCAGCGCCTCGGTAAACTCTCTTCTATAAAATGTTTCCGGAGCGGCTTCTCCGATCGCGGAACCCTGTTTGAGTTTGTAATCGGGAATGGAATCACCCGCACCGATGGGACCGAACAGGTTGGAGAAGACGATTACATGCCGGTCGACGTATTCCTGTGCGTACGGATCGAGTGTCGGATAATCGAGATAATCGTACGCCACCCCGTCGTAACGCAGGATCGCTTTCATCGTCGCTGCTTGCGCGAACGGCACTTTGTAACGATCAAATTCACCGGCGTCTTTCAGTCCGAACAGTTCCGAAAGGGCCGTTTCGTCGCCCAGGCTCACGACCGCTTCGTAGAGCCGGATCATTTCGAGGCGGCGGGAATAAAGTTCGGGGAAAAGGAGCGAGCCCGGACAGAGAGGTTCGCCCGTCCCTCCCGGACGTTTTCCCTCACTGGGTGCGAACAGGATAACCATCAGTAGTATGCGGCGATGATCGCATAGCTGATGAAAAACATCAGGTGCGACGCCCCTTCGAAATAGTTCGTCTCCCCTTCGTCGGTCGTTTTCCATACCAGCAGGATCGTCAACAGCAGCGCCCCGATCTGCAGCGGGTTGAAATCGAGGGTCAGATTGATCCCGCTGAAATAGGCCAGCATCATCAGAATCGGCACCGTCAGGATAATCGATACGGTCGAAGCCCCCATGGCGATGTTGACAACCCTCTGTATCTGGTCGTTGCGCGCGGCCCGCACCGCGGTAAAAATCTCCGGGCTGACGCTGATGATCGCAATGACAAGCCCCGCGAGCCCGGCCGAAATGCCGTACTGTTTGGCAACCGCTACCCCATCCCCGGCAAAAATCTCAGCACCGAACGCAATAATCGCGATAAAGAAAAAGATCGCGATAAAATTGAGCGCCGTGCTCATGTGCTCGAAAATATAATCGGTCGATTCACTCTCGTCGATTTCACCGTCGTGCTCTTGGAGTTTGCGTTTAAGCCGGAAAAAACGGCTCCGTGCCGTCGCTTTGAAAAAATGGGTGTGGGTCCGTGTCTGAAAAATGAAAATAATGATGTAAAAGAGCAGCAGCACACCCGCGATAAGGTGACTGACATGGGTCAGCGCATCCGCGCCGTGTTCGGTATGGCTGAGCAGCCCGGGGACCAGCAGCGCCGAAGAAGAGACGAATAAAACGGTACTGTACGTACTGGAAGTCTCTTTGTTATGCTGCTGCTGCGTAAAGGCCAATCCGCCCAAAAAGACGGCCAGTCCCAAAAGGACGTTCAAGTCGACGATGACCGCCGAAATAATCCCCCCCTTAACCGTTTCAAGCACTTCGGGAGAGTGTTTCACCTCCAGCAAAATGACGTAAAGCAGAATAATCTCGACTGCAACCGCGCTGAAAGTAAGGACAAAACTGCCGTAAGGTTCCTGCAGACGTTCGGAGAGAATGTCGGCGACCTCAGCCACCGTAAGCGAAAGGGCCGCAATACCGATCGCGGCGAAAAGGGTCGCCAGTGACGACTCGTGCTGAAGATGAAAAACGAATGCCAACGCTATCGAGACCACCCCGATAAAAATATCCCAGTAATCCTCGATAAAATAGCGTACTCGCCTGTCCAATTCCGATCCTTATAGTAATATGAGGGTTGCAAGCCCCAAAAAGCTTAAAAAGCCGACAACGTCGGTCACCGTCGTGAGAATAACGGTCGATCCGATTGCGGGGTCGATTCCGGCGCGCCGCAGCCCCAGTGGAATTAGTGTACCAAAAAATCCCGCAAAGAAAAGATTAATTATCATCGATAACGCAATTACTAAGCCAAGAAGGGGTATCTTAAACCATAAATAGGCGACCGCGCCGATGACAAGGGCGAAAATAAACCCGTTAAACAACGCCAGCAACACCTCACGCTTGACGGTCGTATAGGCTTCCTTCCCCTCAATCTCGCCCAGTGCGATTTTACGCACCGTTACGGTGAGCGTCTGCGTCCCGGCATTTCCCCCCATAGACGCCACGATCGGCATTAAAATCGCCAGCGCGACGATCGCTTCGATGGTCGCGTCGAACATCCCGATCACCACCGATGCGGCGATTGCGGTGACAAGGTTGATCGCCAGCCAGATCGCGCGGGTTTTCCCGATGCTCCAGAATTCTTCGTCCTCTTCAGCGTCTTCGTTGACCCCCGCCATGTGATAAATCTGTTCGGTAGCCCGCTCTTCCATAACGTCGTGGATGTCGTCGGCGGTGATACGCCCCAGCAATATCTGGTTATCGTCGACAACCGCAAGGGTGTTGAGGTTATAGTTGGCAAACACTTCAACAACATCGTAGATTGGATCGTGCGCATGCACATGCACCGTGTTGTGACCGTCGTGCATGATGTCGCGGTACATTTCGTCGGGCTCATGAAGGATCAGGTCTTCGAGCAAAATCGCGCCGATGAGTCGACGGTGCTTGTCAACGATAAAAACCTGATGGACGTTATCGATCAGCTCTTCGGCTTTCATCGCCCGTAATCGCTTGATCGATTCGCCGACGCTTTCATCCGCCCGAGCTTCAAACAATTCGGTCTGCATGTACGCACCCGCTTCGTTTTCGTCGTACGAAATGAGGGTTTCGATCGTGGCCCGCTCTTCTTCGGGAAGTTTCGAGAGGACCTCTTCGGCCAGCTCTTCATTGACCTCTTCGATGTGCTGGATCAGGTCGGCGGCATCGTCGGTATCAAGCTCGGAAGCCAGGTTGGCAAGCCCTTCGGCCCCCAGTTGTTCGTAGGCTTCTTCCATATGCTGCTGAGGCATTTCCAAAAGGACTTCCGCCAAAATCTCTTTGGGAAGGGTCTCAAGCGTTTGGGTATAGAGTTCTTCGTCTTCGTCGTGAAGGTTTTTAAGAAGGATCGCGATTTCGTAGATGTGGACGTTTTCGTCAATCCCTTCGTTATACAGAGCGACACGATTGTTGATCGATTCCAGCAGGTTTTCAATCATGTTTACTCCTTGTCAAATCGTTTTTTGTAGGTGCACTTCCGGCACAGTTCTTCAACGGCTTTCCCCTCTTCGAATCCCGAAGCAATCGCCAGGGCGCGTTTCGATGAGAGAATTCTATCCAAATTTGTCTCGTGCAGGTTACCCAAATCGATCACCCCCTCCCCGTCCAGGCAGCAGGGGACGACTCTGCCGTCTGAGAGTACCGCGATCTGCGAACGCAGACCGTGGCAGTAGCCGTCTCCCGCATCGGGGTTGCTGAGGGCGGGCCACTCGAAATAGCGGTCGAAATGGAGCAGCACCTTGGACGCCATTCGGATACTCTGGCGTTCTCCGCTCGCATGGCGGACAATATGGCCGCTTTCGAGATCGAAATGTCCTTCGAGTCTGGTGAACAGCCGGGCGTTGAAAGCCTCATCCCGTTCTGTTCCCTCCAGGTTCCAAAGCCTCAGATTGATAAACATATCGCTTCTTTTGTCCGCTTTGTCGTCGCACAGGGCCAATATCGGCTCGAGGTATTCCTCGAAACTTCGACCCGCACTGTTTTTGTTGAAACTGTTTAGCGATACGTTTATCTGCCGGATCGAAGGATGAAGCAGCATCGAGCGTCGATCGGGGTCAAGATAAAATCCGCTCGTCGTAATCATGACCCGAAATCCCTGCGTATGGGCTTCGTCCAAATACGCATCGAGGTTGGACAACACCATAGGATCGCCCATGACGTGCAAAGCGATTTCTTCGGTGCGGCCTCTGAGCTGTTTCAAAACCTCCCTGAAAAACGGGAGCGGCATCGTTGCGTTCGGCTGCGATTTCGGAGGGCAGAAACTGCATGCAAGCCCGCAGATATTGGTCACTTCAACGTAAGCGCGGAAAAATTTCATTATAATCCCCTCATGCAAACACTCGATACGATCCACCATACCCTGCATCACAACGACGCGGTCATGCTCTATTTCAGCGCCCCCGGCTGCAACGTCTGCCATGCCCTCAAACCCAAACTCTCCGAAGCCGTGATGGACGAATTCCCGGCTTTTGTTATTGAAAGCATCGATATTTCCGAAACGCCGGAGATCGCATCGCACTTCAGCGTATTTGCCATCCCTACGGTCCTTGTCTTTTTCCAGGGAAAAGAGTTCCTCAGAAAAAGCCGGCACATGAGCGTCGCTGAAGTGATCGAAGCGATAGCACGCCCCTACAATCTTATGGCAGGAAGCTGACGATCCCCGCCGTTACGGCCACATTGAGCGACTCAACACCCCGGTGCATCGGGATTGACACACTGTGCGTCGACGCTTTCATCACCGCATCGCTGACCCCTTCGGACTCGTTCCCCAGCACAAAAACAGCCCTCTCAGGAATCTTGAGCGAATGGATGTCGTCTTTAGCATGGGAGGAGAGGGTAATGAACGCCGTCTCCCGCAATCCGAGTATCTCAGCGAGGGTATCGCAGTAATAGATCGGGATTTTGAACAGTGTCCCCGCACTTGCTTTCATCACCAGCGGTGAGAGCTTGGTGGAGTTTTTCTTGGGCAGGACGATGCCGTCGATACGGCTGGCGGCGGCGGAGCGGATAATCATCCCCAAGTTCTGCGGGTTGTTGATCCCATCAAGCGCAAGAAGGCGGAACGAACCCGAAAAATCGCTCTGTATCTGCGATGCACTCCGGTAATTGAGCGCCTTGACGTCGATGGCGACCCCCTGATCCTGAGCGCTGTTTTTGGAGATGCGCGACAACGCCTCTTTGGTGTGGTATTTGATCTCCACCCCGCGCATTTCGGCTAAATCGACGATTTCCCTGATCGTTTCGTCGACCCGGTTGCTTTTGGAAAGGTGGAGTTTGTGGATTTCGACCGATTCGTCGCGAAGTACCTCGACGGCTACGTTACGGCCGTACAGCGTCACCAGTGAATCGAAAAAACGTTTTTTCTCTAAATATTCGGGGGAATCGTGCATCTATAACCTTTTGAAGCGCCAAAAGGTTACGATCCCTTTGGCTACACTAGCCGCTATGGCACTGAAGCTTGCCTCAGCCGAGGCGGAATTTAAATTTTGGAAGCGATAGCCTCGGCGCTAAATCCGAAACGCTCGAACAGTTTATCCGCCGGAGCGCTGGCGCCGAAGCTCTCCATTCCGACGACGGTGTCGGCGAAACGGTACCACTCCAGGCCTCGGGCAGCTTCGATCGCCACTTTTTTGGTCGAAGGTTTGATGATCGACTCGACGTAGCTTTGAGGCTGTTCGAGAAGCAGGTCGAAGCACGGAACGCTGACGACATTGGCGGCCACACCCTTCGATTCGAGCAATTGCGCAGTCTCGAGGGCAAGACCGACTTCAGAGCCCGAAGCCATCAGCGTCACCGTCGCGTCCGCTTTTTCGATCAGCAAATACCCGCCGTTCGCGACCTCCCCTTTTGCCGCCGAGGGAAGGAGGGGAAGGTTCTGGCGGGAGCAGACGAAAGCCGAGGGGGCATTTTTCATCTGGAGCGCTTTTTGCCAGCACTTGACGTTTTCGTTCCCGTCCGCAGGGCGGTAAACATAAAAATTCGGCAATGAACGGAACTGGCTCAGGTGCTCGATCGGCTGGTGGGTCGGGCCGTCTTCCCCCACACCGATACTGTCGTGCGTCCAGACGAAAAAGTGCTGGATGCCGCTCAGCGCCGCGATACGGGCGGAAGGCTTGAGGTAATCGCTGAAGACGAAGAACGTCGCCGAAAACGGCATCAAGGGGCCGTAGAGCGCCATTGCGTTCGTTATGGAGGCCATGGCGTGTTCGCGGATGCCGAAATGGATGTTTTTCCCTTTGGGGAAATCACCCATGTTGGAAAGTTCGGTTTTGTTCGAGGGCCCAAGATCGGCCGATCCGCCAAGGAATCCCGGGATCGCTTTGGCGATAGCGTTGAGGATGATCCCGTTGGTGTTGCGTGTCGCATCGGCTTTTTCGAACGTCGGCCACTGGATGCGGCTGAAATCGGGGTTGATCAGCTGCTCGTACGCTTCGTTCTGTTCCGACAGCGGAAGCTCTTTGAGCCGGTGGTTCCACTCGCGCTCGGCGAGGTCCCCTTTTTCGATCGCACAGCGGAAACGCTCCAGTACGTCCGCATCGACATGGAAGGTTTTTTCAGGATCGAACCCGGCGGCGCTTTTGGCCGCTTTGATGACGTCGTGTCCCAGGGGAGCCCCGTGAGAGTGGTGTGAACCCTCCAGTTTATCGCCGCCTTTGGCGATCACCGTGTTGGCGATGATGAGCACCGGACGGCTCATCATCTTGGCCTGCGTGATCGCACCGTCAATCTCGTCGAAATTGTGCCCGTCGATTTCAAGAACCGCCCAGTTTTGTGATTCGAACCGGCCGCGGATGTTTTCGCTGATGCTCAGTTCCGTTGATCCTTCAATGGTGATCCGGTTGGAATCGTAAATCAAGATCAGGTTATCCAGCCCAAGATGCCCCGCAACCGAACACGCTTCGTAGCTGATCCCCTCTTCGAGATCACCGTCGCCGCAGAGACAATAGACGTTGTGATCGATCAATGCGGCCGTTTCGGAATTGACTTTATGGCCGACGTATTTGGCCGCCATCGCAAATCCGACGGCATTCGCGACACCCTGCCCCAACGGTCCGGTCGTGATCTCGACCCCGGCCGTATGACCGTACTCGGGATGCCCCGGAGTCGCGGAATCGAGCTGGCGGAACGATTTGAGGTCGTCCATCTCCAGGCCGTATCCCCAAAGATAATAGAGCGAATAGATAAGCCCTGTCCCGTGACCGCCGGAAAAGACCAGACGGTCCCGGTTAAGCCATTTAGGATTTTTCGGATTGTGATTCAGGTGTTCGGAGAGGACGACTGCAATGTCCGCAAGGCCCATCGGGGCTCCGGGATGGCCCGAATTGGCCTGCTGTACCATATCGGCGGCTAAAAAACGGATCGTATCCGCCATTTTTTGACGCATTGCATTGCTCATAGTTGTTCCTTATGTCGATTAATGTAGTGGACCAGTGTTGGTGAGAGCTCACGCCGTAAACTCTCATCAAAACTCTCCATCCGTTCCAGCAGTTTGCGCGCAAGCTCATCCGCCTGCGCCAGCGCCTCATCAAAACCAAGCAGTGTCACGAAACTGTTTTTTGCCGAATCGTTGTTCGTCGTTTTGCCCGCCTCTTCGCTGCTCATCGTGACGTCGAGAATGTCGTCTTGAATCTGAAACAGCAACCCAAGATCGATCCCGAAATCGTAGAGCCGGTCGGCCATATCGTCGCGGCCGGCCACGATGGCCCCCATTTTAAGCGACGCGGCGATCAATTTCCCCGTTTTGTGAATATGGAGAAAACGGACCTGCTCCACGTCCAGCGGAGTGTTTTCAAAATAGCAGTCGATCGCCTGTCCCAGCACCATCCCCGAGGCTCCTCCGCTGGCGGAAAGTTCGCGCACCAGCTTGACGATGATACGGTCGCTCAGCGGTGCGTTGGAGAGTACCTCGAACGCATAGGTATTGAGCGCATCGCCCGCAAGAATAGCGCTTACTTCATCGTACGTCGTGTGCAACGTCGGCATCCCACGGCGCAGATCGGCATTGTCCATAGCGGGCAAATCGTCATGTATCAGCGAATAGGTATGAAGCAGCTCAAGCGAAAGGGCTACGGGATAGGCACTCTCTACCATCAGAGGATTGAACGCGCGCACGACACCCAGCAGCAATGCGGGACGAAACCGCTTTCCTCCCCCCTGAAGCATCTGGCGTAATGAAAGCTCATAATGGGGATGAAAACTCGCAGCGGAGGGGAGATGTGCCGACAGATAGGCTTCAAACGCTTCCATGACCCGCTACCTTTCCCCTTTTTTGGCGAAATTGTACCATCCCGGAGCTTTTATCCCGTTTATTTCGTAAACGGGTTCATCCCTCCGAGCATGCCGAGGGCATGCTGTTTTTTATTGTCTTCGACCATCTTGTACGCATCTGAAATCGCCGAGAGGAGAATAATTTGGAGGGAAGATTTATCTTCAAGTAACGAATCGTCGATTTCCAGATCGAGAGCTTCCCCTTTGCCGTTGAGGGTAAGCTTGACCATTCCGCCGCCGCTTTTGATCGTATAACGGCGTTCGGAGAGTTCTTCGTCCATCGCTTTAGCCTGCGACTGGAGCGCTTCGAACATCTTCCCCATCTCTGAGAGATTGCCGAACATCAGATCTTCTCGATAATGTCGGTAATGCCGTTTTCGTCATCGACCAGCACGACGGTGGGTTTGTAGTTTTCCAGCTCAGCGTCGTTATAGGTGGCGTAGGCGACGATGATGATTTTGTCCCCTTTGTGGACTTTTCGCGCTGCGGCGCCGTTGAGACAGATATCCCGTTTGCCGCGTTCGCCGAGGATTACGTAAGTCGAAAACCGCTCACCGTTGTTGATGTTGAGGATTTCGACTTTCTGTCCGACGCGCATTTTGGAAGCCTCGAGAAGCTCTTCGTCGATCGTAATCGAACCGACGTAGTTGAGGTTGGCATCGGTCACCGTCGCACGGTGAATTTTGCTGTAGAGCATTTCGATCAGCATCGTTTTAACGACCCATCTGTTTCATCATGTCCGCAGGGGTAATCGGTGCATCCCACAACTCGGCGGGGATCACGTACTCCTGCACGACTTCGCCGCCGATGATATGGCGGTCGATGATCTCGTTGATTTTCTCTTTGGTCAGCCCAGCGTACATCACGTGGCCGGGTTCAACGAGCATTACAGGCCCCACGTTACAGCGGTTCATGCACGACGTACGGATCGGCTGGACCGTCGCGATCAGCCCTTTTTGCATCAACGTCTGCGCCAAATGCTGGAAAATATCCTGTGTCTGGGGATTCACGCAGCTTGGTTTGGGCATACCCGGAGGGGAGCTTTGCTCGCATTTGAAAATATAAAAAGCCGGTTGTGGGATACCCATCGAACCCTCCTTGAATAGTGCGGTGCATTCCGCACCGGAAAATAGTATCGGCATTATAGCCAAAATCGGCGTGCAGAGATTAAGCTCTGTTACGCAACTCTACCTTTTAAGGGGTATTTTAGTCGAGTGTTACCTTTGTTCCAAAAGTTCCCGCGCAACAACGCGGTCGTCGAAAGGAAGGTGCTGGTCGTAGATGATCTGCGCAGTTTCGTCCCCTTTGCCCAGGATGAGTACCACTTCATCCCCGCTTCGCTCGCGAAGGGCCTGGGCGATCGCGTTGCGCCGGTTGACGTCAACATAGACGTTACTTTTGTCCTCGATACCCGCCAAGATATCCTCTATGATCGCATCGGGATCTTCGAAACGGGGATTGTCGCTGGTAACGTAAAGTTTTTTGGCGTACGCCGACGCGACGCGTCCCATAAGGGGGCGTTTGCTGCGGTCTCGGTCCCCACCGGCGCCGAAAACGACCAGAACCTCTTTTTCCTTCAGCGCTCCCAGCACCTGTTCCATTCCATCGGGGGTATGGGCGAAATCGACGATAACGAGGGGATCGGTGCTGACCACCTCCATCCGTCCGCTCACTCCGCCGAAATTTTCCAGGGCTTCGGCGATTTTTTCCAGGCTTTCGCCGCTCACCAGATGGACTGCCGCCATCGCCGCGGTGATATTGTAAAGATTAAAAAAACCGTGCAGCGAAGATTCGAACGTCACAAGCTCTTCAAAATGTTTCAACACGCCGCTGACGCCGTTGTTCAGGGAATAGGCAACGATCTTGTACGTCGCTGGGTTTTCGACACCGTAGGTATAGGCGTTTTTGATGTTGAACTGCGCTTTGGGTTCGTCTTTGTTAATCAGTTTTCTCGCTTCGTCGGCGAAAAAAAGATTTTTGATCCGGACATATTCTTCAAGACTCTCATGGTAATCGAGATGGTCTTGCGTGATGTTGGTCAGGATTTTCAGTTCGAACCCTATCCCCGCGATCCTCTCTTGTTCGATCGCGTGTGAGCTCACCTCCATGACGAAATATTCGCACCCTTCGCCGATCGCTTCGAGCATATGGCGGTAGGTATTGAGAACGGTAGGTGTCGTGAGTGTTTTCCCCTCGACCGGCGCATCGTTCATGAAAAAACCGCGCGTCCCCTGCATCGCCGCTTTGTGCCCCAGATCAAGGAGCAACGAATAGATGGCGCTTGCGGTCGTCGTTTTCCCGTTGGTACCGGTGATACCGACAACCTTGATCCGTTCCAGCCGCAGAAGATTCCACGCTTCGCTCGGTGTGATGAATGCCGCCGCACCTTTGCTTCGGGCGTCTTCGGCGTATTTTTCGTTTTGTTTGGTGAGGACGAATGCGCAGTCGCTGCCGCATTCCGCCGAGTTTTCGCTGATATAGCGAAATTCCGGCGTATTGACTTCAATTTTCAAGATTTTTCCCTTTGGCAAGCCGTCGAAGGAGATTGCGCAACTGCCGGTCGTTCGGATAGACGCCCAGGGCGCTTTCGAGGTAGCTTAATGCCATCTCTTTGTATCCGTGATCGATCAGATTGTCCAAAAAATCGACGAAATCTTCTTTTTCCGTAATGATAACACGGGTTGAGAACATGATGTTTTCGAAAATGCGGTTAAAATCGCTGTCGTCTTTCACCAGTTCCTTGAACTCGTTGTACATAATACCGTCTTCGTACGCCAGACGCTGCTTGATTGTTTCGTCGAATAGGCCGGAGAGCTGTTCGAGTGTCCCGTCCATCGTTTCGAGAATCTCGGAAATGACAATGTCCGCCTGTTCGGCATCTTCGCTGCGTAAAATGGTGTAATAATCAAAAAGCGCCTCGGCTCCGGCTTCACCGCCCATCGCCATGTCGGCGAGGATGGCGCCGTTGTAGGCTTCTTTACAGTCAGGGTAATCTTTGAGGGCCAGAGAATATTCTCTGAGCGCATCCGAATACTGTCCTGCGAGAAAATAGTCGTTGGCTTGTCCGAGGGTTTTGGATAGTTGGATCGTTTTCATAAATAATCCCTCCTGAAGTTTAATACTATATCGACATACGCCGTGAAATTATAATGCGTCGATCTGATTTTCCATCCCGTGCGGAACGTTAATCACCACCAGTTCGGGATGGATATCCATACGCAGCTGACGCTCTACGCCGTACTTTAACGTGTTTCCGCTGCTGGCGCAACCGACACACGCTCCCTGAAGCTGTACATAAATCGTTCCGTTTTTAACGGTCAAAAAAGCGATATCCCCTCCGTCAAGGGCAAGAGAAGGTCTGATTTTGTCGATAACGCGGCTGACCGGCTGGATTAATTCTTCATCGGTAAATGGAATCATTGTTTGCATGCCTTTGATACACGGGATAATAAAGTGTCTATTATAATAGGAAAAAAGGGCTAAACAAGGACTAATAGCATTGTGATAGTTTTAGAGCGAAGCTCGATTTAAGCGGGTGGGTATTGAACTCGTTATACGAGTTCAATGTATGCCATCGGCGTAGCGTCACCGCGGCGGATACGAGTTTTAACGATACGGGTATAACCGCCGTTGCGCTCGGTGTATTTGGGAGCGACTTCGTTCATCAGAGTTTTTGTCGCTTCTTTGTTCTGAAGAACCGCGAAAATGGCGCGGTGCGCGTTTGCGTCACCCGCACGTGCGGTTGTAATCAGTTTTTCCGCGAAAGAGCGGAGTTCTTTGGCTTTCACCAAAGTCGTTTCGATTTTGCCGTTTTCAATCAACGCAATGCTCAGGTTTTTCAACAAAGCAGCGCGGTGCGCGCTTGTCCGACCGAGTTTGCGGTATCCGTGACGATGTCTCATAAGATACTTCCTCTTGTTTTCTAAGCTTATTCAGCTTCAATTTTCTTTTTGATCGCGCTGACCAGGTCATCGCTCAATTCTTGACCGACGGTATAACCGTACTCATTGATTTTTTCCAAAATCTCTTCGAACGATTTTTTACCGAGGTTTTTAACCTCTTTCAAATCATTCTGGCTCATCATGACGATTTCGCCGATGTATTTGATGTTCGAGCGGTCCAGACAGTTGAAACTGCGGGCACTCAGCCCGAGTTCTTCGATACGTGCGCCCAAACGTTTGAGTTCGGGATGCTCGTCGGCGCGCTCAGACACGGCAGGAGCTTTGATGCTCACTTCACTGTTGAATACAGCCATTTGAGCGTACATCACTTCCAATGCGTTTTTAAACGCATCAACCGGGGTAATCTGACCGTCAGTTACGATGTTGATGATCACTTTTTCGAAGTTAGGGTTGTCTTCGACAAGGACGTTTTCGATCGAATAGGTCGCGCGGCGTACCGGTGTGAAGAACGCGTCGAGCGCGATGAAACCTTCACCCAGCATATCACGGACGTCTTCGCTCGGAACGTATCCGATACCCTGATGGATTTTGACCGTGAAGTTCAGATTCGCATCTTCGTTCAGCGTGGCCAAAAACGCGTTCGGCGTTACCACTTCGACATCATCATTGTCCAGATCGCGTCCACTGATTTCGCAAGGGCCTGCGAAACTGTAGGTGATCTCTTTTTCTTTGAGGCCGTTTTTCAGTTTGAAACGTACCCCTTTGAGGTTGATGATGAAATCCGAAATGTCTTCGAGCATCCCGCGTACTGAGTCAAACTCATGCTTTGCCCCTTCGATTTTGATTCCGATCGGAGCATATCCCACGGAACTGCTGAGCAAAAAGCGGCGCAGTGGGTGGGCGAGTGAAACCGCAAAACCGGTTTCAAACGGATAGGCAATAATGTTCGCTTCGTTCGCGTTGATTTGCTCGACGACAAACTCTTTCGGAAGAAGCGGTGATGTTTTAATTTTTTTCATGCTGAGCGCCCTTTCTTTAATGATTATTTCGAGTAAAGCTCGACGATTAGACGTTCCTCAACAGGGATCACAACTTCTTCACGCTCAGGAAGACGTGTAAAGATACCGAAAACTTTGTCCTGGTCGATATCAACCCATGGAGCAAGGCCGGTTTGGTTAGTCAATTCAACCGCACGAACGATCTGGTTGTTCTTTTTGCTTTTCTCGTGAATTTCCACTTTTTGGCCCGGTTTTACACGGTAAGAAGGGATATCAACACGTTTTCCGTCTACCAGAATGTGGCCGTGGTTGACCAGCTGGCGAGCGAAACGACGAGTTGTCGCGAAGCCCATGCGGTAGACAACGTTGTCAAGGCGCTGCTCAAGGAGAATTACCAGGTTGGTACCGGTGTTACCCGTGCGGCGTTTCGCTTCGGCGAACAGTGAACGCATCTGTTTTTCGCTCAGACCGTACATGAATTTCGCTTTTTGTTTTTCGCGAAGCTGTGTACCGTACTCTGAGATTTTAGTGCGGCGCTGACCGTGCTGGCCAGGTCCGTACGGACGTTTGTCAAGGGCACTTTTACCTGCTAGACGGCGTTCACCTTTAAGTCCAAGGCTTACTCCGAATCTTCTTTCGATTTTTTCTACGGGTCCTCTATATCTTGCCATTACAAACCTCCTTACACGCGACGGCGCTTAGGCGCACGACATCCATTGTGTGGCAGAGGAGTAACGTCTTTCATGAAAGAAACGCGTACGCCCTCGATAGCGCCGACACTTTTAACTGCAGTTTCACGTCCTGAACCAGGACCTTGAACTTTAATTCCCACTTCTTTGATTCCGTGGACCATAGCTTTTTCCATTGCCGCTTCGACTGCTTGTTGCGCAGCGAACGGAGTCGATTTTTTAGAACCTTTGAAACCAAGGCTTCCTGCCGAACTCCATGCGATCATGTTCCCCATTTCGTCGGTGACGGTTACGAGGGTGTTATTGAATGAAGCCAGGATATGCACGATACCTTTGGCAATATTCTTTTTAACGATTTTTTTACGGGTTGCTTTTCTTTTTGCCATACTCTAATCCCTTACTTTGTGGCCGAGCCGACAGTTTTCTTTTTACCTTTGCGTGTGCGTGCATTGGTTTTCGTTTTCTGTCCGCGGCATGGAAGACCTTTACGGTGACGAAGACCACGGTATGAACCCAGGTCCATCAACGCTTTGATATCCATAGCGACTTCTTTACGAAGGTCCCCCTCAACCGCGATACCGCTGTTGCGGATCTCTTTGGCGATAGTTGCCGCTTCGTCTTCTGAGAGTTCGTATACACGTTTATTGTAATCGATCCCTGTCGCATCCAAAATTTTGCGAGACGTATGAAGTCCGATCCCGTAGATATAGGTCAGACCGTACTCGATCCGTTTTTTCTTAGGTAAGTCTACACCAGCAATACGTGCCATGCTTATCCTTGTCTTTGTTTATGTTTTGGGGTTTTGCAGATTACGCGAACTACCCCTTTGCGCTTGATGATTTTGCAATCGTCGCACATTTTCTTCACTGAAGAACGTACTTTCATCGGTAGGCTCCGTTCATTTAGGTCACTTGCCCTCGTAGGTGGGTCGAAACCTCACCAATACTTCTGACTGCGTCAAACACAGTGAGAAACATTCAACCTGTGTGTCCGAGTGTGCAAAGTGGACGCGTATGTTACATTAATTTATGTTAAATTTTTATTAAGGTGGAAAAGAAGAGGGGAGCGGAGCGCTCCGCTTATACGATCCGTATCATAAACGGAGCTTCAAGAACCGGGGAGAGCGTTTCAAGCCGGAGCATCATTTCGCGGATCGAGCGTTCGGTCGCTTCATGGGTCGCGAACAATAGGTGGGCGCACTCTTTCTGGCAGGGGCGCTGAATCACCGCTTCGATAGAGATCGCGTGATCGGCGAAGAGCTGGGTGATCTGGGCCAGAATCCCGGGTTTGTCCGACACCCGCAGGCGCAAATAATACTTGGAGCGGATTTCATCACTGGATTTTAGGCGGAGCCCCTCTTCGAGCGGATGGTTGAATCCCAGCATCGGAGACCGTTTGCCCGAGCGTACAATATCGATGATGTTGGCCACCACCGCGCTCGCCGTCGCGTTTCCGCCCGCACCCGGACCGTAATAGAGGGTTTCGCCGACACGGTCGCCGACGACGCTGATGCCGTTCATCACGCCGTCGATTTTCGCGATCATCGCCTCTTCGCTCACCAGCGCCGCATGAACGCGCAGTTCGACCTCGTTACCGTCGCGTTTGGCGATCCCGAGAAGTTTGATGGTGTAGCCGAACTCTTTGGCAAATGCGATGTCTGCCTGTGTGATCCCCTCGATCCCCTCGATCAGCATCTGCTCGGGTTTCGCGTCGATACCGTACGCGATCGAGGCGAGGATCAGCAGCTTGTGCGCCGCATCGAAGCCGCCGATATCGAACGTCGGATCGGCCTCGGCATACCCCAGGGCCTGCGCTTCGGCCAGTACCGTCTCAAACGCCGCCCCTTCGTTCATCATTTTGGTCAGCATAAAATTGCACGTGCCGTTCATGATCCCGGTGATTGAGAGGATGTGGTTCGCAGATAAACCGTCGCGCAGCGCGTTGATGATCGGTATCCCCCCCGCAACGCTCGCTTCGAATTCGAACGGAATGTCCCCCGCGATCTCCTGGAGCGCGTAACGGTGGTATGCCAGCAGCGCCTTGTTCGCCGTCACAACCGCTTTGCCGTTACGAAGCGCTTTTTGGACTACCTGCAGCGGCAGGTCAACCCCCCCCATCAACTCTACGACGATGTCGATTTCGGGATCGTCGAGAATATCGTCGGGATTTTGCGATATCGCGATTGAGAGGTCTGAAACTTTTTCGGGGTTGCGTACGACACCGCTTTTGACCACAATCTCTTCCCCTGAACGGGCGGTAATGATCGAACGGTTCTCTTCAAGGATTTCAACGACGGAGCGGCCGACCGTCCCGACCCCGATTACGCCGACACGGGTCACTCGCCGCCCTTGCAGCCCAGCGACTGGAGAAAATGCTTAATGTTTTTCGCCGCCTGGCGGATCCGTTTGTCGTTTTCGATCAGGGCGATACGGACATACTCGTCGCCGTAATCGCCGAATCCGATCCCCGGAGCCACCGCGACGTTCGCTTCGACGAGGAGACGTTTGGAGAATTCAAGACTTCCCATATGACGGGCGCATTCGGGAATGCGGGCCCAGACGAACATCGACGACTGGTTGCGGCGGATCGGCCACCCGGCGCGGTTAAACGCTTCGAGCAGGACATCCTGGCGATGATCGTATTTTGCCACGATCTCCTTGACGCAGCTCTGATCTCCCTGCAATGCGACGGTCGCCGCAACCTGGATCGGGGTAAACATCCCGTAATCCAGCCAGCTTTTGATTTTCTGCAACGCGCCGATCAGTTTTGGGTTTCCGACGAAGAAACCGACGCGCCACCCCGCCATGTTATAGCTTTTGGAGAGGGTGAAACTCTCGACCGCGACGTCTTTTGCTCCCGGAACCGCAAGAATCGAAGGGGTTGCGTAGCCGTCAAACGTAATATCGCCGTAAGCGATGTCGCTGATGATGTAAAAACGCTCGCGCTTGGCCATCTCGACGATACGGGTGTAAAACGCGGGCGTCACGGTCGCGGTCGTCGGATTGTGCGGGAAATTGACGACGACGTATTTGGGCTTGGGGAAAGAGACGTGAAACGCCTGCTCCAGACGCTCGAAAAAGAGGTCTTCGTCCACTTTGTAGTCTTCGTCGAAGGGCAGTTCCATTTTCTGTACGTTTCCGCCGGCGAGGATAAACGCATACGAATGGATCGGATAGGTCGGATCGGGGACGACGACGACGTCGCCGGGGTTGGTGATCGCGTATGCCAGGTGGGCGTAACCCTCTTTGGAACCCATCGTCGCGACCGCTTCTGTTTCGGGGTCGAGATCGACGTCGTAGCGGCGTTTGTACCAGTCGCAGATCGCCTGACGCAGTTTGGGAATACCTTTGGAGACCGAATAGCCGTGCGTTTTCGTTTTTTGGGCCGATTCGATCAGTTTCTCTCTGATGTGCTCGGGGGTGTCTCCGTCGGGGTTCCCCATACTAAAATCGATGACGTCGGCGCCGGCGCGGCGACGCGCCATTTTCAGTTCGTTTACTTCGGCAAATACATATTTGGGAAGGCGTTTAATCCGGTCGAATTGGATTTCATCAAACATGGCTACAACCTGTGCATAAAAAATTGCGCCATTTTAGCATAAGAGGCTTAGTTTATCTATAATTCAAGACTTAGCGACCGGGCGATTTGGACTCGACCCACGTCGCTTCCCGAAGCGCTTTCATTCCCCAGGTATTGGAAACTTTAAGATAACGGGCTCCGGGGGGAAGATCAAAGGCGTATTCCTCTTTCGGGACTTCCGACCGTACGGAATACAGCACCTGCATCGACGCATCAAGAACGGCGACGTCGGGATACCATTTCCCGACATAGGGGGATTCGATGCGGATCGTCTGTCCCGCTTCCACCCCAAACCATTGCGGGATGGCCGAACGTTCCAGCTGCGCTCCCTCTTCGGGGGCGATCAGGGGAACGTTCCAGATACCGTTTCGGGCATTCATGCGAATCTTGAACACCCCTTTGGATGATCCCTCGTTGAGAACCGAAACCCCCTCCTCGGCCATGTTTTCAGCAAATGCCGCCGCGTCGAAGGGACGGATTCCGTGCGCTTCGCCCGAAATCTCGCCTTCTTTGTTTCGGACACTGAAACTCCGTACGTCCAAACGGTATCCGACGGCGCTAAAACCGTTGTAAAGCGTTTTCAGCGCAACGGCGGGCTCCCCCTCGAAAACTATTCGTGCCTGGATGCGCGCGGGATTCGCCGCGAAAGAGAGCAGCGGGGCAAGGAGCAACAAGGCCGCGAAACGCACCGTAATCTTCCTTACCAGTTCTTCCCGCCGTTGCGTTCCATGAATTCACTTTGGCGGATCTGTTTGAGCGCACCGTTCTCAACGCAGAAATGGACCGTATTTTTCTCTTTGAGCTGCTGTTTTTCGCCCGCCGTCTCGATCTCGATCATTCCGTGGCCAAGGACAAGCAGCGTCTCTTTGGAAGTGTCGATCACGATCGGATCACCCGTGATTTTCTGGGTTTTGGCACCCGTGGCTTTGTCGATCATGCCGACCCATACTTTGTATTTCGGAAGGATGGTAGTCGTTCCCGCCGAAGCCGGGGAAAGCGGTTTGGTTGTATTGTGTTCGGCCGCCGTGATGCTGCGGTTCGTCTCCGTGGTGGCGTTGGTTTCGACGCTGGTATTGGTTTCGGCCGCTTCTTTGACCGCTTCAACCGCCAGCGAAGTGAGCTTCATCACCTCTTCGCGCGGTTCGTTGGAGAGGAAACTCTGCAAAAATGAGCCTCCTCCGACCAGCAGCGCGATCGCAACGGTACCGGCGATCAGCCATTTTCGCTTGGCGTTCGAAGGGGCCTGCAGGATTACCGATGCTTTGGGGGCAAGCGCTTCGGCGTGTTCTTGGCGGTAGGCGTCATACTCGTCGCGGATCGGATCGAGATTGACATCGTATTCGCGTTCGAGAATCGAGAGAAATCCCATAAACTGAACCCGCCCGATCTTGTCGTAGGCTTTGTCCAGTACCAGCACAAGTTTATCCCGTGAAATATGGGTTCTTTCATGGATTTTTTCCGATCCAAGGGCCTGCAAATCTTCAAACGTTTTGTAGTTACTCATCGCATTCTCTCCATCAAAATTGCGCCGGCAACGCCGACGTTCAGGGAATCAAAATCGTGTGCCATCCGGATCGACACCCCCTCATCCAGCCCTTTTTGAACCCGTCCGCTGAGCCCTTCGCCCTCGTTTCCGAGGATCAGCGCCCGCTTGGGGGCAAAACGCGTTTCCCGTACGTCCTTGCCTTCCATCATTGCCCCATAAAGGGTAAATCCGGACTGTTTGAGTTCGTGCATGACATCATGGATGTTGTGCACGATCACCAGCGGCAAATCGAGCGCGGCCCCGGTGCTGGTACGGATAATCGGCTCGAGATTGGGTTCTTTGATCCCGCAGATGACAAGGGCATCGACCCCGAGGGCATACGCGCTGCGGACCAGCGAACCGATGTTCCCGACATCGGTAATGGAGCTGAGCACCACCACGAAATCGCACCGTTTGAGAAACGGGGAGGCATAGGGAACGACCGGGGAGATATCGGCAATGTAGCCCTGGTGGTTTCCCCCCTTCACCATCGACTGCGCGGCGTTGGGAGGGATACGCTTGATCTCGAAGCCCATTTTCATGAGGGCGCCGTACTCTTTTTTGTCGATCTCTTTGGCCAGATAAAGGGTCTTGATCCGGTCTTTATGGCGCTCCAGCGCGTAGAATACGGGCTGTTTTCCGTAAATAAGCATTCTGCTCTCTTTGCTTGTGCCCGCGGGCTTGAAATGTTTTTTAACGGTTATTATATCTCTATGTGTTTAAGAGTCGCTGATAACACTCTTTGGGATTTTCGCCCGTTATCCGCGCAATCAGCTTCGATGCCGCTTTTTTGGGTATGTCGAGAGCGAGGATGTCGGCTTCGCACAGCGCCGAACTTTTCCCCTCCGAGGCTCCGATCACTACGACCCATTCCCCGCGGATCTCTTTTTCCATCCTCTCAAGCAGCTCGGCCGCGGTGCCGCGGTAAAAGCGCTGAAATTTTTTCGTCAGTTCCTTTGCCAGGAAAACTTCCCGCAGCGGCGCGGCGGCGGAAATCTCCCGCAGCAGTTTTTCCAGCCGCGTCGGTGCTTCGTACAGTACCGTGGTATAGCCGTTGAAAAGGGCCTCCTGCAACGCGGCGGAACGGTCGTTCCCTTTGTGCGGAAGGAATCCCGCGAACAGCATCTTCGTCTCCACGAAACCGCTGGCGACAAATGCCGTCAGCGCGGCATTGGCTCCGGGAAGGACGTCGTACTCAACCCCGTTGTCGATGCAATAGCGCACGAGCATCTGCCCCGGATCGCTGAAGCCGGGCATCCCCGCATCGCTGACGTAGACAACGTTGCGGTCAAAAAAATCGGGGCTCAAACCCGCCAGAAAATCGGCTTCGTTATGGGAGTGGAGACTGACAAACTGCTGCTCTTGCGCTATAGCCAGGTTGTAGCGTTCCTTCAGGAAATGGAGAAGTTTTTTCGTCACACGGGTATCTTCGCACAATAAAACCTCGGCCTGCGCGAGAGCTTCTAGTGTACGAAGGGTGATGTCGGCGATGTTTCCGATGGGAGTGGGGACAAGTGAAAGCATGATTCTTCCCGGTTCTGCCTTAAAGAGGCAAGCGTAATTGCGAGAGCAAAAGGCCCCTCGGGGATTCCCCGGGGAGCTTGGGTGATTAGTTGAGCGAGTAGCGTTTTTTGAATTTATCGATACGTCCGGCAGTGTCGACCTGACGCTCAGAACCGGTGTAGAACGGGTGGCATTCGTTGCAGATATCGACACGGATCGATTCTTTGACGCTCTTTGTTTTAAACGTGTTGCCGCATGCGCAGTTTACCGTTGCTTCGACAACGTTAGGGTGAAGATCTTTTTTCATTAGGTTATGCCTTGGTGGTCGACGTCGTTGTACGTCGGCCGGTATAGTTTTACATCCGTACGGGGGCGGATGATTTGGAGGCGAATTATATCTTAAAAAAGATTTTTTTACAACAGCGCCGCGGCAGCGGCCACCGCCGCCGTTTCGGAGCGCAGGACGGTCGGAACCGCGAATGAACGGATGTTTCGAAACAGTTTTCGTTCGCTGTCGTCGAATCCCCCTTCGCAACCGATGACGATGGTGTCGATCCCCTCGTCTCCCCGCAAAGGCTCTCCGCCGAAATCCATGACAACGGCATCCGGATGGTCGTTTAAAAAATCACCGAGGCTGCGGCTCTCGCGCAATTCGATCAAGGAGGTGCGGCCGCACTGGATAATGGAGCTCTCCAAGATCCGCTCAAACCGCTCGAAATCAAGGCGGAAATTGCGCTGCGAACGGCGGCAATGGATGAACGTTATTGTCCCGACGCCCAATTCGCTGAGCATCGGAAGGGTTTTTTCCACCGTTTTGGGGTCCACGAGGCACCACCCTATGTGCAGTTTTCGGGTTGCCTCGCACGGAGCTTCTCTTCGGCTTTCAAGACGGAACAACGCGCTTTTTCCCTCCGTTCTCTCCAACCGGTAACGGAACTCTTCTTGCAATGCCCTGCGGCTGCGAAACGCGATCAGGTCACCGCTTTTGTGACGGCGGACTTTGATCAGGTATTTGTAGTCGTCCCCGCTGACGCTCAGCTCCGGCGCACCCGCGTCGGGATGGAGCAAAAATTTCACAGTGCCACCATCCATCCCGTCATCAGTCCCAGCAGCGCCATCTCGATCCCCAGAAAACGGAACGCTTTGGCTTTGTAACCTTCAAACGCCCCTTCCTTCGAAATGTCGGTCCGGCGTTTAAGGGTTTTGTAGCGCTTGGCTTCCAGCACGATCATGACGACGGCGACGGCGATCATCGCCACGTTCGAAGCGTTAAACGCCAACTGCTTGGCCGCCATCATCACCGCCCCCGTAAAAAGGATCAGGGCGATCAGGGATGCCGATATGGGCATCACGATCCGCATCCGCTTCGCGTAGCGAACCACCTGCTGCGACAAGGCGAGCATGACGATATTGAAGAGGACGACCCCCATCAGCACAATGACCCCGAAATAGTGGATATTCAATCCCGCTGCATACATAGCTTCCATAAAGGGGATTTTACCTTAATTTGCCTATAATCGTCTATCATTTTTAAAACCGCGACCGTGCGATCCGCACGCCGTTTTGAAGGAGGCACCATGGCGATCAGCGTAGAAGAGGCGCTCGAAAAAATTTACGCGCTTTCCCATCCGCTCGAAAGCGAAATCGAGCCGATCGAAAACGCCGTTCACCGGGTTCTGGCACAAGAGGTCAGCGCCGCGTATCCCCTCCCCGCTTTTGACAACTCGGCGATGGACGGCTATGCCGTACGGGTGGAAGATGCGGGGAAAACCCTCACCCAGTCGTGCACCATCTTTGCCGGCGATCAAGAAGAGATCCGCATGGTCGAAGACCAGTGCATCCGGATCATGACGGGTGCGCGCATTCCGCAAGGATGCGAGGCTATCGTTCCCGTCGAGGAGGTTCAACTGGAAGAAGGGCGCGTCACCCTCCCCACTTCGATCCGCCCTTCCCAACACATCCGCCTTCGCGGCGAAGACATCGAAAAAGGGATGGTGCTGCTCGAGTCCGGCACGCTGCTGCACGCTCACCACATCGCGTTACTGGCGTCGCAGGGGATTACGCACGTACGCCTTTTCCGCCGTCCCTGTATTGCCCTTTTCTCTTCGGGCAACGAGCTGAAAATGCATTACGAAAGCGTCGGTGCGGGACAGCTTTACAATACCAACACCCCCACTTTCGCCGCACGGGCACGGGAGCTGGGATGTGACGTTATTTTTACCGGCACCGCCCAGGATACGCTCGAATCGATCCGTGAACACATCCGCAGCGCGCTGCGTGCCGATTTCATCATCACCTCCGGAGGCGTCAGCGTCGGCGATGCCGACTATACCAAAGAGGCGTTCGCCTCACTGGGATTTGAGAGCGCTTTCGAATCGGTCGACATCAAACCCGGAAAACCGACGACGTTCGGACGGATCGGCTCGACGCTGGTCCTCAATCTCCCGGGCAATCCCCTGGCCGCGGCGCTGTGTTTCGAACTCTTCGCCCAGAGTGCCATTCTTGCACTAAGCGGTCGGGGGGACAAATACCTCTCTGCCCTTGCGGCGAAAATGGGAGAAGATTTCCGCGTCAAAAAAGGGCGAAGGGCGCTGATCCCGGGATGGTACGACGGGGAATCGTTCACCCCGAGCCCGAAGTTCGGTCCCGGAATGGTCCTCCCTCTTTCACGCGCCAACGCCTATGTGATGGTCGATGCCGCACTCGAAAGGCTGGAAAAAGGCTCGGAAGTCAAAGTGATCCCCACACGCTGGCCCTTCAGCGCTTTCGAAAAAAACTCTTTGATTACCGTTTAAACGGTATCGGGGTTGACGAAGATATCGCCGTTGAGGACCTTTTCCCACAGTTGCGGATCGCTCCACCCCTCGCGCACCTCTTTGCTGAAACGGATTGCATCGAGCGCAATCGTCCCCATCCATTCCGAATAAGCGTCCTCCTCGAACGCCTGCGCGTATCCCGTGTCGGTTTCGTGTACGATGACGCTGTGCAGCCTTACCCCGCGCTCACCGTTAATCATGTGGGTGGAACAGAGCAAACGGTCGATCATCAGGAAAATGACCCGCGCAAACTGCTCGCAGGAAGGGGAAACGGGGAGGAGGACCCACCGTGCCGAATACTCTTTCATCGCGTCGATGTATTCGGTGTGATCCGCATCCCAGATCGCCACGGCATGATCGAAACTATCAATCAGCTCTTTCATCCCCTGCTTCATCAGGCCGAAATCGTACACCATCTGCCCCCGGTCGAGGTATTTGGATTCGAACAGCACTTCGACCTTGTACGAATGGCCGTGGATCGAGGCGCGGCAACGCTGCGTGGAACAACCTCGAACGATGTGGGCGTTTTCGAATTTGAAAAGTTTACGGATAATCATGATGGGTCACTGCCTTTTGAGGTCACCTATTGCGACCTCAAGTAATCTCGATATTATACCCCGTGATTCTGATCCCAGATACGGATATGGAGACGATCGGAATAGATGAATCCCCGGCGTTTGCACAACTCGATCACCGATTCGCAGTTGGCTTCGATATGCGCCTTGTCACCGCCCAGCGGCATGCAGTAAACGGGCGTGAAGGGGTATTCGGCGATGATCTCGTCGATCTCCGTCTCGATGTGGTTCATCAAGGAAGGCTCGTCGACGGTGAATTTGAAAAACGACTCTTTCGCATTGGCGACAATCGCGGTGATCGCCTCAGGTCTGACCCGTCGGGCTTTGGGCTCGCCGCTGTTGGAGAGCTTGACCGAAAGGGCATAGGTCGCTTCCCGGTAAAAAGGGTAGCGCCCGAAGTCGGGTGCGATCGTCCCGTTCGTCTCGAAGGTCACACGGTGCCCCTGCGACACCAGGTATTCGATAAACTGAACGAAAATCGGCTCGCTTGCGTACACCAGCGGTTCCCCGCCGGTCAAAACGACGTCGACATGGGGAGGAAGGCGGTAGCCGTTCATGATCCAGATCAGCGTCTGGAGTTCCTCGATCTCCATCCACATCCCGCCGAATCCCTTTCGGTCGACGGCATATACGGTATCGCATCCGATCACTTCGCTCCCGTCCGGGGCGATTTCGGTGCACCCGAATCCCTCACAGGTCAGGTTGCACCCTCCGAAGCGAAAAAACATCGACGGATGTCCCGTATATTTTCCCTCCCCCTGCACGGAGTAAAAATGTTCTACAAGGTAGAGCATCTCACCCTCCCGTTTCGTAGAAGGCGCGGTTCGAGGCTTCTGCATCCCCTTCGCTCCAGCGGTTTTTCTCCGGCTTGGTACGGACGACCTCTTTGAGCACCAGCGCCGCTTCTTTGATGTCTCCCCGGCGGACGGCGTCACGGATGCTCATCGCCTCGTCGAAATAGAGACAGGGGATCAGGTTGCCCTCGGCGGTGAGGCGGATGCGGTTGCATTTGGTGCAGAAATCGTCTTTGTGGGGTTCGATGATCCCGAATTCATAGCCGTCCTCGAGACGGTAATAGTGCGATGGGGAGTGGCCGTCGAATCCCAGGTCTTCGTACGCGTACCGACTACCGATTATCTCCAGCAATTCGGGGCTCTGCATCCCCTTGATATTCACCTCCGCGTGGACGTTCTCCATGTATTCGATGAAGCGTACCGTCATACCGCGGGCTTTGCAGTACTCGAGAACGTCAAGGATTTCCCCGTCATTGAGCCCTTTCATGGGAACCATGTTCACCTTAACCTTCATCCCCACTTTGAGCGCCTCTTCCACGCCGGCCAGTACGGGACCGAGAACGTCTTTTTTGGCGATTTTCTCAGCTACGTCGGGTTTGAGCGAATCGATCGAGACGTTCAGCCGCCGAAGTCCCGCATCGTAGAGCTTTTGGGCGGAGCCTTTGAGCAGGTAGGCGTTCGTGGTCATCGCCAGATCGATGTCGTTTTTGTAGTCGTGGATCATTTTGATAAAGGCGTCGAGGTCTTCGCGCAGAAGCGGCTCACCCCCCGTAATGCGGATCTTCTTTACCCCTTCGTCAATCGCCACGCGGATAAATTCGAACAGTTCCTCGAAACTGAGCAGATTCTCTTTGGGAACCCACGAAAAGGGTTTTTCGGGCATGCAGTACTGGCAGCGGAAATTGCACCGCTCCGTCACCGACACCCTTAAATAATCGACCGTACGGCCGTAACTGTCAACTAGCAAAGTGATCCTTGTATCTAAACCTTATCCATTATGGCGGGAGTGTAGCGAAATGTTGTTTGGAGTTTTATTTATCGGAGGAATTAGAGAAAGCTGCACAACCAAAGGCGCAGACACGAAGGAACGCCCCGCGGGGCGCAGGTACGCTTTACCAGCCGCGAACGACGGCGTGGCACGCGGTACAGGCGTTGACGATCTCCGAATACGACTGGCTCGCTTTGGAGTATTCTTTTTTATTCAGCGCTTTGATGAGCTCGTTGCTCGAAGCGTCGATCCGCTTCGCGGCATTGAAGGCGATATTGCTCATATGCTGTTTTTCTTTAGGAAGATACTTTTTGGTCGCATCGGCGTTATGAAACAACGCGTTGGCTTTTTGGATTTCGCTGATGCCCCCTTTGATAAGGACGGGTGCGTTGTACAAAAACCCTTTTTGGACGTTGCTCAGGCCGTTTTCCATCTGGCTCATGTTCAGGGCCAGCGTTTCGTTTGCCATGACCGCACTGCCGAGCAGTGCGGCAAGAGCCATCATTTTAATCATTTTCATCCCTGACTCCTTAGTGTACTTCCGACCAGATTTTGCGTTTCCACGCCCAGGCCAGAAGAGCGAATACCGCGGTATAAAGCATCACGTAAAGCCCGAGGCTTTCGCGTTCGGCTTTTTTGCGGTCGCCGATCTCTTCCATGTAGGCGATGACCTCTTCTTGGGCTTTCTGGTTCAGACCCGTTCTGGGCATCGACGTTCCGGGCAGGAGAACCTGCGGGTCGTTGATGAAGCTGTAAAGGTAGTGCTCGCCGCGGCTTTTGATGTATTGCGACAGATCCGGCGGTGTGGCTCCCATGTAGTTTTTGATCACATCGGGAGGCGTGGTCGATTCGAGTCCCGCATAGGCCATGGAGTGGCAGCGTCCGCATGCCGCTTCGAATGTATTTTTATGCGATTCGGTCCCCGATTTCGCTTTGGGAGCGATCGACTGCAGGTACGCGACGATATCCATGATTTCCTGCGCCGACATCCAGTTGTACGAAGGCATCGGGAACTGTTTGCCGCTTTCAGGCGTGTATTTGTGCTGAAGTTTCATCGCGCTGACGGGATCAAAGATGAAATTGGCCAAATAGTTTTTGTCGTAAATCCACCCCGCTCCGCTCAGATCGGGAGGAACGACGCCGTAGCTGGCGGCAGCATCGGCGTTTGGCATCATCTGCGGATGGCCCGCCGTTTCGATTGAGTGGCACGCGATACAGTTGGCTTCGACGAGGACTTTCCCGTTTTCGGGGTTCCCTGCAATCGACGTATCAACGTTTTTCAGATCTTTGAACGTGAAATCGGCGGGTGCGACCTCCGGATGCATCACGTGGTGCGCATACGGTTCGATCCCGTAATAGGTAATGCCGACAAGAGCAACAATGACGGCCAAGATTTTAAACTCTTTCATTATTTGCCCCCCACTTTTTTAGCTTCTGCTTTGGTAATAAACGGCAGCAACGCGAACAGCGTCAGGAACGTCAAAGATGACGCGAACCCTACCCATGCGTTGGCACCGGTCGGAGGCAGTTTTCCGTAAATCGTCAACACGATCAGGTCAACCATCATGAACCAGAACCAGTATTTGAAATACGGGCGCTTGTTCGCCGGTTTAACCATCGGCGAGCGGTCCAGCCACGGCATGAAGAAGAAAATCGCGTTCGCGATTCCGAATGCGATCAGACCGAGGTCTTTTCCGGAAATACCGGCGATTTCAAAGAAGAATCCGCGCAACACTTCGTAACTCCACAGGAAGTACCACTCAGGGTAGATGTGGGCAGGGGTTTTCAGGCCGTCGGCTTTGTCGAAGTTGATTGCATCCATCGCGAACCCGTAATGGAAGAAGACCAGGTAGAAAAAGAAGAGCATAAAGAACCCGAGGACGAAAAAGTCTTTCGAGAGGAACACCGGCCAGAAAGGGACGACTTTGGACTCTTTTTTCTTGCCTGCTTTGTATTTCTCGGCCTCTTCGTCGAAGTCGAAAAACTCGCCGTCTTCGTTGTTGACATGCGGGAAACGGAGCGCGTAGAAGTGGAACGCGATCGCACCGAGGATCAGCAACGGGATGAGCAGCACGTGCAGCATGAAGAAGCGGGTCAGGGTCGCATCGGAAACGTAGAAATTACCGCGGATCCAAACCACCAGTTCGTCTCCGATCACGGGAATCCCGCCGAAGATTTCGGTAATTACGTACGCCGCCCAATACGACATCTGGCCCCACGGAAGCATGTATCCGCTGAACCCTTCCGCCGAGAAAAGGACAAACAGCAACATCCCTGAAATCCAGATCATCTCACGCCCTTTTTTGTACGAGCCGTAATAGATCCCGGTAAACATATGGATGTAAATGACAAGGAAGACGACCGACGCACCCACCGCGTGGATATGACGGAACAGCCATCCGTAGGCGACTTCCTGCATGATCGTGTAGTTGACGCTGTCGAATGCCAGGTTGACATCCGGTTTGTAATACATCAACAAAAAGATCCCCGACACCAGCAAGAACGTGAACAATACGGTCAGCAATACCCCCATCGCCCACAAAAAGTTGATATTTTTGGGAATCCAATACTCGGTCATCATCACTTTTGCAAAGTTGACGACACCCAGACGCTGGTCAAACCACTCGAGCATCGAGTCTGCTTTTTTAAATTCTGCCATACTTCCCCCCTTACGCTTTTGCCATCATCGCTTTGTATTCAGGGCCTTCTTCACCCAGTACAAGCGTTACGCCGTCAAGTTTGAACGGAGGAATGTCGAGCGGACGCGGCGGCGGTCCGAACTTGTTGATGCCCGCATCGGTGAATTCACCGCCGTGACAGGCGCATTTGAAATCGTGCTGGTCGGCACGGTAGGCCGGGATACATCCCAGGTGGGTACACAGCCCGATCATTACAGAGAAATAGTGATCCCCGATTTTGACGCTGCGTCCGTCGGTCGGTTTCATATCTTCGGTATATTTAAGGACAAACACCGGTTTGCCCCGCCATACGACGACTTCGAGTTTATTGGCTTCGAGCCCTGATACGTCGACTGTCGTGAAACCGGCAGACATGACGCTCGGAAGCGGATCCCATGTCTTCTTCATCGCGATCAGCGATGCGATCCCTCCGACGGCGGCGACGGCACCAAAGGCTTTTCCGATAAACCCTCTTCTGCTTTCATCCATCATTGTCATCTCACTTAATTTGGAAATTTAACACTCTATCATAAGTGAAAAAGGTTTAAAGTTTCTATAAATTGAAAGTTTTCCTTATGAATTCGATTACTTTCGTATTGTTTTTATCCATTAAGTGATAGTTGTTTGATAAAGCGGTACTTATGGTTTGCATAAGCTGCTCTTGCGTAAGATCGGTCACGACCGGGATATTCAGTTCTTTGAAAAGGGGGAGAAAATCGTGCGGATAATCGGGGCGCTGAAGGTAAACGGGGCGGCCTCCGGCGGCGAGGTTCTGCAAAACCGCCTGCGGCGAGGCGCTGAGTAAAACGTTCGTCGAGCGGATCACCTCATCGTATGTCTCTGAATCATGGATCGTCCCGAAACTCTCTTTCAGGCTATTCTCGTATCCCAGGAAATGATAAAAGCCCATCAGCAGGTCCATCTTATGCGGTGCGAATATCCCCTGGAGTTTTTCGAGGTCCTTTTCGTAGTCGTCGTCCCCGAAGAAAAGAGCCATCGCGATCGTCTTGGGAAGCGGGCGGAAGTATTGTTCGCCGATCACCACGCCGCGGCAGATCCCTTCTCCTTGGAGATAGGGGGAGATCAGGAATTCGCCCGGGTGCTTCGCATCGGAAGGGTCGTCGCCGATTCGGACAAACGTCGAGAAAAAACGGCACATGTCATCGTGCAAGACCGGATTGAGCTCGGCCGAATCGAAAATGATCTTGTCGCCGTGAACGGCGATTTGGGGGATGTTGCGCACGACATCGACCCCGACGGCGCGTTTGATCCCGTATTCTCTCGCCTGTGATGCGATCCGGAAATCCGAACACAGCAGGGTGATGTCGATCTCTTTTTGAAGTTCGTTGACGATCGCAACGGCGCGGTGGAAGCGATCCAGACCGATACGGTGCCCCGTATGGACGTAGTAGAAATATCTCATTTTTTTCCTTTGGCGGCCATTTTGATGTAGATGTGCAGGATGTCGAGGGCGGCGGGGGTGATCCCGCTTATCTGCGATGCCGCCTGCAACGTAGGCGGGTTGAATTTTTCCAGTTTTTCGACGATCTCTTTAGAGAGTCCGGAAACGGAGCCGAAATTGAAATCGGAGGGGATCGCGATGTGGAGCATCGACTCCATCCGCTTGATGTCGTCGCTTTGTTTTTCGACGTAACGGGCGTATTTGGCCTCGATCAGGATCTGCTCGACGATGTAGGGGTCGAGTTCTTTGAACTGCGGGAACAGTTTCAGGAGTTTCTCCTCGTCGAACGTCTTACGCGAAACGAGCTGGGTCGCGGCGAGTTTGTCGCTGATTTTCTCTTCGCCGATCTCTTCCAAAAAGGCCAGGAACTCTTTGTTGGGGGTATAGACCGTCTCTTCCAGAAGTGCCAACCCCTCCTCAATCTGTCGCCGTTTCGCGTCGATCCGTTCCATTTGAGCGTCCGAAATGAGCCCCAGCGCGTGACCGTATTTGCCCAAACGCAGATCGGCGGTCTCCTCGCGCAGCAGCAGCCGGTATTCGGCGCGGGAAGTAAACATCCGGTAAGGTTCTTTGGTCCCCTTGGTGACCAGATCGTCGATCAGGACGCCGATGTAGGCTTCATCACGGCGCAGCACAAGCGGCTCTTTCCCCTGCAGGCTGAGGCTGGCGTTGATTCCGGCCATGAGCCCCTGTGCGGCCGCTTCCTCGTATCCGGTGGTCCCGTTGATCTGCCCGGCGCAATAGAGGTTGCGGATCTTTTTCGTCTCGAGAGTATGGCGAAGCTCCGTCGGGTCGACGTAATCGTACTCGATGGCATAGCCGTATCGGACGATTTTGGCATTTTCCATCCCGCGGACCGAATGTATCATGGCGCGCTGCACGTCGGGGGGAAGCGAGGTGGACATCCCGTTGATGTAGCACTCGGTGTTCTCCGCCGTCTGAGGTTCGATGAAGAGGTGATGACGCTCTTTGTCCCGGAAACGGTTGATCTTGTCTTCGATGCTGGGGCAGTAGCGCGGCCCGATCCCTTCGATCTGTCCGGTAAAGAGGGGGGCGCGGTGAAAATTCCCCTCGATCAGGCTGTGGGTCTCCTCGTTCGTGTAGGCGATGTAGCAGGGGAGCTGTTTTTTGGTACGGGCAAACGCCTCACGGTCGGTCCGGAAACTGAACGGTGCGGGGAGCTCGTCGCCGTCTTGGAGTTCCATCACGCTAAAGTCGATCGAGGAACTGTCGACGCGGGGGCATGTCCCCGTTTTGAGCCGCCCGACGTTCACCCCAAGCAAACGGAGCTGATCGCTGAGCCCTTTGGCGGCAAATTCTCCGAACCGCCCCGCCTCCTGCGTCACTTCGCCGATATGAACGACTCCGTTGAGGAACGTCCCGGTCGTAAGAATCACCCGCGAAGCGCGGTATTCGTTGAGCAGATGGGTCTGTACCCCCACGACGGTATCGTCTTCGATCAGCAGCGACGTCACCGTCTCTTGGATCAGGCTCAGGTTGGGGGTCGTGAGGATGGTGTTGCGCGCGATGACGCGGTAGCGGTCCATGTCGATCTGGGCGCGGCTTCCGCGAACGGCGGGCCCTTTGGTGATGTTGAGAATCCGGAACTGTATCCCCGCTTCGTCGGTGAGCAGCCCCATCTCCCCGCCCAGGGCGTCGAGTTCGCGTACCAGGTGCCCTTTGGCCAGTCCCCCGACGGCGGGATTGCAGCTCGTCGCTCCCACCTGTTCGGCAAGGATGGAGACCATCAGGGTATTGTGTCCCATCCGGGCTGCGGCCAGGGCCGCTTCGATTCCGGCGTGTCCTCCGCCGACTACGATTACGTCATATTGCATGATTGTGCTTCTTTACTACATTCTTTGAACGCAATTATAACCTTGATTGTTGAAACCTATAAAATCCAAAGGAAAAATAGCCTAGAATTAAGAAAACCTTTTGATGACGAGCGATTGCCATGAAAAACGACAAACCCCTGACATTGGAAGAGATGCTGAAAAACTACGACCCCTCACCCGTCGAGTACGATCCCGAAATCGACGGCGATGAGGAGCACATGATCCGCGACGAGCTGCTCAAGAAAAAAGAGGAGCTCAAAGATGTTGTAACCCTCCTTAAGGAAAAACAGCGGAGCCACCGGAAGGTGCGCCGTTAAGGGTGCGCCGCTATAATCCCGAAAAACGCAAAGGAGCGAATCGATGCTTCACGATGCATTGGAAGCTTTCAATAACGGCGATTACGCAGCCGCGCTGACGCGGTTCGAGGCGCTCGCGCGGGAGGGAAACCCCACCGCGGTGGCATCGCTGGGATACATGTACCAAAAAGGGCTGGGGACCGAACCCTCGCTCGACAAAGCGTTCGCCCTCTACTCTCAGGCGGCCGAACACGACGAACCCGCGGCGATCTACAACCTCGCCTTGATGTACGCCGACGGGGCGGGGGTGGCGCACGACCAGTTCAAAGCGCACGAACTGCTCCTGCGTTCGGCGATCCTGGGATTTCCCCAGGCGCAATACGAAGCGGGACTGAGCCTGGAGCGGGGACTGGGATGCGTCCAGAATTTCTCCGAAGCGGCCTTTTGGTACGAAGAGGGGGCAAAACGGGGGAACGCGAACGCCTTTAACAACCTCGGTGTCCTTTATAAAGAGGGGTACGGCGTCCCGCAGGATTATGCCCGTGCCTTCGTCTGTTTTTCGCGCGCCGCGCAAATGAACCTCCCCGAAGCGCAGTACAACCTCGGATTGATGCACGATCAGGGGCTCGGGTGCGACGCAGACCACGACGCCGCACTCGAATGGTGCCGCAAAGCGGCCTATAACGGCCACGAAAAAGCCAAACAAATTATCCGTTCCTTGCAGGAAGAGGGTAAAATAGTATTTTAACGAAGGGGTTTCATGTTTACGGGATTGATCCGGGAGATGGCGAGTGTCAAAAACTTCAGCGCCAACCGCCTTGCACTCAAAGCGCGCCACAAACCGAAACTGGGCGATTCGATTGCAATCAACGGCACCTGCCTCTCGGTCGTCAGCATCGAAAACGACGGCTTTACCGTCGAACTCTCCCCCGAAACCCTTGAGCACATCGCGACCGAAAAACTCTCAGGTCAAGTACACATCGAACCGGCAATGGCAATGGGAGACCGGTTCGAGGGGCATATCGTCCAGGGGCACGTCGACACGATCGGTACCGTCCGCTCCATTACCGACAACGGCAACAGCTACGACGTGATCATTGAGGTCGATAGCGGGTTTATCCCGCTGATCCCGCCCAAGGGCTCGATTACGATCGACGGGGTGAGCCTCACCGTCAACGACGTATACGAAGATGCCTTCCGCCTCACCATCATCCCGATTACGATGCGCGAAACGCTCTTCGGTACCTATAAAAAAGGGACCCGCGTCAACATCGAAACGGACGTTTTCGCGCGATACATCCGCCACATCCTGAGCGCTTCGAAGCCCAAAGGGATGAGCTGGGACGATATCGACCGCATCCATTCTTTATACTAATTTGAACGACGAAGGAATAAAATCCCTTCATTAAGGAAATCTTCATGAAACCGCTCGAATGGATTATGCTGGGATCGTTCGTCGGAGGAGTGATCCTCACCGTCTGGAAGCTGTACGCTTTTCTCCCGGTCCGACGTCTGAGCGACGACGATACGACCCCCGAATCGGTGGAGCTGCTCGAGCGGATCATGATCGAGTGCGATCGAAATGAGCCGGGGTTGGATGAAGAAGCCCTCTTTCAGCGCATGACATCACACCCTGAATTCGATCCCAAGCACTTCTGGCGCTTCAACGGGAACCGCCTCCGCCACCTGATCGAGCACTACCGCTTCAAAGACCCGGACTTTCGTCGCTAAGGCTCCGTGCATCGGGATTGCAGGCAATCTTGTGTGCCATATCGACTTTCGCGTACCCGACCAGTTCTCGCCGCGAAGCGATCGTCGCGTTACGATACCCTTCGCCCGTATTGAGATAGACGTGAAATCCGTTTTCATGTAAAGCCAATCGGGTGGCCAGCGCCGTCGAATAAGTCGTCACGACCCCCTCCTCCCCCATCAGCCCTGCCACATCGGCAAAATATTCCCGCGTCCACAGCATCGGATTGGTCTGCGGGCTGAACGCGTCCTGGTAGCAGACGTCCCACTCCCCCGAGAGTTCCCGTATCGCTACCCTCGCGTCTGCGATCTCCACGGTGATCTGCGTCCGCTCGTCCTCATAACCGCCGAGCGTTGCGATGTCGGTGATGATGTTTCGGTACGGTTCAAATATTCCGGGGTAGGGAAAATCGACCAGCGAAGCGACCAGATCGCCGTCAAGTTCGGGTGAATAGATTTCGAGCGTCGTATCGGGATGATAGGCATCGCGGTAATGGAGGCTCAGAAGCGTATTGAATCCCAACCCGAAACAGATGTCTATGATGCGCAGATGCTCTTTTTGCGCGTGCAGCCTAAAAGCGGGCTCGATATGTTTTTTGAGCGATTCGTTAAGCGCCCCGTCCTTGGTCGAGTGGTAGTGTTCGTCGTACTCGCTGCTATACGCGGTATAGCTGCCGTCGTCGCTTTGCACCCATCGCTTCATAGCCCTTTACCCCACATGTGCATCTTTTTCCCCACAATCACCTCATGCCCATCGATCAGGCCGCCGATCGCATTGATCGCACGGAACTCCGCTTCATCGAGGAGCGCTTCAACCTCGGCAATCCCCATCGAGCCGTTTTTTTGGACGATGATGATCTCCGAAGCGTTCAGGAGCGTCCGGTACGCAAGCTGCAAAAATTTCTGCGGGGTTTCGTGATTGTGCAGCACATCCTGTACGATCACGGCGGCGTAATCGCGCGGAACGCCCCCAGCGGGCGAGCGGTAGTCTTTGATCGAAAACGTTTTGTGAAAGGTGGCGAGGCTGAAGATTTGGTGTTCCCCGGGAAAAAGCGAAAGGTCGATCCGCCCCTCATAGGGAGAGAGGAAACGGTCCAGCTCCTCCCCAAGAGTATCCAGATGGCTGGTCGCCAGCATGATTTTCGTATGGGGGGTGGGATGGAGCAGCGACGTGATCATGGACGGATCGGGTTAGAGTGACAAATCGTGCAATTCGCGGAAGAGATACGCTTCGACGATATCGTCGATGGTGCGTTGCGTGTGGGCGACGAGAACCATCATCTGCTGATCGAGAAACTCCATCACGGGCTCGTAATTGTTCATGACGATGACCGCATCGCAGGGGATCTCGATTGCGGAGCGGTCCGGGTAAAAGTTGATCTCGACGACACGGCCCTCTTCCACCTCGACCGTGGCCCAGAATCGGACGTTCAGGATGCCGGTCAGTTCCGATTCCTGGGTATCGTCCCCGTTGAGAGGCAAAAGGAGGATCATCAGCCGTTTACCTTGGAGAGATCGAGTTTGAGCGCTTCGTTGTCCATGATGTCGATGTCTTTGCGCAATACATCGGTGGCGATCGCCTTGGCGTCTTCGAGCGAGTGCATTTTGTACGTCCCGCACTGGTAGATGTTGAGCTCGGGAATATCGTTTTGGGATTTCACCTCAAGGATGTCTTTCATCGACGCTTCCCACGCGTCGGCAACTTCCTCTTCGCTGGGAGTACCGATTACGCTCATGTAAAACCCGGTGCGGCATCCCATCGGAGAGATGTCGATGATTTCGGTTTTATCCGAATTGAGATGATCGCGCATAAACCCCGCGAAGAGGTGTTCGAGCGTATGGATCCCCTCGGGAGAGAGGGTCTTTTCGTTCGGTTTGACGAAACGCAGGTCGAAAACGGTAATATCATCCCCTTTGGGGGTTTTCATCCCTTTGGCACGGCGTACGGCCGGGGCGGGCATAATGGTGTGGTCAACGCAAAAACTGTCAAGTAGCGGCATAGGTATCCTTAAATCCGGTCTTTATTGGGGGTAATAGTAGCATATTTCACTATTGCATCGCTATAATTCGTGGATTAAACCAAAGGTGTAACCCTATGAAAAGCCTTTTCGACGACGCTACCGCCGTTCAATACCGAAACGACCCCCTTGCGATGCGGGTCTATACCTCCCGGCTGCTGGGGCAGGAGAGCGATCTCGTCCTTCACGGCGGCGGGAATACCTCCGTGAAAATCGGCGATACCCTTTACGTCAAAGGGTCCGGATGGAATCTCGACACGATCGAAAAACCGGGATTTTCCCCGGTCGATCTGGGAACCCTGTGCGCAATGGCGGAACGCGAAACCCTCTCGGACACCCAGATGGTCAAAGAGCAGCGTGAAGCGATGGCGGACCAAAGCGCCCCCAACCCCTCGATCGAAGCGATACTCCACGCCATCATCCCCTTTGCCTACGTCGACCACACCCATGCCGACGCGGTCGTGACCCTCACCAATACCCCGGAGGGCAAAGCACTGGTACAAGAGCTCTACGGCGAAAACATGCTCATCGTCGATTACGTGATGCCCGGGTTCGAGCTGGCGAAACACATCTACGAAATTACCAGAACCGTCGACTGGAATACCCTCTCAGGGATCATACTGATGCACCACGGCGTCTTTACGTTTGATGACGATGCCAAGCGCGCCTATGAGAAGATGATCCATATCGTCACCGTCGCCGAAACGCATCTGGCCGAGCGCGTCACCCTCGCCTGCGGCGACTGCGAAGGCAAAAGCGATCCCGATATCCCCCGCGCCGTAGCCGCCGAAGCGGCAAAACTCCGTGGATGCGAACTTTTCCCCCTGATGATCGATTCGCCGCGCGCCCAATTGTTCAGCATCCTCCCAGATCTCGATGCCCTGGTCAAAAAGGGAGGATTGACCCCCGAACACGTTATCCGGATCAAACCTTTCCCCGCCATTATCGATGGGGATATCGCCGAGGGGATTTCGAAATTTGCGCAAGACTATAAAGCCTATTTTGAAGCCAACGCCTCGCAGGAACACATCTGCCTCGACCTTGCCCCCCGTTACGCCGTGATCAAAGGGGTGGGCATCGTCGTGCTGGGCAAAGACGAAAAAGAGTCGCGCATTATCGGCGATATCGTCAAGCACACGATCACCGCAATCCTCTCGGCCGAACAGCTGGGCGGATGGAAATCGCTCAGTCTCGCGCAGATGTTTCAGATGGAATATTGGGAACTGGAGCAGGCCAAACTGAAAAACGCCCAGTGAGCCTGACCCGTTCGGCGGCGTGTAGCTGCGCAGAAGCGGATTCAATCAAAATTTAAAAGGAATGAGATTATGAAAATTACGAAAAAAGTGACGTTCATCGCCAAAGAAGAACACATCGCAACGGTCAAAAAGCTGCTTGAAGACATGGTCGCCCCATCCCTTAAAGAGCCCGGCTGCCTGTTCTACTACATCTTCCAGTCGCAGGTCAACCCGAGAAAATTTTTTGCTATCGAGTCGTGGGAAAACGAGGAAGCGCTCGAAGGGCACAAGCACACCGAGCATTACGCCTATTACAAATCGCACTACGAGCCGTACGTGGACGACAAATACACCGAAGAGCTCGACCTGCTCGATGAAAAGGCGTACGGGTTTTAATCATTATATTTCGTTTCACCTAAAGGGCACTCCGTCTTCAACACAAAGCCCGCGCACGGTTGCATGCTATATCCCAGGAGCCTTCCACATCGGCTCCAGCGTCCCCTCGCGAACCAACTCCATCTGTTTGGCGTAGGCTTTGAGCCATCTCTCCTTCATCTGTGCGTAACGTGCATGGTTTGCCGTGTCCGGCTCGTATACCCGTTCGATTTTGACGATGTTCTTTCCAGCCTCTTCAAAGCTGCCGTACACTCCGGCTCCGATCCCCGCCGCCATCGCGACCCCAAGTGCCGTCGCCTCTTTCACTACCGGAACGCGTACCTCAAGCCCGCTCACGTCGGCCAGAATCTGCGACCACAAAGTTCCGTTCGACGCACCGCTGGCAAACGTCAGAGACGTCGGCGAAACGCCGCTGAAAGCCTTGATATTGCCAAGGTTGATCGCACTCACGATGCACGCGTTTTCTTCAAGGGAGCGAAACATAGAAGCGACGTTGTATTTGCTCTCATCGAGCCCAAGACCCAAAAACGAGGGCGAGGCGTGTATCCACTCTCCATAGTTCATCCGGTCGCTGAAGATGGGGACAATACCATAAGAGCCGGGCGGAACCGATGACGCCAGCGCTTCGAGTTCGGCGTAGCTTTTACCGCATCCGAACGTGTTGCGGAACCACCGCATCACGAGCCCCGTAAAAAAGGTGATCCCCTCGGCCTGGGACATCCCGCGTACCACATGGGGGTTGACGCGCAATTCCATCGTATCCGAAAGCGCAGCATCCGAGGGTATATTAACCACCTGCTGCCAGAAACTTCCGCCGAGCACCACCGCGTCACCGAGCTTCGAGGCGCCCAGCCCCGCCGTTCCGATCTGGACGTCACCGCCCCCCATGACGACGAGCGTTTCGCTGCTTAGCCCCGTCTCCTGTGATGCCTGCGAACTCACTTTCCCCAAAACTTCCCCGCTTTCGCGGATCGGGACGAAAAGATCTTTGAGACCGCACTGCTCAAACTCGCTTTTGTTCCAGTCGCGCCGCATCAGGCTAAAGGCCCCGGCGGTTCCCGCGTTCGAAGGTTCCGAAGCGAGTTCGCCGCTGAGTTTGAACAATATCCAGTCGCTGATCATCGTAAAATAGCGTGCACGCTCGTACAATGAGGGCCGGTTGTTTTTCAGCCATAACAGCCGCGGAGCGGCCGAGAGGGCAAAAGTCTGCCCGCTGCTTGCGTAACACCTTTTTTCCAAAAACGGATCGTGACGTTTGAGGAATGCGACCTCCGATCCCGCCCGGCTGTCGACATTCGCGACTCCCCAAATCTCGCACTTCTGATCGTCGTAAACTACAATCCCCTCGCGCATGCTCGAAGCCGAAACCGCAACGATTGCCGAAGCTTCGATCCGTGCCGCGGCGATCGACTCACGGATACACCGCTTGGCGAGTTCCCAGCCGCGGACGAAATCAAATCCCATCGACCCGTTCACCCCCTCTTCGGCGACATGGTCCCATTCGTACTGAGCGATGGCGATCTGATTGCCCAGGGTATCGAAAATAATGGAACGGATGCTTCCCGTCCCCGCATCGATCACCAGAAAATAGCGGCTCATCGCATCTCTTTCGTGTTGGCGAACACTTCGAGCGGAAGTCTCTTTTCGCTGTAGTTTTCAATCGGGCGAATGTCGATGTTGCAGATGGAATCTTTGAGCTCTTCGGCCAGTTTGAGCAGCTCTTCTTTGGTGTTGCGTTTTGCAATTCCCCGCGCCGAACAGCCGGTGATGCCTTTGTGGTTGTAAGTCATACGATACATGATGCGCTTTCCATAAACGGTATTTGCCGTTTTAAAGCAAAGAAGGTTCCAAAAATAAAAAATGGGGAATGAACTGCAGAAAGAAAGGAAGGGAAGAAGCGCGTCTTAGACGCGGGCTTCTTCACGGCGCTGGAGGTATTCCCACTGCGCATCGACGCGGCGCTGCCACTCTTCGATGACGTGTTCGTACTGCTTGGAGAAGAGGTGTTTGAAACGCCCCTGGGCACCGAGATAGTCACGAACCGGAATAACGTTTTTCGGACGGTAGGTGATGTTGAGTTCTTTACCGTCGATGATTTCGTACAGTGGGAAAACCAGTGAATCGGTCGCCAGGTCGGATATAGCGATCGTATCTTCGGGAGCGAATTTCCACTCGGTCGTACAAGCCGACATCGCGTTGATGTAAACCGGGCCTTCCGCCGCGAAACCTTTTTGGATTTTAGCGACCATGTCTTTCCATTTGTTCGGAGCGACCTGGGCGACGTAAGGAGCCCCGTGCGCCGCCATGATGGCCAGCATATCTTTTTTATTCATTTTTTCGCCGTAACTTACGCTACCCGCAGGAGCGGTCGTCGTAGACGAACCGATCGGCGTAGAAGAGGAGCGCTGTCCTCCGGTGTTGGCGTAGACTTCATTGTCCAAACAAACGTACATCATGTTGTGTCCGCGCTCGAAACAGCCTGAAATCCACTGGAAACCGATATCGTAGGTCGCGCCGTCGCCGCCGAAAGCAACGAATTTCGGCGTACGCTCAGGTTGTTTCAGGCGCCCTTTTTTCTTCAGCGCTTTGTACATCGCTTCGGCACCGGCAACCGCGGTTGAACCGTTTTCGAACCCGATGTGGATCCACGAAGCGTCCCATGAAGTGTACGGGTAAACCGCCGTACAGACTTCCAGACAACCCGTCGATGCCGAAAGGATCAGATCGTCGTTGGTCGCGTTGAGGACTTCGCGCACGATGATCGAGTGGGCGCACCCCGGACAAAGGAGGTTCGCCCCTTCGAAACGGTCAGCAGAGGTCGAAAACTCTTTGAGGTTTTTGATTTTTTTCATTTCTGACATCGCTTACTCCTTAGAAAAACGCGAGTTTCGGTCCGCGCAGACCGATGTATTGTTGCAATGGAGTCGTCGGCTTGCCTGCGTCCATGTTTGCTTTGAGATCTTCGAAGATCCCGACAAGGTGGGCTTTAGTCAGGTCACGTCCGCCCAGACCATAGATGTAGTTTGTCAATACCGCTTTGGTGTCGGTGTTGATTAGTGTACCGGCAAGCTCGTTGTACAGAGTTCCCATCGCGCCGTGCGGGCTTGAACGGTCAAGCGCGGCAACCGCTTTAACCCCTTTAAGGGCCGCGGCGATCTGCTCGAGAGGCCAAGGACGGAACACGCGAATGCCCACGACACCGGCTTTGATCCCTTTCGCACGCAGTTCATTGGATACCTCTTCGGCCGTTTCGACCGACGTACCCATACACACGACGGCGAGTTCAGCGTCTTCCATGTTGTAGGTTTCGACGATGTTGTATTTGCGTCCGCTGAGTTTTTCGAACTCGTCAAACGCCGCCTGGATTTTCGGCAGAACCGCCGTCATCAGGGCATGCTGCTGACGCGCTTTGTGCTCGAAGTGCCAGTCTTCTTCGGTCTGTACCCCGTGGGTGACGGGGTGCTCGAGATCGAGCATGTCGTTCATCGGTTTAAATTCGCCGACAAAGTTATAAGCCGCTTCGTCGGTCAGGGTCGCAACGCCCTGAGCCGTGTGCGACGTCATGAATCCGTCTTGGTGCACCATCGCCGGAAGACGCACGTCGTGGTCTTCGGCCACTTTGAACGCGATGAAGTTCAGGTCATACGCGTTTTGCGGGTTGTAGGCGTCAAGCTGGATCCATCCGCTGTCGCGTCCGAGATACATGTCCGAGTGGTCGCCGTTAACGTTGAGCGGTGCGCCCAGGGCACGGTTGACAACGTTGAGGATGATCGGCAGACGCATCCCCGATGCCGAGTAAAGCGTTTCGACCATCAGGGCAAACCCTTGAGAAGAGGTCGCCGTAGCGACACGTCCGCCGGCCGCAGCCGCACCGATACAGCCGGACATCGCCGCGTGCTCGGATTCAACCATGACGAACTCGCCGTCTACATAGCCGTTTGCCGTAAAATTTCCGTAGTTTTCAACGATCGGAGTCGACGGGGTAATCGGGTAAGCCGCAACGACGTCTACCTGTACCTGGCGGAGCGCTTGGCTCGCGGCCATATTACCGTCCCAGACTTCAATGTCGCGTAGTTCCATTGTATCAGCCATTAGTCTTCCTTTGGTTCTTCTGCTTTAGCGTTTTTATCTTTTTGAGGCCATTCGGCAAGTGCTACGTCTTCGTCTTTTTGTTCGGGGAACATCAAGAGCGATTTCGGATTCGTCGGACAGACTTCCACACAGATACCGCACCCTTTACAGTGGTCGTAATCAACACCGACCATTTTTTTGTCGCGCGAGATGATCGACATGTCCGGGCAGTAAACCCAGCAAAACTGGCAGTCGATGCAGTAGTCTTTGTTGAACAAAGGTTTCTCGATGCGCCAGTCCGCAACGCTCGCGGTAAACGAGTTCGACTGTGAATAAGGGCGATTTTCGGGAAGCGTCGTCGCGATATCGCGTGTCGCCCCGTCAAACGATCGGAGCATGGCACCGATTTCGAATCCATCCCATCCTTTTTTTTCCATCATGTGCTCCTTATTTCACTTCATCATACGCGCGTTGGATCGCGATCATATTGGCGTCGATAATTTTTTGAGGGAGTTTTTTGAGAACTTTGACCATGCTCTCTTTGAAAAACTCGATGTCGTACATTCCCGATACTTTCATCAAAGCGCCCAGCATCGGCGTGTTGGGGATCGCGCGTCCGATAGTCTCCTGGGCGATTTTGATGCAGTCGACGGTATAAACTTTTTTCCCTTCCAATTTCGGCTGGGAAGCGATCAGTTCTTCGGTACTCATGTGCGTCGTAACGATATAGATCGTATCCTCTTTTTCGTTCGCCGTAATGTCCGCGACATAAACCAGAGCGGGGTCGATGACCAAAACATAGTCAGGTCTCATGTATTTCTCATGGTTCAAAATCACTTTGTCGTCGACACGGTTGTAGGCCGTCATCGCCGCTCCGCGCTTGGCTGAACCGTAGAACGCGAATGCCTGAACATGCTTACCGGTGGTGGATACAACGTCGGCCAAACCTTTTGCGCCCGTTACGGCACCCTGTCCGGCTCGACTGTGCCATCGAATCTCTAGCATGAATTCTCCCTCATGACTTAAGTTTTAAGTTGATTTTTATCAATGCGTGTATTTTATGAAAGTTGCTCTTAAATGTAGCTTTTCACTTTATGGGAGGGAAACGCGGAAAGGAAAAGTGTTACTTTCAGCCCCGTGCAGCGATAAAACGGACCGCTTCGAGGGCATCAGGTTGTATAATATCCGTTAATGTTAGTAATTGTTCTGCGTTATCGTATCCGCTTGTCACGGCGACGCATCCGATGCCGGCCCGGGCAGAGGCTTCGATATCGAGCCGGGTATCGCCGATCATCCATGCGGTGTTCCTTGGACGCTTCATCGCTTCGAGCGCCTTGTAAATCGGTTCGGGATGGGGCTTTGGGTTCTCGACGTGTTCGCGCCCGATCAGCACCTCGAAATATTCCATGACCCCGAAATGCTCCATCAATTCCCGCGAATAAAGCCCCGTTTTCGTCGTGACGATCCCCAGCCGCGCAAACGCCGCAGCCTCTTCGATCGCCTCTTTTGCCCCCGGAAGCAGGAATGTTTTGAAACGGGAAATCTCGCGGTAATGGAGTTTGTAGGTTTCGACATGCGCCGCGATCCGCCCATCGGGTACTCCGACCGCGGCGAACATCGTCTCGAGTGTGTGGCCGATCTGGGAGGTGATGTGCGATTCGGAAACTTCCCCGACGTCTCCGTGGCACGCCAGGGAATGGCGGAAGCTCTCGACGATCGCCTCGGTCGAATCGATCAGGGTTCCGTCAAGATCAAAAAGTATCGTAGTGTTCACTGTTTCTCCCAGTCGATGTAATCTTCCCAGATCCCGTTAATGGTGGGTTTGATGCCGCGAATCGAGCGGCTGTAGACATTGATGTCATTGGGCACCACCAAAAAAAGATAAGGGTTGTCGTGCGCGATACGCTCATAAATACGCCGTTGCAGCGCGGCGATCTTTTCGGGGTCAACCGATCCCTCCATCTCCTCGATCAGCCGGTCGGTCTTGGACGAACGGTACCCCACGAGGTTAAATCCCCCCGGAACGTCACTGTCGCTGTGCCACAGCGCGTAGGGATCGGGGGTGAGCGACAGGGCCCATCCCAGTAGCACCGTATCGAACTTCCGGGGGGCGACGACGGTATTCAAAAAAGCCTGCCATTCCATCACCCGCAAACTCACCCGAACCCCGACCTCGGCAAGCTGCCGCTGCATGATCTCGGCGGCGTAGGGGCGGATCATGTTGGAATTGGAGGTGGCGATTTCGAACGAAAGGGGATTTTTCTCATCATATCCCGCCGCTTTGAGCAGTGCCCTGGCGCGGGCCAGATCCCGCTTCGGGGCTTTTACCTTCGCATTATAGCCTTTGCTTCCGGGGAGAAACGGCCCGGTGCAGATTTTGCCGTGCCCCAGGAAGAGCAGGTCGATCAGCGCTTTGCGGTTGATGGCAAGCGAGAGGGCCTCGCGGACACGGGGGTCCTGAAATTTTTTGAGCCGCAGGTTGAACCCAAGGTAAGTGTAGCTGTGGGAAGGGAGTTCCAGCGTTTTGAAACGTTTATGAAACGCCCCGTCCAACTGGCGTTCGTACTGCATGGGTTCAAGAGAGCTGACGTCGATCCGGTTTGATTTGAGCATCAAAAAGCGGGTCATCGGATCGGCAATGACGTGAAAAACGATTTTCCCGATTTTGGGCGGATGTTCGAAATAGCGGGGATTGGCCTCCAGAACAATCTGCTTGGAGAACTCCAGTTTTTTGAGTACGTAAGGACCCGTTCCGACGGGAGCCGTGTTGAAGCGGCTCCCCATAACGTCACCCTCTTTTTCGAGGATATGACGCGGGACGATCCCCATCATCCATATCTCTAATGCTTTAAAATAGGGTTTTTCATAAGCGACGCGCAGGGTGTATTCATCCATTATCCGCACCGATTTGACGATCCGGAAATCACTGGCGTAGGGGGTGATCACTTTGGGGGAGCGGATCAGTTCGTAGGTAAAAGCGACGTCGCGGGCGCTAAAGGGTGCTCCGTCGTGCCATAGCACGCCGCGTCGGAGCTTGAACTCGATCAGCGTCGGGGTGATGAAACGGTACGATTCGGCGAGGTCGCCGACGATTTTCGTGCCGCTTTCATCGTATTTCACGAGCGAATTGAACAAAAATCCGGCGATGGACGAACTGGCCGAATCGGTGGCGATGAGGGGATTGAGACGTGCGGGATTGGACGAGGCACTCAGGTGAAGCGTCGCGGCGGCAAGCCAGACGCTTTGGATGAGGAGGAATAAAAGTTTCAATCTCAACCCGCTTTTTGGGTGAGATTATAGCAAAACCTATTTCGATTCGACGACACGGCCGTTGAGCGGCTGAACCGGGCGGTAGTTGTGGTCGTAGAATTTACGCATTGCCGCGATCTGATCGGGTGTGGCGCTCTGGATCTCTTTCATCACGTACCAGCGGACGTTCTCGCTGCACGGAGGGGTCGTGAGCGAACCCATGTAGTGAAAATAGCGGCCGCTCTCTTTTGGCAGAAGCGCGGCAGGGTTGAGGACGGTTTTGGTTCCGACCCCTTTGATCACGGTGTCGAGGATCGCGTTGCGCTCTTTCCCCTCTTCGAACAAGACGCCGACGACAAGAAGGTTCCCGAACGCGCTTTTGTGTACCATGTGGGCAACGAGATCGTACTGTCTGCCGTCGATTTTTTCTTCGCTTTTGCCGTGGAAATGGAACTGCACCAGCTGATAATCGACCCCCTCGACGGTGATTTTCCCGCCGTTTTCGACGTTGACCTGGATGGCGTGGCCGTTATCGACGATCTGGCTTGAAGCCTGGACGTTTTCATTGAGTTTGATGACGTGCGACGGGGCGATCGAAACGGTCTCGGAGGTTTTGATGTCGATCGGCGACTGGGCTTTTCCGTCTTTGCAGATTGCGCTGAAGTCGCACCAGTGCGCGGGCCCGTGGGCGTCGTAGTCCCAATGGGGCTGATGGTGTTCTGCGGCGTGGGCTCCGGCACATAGCAAAAGCGCCGAAACCGATAAGGCAAGGATCGTTTTCATCCGGGTATTCTCCTGAAATAAGTAGGACTTATTGTATCGGGGAACGACGGGACGGGTCAAATCAAATTAATTGGGTAAAACGTTCAATTTCATTGAACACGCCTGCCACGCTGCAGGAGATCGATCAAACGGACGATAAGAAGGATAATCAGCCATCCCATAATCATCGCGATTATCGTATGGCTGAGAAAATGGTCGCCCTTGAGAATTTTATAAATTCCCATGCTCCATGCTATCCCCATTGTGCCGATCAGTGCCAGAATTTTGGCCCGTTTGCGTCTAAAGGCAAAAACCAGTGCCAACAGCGAAAAGCCGAAACTGGCATGACCGGCAGGCCAACATCGGATACGGTGTTCCCGACAAAAGTTTTCAGGATAGGAATCCAGTACCCCGACATGCGGATATTCGCCGCCATACATCTGCCAGTCACGAGGACAGGGGACATTCGTCAGCGTTTTCAATCCCACCACGACCGAGGGAACGAGGATACCTGAGAGTACCAGAATGATGATCGCCCTGCGGTAACGCTGGACCCAGTTTTTTCTGTATCCAAAAAGGACAACCAGCAAAAGCGCCGAATAGATAACGATCAAAAGCTTTTTTATACCGTCGTACAGAATAAAATCGAGCCAAGGCCGTTCCCCCTCCACAATCAGCCATCGATGATTCAGCGGATCGTAAAAGTGGTTCTGGACCCACACATCGACGGAGGGATTCCATCCGAAAAAGAGGATGACCCATACAAGAAGCGTTGCGGTGAGCAAGATGTTTTTAGTGGACGCCATACAAAATATCCAATTCAGGGTTGTAGACCTTACTGTCGATTTCGGTAAAATTAAGAACCGTATGGAAATACGAATCGTGGGAATAGGATTGCTGCGCTTTTTTTCGCAGCGTCGCCCTATCGATCGAAAAATTCTTTCCAAACCACATCAGGGCCGGAACGTGTGTCTGTGCTTCAGGGGCGATCGCGTACGGAAAGCCGTGAAGGTATAATCCTTTTTCTCCGAGCGATTCACCATGATCGCTCACGTAAAACATCGCCGTTTCAAATTTTTCATCGTTTTGTTTTAGCAGTGCAATGACGCGCGAAAGGAAATAATCAGTGTACAAAATAGCGTTGTCGTAGGCATTGGTAATCTCCTTGGGAGTACACTGTTCAAGCTGGTTGCTTTTACAGACCGGGGTAAACTTCTCGAAGGATTTCGGATAGCGCTTGTAGTAGGCCGGACCGTGGTTTCCCATCTGGTGCAAAACGATGACGATATCCCCTTTGGGATGGGCATCGATATACGCTTGCAGCCCGGAAAGCATTCCCTCGTCACGGCATTCGACATCGCAGAGGGGGTTCTTGTCGGGGGATTTGAAATCCTCATACTGCGCCCTGAGGGCAACCCCTTTGGAATCAGAGTTATTGTCCCGCCACAGAACATTAACTCCTGCATGGGACAAAACGTCCAGAACGTTCTCGGTATGTTCGGCACGCCCCCCCTCGTAATTCTCCCGGGTCAGCGAGGAAAACATGCACGGCACCGAAACCGCCGTTTCGGTACCGCACGCACTGAAATTGGAGAAGTTGATGATCTCCTCTTTTTTTAACAGCGGATTCGTTTCGCGTTTGTAGCCATTCAGGGAAAAATGGTCCCAACGGGCCGCCTCCCCGACGACGAGGATCACCAGCTCGCGATCTTTGTCGCTCGCGGGTATTTTCGCATCTTCTCCGACGATTTTCAACCCCGTATAATCGTGTGAAAATGATTTGGAAACGTATTTACCGACCGAATAGAGGTAATACGAGGGGTTCGCATAAAAACGGAGCGGTTTATGCTCGCGAAAAAACGAGGTGTAAAACGGACTGAATGCAAGTAGGCATACAATCACCACGCCCAATACGATTCCAAGCGTTTTGACGTCTTCGAGTGCCTGTTTCCGAAACGACGGGTAGATGACGTCGAGGCGATAGACGATCCACGACGGGAGCACTCCCAACAACACCAGATAGAGGGCCAGCTTCACGCTCAGCAAATCGGCCGATTCGCTGGCGTTCGTCTGAAGCACATTGGTGATCATGTGACTGTCCACAACGATGTCGTATGTGTCCATAAAATAAGCGACCGCCGCGGTAACCATCAACATGAGAATAACCAACGGTTTGAATACCCAGCGGTTTGTCAACAGCGTCAATATGAGTACGCTGCTTGCAAAGAGCACCAAAGCGACCGAAAACAGCTCCAACGCCGAGGCCCGGGTAAGCGGATAAACTTCCACAACATGCCGGAAAAATGAATAATTGGCCGCGATGACCCACCACAGTGATACCCCGACAATCACGGCCCTGCTACTGTACGTTCTGGAAAACAAAAGATTGCTCCTCTTTTAAAAAGAGGTATTCTAAACAGCCTCCGGACAATGGAGAGCTAATCGACGGCTAACGGTCGGTTAACGGATAAAAAGGCGGATACGATAGCGTTCTACGTCTTCTTCGATCCGGTATTCAATCCCGATCTCACGGGCGATGCGGTCAAGCATTTTTTGCCCGATGCGAGAGCTGAAAAGGTATTTCTCGCCCCCTTTTTCGTTCGTCAGGGCGATGCTCCTGCTTTCAGGGTCGAGTGCGATTATGATCGTACTCCCCTCTTTGGCGTAGGTCAGGGCGTTTTCGATCAGGGCGGTCATCAGCTTGGCGAACAGTTTTCGGGGAGCGTGCAGACCAAAGCCCTCCCCATCTACGCGGATCGCAAGATGCCGTCGCCGGGTCAGGATATCGACTTTGGCGATCACTTCAGAGAGAACCTCATCGATTGTAAACGGCGAAGAGTCTTCGAAATCGGTACTTTCGAAAAAGAGGACGTTTTTAAGCTCGGACATCAGCCGCTCGATATCCCCTCCCAGCTCGGAGACGATCTTCTCTTTTGAAATCCGTTCGCTCCCTTCGAAAACATCCAGCCGCGCGCGCATGAGGGCGATGGGCGTTTTGAGTTCGTGGGCCATCTCTTTGAAAAGGACTTTTTCCTTGATACGAAAGGTTTCGAGACGATGGACGAGTGCGGAAAACGCACGGGAAAGCTCATCGATTTCCCGGGGAGGATTATCGAGGGGAAGTTCGAACGAATCACCGCTTTTCCAGCCGCGCGCCCGCTCCGCAAGCAGTGCGAGGGGTTTCATGTAACGCTCCAGCAACAGATAACCGACCGAGAGGATCAACAGCAGCGAGACGAGATAGCGAGCCGCCAGTTTCGCGCCGTATCTCGCCACCGCCGCATCGATCTTGTCGTGGTCGCTGATAACGCTGAGAAACATCCCGTTGGAAAGTGCCACGGAAGCGCTCACTTCGGTATCCTCAGGGGCATAAGGGGCGGCAGCCACACGGAAACGGACGTGGCTGGCTTCGGAATCTTTCAAGATCAGGACGTTGTGCGGGATCGCGTGGAGAAAACGCAGGTCGCTCTTCGGCGTGGGGGGGACGATCAGGTATTCGTCCCGGCTCTCGATGAGCAGATGGTTGAGCACCTGTTCGAGGTCTTCGATTTTTTCGCTGTGGATCGTCCGCGCCGCGACCTGCCAGTTCACGGCAAAGGCGATCGCGATCAGCAGCGAAAACAAAAAGGCGATTTTAAACTTTAGGGTATTAAAGGCCGTGTTCAATGACGAATCCTCTCGTTTTGACCGTTTTGATCACTTTGGGATCGAGTTTTTTGCGGATCCGCGCCACGAGTTCGTCGACGGCGTTGGAGGTGATGTTTTGAGGGTTGTCGTAGAGCGCGTCGAGGATCTCTTCGCGCGATACCACCTGCGGCGCTTTGGAGAGGAGGTAAAAGAAAAGGGCCTGCTCGTTTTTGCTCAGAACGACCGCTTCGCCCTCGCGTTTGAGCGTTTCGGCGTCGGGGTCTATCTCGATCCCCTCGATGGTCAGCTTCCGAACCGCGAAACGGCGGGAAAGGGCAGCAATGCGCGCACGGAGTTCTTTGATGTCGAACGGTTTTTCAAGGTAATCGTCGGCGCCGTATCCGAACCCTTCGACTTTGTCGTCAACGCCGCCCAAAGCGCTGAGTACGAGAACCGCCGTCCCCGCATGACCCGATTTCGCATACGAAATCAGCTCTTTGACCCGATCAGCCCCCTCGAACGTCCGGTCGAAAACCGCAACGGCGTAATGAAACGCATCAAGATACCCCTTCGCTTCGTCGACGCTCGAGGCGATATCGACGATCCACTCGCTTTCCAACGACATTTTCAGCAGCTCCAACAGCTCTTTTTCGTCGTCGGCGATCAATATACGCATGGTTACAGTTCCTCACACTCGCGAACGAAGATTTTGATGCTCTTGTTTTTCAGCGAGCTTTTGATGTCATCCGCGAGCGTCTGCGCCGCGTCCGCATGGAGAAAAAGACGAAACAGCCCGTATTCGCGACGTGCGCTCACCTGTTCTTGGGCATTGATCAGCAATGCCCCGGCCGAATAGCGGCTGCAGGGGAAAAAATAAAAATCATCATACCCTTTGGAGAGTAAAAAATCAACCAGCACGTCTTTGGATTCCAGTTCGAAATAGATGTCCAGCCCTTTGAGGTTCATCGGTGCGTCCTTTCATAGAGGAGTCTGAATGCCGGCGGCAGGATCAGTAGCGTCAGGACGGTCGATGTGACCAATCCTCCCAAAACGACGATAGCCAGCGGTTTTTGTACCTCACTGCCCACCCCTGTGGCGAACAGCAGCGGCAACAGCCCAAGCGCCGCGATAAATGCGGTCATCAATACGGGGCGCAGACGCCGCATCGCACCGATACGTACCGCATCCTCGATACCGCATCCCCCTTTGAGCAGGGCGTTGAAATAACTAACCATGACAACCCCGTTGAGGACGGCGATCCCGAACAAGGCGATGAATCCGACCGAGGCGGGAACGGAGAGGTATTCGCCCGAAACGAACAGTGAAATCACCCCTCCGGTAACCGCGAACGGGATGTTCAGCAAAATCAGCAGGGTAACCGGCACCGAACGGAACGTGAAAAAGAGGATCAGGAAAATGACCGCGATCGACAGGGGGATGACCATCATCAGTTTGGCCGCCGCCCGCTGCTGATTCTCGAACTGGCCGCCGTAAACGATCCGGTATCCTTCGGGGAGACGGACGTTTTGGGAAATTTTCTCTTTCGCTTCCTCCACAAAACCGACCAAATCGCGCCCCTCGACGTTGGAACGGACGGTACTGAAACGTTCGCCGTTTTCGCGGTCGACTTTGAGCGCCCCTTCACTCGTCTGGATATCGGCAATACTCGCAATCGGAACCGCAAACCCTTCCGCCATGGGAAGTTCCAGGGCCTTGAAGCGTTCCATGTCCGAAGCGATTTCGGGATTCATCCGCATGATGACCGGGATCCTGGCATTTCCGATCGGCAATTCATCGACACTGACCCCCTCCAGCGCGACTTTCAAAAACAGTCCAAGCTCGGCAGAATCGACTCCCGTTTTGGCCGATTCGATCCGGTTGGGTTTGAGCGTGAGGTAGTTGACCCCCTCGTTCAGCGTCGTAAACACCTCCGTTGACCCGTTCATCCCCGAAAGGGTATCGGCGATCTCCTCGCTGAGGCGGTTAAGCTCTTGGATGTCGTTGCCGTAAATCTTGACCGCGAGGTCTCCTCGGGTCCCCGTGAGCATCTCCGAAACACGCATTTCGATCGGCTGGGTAAACCCGAAGCTGATCCCCGGAAAATCGACCAGAGCGGCCTGAATCTTCTCTTTGATCTCCTCTTTCGATTCGGCTTCCCACTCGTCCTGGGGCTTGAGGGTGATAAACGTGTCGGTCTGGTTCAACCCCATCGGGTCAAGCCCAAGCTCGTCCGAACCGGTCCGCGCGACGATACTTTTGACTTCGGGAACGTGCCGGAGAATCGCTTTTTGGATCTGGAGGTTGAACTCCTTGGATTTTTCGAGCGAAATAGAAGGGGGTGTTTCGACCCCCAGGATAATGTCCCCCTCGTCCAGGGTGGGCATGAAGCTTTTCCCGACGAACAAAAACAAGCTGAAGCTTATCACCAAAAAGGCTACCGCTCCGGTAAAAAGCGTCCGGCTGCGATTCAGGGAAAAATCGAGCAGCGGAGCGTAGAGACGGTTGAAAAAACGGCCCAAACGGGTCTCTTCATGGGGGGTGCTTTTCAGGACGAGCGAACACACCACCGGAATAAGCGTGAGGGAGAGGAGCAGCGATCCGAAGAGTGCGAAAACGATCGTCATCGCAACCGGGGCGAACAGTTTCCCCTCCAGTCCTTCGAGCGTCAGAAGCGGCAGAAAAACGACCGCGATGATCAAAATACCGCTGAAAACGGCGGCGGAAACCTCTTTGGTCGCACGGTAAACCTGGTGCAGTTTCGGCAGCGACGATTCCCCTTCCCCCAGTTTGGCGAAAGCGTTTTCGACCACGACGACCGCCGAATCAACGAGCATCCCGATGGCGATGGCCAACCCGCCCAGGCTCATCAGATTGGCGCTGAGACCGAAATATTTCATCATTACAAAAGCGATCGCGAGGGAAAATGGCAATATGACGCTCACTGCGATCGCCGCCCGCATATCACCCAAAAAGAGCATCAGCAACACTATGACCAGAACGATCGCTTCGACCAGTGCCTTCGAGACGGTCGAAACCGCTTTTTCGATCAGCTCGCTGCGGTCATAAAACGGTACGATTTCGATCCCCTCCGGGAGCTGGGGCTTGAGCGCTTCGAGGCGCTGTTTGATCTGCGTGACCGTTTCCTGGGCGTTCGCCCCCTTGAGCGTCAACACCAACCCCTCGGTCGCTTCGCCGATTCCGTCTTTGGTAACGTAACCAAGCCGGGTCCGGGCCCCCTCCTCGACCGCACAAAAATCGCCGATCCGGATCGGCCCGTTGTGCGAATGGATCGTGATATTGGCGATTTCGGCAGGTTCCCTGACCCCGCTTTGCACTTTGACGAGATAACTCTCCTCATAAGCGTCCACGCGCCCCGCCCCGTCGTTTTTGAGGTTGTTCGAGAGGGTCTCTTCGAGGGCGCTGAGGGTGATCCCCAGGTTGCGCATCGCCTGAAAATCGGGTTGAACGACGATTGCCCGGGCTTCGCCGCCCAGGGAGTTCACGTCGGCCACCCCTTTGGCCCCGCGCAGTGCGGGACGGATGACGAAATCGAGCAACTCCCGTTTCTGCGACTGGGTGATGTTCCCCTCCACGGTGAACATGAACGCTTCCCCCAGCGGCGTCGTGATGGGGGCCATCCCGCCGCTTACCCCTTTGGGAAGATCGGGGAGCAGGGCAGAGAGTTTCTCGGCCACCTGCGCACGGGCGCGGTAAATGTCGGTACCGTCGTTAAAATCGATCGTGATGTCGGCGATCGCATACTTGGAAGTACTCTTGAGGAGTTTTTGGTTTTCCAGCCCGAGCAATTCCGCTTCGAGAGGTTTAACTACCCGGTTTTCAACCTCTTCGGGGGTCATTCCGGGCGCTTTCATGATAATTTTGACCTGGGTCGATGAGATGTCCGGGAACGCGTCAATGGGGATTTTGAGAAACGAATAGACCCCGTACCCGAACAGGGCCAGGGAGAGGAGGATGACGATCAGCCGCTGTTTAAGCGAAAATTCGATGAGGGCGTTCAGCATTACTCAAATCCCATTCCGCCGAGCGCGCCTTTGAGCGAAATGGTTCCGCTGCTGACCACCTGCGTTGCGGGGGTGAACCCCTCGCCGCTTACCGCGACGTGATCTTTGAAGTATTTGCGCACTTCGACCGTTTTGGGGGCAAATCCCCCTTGAACCCGGACAAAACAGATGTCGCGGTTTTTGTATTTGGTCAGCGACGAGCGAGGCAGAAGCACCCAGCGGCTTTTTTCAACCGCCGCAATATACATCTCCGCCGACGTACCCGCACGGAAAGAGGAATCGGGGTTCGTGATCCGCGCGACGGCCGCACCCGAATTGTTCATACGGTTGACCGAAACCGAAACCGAGGTAATCGTCCCGATCCGTTTTCCGTTTTTGTCGTTCACCGCTGCCCCTTTTCGGATAAAAGCGAGCTGCTTTGGGGGAACCATGATGAGCGCGTTGAGTACCGACGGATCCGAGAGTTTCAGATACGGAACGAACGCGGCGATTTTTTCTCCCCCCATGACGGGCCCTTCGGAGATAACGCCCGTCCTCTTCGCCCGAATGGCAAACGTCATCCCCTCACTTGGGCGACTGTCGGCTCCCGCATACCGGAAACGGCCGGATACTTCGGCCTCTTTGGCTTTAAGGCTCGATACCTCCAGGGCGCTTCTTTGGGCTTCACGCAACGATAAGACCCCCTCCCGGAACAGCGCTTCGTCTTTTTTGGCGTATTCGCGGGCGATTTTCAGACGCTGCCGCACGTCGATGAGTTCGTAACTGGCCGCGAGAAGTTCGGATGAAGCGATTGTGCACACAATCTCTCCCGCTTTGACCGCGTCCCCGGGTTTTTTGACGACCCCGGCCACCGTCGCTTCGCTGCTGAGGGTATAGACCGACGAGCGTTCGTCGGCATAATCGAACGTCCCGATGAAAGGGCCCATCGTGTCGCTCTGAACCGACTGCACCTTTTGAGCCCTGATCCCCAGTTTTTTGATCTGGGCGTCACTCATTTTGATCGTCCCGAAAGCCGCAACGCTGCACAAAAGCGCCATCACTAAAATTTTCATTCCCATATTCTCCCGACTTTTTCTTCCGTTTTGGCGATCTCGTCCAGATAATCGCGTTTGAGCCGAAGCGTTTCGGCCTGAGCAGCGTAAAAACGGTTTTTCGTCTCCAGGTATTCGAATTGTCCGACCACGCCCCCTTCGAACCCTCTAGCCGCCATTACATAAAGGGCTTCATGCCGTTTTTGCATCGCCAAAGCCTCCCCGATCAGGCGTTGTAACTCTCCGAGCTTTCGGAACGACTGTTCCGCCGCAATGGAAAGTTTTCGGGCGGTCAGCTCCTTTTGAGCCGCCGCCGCGCTGCGCATCGCCATCAGTGCCGCAATACGGCGCTCGTTTTTCGCTCCGAACGACAAAGGGATGCTCACGCGCATATCGACGCTGTGCTGCGTCGGTTCGCGGGTCATCCCCACACCGAAGCCGACCGTTTCGACCGTCGAACGGCGAAGCGTTTCGATCTGCGAGGAGAGTTCTTTTTCGGCAAGTGAAAACTGCTCCAGCACCGCCGAGCGTTTGATCGTTTCTTCCCAAGTCCCGGCATCGACGAACCGAAACGACAGATCGTCAACACGGATTTCGGTATCAATATGGGTCATTTCGCGGAGCGTATCCTGGTGCGTGCGGTAGGCGATCAGCGCTTCGGATGCCTCTTTGCGGGCGACGCCGAGCTCGGTCTCAAACCGGACAAGCTCCATCTGCGATATTCTCCCCGCTTCGTGTTTTTTCCGCGCGATCGCATACCCTTGTTCGGCCGATTCCTGTTTTCGGCGGTAGATTTCCGCCTCTTCCCGGGCCAGTTCCGCCAAAAGGTACTCGTGCTTGAGACGGCTTTGTATCAGGGTCTTGCGAAGCTCAGAATCCCCTTGCACTCTGCGGATGGCGGCATCGAACTCGGCATTTTTGGCCTCTTTGACCCACGGATTTTTTGCGGTCATGCCCACCATCATCGAATACTCGTTCCCATTCCCGCTGGGATCGTCGGCACGGATGCGGCGTGTGGCCCCTTCCAGATAAAGCGGTTCGAATGCACCGTACGCATTTTTTTCATGCTGAAGCGCTTCTTGTTGCCCCAGCGCCGCGCTTTGTTCGAGAGAGCGTTCGTAAGCGATACGACTGAGTTCGTTAAACGTCATCGCACCCAGCGTCGCGGGAATCGCCAATAAAGCGGCGGTCCAAAAACTCCGAAGTATCATGAGCGCTCTTCACGGTGGACGACCGTGCCGGTCGCCGGATCGACGAACACTTTGACCGCTTTCTCGTTAGTGTCGTATCCCCATCCGACGTACAGCAGATTCGAAGCAACGTCGCGCAGAGCGATCTGCTCGATCCGAAAACCTTGTGCCGAGAGTTTGGTTTTCACCTCTTCGCAGCTCAGGGGCGCAAGCCGTTGAAGCTGCTGGCGCACTTTCATCTTCTGGACCGGATGGGAGGCATGATTGCCGAAAACGGCGAGTTCATGCAGAGGAGCCGGAACTTTGACCGACGAATCGATTCGGGCGAAAACCGACGAAGAGAGCAACGCTGCAAGCAAAAGAGCGTAACGCATGGGAACCTCCTGATCTTTATCCGTAATCATAGGCTTTCGCTATGAGAAAATCATTAGAAACGGTGTATGGAACCCTTTGAAACTATTACCTGTTTTTATGATATAACTCTGTATCTTAATACCGAAATCAGGATATCGTAACGTGCGGATCGTCAAAGAACTCTTCAAACTCTACCTCCTCTTCATCGCCCTCTTTTTTCTGGGGCGGCTTGGGCTTTATCTCCTTTATTTCGACCGTCTGGGCGACATCACGCTCGCCGAATCACTCCTCAGCTTCCTCTACGGTCTCAAACTCGATACGATGGCCGTCTCGATCATCCTCGTCATCCCCGCCCTGATCCTCACCGCGATGCCCCGCCGCGGAGCGGCATGGGGCAAACGCCTCATCGACGGGTGGGTTCTTGTTTTCCTCCTGCTGGCGCTGTTCGTCGAAAACGCCACGTTCCCCTTCGTCGCGCAGTACGACGTCCGCCCCAACTACCTGTTCGTCGAATATCTCAAATACCCGCAGGAAGTAAGCTCGATGATCCTCAAAGAGTACCCGCTGCAACTCGCCCTCGCCGGGGTAATGATGGGATTCGCCGCATGGGCTTACGTGCGCTTCTTCCCCCGACGTTTCGTCGAAGCGATGCAGCCGCCGCAGTGGCAGCGGCTGCTGCTGCTCTTTCCGATCCTGCTGGTGCTGTTCATCGGCATCCGTTCCTCCTTCGGCCACCGCCCCGCGAATATCTCCGATGCCCTCTACAGTACCAACCGCCTTGCCAACGAAATCGCGAAAAACTCCCTCTACAGCGTCGGTTATGCCTACAAAAGCTATGCCAAGGAAGAGGATATTCTCAAGCGCTACGGCAAAATGGACCTGAACGATGCCTATGCCCGCGTCTCATCGCGTCTCAACATCCCGCTGGGCTCGCCTCTGCCGTTCACGCGCAGCGAACCGACCCGCTTTCCTTCCGCCGAACCGAAAAATCTCGTGATCTTCATCCAGGAATCGATGGGGGCGCAGTTCGTCGGGTTTTGCGGCGGGGACGCCGCCGTGACGCCCAACATGGAAAAACTCTCCCGTGAAGGGCTTGCCTTTACCAACCTCTACAGCAACGGAACCCGAAGTATCCGGGGACTGGCCGGGGTAACGTCGGGATGGCTCCCCGTGGCGGGAGACGAAGTGGTCAAACGCAACAAATCCCAAAGCGACTTTTTCACCGTCGCCTCCCTTCTCAAACCGCTGGGATACAAATCGAGCTTCATCTACGGGGGCGAGGGGCGCTTTGACAACATGCGCGGCTGGTATCTCGGAAACGGGTTTGACGAAGTGATTGAGCAAAAAGACTATAAAAATCCCACCTTCGTCAGTACCTGGGGAGTCAGCGACGAAGACCTCGTCATGAAAGCGCACGAAAAATTCAAAGCACACGCCGCCAAAGGTGAGAAATTCGTCAGCGTCCTCTTTTCGAGTTCGAACCACTCCCCCTTCGAACTCCCCGAAGGAAAAATCGAATTTCTACCGGGCAAACCAAAATACGGAGTCGAAAACGCGGTCAAATACGCCGACTTCGCCGTAGGAAGGCTTTTTGAACTCGCCAAAAAAGAGAGCTATTACAAGAATACGGTATTCGTCGTCGTCGCCGACCACAACGTCCGGGTCTACGGGGACGACGTCGTTCCGGTCAACATGTTCCATATCCCGGCCCTGATCGTCGCCCCTGGGCTGAAACCGCAGACCTTCGACAAACTCTCCTCCCAGCCCGACGTCCTCGCCACGGCGCTTGATCTGATCGGAACCGACCTGACCCATCCGGTGTTGGGGCACTCGGTCTTCAGCGATGCGAAACAGGAAATTTCGCTGATGATGTTCAACGATACCTTTGCCCTGCGTTCGCAGGATCGCGTCGCCGTACTGCAGCCGGGCAAAGCGGCCGAAACCTACCGCTACGCCCAGGGCCGTCTGCACCCCTCCGCTCACGACGCCGAACTCGAAAAAGACCTTCTGGCGTTTATCACCGTCTTGGACGACATGTACAACCGAAAACTTTTCCGCGCCCGCTGAGCGCGCGGTATTCTCAATCCGGGTATCAAAAGAACCGATCGGCAGGCGTAACAGCTGTGTTGTGTTTGAAAAAGATTATACTGATAAAGAAATAGGGATAAAAAAGAGAATCATAGGAGAAAGAAAGAGGGATTCTCTCCGAAGAGAGAAAGGAAACGATTAACGTTTCGAGAACTGAGGAGAACGGCGCGCTTTGCGTTTACCCGGTTTCTTACGCTCAACGACACGAGAGTCGCGGGTAAGCATACCGAAAGGTTTGAGAATCGCACGGAACGAAGGATCGAACGTGCAAAGAGCACGTGAAATCCCGTGACGAAGCGCATCGGCCTGTCCTGAGAAACCGCCGCCGAGGGTAGTTGCCGTGATGTCGACCGATGTGTCCTGTTTTGTCAGTGAAAGAGGCTGCGTTACACGCAGTTTTTTCGCTTCCAGACCACCGAGCCAAGCGTCGAGTGAAAGACCGTTTACAGTGATTTTACCTGTACCCGGAGCAAGCCATACTTTTGCGATCGAAGTTTTTCTTCTGCCGGTTGCATACGTTTTTGCCATCGTTTATCCTTACTTAGCGATCTGCGCAGAGTGTGGGTGTTCTCCACCTGCATAGACTTTGAGTTTTTTGAGCATTGCGCGGCCCAGTTTCGTTTTTGGAAGCATACCGCGAGCCGCGAGTTTGAATACTTTCTCGGGGTTTGTCGCGATCAGTTCGACGAACTTTTCGCTTTTTACGTTACCGAAGTAACCGGTGTGGCGGTGGTATGTTTTGGTCGCGTTTTTGCCGTTACCGTTGATTACCGCTTTAGACGCGTTGATGACGACGACGAAGTCGCCGCAGTCAACGTTTGGGGTGAAATAAGGTTTGTCTTTTCCGCGAAGACGGGTAGCGATTTCTGTCATCAGACGACCGAACGTTTTCCCTTCCGCATCGATCAAAACCCATTTACGCTCGATTTGCTCTGGTGTGGCAATTTTTGTAAATTTCATCACGAGCCTCCTTTTAAAGTCTCTATAAATAGTGGCGCAATTGTACCTGCTTAGTCTTATAAAAAGCTTAAATTAAGTTTTTTATAAGCACTCTTCCCATTCGATCCCTTCGGCAAGGAGATAACACAGATAGCCGCGAACCTTTTCGTTCGTCGCCGCAGCGACGGCTTCGGCGTACCGGAGAACCTGGGCGCGGTATTTCCCCTCCTCCTCGCGCCCCGATTTGTAGTCAACGATGATCCATCCCTCATCGTTGCGGATCAGCAGATCGATCACGTGAATCGCGCCGCGATGGCGTAACGTCTGTTCCTTACGCACTTGTCCTTGCGTGATTCGAAGAAAAAACGGATCGTCCAGCAGCCTTCGGGCCCTTTGAGCGATCTCCTCGATCGCTCCGGGACGCAGCATCGCGCCGTAACGGTTTCGGGCCGATTCCAGCGCGTCGGCAAGGGCATCGGCCGAAAAACTCCCCAGCATCTCGAGGGTATAATGCAGCGCCGTTCCAAACTGCGCGGCATCGTAATCATAGGCCTCTTCGCGGGGGAGAGAGGCAGCCTCTTCCTGCGTGCCGAACCGTGTTCCCCGATACGAAAGGTTCCCCGGCGACTGCGGCGTCTTGGGGGCGGTTTCGTGCCGCCGCAGTTCCCCCCATTGCGCCGGAACCACTCCGAGGGGTTCGAACCACGACCCTTTTTCCTTGGCGATGACATGGAGCGATTCGACGGCACGGGTGAGTGCCACGTAAAGAGCGTTGAGACGATCCTCTTCGGCCGCTTTTTTCTCTTTTTCGAGTGCGAGCGCGTAACGTGGGTCGAGCTTTTCGCGCTCTTTGATCCGGTAATGCAGCCCGACCAGCGTCGCGCCGTCGTATTCGTAAACGATGGGATCGTTTTTCGCACGCGGACGCCCCAGCTGATCCAGGACGATCACGTGCTCGAATTCCAGCCCCTTGGATTTGTGTACGGTCATGATCCGTATCCCCCGCAGGTCACTTTGCGGGGAAGCGGTTTCGAGCCGATCGACTTCGAAGACCGCCTCTTCAAAATCGCGATACCCCCGCAACGCCTCGATGAACATCAATGCGCTTTTGTCGGCGATTTCGTAACGGCGCACAAACGCGATCGCCGCTTCCACCGGATCGACGGGAAGAATACGCTGCAGCTCCTCAGGATCCGCCCCCAGAAGCGCGGCCGCGTTAAAGCGGTAAATCGGTGCATCGAAATAGCAGTAGCGCAGATACTCGATAATCGCACGCACGCTTCGCTGCGAAATCAGCTTTGCCGTCGTTTCGGTGACCACCTCGTAGCCCCGCTGCGACAGATACTCTTCCACCGCCCCCCCGTCGTTATTGGTAACGGTTAGGACGGCGATCTCTTCGGGTGCGGATCCGTTATCGATCAGCCGCTCCACACAGCCGCGAAGCGATTCGAGCGGATCGGCGCTCACAAGCGTCTCCACGTATCCGCCCGAGAGCTTTTCAGGGCTTTGCTGAGGGGTGTATCCCGCTATTTTCTCCGCAAACGTCCGGTTCACGAATTCGACGATCGTGCTCCGCGAGCGGTAATTGACCCGCAACGGCTCGATCCGGACGTCAAAGAGCTCCGCGACCCGGTGAAACAATGCGCTCACACCGCCGCGAAAACGGTAAATCGACTGTTTGACGTCGCCGACGAAGAAGAAACTCCCCCCTTCCTTCACCCCGGCCCCGGCACGCAGCTCCTCGATCAGCGGGCGGAGAATATCGAACTGGATCACGCTGGTATCTTGAAATTCGTCAAGCAGCAGGTGCTTGAGGTGCGCATCCAGGCGGAAATAGAGAAATTCGCTCTCCAGCTTTTCGCGTAGAAGGGTATGGACATTAAGCGTGATGTCGTCGAACGAAAGCTCGTTGCTTTGCAGCGCAATCGCACGGCGGCTTTTGATATAGAGCTTCAAAAGGGTGAAAAGCTCTTTGAAATAGAGCGCTTCGCGCCGTCGGAAATGCTCTTGAAGAGCCGACTGGAGCTTGCGGAGGAGATCGTCCATCGCCGGTTCGTAATGTTTTTTGAAATCCCAGTATTCGAGAGTTTCTTTGAAGACCCACGTCTTCTCCAGTAACGACGCCAGGTCGCTAAACTCCATCGTGGCACGGGAACGATCGCTCAGGGGTTTGGCGATCAGCATCGAACGCAGGGCGAAGGCGTACTCCATGATCTGCGCGCTCCTCTCTTCCCCCGCTTCGACGCCGGCGTAGGCATTCAGGTCGAACTCCTTGTGCTTTGCGTAAAGCTGCGAGAGAAGCGTAAAAAGTGCACCCAGCCGTTTTTCGCTCAAAATCGACAGATGCACCAGCGCCGGGGTGGAACGGGCCACTTCCACTTCGTTCAAAAAACGTTCCAAAAGCCGTACTTCATGATGGTTCTGGGTTGTCTTGAACGTCGGCATGATTCCGGCATTGAGGGCGAATTTGCGCAAAATCCGCCCGAAAAACTTGTCAATGGTCGAAATCTGTACGTCGGCGTGCAAAAAACGGCGCAGCACGTCAGGCCGCCGAGCGAGGATCTCGTCGGCCGAGATGCCGCACACGTCGGCGATCGCCTGTAATTCCCCCCTCTCGTGCAGATGCTCAAGGGTCTGCACCATCCGCTCGAGCATCTCGTTGGCCGCCTTGTTCGTAAAGGTCAGGGCGACGATCGTTCTTGGATCTTCTCCCAAAAACAGCAGACTCAGGTAACGTACGACCAGGTTGAAGGTCTTGCCGCTCCCCGCGCTCGCTTCGTACGCCAAAAAGGGTTCAAACGCCACGCATCGCCTCCCGGTTGCACAGATAGACGTAGGCGCAGTTGCGGCAGCGGCTCAGATCCTCGCACATCTCCCAGTCCCACGTTTTCCCCTCCGACAGGGTTTTCATGATCTCCCGCAGCCGGGCGTTTTTGGCCTCCAGAAAACGCTCCCGGAACAGCTCGCCGCGCCCAAGGTCATAATAGCCGCATCCCTGCACTTCCCCGAGCGTGGCGGCCAAAAAGGCGTAGACGCTGAGCTGGTAATCGGTATCCTCCTCTCTGGGCTCGCGGTCGACATCGGGATAGCTGCCGCTTTTGTAATCGATCACTTCGAAAGCCCCTTCACGCATGTCGATCCGATCGACCCTTCCGACAAGGGTGATCCCCTCGATCGTCGTCGAAAGCTCTTTTTCACGGTACGCAACCCGCCACCCCTCTTCGAAACGGCGGATTTCGGAACGGTAAAACGTTTCGAGCTTTTCAAGCCACAGCCGCTTCATATGGCGCTGCAACGCATCGTCGCCGACATGCTCCCCCCATAACGCTTCGAGGGCTTTCTTGATCTCCGCGGGGGTTCGGTAGGCGTCATGCCCGCGATAGAGCGCTTCGAGCGACGCGTGCAGGACGTTGCCGATATCGCGTTCTTCCGAAAGATCGCGCGGCAGTTCGTGGGGAACGAGGTGAAGGACATAACGGTAATAAAACTGCCTTCGGCAGGTGAGGAAACTCTTGAGCGAACTGGCCGAAAGGGGGTGGGCGGTAAAATCATATTCCCCCGCATACGAGGATCGGAGGCGCTCTTTAGGTGAAAACGGCGGAAAAAGCGCCTCTTCGTACCGATACTGCGCGCTTCGCAACGGTATCTTCATCTGCAGCAAAAATCGCGAAGGGACCGACTCGGCATTCTGGACGCATGCGATCGCAACCCGCTTTGCCCGGTTAAAAAGCATCGCGTAATAATGCTTCTGAAGCGATTCCCGATCACCCGAGGTCGGCAGCCCGGCAAATTTGCGGGTCTGGGTGTTCAAAAAGAGATCTTTGTCGCTCTTGTGGGGGACGTACCCCTCGTTGAAATCGACGACGACAACCCCCTCAAAGGTACTTCCGCGTGTCTCCAGCAGCCCCATGACCGTCACCTTTCCCCCACGTACGTCATCAAACGTGCGGTTACGCAGCCGGTTCATGAAAATGCGCAGCACACTTTTAAAATCGAGGTTCTCCAGCACCGGCGCCAAATGGGAAAAGCGGCGCAGTTCCTCCTGAATGATCTCCCGGGCCGCATCATCGTTTTTGTCGTCCGACACCATCTCCCACAGCACCTCGAGCTCTTCCATCGCAAAAGGTTTCGGGCAGCGCGTTTTGAGCCATTCGATCCGATCGGCACCGACATGGCGTATCCGTGCCCGGTTCAAGACGTTTGGCTCATCAAGATAAAGCATAATGCTCTCAACGTCGCGGTACGCTTCAGCTGTCTCGAAACTTCTTCCCATCGCGAAGTTGAAATTCCCTTCATTGTTGAACGCGCCGAGCATCGGCGCAAACGACTCATCAGGCAGCACGACGGCGATATTCTCGGGTGCGATCCCCTCAAGGACGAACGATTCCACCGTTGCCTTGATGTATCCCGCCTGCGCGAGGCGGCTTTGGAAAGTATCGCATACGAGCGCACGGTTTTGGCGCAGTTCTGATTCCTCGAGAACGCGGTTTTGGCTGAGCGAGAGACGGTAATGTTTCCCCTCGGAGATATCGAATCCCATTTCGGCAAGACGCGAGCTCATTTTACGATTATAAGGGGTCGCGTTGTAGACGATCTGAAGCTCGACCGTACGGGCACATTCTCTGAGGATATCGATCTCCCGCCGGCTCAGGTAACCTTCCACCTCGATGCGCACCGAATCGAAATGGCTCAGAAATGCCGTGTCGACATCCATCGTCTCAGCAGCGAATATGGGGTCCGCCCAGCCGTTTCGCTCGCAGATTTCACGGTAACGCTCACGCAGACGGATCAATATGGCGATGTGTTCTTCGTATTCACCGTAAACGTCGACGTCGCGGAGAGTATCGACGCTGACCTGCTCGGAGGCGAGCTCTTCGAAAAAGCGGAAAATATACTGTGCGTTCTGGATAAAACTAAAGAAGCTGCGTTCGATCTCTAAGGATGCGAACGCTTTGAAGTCGCTCGCTTCGTGCAGTGCGAGCAGCCGGAGATCTTCATCGGGAACGATCCGCCCAGGAGCAATGCTGCATCGGCTCAGGAACTCTCCCATGCTCATGTGGCGGGGAAGCATCCCCTCGCTCGCCGATTCCAGCGCGTTACGGATGCATCGGGAGGTGGGGTAAACGACGCACTCTCGGGAGAACATCGTTAAAATTCGAACGTGCTGGGGTTTCGGGTATCGGCTTTGAGGTTGTAATAGCGGGTATCGCCGCCGACGCTGACTTTGGCCAGAATGTCCCAGCGGCCCGGTTTGGGCAGATCAACCGCTTTAAACGTGTAGTTCCCGTCTTTTGGTGTTTCAGGAGAGAGGGTGATGTCGAACTCTCTCGTATCCGGACGCGTCAAAACCGCTTCGATTGTTGCGTTCTCGACCGCCTTGCCCGATTTGTCGCTCACGCGGTAAGTGATTACCGTCCCTTTTTCAACGATCTTCGGAGTCAGCAAAGTAACGTCGTATTTCCGGTCAAACGCGATTTTCGCCTCGATTATCTCATTGACGTTCGCATCGTAATCGTGGTAGCTTTGGAGCCCGTAATCGGACATCTGGACGGGGTTATTGAGGGCGACTTTGATCGTTACGACACACGCACCGATGATCCCGAGGATCGATAGGGCGATGATGATCGGCCATTTGCGGCCGGCGTCTTTATTCATCCTTTTTACCTTCTTTACGAAAATATTTTCCCCGAATATAGAGGATAATTGCGTAAAGAATGATACCGTAAAAAATGACGCGTAAAATATCGATGAAATTTTTGCTGCCGCTTCCGGCGGATGAGCTGAGCGTCACCCCCTGATGCGCGGCAATCTGCTCGGCGACGTCGGCATAGCCGTTGTACATGGCAACCGAGTATTTTGAGACGATATCGTCCCCTTTGGCTTTTTCGGCCAGGATCGGGAGGATCGTACCGCCGCGGTTGGCTATCAGCTCTTTGGCTTCGTCGTAGCTGCGGGCGAACATCACCGCGCTCACCACCGCACCGATAAACGTTGCGTTGGGACTGAGGACCTGCTGTTTGTTAAAATGCTCATATAAAGAGACGGGACGCGCCAGGATATCGACTTTTTGTTCCAGCTCGATAAAAGTCATGATGACGGCGGGCTCTTTGATTTCCCGGGCCAGCTGCTTTTCGAAGTCGGCGATGCTCTGGTTGCCGTCGAGGTCACGAACCATGACAAGGTAGAGCGAAACGCCCGTTTTGGCTTTTAGCTCCGTGCCGATCGCGTTGATCTGTTCGGTAAATGCCGGATTTTTGACAACATCGTCTTTATATAAGAATTCTGCATGAAGAGAAAATGCGGAGATACAAATGAAGGTGAGGGCCGCCAGCCCTCGCGAGAGTAACAAACGTTACCCTTTACCCGACGAACAGGTGATTGGGCGTAACAACCGCCCACAGCGTTACCGCTGCGGAAATCACCAATGTCCAAGTGATGAGTTTATCCATGATACTTGCCATACTAAACCCCTTACTCTACGTTGACCCGATGCTTAGCGTTATCGGTGCTAATCATCTTGATCTCTTTTTCATTTTCGATTTTGTAGAAGTTGGCCGCATTGTTTTGCTGCGCGCCGAGTCCCAAAACCGTGAGGAAAGCAAGGATGGAGAGCAACAATACTGTTGCGATCAACATCCCGGTGATGCCGTCCAATGCAAAAATGCTACGATTTTCCATAAGACTCTCCTTATTTGCTGAGGCCGGTGACATAGGCACCAAGCGCTTTGACTTGAACTTCGGTCAAGTTGTTGAATGCCGGCATTGCACCGATCGCACCTTTTTTACCGTGTTTGAGAACGTCGGCAACCAAAGTAGGATTGAACTCGGCGATGCTTGGCGCAACCATTTCCATACCTTTACCGTCAGGTCCGTGACATGCCGCACACGTTCCGGCGAATACATCGGCACCTTCGGTACCTTTCATTCCGCCCGCAACGTATTTTGCGACTGCATCGATTTCAGCGTCGGTGATCAGGGCACCCGTGTTGGCGTTCATCAAACCGTTACGATCAGGCATCGGTGCCGGATATCCGAGCATTCCCTGGCCGTTATTGATAACGTGTTTAACCGTTTTCTCTTCCAGACGCACCGTCAGGTTCGCCGCTTTGCCGTCGATACCGTCGGCCTGCAGACCGTGACACGGAGCACACTGAACGATGAAGATCGATCCGCCCATCTCTTTGAGCGTCTCTTCGTCCATGTTCGCATGCTGCGCTTCGAATTTCGCATCGTGCGCCGCTACGTCTTCGTTGTATTCACCGATTTGCGAATACGCGTTGACGGGATAACCCGCGAGGAAGTACCAGATAGCCCATATGTTGAGACCGAGGAAAATAACCGCCCATCCGAAAGGAAGTTCGTTTTTATATTCACCGATACCGTCCCAGTTTTCGTCCGCAAGCTTACCGCCCGCTTTGTCCGTCTGCATCTGACGGATGTATTTCAATGCTACGAAGATAGCGATGGTCGCAGTTGCGACCGCACCGAGCATTGCCAATTTGTTGACGATGTCATCACCCATGTTGCCGCCGGCGATTACCCAGGTAAGGCCGAGCAGCGCAGCGACGAAGACGACACCGAATACCATCAACTTATTCATTATGGCTCCTTCTTATTTATCTCATCGTTTTTGGAGATCTCTTCGACAGGTTTGTCCGTGATCTCGTCGTGAAGCGCGATATTTCCGTACTTTTCATAATCGCGCTTCCCTTTCCACTGCGAACTGTAGAGGTGGTAGATGTACGCGTACAGCACCACCACCAAAAACGCCGTGAAGAAAAAATACGCATACGCCTGAATCGTACCGATATCCACGCTCTGCCCCTTATTTCAGGCTGTTCATGTATGCGATAAGCGCAACGATTTCAGGAATCTGTCCCGCCGCTACCGCATCTTTGACGTCTTGGTTTTTCATATCCGCTGCAATCGCTTTGGCTTCTTCAAGCGCTTCGGCTTTTGCTTCTTCCAACGTCGCACCCAATTTAACGGTCGCTTTTGTACCGTCAGCCATCGGGATCTCTTGGTTGTAAGGAACCGCGAATACTTTATTGACCGTTACCTGCTCAGCATACGCCGTATCGATATCCGCCGTATTTTTGAACATCCAGCGGTACGCCGGCATGATCGAACCAGGGACAACCGCTGAAGGTTCCCACATGTGGTTTTCGTGCCAGTCGGTTGTACGGTAGTTACCTACACGCATCAAGTCAGGACCTGTACGTTTTGAACCCCAAAGGAACGGACGGTCGTAAGCGTATTCACCGCTCAGGCTGTAGTGACCGTAACGGTCGGTTTCAGATTTGAACGGACGAACCAGCTGCGAGTGACACGCGTTACAGCTGTTTTTAATGTAAACATGACGACCCGCAAGTTCCAGCGTGCTGTAGGGTTTTGTCCCCACAACCGGCTGAGACGCCTGCGCGAAGTTTGGCAGAATCTCGATGAGCCCTGCAAATGCGATAGTGACGAATACGGCAACCGCGAAAAAGAACGGGTGTTTTTCTAACCAGTGAAACATATTTCTCCCTCCTGATTAAGCGCCCATAGGCGATGCGGTTTGAAGTTCGCTCTCATCAACACGACGAGCGCTTGTCATTGTTTTGTACATGTTGTACGCGAACAAGAACATACCGATCAGATACAATGTACCACCAACTGCACGGATAGTGAAATACGGGTGCAATACAGAAACCGTATCGATGAACGAGTAAGCTAGGTTACCGAACTCATCGTGAGCACGCCACATCATACCCTGTGTAATACCTGCGATCCACATAGACGTGAAGTACAGAACAACACCCAGAGTCTGAATCCAGAACTGCGTGTTCATCAGTGATTTAGAATAGATCTCGCGTTTGAAAACACGTGGAGCCATATGGAAAAGAGCGGCCATAATCATGAACGCAACCCATCCGAGAACACCGTCGTGTACGTGACCGACGATCCAGTCTGTGAAGTGAGCCAGCGCATTGACCGATTTGATCGCCTGGATCGGACCTTCAAGAGTCGAGAACATGTAGAATGTTGACGCAAGGATCATGAATTTGATCAACGGACTTGCCGCTACCTGCTGCCATTCACCTTTCATGGTCAAGAGCATGTTGATCGCAGAACCCCATGAAGGAAGAATCAGAACTACCGAGAAAACAGAACCCATAGTCTGCATCCAGTCGGGTACAGTAGAGTAGATCAGGTGGTGTCCGCCGGCCCAGAGGTAAACAAACATCAGACCCCAGAACGCGAGCAAAGAGAGTTTATACGAATAAACCGCTTGGCCCGATTCTTTCGGGAGGAAGTAGTAGATCATCGCAACGATGGGAACGGTGAAACCGAATGCAACCGCGTTGTGTCCGTACCACCACTGTACCAGAGCGTCGTTGGTTCCCGCATACATCGAAACAGAGTGGTACCAGTTACCGATACCGCCGGAAGCGAAATACGTAGGGATAGCCATGTTGTTGAACAGGTAAAGCATAGCGATACCGAGGAACGTAGCGATGTAATACCAGATAGAGATGTAAAGCGATTTTTCACGGCGGATACCGATCAAACCGAAAACGCTCATACCCCAGATAACCCATACCGCTACGACAGCGATGTCGATCGGCCATTCGAATTCCGCATACTCTTTCGAGGTAGTGATACCCATCAAGAGTGAACCGACAACCGCTACAACAACGAGCAGATAGAGCCAGAAGTGCAGTTTACCGAGGAACATGAGGAATTTAGATTCCGCCATCGATACTTTCAAAACACGCTGACCTACATAATACCATGTAGCCCAAATACCGCTCAGGGTAAACCCGAAGATTACCGCGTCGGTATGCAACGGACGAAGACGGCTGAAGTTGGTGTACTCCGCCAACCCTTCACCCAGCATAAGATTTACTGCCGGAAATGCCATTTGCCATGCCAAAATAACACCGACGAGCATTCCGACGATTCCGAGTAACACAGTAGTAAGCATAAACATCTTAGCGACCGTGTAATCATACTCCAATGGACGATTCTCCATTTACGACCTCCTTAAAGATTCAAAGCATAAGAGCCTGATTAGGGCACCCCTGAAAACCGTAAAAGCCGATTTTCAGGGGTACCCTTAACACTTTTGTAACAAAAGTAGGCTATTAGACACTCTAATAATAGCAATCGCAGTATTTAAGGAATCTTAAATTTTTAAAGGTTTTTCGCCATATGAAAACTTAACGATAAATTTAAGGTTTTATACAGAATAAGGAGAAAAAAAGTAACACAGAGAGATATCCGGGGGAAGAAATCGCTGATGGGGCGGTCGCTGCCGCTCCGAATCAGCGCTGAACGAGCTGAAGGAAGTCGGTAAAAATGGTGCGGGCCTCTTTCGGTCCCGGGCTCGATTCGGGGTGGTGTTGCACCGAGAAGACGGGACCCGTTTTGTAGCGAAGCCCTTCAATCGTATTGTCGAAGAGGTTGATATGGGTCACGTCGGCGATTTCGCGCACCGATTCGGGAACGTTGTAGTTGTGGTTCTGCGCCGTGATCTCGACCATTCCCGTTTTGACGTTTTTAACGGGGTGGTTCCCGCCGTGGTGGCCGAATTTGAGTTTGTGGGTATCGTACCCGTGGGCGATGCTGAGCAGCTGGTGCCCGAGGCAGATGCCGCACAGCGGAACTTTACGCTCGATCAGTTTTTTGATCTCGGCTTGTTCCTTTTTCAGGACCAGCGGGTCTCCGGGGCCGTTGGAGAGGAACACGCCGTCGATCTCTCCGGCTTCATAGCGCTTGATCAAATCGTCTGCATTGAACGTGTTGGGAAGCACTTCCACTTCGAATCCCACTTCGGTGAGTTCGTTGAGGATGTTGCGTTTTACCCCGAAATCGATCGCGGCAAGGCGCGCTTTGGCTTCAGGGGCGTCGTTGTAGCGGAACGTTACGGGATCGTAGACGCCGTCACGGTGTTTGTAGGGGCTCTTCGTGCTCACTTCCTCGATGTAGTTGATCTCTTCGATGCGCGGAGAGCTTTCAAGCATTTTTTTGAGTTCGCCCTTGTCGCTTACCTTTGTAGAAGCGATCATCATCATCGCCCCTTCGGTACGGAGCATTTTCGTGATGAAACGGGTGTCGACTTCGCAGATCCCGATAATACCGTGTTTTTCGAGAAAAGTGTGGAGAGCCTCTTCGGCGCGGAAATTCGAATATCGCGCCTGGTATTGACGGACGATGATCCCCTTGCAGTGGGCACGGGTGCTTTCCATATCTTCGGCATTGACCCCGACATTCCCGATTTCAGGCATCGTGAAGGTCACAAACTGCCCCGCGTAGGAAGGGTCGGTGATGATCTCCTGGTATCCGCTCATAGACGTATTGAAAACGATTTCACCGACGGCGGTGGTGTCGGCTCCGAAACTCTTCCCCTGCAGGTAAGTGCCGTTTTCAAGATAAATCCATACGTCGCGCATCATGCGATCCCCCTTCGTACCAGCTCTTCTTTGTAGAGTTTGTCGTAAACGATCTCAAACTCGTCGGTCCCGGGAATGAGATGGCGCTTGTAGCTTTTGATTTTCTGGAATACGGCCGATTCGATCTCGGCCGTATCGGCGATCGATGCGGTGATCGCGTCGTAAATGACGTTTTTGATCCGGTTTTCGCTGACGTCGTAACGGATCAGGTCTTCTTCATAAAGGGCGTCGAGAATCTGGTGGGCAATGTCCGAATAACGGTCTTCGTACGAAAGGATGACGCCGAATTCCGGAGCCAGTTTCTTTTTGATCATGAAAAAAAGCTGGCGTTCGTCGGCAAGGTAGAAATCGATCTGCTCTTCGTTGGCGTTGACGATCTCTTTGACTTTCTCTTCGAGGGCCATCTCTTTTTTGATGTTGGCAGCCAAGACCGATTCCGCTTCTTTTGCGGCACTTTCCAGCCCTTTGGTCATCGTGACCAGCCCGCTGCGGCTTAGATCAACGGCAATACGCGTTGCGATGTGGGGTACGTGTGTCAGTGAAACCTTCATTGCCTGCCCTGAGTGGAATTTTTGCCATTTTATCCCAAAACACCTCTAAAATGGCTTAGGCGGCAGTGGGATTAGGGCTTTGGTTCGGGAATAGCCTTGAGCTTCGCGGTAATTTCGGACCCTTTTTTCGGATCCATTTTCGCCAGAATCTGCCCTACCACTTTCGTATTGAGCGTGCTCATGATCCCGGCGGCTTCGTCGGCACTCATTTGCGATAGAATCTGCGCTGATGCGGCGGGCTTCATTTTGGCAAATGTCTGGGAAACTTTGTCGGCTTTGAGCTGCTTGATCTCGTCGAGCACTTTTTTGTTCTGCTCGAGCATCTTTTTCACCGAGGCTTCCTTGGCCTTGATCTCGGCCAGTTTCTGGTCCACCTTGGTGTCTTTCCCTTTGATCATCGCCTCTTTTTTACGGAGGAGGTCTTCGGTCGCCCGCTTGAGCGCGTCGAGCGACTGGCGCTGCTCGTCGATCCGCTCGAGTTCGACGAGCAGTTCGTTTTTACGGTCTTCAAAGATTTTCGTACACTCGTACGACTTGGTATTCGGGGCGGCGAATACCGCTGATGCGAGTATCGATACGATCCAGAAAGCTTTCATTTGTTATCTCTTTTATAGGTTAGTGTGCCGATTTCGTCAAGCATTTTAGCTTCTTGCGCCTTGATTTTTTTGATCTTGGCGTTTACTTCCTGCACTTCGAGATAGCTGAACTTCTCGAATTCGATCCGTGAGACGTTAAACCGTTCGCGCATCATACGCTGTTTTTCCTCAGCCTCCTGCAGAGCCGTTTTACACCGTTCGATAGTCTCGTGCTGGGTCCGGATCATCAGTTTGGCCTGGGAAAGGTCGCGGACGGAGCCGCTTTGGGGGAGGTGGAGGGTGGCAAGGATTTCATAAGCGCGGTTGAGGCTGTGGCTGGCCCCAGCGACTTCGTTGTTCGCCGCGATCAGGGCACGTTCGGCCTCTTCGAGATTCTTTTTTTTCAGTTTGACCAGAGGCTCGTAACGCGATTTTCCCATAACGGCTCCTTGTCGCGGTCGTTATAACGTAATGGTATCGTTCCGGTCGGGCGATGTCGAGATCATGCCGATCTTGGTTCCGGTAAACGCTTCGAGCGCTTTGAGATACTCCTGCGCCTCTTTGGGGAGAGCATCAAAAGAGCGGACGCCGACGGTGCTCTTCCATCCCGGGAACGTTTGGTAGACCGGTTTGACGTTTTCAAGATCGATCGGCAGGTAGTCGATCACTTTGCCGTCAACTTCGTAGCCTACGCACACCTGGATTTCATCGAATCCGTCCAGAACGTCGAGCTTCATGATGGCAAGTTCGTCACACCCGTTGAGGCGGCTGGCGTAGCGGCAGGCTACCGCATCGAACCATCCGCAGCGGCGGGGACGCCCGGTGGTAGTGCCGAACTCGTGTCCCTGCTGACGCAGTCTCTCACCGATTTCACCGTGGTCTTCGGTCGGGAAAGGGCCGTTACCGACGCGGGTGCAGTAGGCTTTGACGATCCCCGTCACTTTACCGATGTCTTTGGGGTTGATTCCCAGACCCGTACATGCTCCAGCCGAAATCGTCGAGGAGCTTGTAACGTAGGGATAGGTTCCGTGGTCAATGTCGAGCATCGTCCCCTGCGCCCCTTCCAAAAGGATCTTTTTCCCTTCATCCATCATTTTCCACGCCATCTGGGTCGTGTTGGCGAGGAACGGAACCAGTTTTTCTGCATAGCCGTTCAATTCGGCCACCAGCTCTTCACGCGATGGCAATTCGATAGAGAGCGCTTCGAAAATCGCTTTGTTCTGGACAAAGTACTCCATAACGCGCGAAGTCAGCGCCTCCACATCCCGCAATTCGCCGAGGCGGAATCCCGCGCGGGCGATTTTTTCGCTGTAAGCAGGTCCGATACCGCGGCCGGTGGTACCGATCGCTTTTTCACCGCGCAGCTTTTCTTTGGCCTGGTCGATCAGCGTGTGAAACGTCAGGATCATGTGGGCCGATTCGGATACGTACAAACGTCCCAGAAGGTTCTCAAACTGCTTCATCTCTTTGATGAGCGCTTCTGGGGAAACGACGACGCCGTTTCCGATGATGTTGACCGCGTCGGGGTTCAAAATCCCCGAGGGGATCAGGTGCAGGGCATGGGTTTTGCCGTCGACGACGATCGTGTGCCCGGCATTGTGTCCCCCCTGATAGCGGGCGACGACGTCGTATTGCTGTGCCAGCAAATCGACGATTTTCCCTTTTCCTTCATCTCCCCACTGAATTCCTACGATTAAATCCGCTTTCATGTAAATCCTATCTTTATTGGTGTAATGCGTCGATCAACGCATCGGTGTAAATGGCAAAACCGACCGAAACGGTTTCGTCGCTTTTGTAGCGCCCGCCCATGGCATACGTTTCGTTTTTTTCGATAACCCGGAAAAAAAGCTCGTCGTAATAAAGCATTTTGGCGTAATACAACGGCGCCACGACGACGTTGGGATAATCAAGCTCCGCACACAGTTCCTTGATTTTGAGCAACTCCGCTTTGATCGCGTCGGGAACGATTGCGACAACCGCATCGATTTCGTCGGGGTGCTGGAGATAAACCAGGCGCGTCAGCCATTCGATTTTCAGAGCGAGAAACTTTTCGATGTTGACGTGCCGGAAATCATCGAGTTCCAGTTCGAGCCTCTCCGAAAGGATACGCGGAATATTGATGTTCGAAATCTGCAACAGCGGTGCGATGCCCAGTTTTTTCACAATCCGCGTCGCCTGCGTCAGGGCAGCGGAAAGGTTCGGTTCGCCGATGATCTCGACCCCGACCTGATACTGCTCGTTGGCCGGATAGCGGTAGACCGGCTGGATGTAAAACCATTTTTTATGCTCGGTGTTGCCGCCCAGGCGTTTGTTGACGATCCGAACGACGTCGATCGTCGAATCGGCCCGCAGGCTGATCGGATGATTCTCGCTGTCATTGACCCGGATCAGTTCGCGCTGATCGCAGACACTCATGTGCTGATGATACGAAAACAACGGGGTAAGGATCTCTTCAAACCCCGCTTCGCTGAGTACTTCGCTGGCGGTATTTTCGATACGGCGCTTCGTTTTGGCCGTACCGGCGAAGTAGAGCTTCGAGCCTTCGGGGATTTCGTGTTCAAAAACCATAACGATCAGAGCCCGAAGTAAACGGTATTGAAAACACGGTTGGCCGTTCCGTCATAAGGGCGGCGGCCCATTTTGGCCAGTGCAAGTTCCACGCCGTTGACGACCCATGCCGCTTCGTACGGGGCGATCAGCCCCATGTGGTTGATACGGAAAATCAGTTCCTTGATATGGTCCTGTCCGCCCGCTACGTTGACCCCGAGCTCTTTTTTGAGGATCGAGCGGATCGTTTTGGCCTCCGCATCGTCCACCGTCGTCATCGAATCAGCCGGACGTGCGGGGTACAGATGCAGCCCGATCGCTTCCATCGCGGCGCGGGTCGCTTTCGCGCGTGCGGCGGTATCGGCGTAAAGTTTCTCTAGTCCCCCCTCGGCCTTGATACGGTTGAGGACGCTTTCGAGCCCGATAATCAGCGTTGTCGCCGCCGTCCATGCGGTGGTATTCTTACGCTGGTTCTTGATCTCGGTCGCGAGGTTGAAGTAGTACCCTTTGCCCGCACCGATTTTTTCGATGGCGGCGTTAGAGAGCCCCATGATGGCAAGTCCCGGAGGGAGCATCAACGCTTTCTGGCTGCCCGAGATGAGACAGTCGATATTACTTACGTCGATTTTTTCAACCCCGACCGCCGTGATGCCATCAGCAATCACCATGATGGAAGGGTTGTGTGCCTTGACCGCCGCGGCGATCTCCTCGACGCTGTGGCGCAGACCGCCCGCACTCTCACAGATCTGGATCGCGATGGCGTCGATATCGGGGTTGGCGGCGAGTGCCGCTTTTACTTCCTCGACGCTCGCGGGGGTATTCCATTCGTGTTTTATCTCGACGTTCGCAATCCCGTGGGCGAGGGCAATTTTCCCGAAACGCTCACCGAATTTTCCGGAGTTGATCGAGAGGAGTTTGGAGTGGGCCAGGTTGATTACGGCCCCCTCCATCGCGCCCGTTCCCGAAGAAGCGAGCATCAAGACCTCATCCATCCCCATAAGCTCGAACAGCAGTGCGCGGGTGCGTTCGAAAATCGCTTCGAATTCAGGGGTTCGGTGGTGGAGCGTTTCGCCCGCCATCGCGATACGTACCGATTCGGGTACCGGGGTTGGGCCGGGGGTAAAAAGTAACATAGAGTCTATCCTTACTCGGAGTGCAAAATAGCGATATTATAGCCAAAGGGAAGTTAGGGGAGGTTTAAGCTAAAATTCCCTCAAAAGAAATGAAAGAGTTTGAATGACACTGTTTGACGCACTTTTGCTCGGAGCCCTCGAAGGGGTGACCGAGTTCCTTCCGATCTCTTCGACCGGACACCTGATCCTCGCTTCGCACCTGCTGGGTCTCGAGCAGACGAACGCCCATAAAGCGTTCGAAGTCTCGATTCAGCTGGGCAGCATCCTCGCCGTTTTATTCCTCTACACTCAGCGCCTCCTGCAAGACCGGATGCTCTGGTTCAAAATCGCCATCGCGTTTTTACCCGCGGGGGTTTTGGGGTTTTTGTTCTACAAACAGATCAAGGCCCTTTTCGGGGTCGAAACGGTCAGCATCATGCTCGTTGCGGGGGGAATCGTCTTCCTGATCATCGAATACCTCCGCCGGAACGAACCGATCGATGCGGGGAAGGATGTCTCGGAACTCACCTTTAAAGAGGCGTTTACGATCGGGATTTTCCAGAGCCTTTCGATGATTCCCGGGACGAGCCGTTCGGGAGCCACCCTCATCGGCGGCCTTTTTATGGGGCTGAGCCGTAAAAGCGCGGCGGAGTTTTCGTTTTTGCTCGCGATCCCGACGATGGTGATCGCCACCGCCTACGACCTCCTCAAACACCGCAACGAAATGGTCGTCGAGGACTGGTCGATGCTTTCGATCGCGTTTGTCACCGCATTTATCTTCGCACTGGCAACCGTCAAGGCGTTCGTTACCTTCGTCAGTCGCCACACCTTCGTCCCCTTTGCGATCTACCGGATCGTCGTCGGGTTGGTTTTCTTCTATCTGATTACGGAGCTTCCGGCCTAACGTCTCAGGAATTTGATCTGATCGATCAGGATCTTTGCCAAAGAAAGCGCCTGCGAGCGGTGTGACAGCCCTTTCTTGACGTCATCGGGGAGTTCGCCGAGCGTTTGGCCGAACCCTTCGGGGATAAACATCGGATCGTATCCGAACCCGTTCTCTCCCCGCGGCGCGGTAATGACGCGGCCGTGCATCCATCCGTGCACACACCGCTCCCCCTCCCGGGAGACGACGGCGATGGCGGCGGTGTAGTGGGCTTTGGATTCGCCGATCCCTTTGGCCCGGAGCGCTTCGACCAGCTTGTTCAGGTTATCTTTGTCCGTGGCGTTTTCGCCGCCGTAGCGGGCACTGTAAATTCCCGGCTCCCCTCCCAGCGCATCGACGCTGATCCCGCTGTCGTCCGCGATCACGACGGCGTCTGCATCGCCCAGCGCCGCATAGACCGCGCGTGCCTTGATCAGGGCGTTGGCGGCAAACGTTTCACCGTCCTCGACGATCTCGAACCCTTCCATGAGATCGGTATAGGGGAACACTTCGCGATCGTGCAGCAGTTCGACGATTTCGCGCACTTTTCCTTTGTTCGAGGTAGCCAAAACGATTTTCATTCCGATTCCTTAGAGAAGACTTAGCGATGAGAGCGGTGCGATTCGCCTCATCCGCAAATGTACTATAATGGCAAAAATTTTAGCGGAACTAAGGTCATAACGTGTTTAAAACGGTTTTACCCCTCTCGGCGATTCTCTCCCTGCGCTTTTTCGGTCTTTTTCTCGTCCTGCCGGTCCTCTCGGCCTATGCCCTTCATCTTGAAGGGGCTACCCCGTTTCTGATCGGGGTCATCGTCGGCGGATACGCCCTGACGCAGGCGATTTTCCAAATCCCTTTCGGGACAATGAGCGACCGGCTGGGACGCAAACCGACCCTTCTACTGGGGCTGGTGATCTTTCTGGTCGGATCGATCATCTGTGCGGTCAGCACCGACATCTATACCCTGATGATCGGACGTTTTCTCCAGGGAGCGGGCGCGATCGGCGCGGTTATCCCCGCCATGATCAGCGACCTGGTACACGAAGAGCAGCGCGGGAAAGCGATGGCACTGATGGGGGGGACCATTGCGATCAGTTTTGCCGCGGCCATGGCGCTTGGACCCGTCATCGCCGCGCAGGCGGGATTCGCCTCCCTTTTCTGGATCACGGCGGCCCTCGCGATCGTTTCGATGGTGATCCTCTTCACCAAGGTTCCCACACCGCCGCGTATACGCCATATCTATCACTCCAAAACGACGACGCGCGACATCCTCGGCGACAAGAATCTCCTCAATATGATCATTATCAACGGGATGCAAAAAGGGCTGATGACCGTCGCGTTCGTTCTGATCCCGATTCTACTGACCCAGAAGGGCTACGGATTCGAATGGGACAAGGCCGAATTGTGGAAAGTCTATCTCCCGGCACTCTTGGCGGGTCTCGTGGCTATGGGACCCGCGGCGGTTTTCGGCGAAAAGCACAACAAACCCCGTGAAATCTTTCTGGTCTCGATCGTCTTGTTCATCGTTTCGTTCACCCTTATGGGATTCGCGACCAAAGGGTGGGAATTCGTTCTGGGCGTGGTGGCGTTTTTCATCGCCTTCAACATGATGGAACCGCTGGTGCAGTCGATGATCAGCAAATTTGCCCGCGTCCACCAAAAAGGGGCCGCACTGGGGATCGCCAACGGGTTTGCCTACCTGATGACGTTCATCGGGGGGGCGGTCGCGGGGCTCGCGCTGCAGTACGGCGGGCGCGAAACGTTTGCGGCGGCACTCATCGTCGTCACGACGCTGTGGCTGCTGTGGACCTTTAAAATGGCCAATCCACACCGCTATTCGCACCTTTTTCTCCCCGCCGATCAGGTCGACATGGAAAAACTGAACGCGCTGGAACATGAGCATATCGCCGAATGGTACATCAACGAAACCGAAAACGTCGTAGCGGTAAAATATCGCAAAGACAAGGTGAATGAAGAAGAGATTAAAATGAAGATCGTCAAATAAGGGAGGAGGGCATCGCCCTTTTCTCAACGCGTTGATGCCCGGATTGACCCGGGTGAGCGCTTTAGAGTTTAATAACGCGGACCTGCGTTCCGGCTTCGAGTTCGCTGTCCTCTTCACCGCAGATCATCAGTCCCGCATTCCCAAGCAGATTGGTCAGAATCGCCGAACTTCCGCTCTTTTTCCCTTCGAAATCGACCCAGTAGCACCCGTCGGAAAAAGTCAGGTTGCATGCGGCAAATTCGCTTTTGTTCGAACGCTTCGCAAACGGGGTCTTCAGGGTCGCCTCAATCGGCTCGAACGGGTTTTCGGCCCCGCTCATCCGCGCAATCAGCGGAGCGGCGTACAGGATGAACGTCACCGTCGAGGAGTAGGCGAAGCCGGGGAGTGCGACGATGAATTTCTCGCCGCGCTGCGCGACCAGCACGTGTTGTCCGGGCTTGATGTTGACCCCCTTGAAGATCACATCGGCTCCCAGCCGAGGGATGATATGCTTGACGAAATCGTAATCCCCGACGCTCACTCCCCCCGTCGTCACGACGATATCGGCAGAGCGAAGCGCCTCTTCGAACCGCTGCTCAATCGCTTTTTTGTCATCCCCTACGATTCCCAGCTGAACGCATTCTCCCCCGGACTGCTCGATGAGGGCCTGAAGGGTATAACTGTTGGAGCTGCGGATCTGCCCGGCATGACGCGACTCTTCCCCGATATCGAGGATTTCGCTTCCGGTGGCCAATACGGCCACTTTCGGGCGCTGCGCGACGCTCACCATCACACGGTTGATTCCCGCCAGGACACCGATCTGGGCAAATCCCAGACGGGTCCCCCGTTCGATAAGGGTTTCACCGCAGCGGTAACTTTCCCCTACCGGACGAACGGCAAACCCGATCGGAACCGGTTTTTCGATCACGATTTCCCCTTCGCTCACCCGTACGTTTTCGATCGGGATCAGGGTATCGGAACCTTCGGGCATCAACGAACCGGTAAACGTCTTGATGCACATCCCGGCGATCACGCTGCCGATTTTTTCGCTACCGGCCGGATTGTCCCCTTCGATTACAAGGGTGTCGAATTCGGCCAGATCGGCATGCCGGATCGCATAACCGTCCATCGCCGAGGTCGGATGGGCGGGATAATCCTCAGACGCTACAATGTCTTCGGCCAGAATGCGGCCCAGCGCATGACTGAGAAAAACCCGCTCGCTCCGAACGCTCCCCACTCCCAGCAGCGAGAGCATGTTCTGCGATGTCTCGTACGAGATCATACTCACGATTTTCCCCCCAGAAGGCCCGAACCCTGAATCGGGGTCGATCGGTCACGGGCGTAGAGGCGTTCGCCGTTTTTAAGATCGTATTTCCAGATCGGCGCGGAAGCCTTGAAGTCTTCGACGAACGCTTCGATCGTCTCCAGCGCGACGCGGCGTTTAGGGGAAAACACGGCGGCGATGTAGGACGATTCGTGTACCATCACGTCCCCCCGGCTGTGGGCCATTTTGAGGGTTGCCCCCATCGGAGCGGCTTTGGCTCTCCACGCATCGAACCACGATGCGAGTATCGGTTCGTAGACGTCAAAACTGAGTCCTTCGATACCGTCTTCTTCGCGCACCGTTCCGACAAAAGGGATGTAGGCGCCGTAATTGTTTGCCGATTCCTCCGCATACCAGCGGGTCAGGATTTCGGGAACGTTGAGAGGACCGTCGTAGAGTTCGAGCACATCAGCCTCCGCAAACCGGCGGGAGAAGCGACACTTTGTCTCCCGGCTGAAGCGGCGTATCCAGCGTTGCGACGAGGGCGTCGTTGACCGCAACGGCACATGATTCGAGCCAGTCCGAAACATCCGCGTCGTTTTTCAGCGCATCGGCGACGTCGCGCAGCGATGCGGCCTCAAGACTCAGCGGAGCCTTTGCGATGGGTCCTAGAAATTCGATGGTGACCATGATGATTTCCCTTTTGGGCGGTATCGTTTGGGGCCAATTATATCGAAAGAGAGCTAACAGAGCTTTGTTAGCCTTGGATTAGTATAATATTTTTTTGATTCCACAAGAGGGACCCCCGTGATCTTCGGAAAAATCGATTTTTTGAACCTTTTGCCCTTCCACGTTTTTATCAAACGCTACGCACGGACGCTCCGGTTCCATCAGATTCTCCACTACCACCGGGGGGTCCCCTCGGCCCTTAACCGCGATTTTGCCATGCGGCGGATCGACGCGGCGTTCATCTCGAGCATCACCGCCAAAAACTGTCGCCATTTCGGCGTCGGGATCGTGGCGCAAAAAGAGGTGTTGAGCGTCCTCTCCCTCCCCTCGAACACCCTCAAAAAAGATGCCGATTCGGCGACCTCCAACCGTCTTTCCCAGATACTCGGAACCGACGGGGAAGTGCTGATCGGGGACAAGGCGCTGCGCTATTACTACGGCGGCGGCGAACACTCCGATCTGGGCGGGCTCTGGCACGAGAAAACGGGGCTCCCTTTTGTCTTTGCCCTTTTATGCACCCATGAGCACCCCGACGAGCTCAAGCGCCTCAGTCGCGCATTCGTCAAAACCAGAATCCGCATTCCGTACTACATTTTGAACGAAGCCGCCCGCAAAAGCGGGCTGACGCCCAAACAGATCACCCATTATCTGACCTACATCAGCTACCGCGTCGGCGAAAAAGAGAAAAGAGGCTTGAAAAGGTTTGTGAAGGAAGCGAAGGAGAGAAACCTCTCCCCCAGCCTGCGGGAGATTCGTTACCGCTGAAGAAGCGCGTCGATGCGCGCGAGGGTTTCGTCCAGCCCGATGATCGCCATCACGCTGTCCAGACCCGGGCCCGCCAGGCGTCCCATCAGCGCCAGGCGAAGCGGCTGACCGATTTTGCCGAATCCGATCCCCATCTGAGCGACCACCTGATCCATCACGTGGTGGTAGTCGCTGGGGAGATGGAGCGCCTCGGAGGCTTTAAGGGCGGCGGCGAACGTACGGAGGATTTCGGGGCTCTCCTCCTTATAGGCTTTTTTCATCGCCGCTTCGTCGAAGTCGGCCGGACGGTTGATGATCTCGTTGATGAGAGCCGCCATCTCGACGAGGGTTTTGGAACGCTCTTTGACCGCATCGAGGAGAATTTCGCGCTTGTCGTGGCTGACCAGCATCACCCCGTGGAATTCAAGCAGCTCGCACAGCTTGTCGTTGGGGGTGTTTTTGATGTAATGGGCATTGAGCCAGTCGAGTTTTTCGACGTTATAGACTGATGCCGAACGGTTGATGTCGCTGGGATCGAAGAGTTCCAGCATCTCCGGGAGAGAGAAGATCTCCTGGTCCCCGTGGCTCCATCCCAGCCGGACGAGGAAATTAAGCAGCGCTTCGGGAAGGTACCCCAGATCTTTATACGCCATGACGTCGGTCGCACCGTCGCGTTTGGAGAGTTTTTTCCCTTCGCTGTTGTGGATCATCGGAACGTGGTAGAACTTCGGAACGGCAAACCCAAGTGCCTCGTAAACCACCATCTGTTTGGGGGTATTGGAGAGATGGTCGTCCCCGCGGATGACGTCGGTGACCCCCATCAACGCGTCGTCGACGGCGACGACGAAATTGTACGTCGGCGTTCCGTCGGCACGGGCTATGATGAAATCGTCCAGGATGTCTTCGACGTTGAAGACGACATCCCCTTTGACCCCGTCACGCACGGTGAGGGTTCCGCTCAGCGGGGCTTTGATCCGGATGACCGCTTCGCGCCCTTCGGGAGGGGTGCCGGTAAAATCGCGGTAACGGTTGTCGTATTTTGGCCGTTCTTTGCGTGCGGTCTGCTCTTCGCGAAGCGCTTCGAGCTCTTCTTTGGACATGTAGCAGCGATAGGCTTTCCCCTCGTCCAGAAGCTTCTGGGCATACTCCTGATAGATCGCGAGGCGCGAAGACTGGTATTCGATCTCCCCGTCATGCTCCAATCCGACCCATTTGAATGCTTCGACGATGGCACGCGCCGCCGCTTCGTCGTTACGGCTGAAATCGGTGTCTTCGATCCGCAGCAGAAACTTTCCGTTGTTGCGTCGCGCCCACAGGTAGCTGAGCAACGCGGTGCGCAAACCGCCGATATGCAAATATCCGGTGGGGCTGGGGGCAAATCTGGTCACAACCATCGACAATCCTTTTTGAAACAATGGCGAGATTTTAGTTAAGGCTATGTTAAAAGCGGGTAAAATAGAACAACTTTGACCCAGGAGATTCGATGCGTTCCCTTACCCTTTCGGCAGTGTTGGCCACCTTTTTATGGAGCGCTCCCGTCGGGGGCGTGAGCGTTTTGGTCAAAAACAGCCCGATCACCCTCTATGAGATCGAACAGGAGATGAAACAAAGCGGCACAAATGCCAAACAAAGTGCCGACACCCTGATCCGCAAAAAACTTGAACAGCTCGAAGCGCAGGAGAAAAAAATCACGGTCACTCCGGCCGAAGTCAGCGAAGAGATCGCCCGCATGGCGGCTCAGAACAATCTTTCGGTGGAGCAGTTTCTAAACGCGATGCAGACGGTGCGCGGAATCGGTGAGAAAGAGCTCAAAACGAAAGTGGAAGAGACGCTCAAAGGGCAAAAACTCTATCAGAGCATCGCTTTTTCGAAAATGGGTCAACCCACGAGTGAGGAAGAGGCCGAATACTACCAGCTGCACCTGGATGAGTTTTCCCGCCCCGAAAGTTTCGAAGTGACGACCTACGTCGCCGATTCGCAGCAGTCGCTGCAGGCCAAAATTGCCGATCCGATGCGCGAAGTGCCCAACGTCCGCAGCAAAGACGAAACGATCGCTTTTGGGGCAATACACCCCCAGCTGGCGCAGATCCTCAACAAAATCCCCGAAGGGCATTTCGGGCCGATCCTCCCCAACGGGAAAAACGGCTTTATGGCGTTTTACATGAAAGACAAAATCAACGTCGTGACCGAAAACCTCGATTCGGTCCGCCCCGAAATTGCCAACGCGATCCTGGCCGAAAAACGGAACCAGGTCCTCAACGACTATTTCACCCGGCTGCGCCTCAGCGCCGACATCAAGGTGCTCCGCCTTCCCGAATGACGCGAAGGGGGTTTACCCCTTCACCATGTCGTTGAGTATCGCGAAGAGTTCGCGGCTTGCTTTTTCGGCTTCCTCGAAGCAGGCGATGATCTTTTCATCCCGCCCCTCGCTCTCTTTTTCCAGCAGTTCCATCGCTTTTCGGATTTCGTCGTGAACTTTTTTGTGCGGACCACTCATGCGTCCGTACGCATCGGTACCGCCGAAGACCGTTTTCCCGTCCCCCTGTTCGTACCACTGCCCGAGCGCGCATCCGTGGTGGTCCCCGAAAGCGTGTGAAGATTTCCCTTCGAATCCCGCTTCGTAAGCATGCGCCTTGAAGATCATATGATCGATTTTGGCCATATTGGTGAAAATCTCGTGACTGATCGTCTGGTTGTCCTGCTTGATTTTTTCGACGTTTTCGATCAGGCGGGTCATCACCTGTTTGAACTCGTCGAGTCTGCGGGCGGAATCGACGGCATATTCCTCGACCCGTTCGCTGTTTTCGAGCATCCCGACCGAATTTTGCTTGAGGACGCTGATGTTCGCTTCCACCTCGCTGGTCGCTTTCTGGGTCCGCTCGGCCAGTTTGCGCACCTCGTCGGCGACGACGGCGAATCCGCGGCCGTGCTCGCCGGCACGCGCCGCTTCGATCGCGGCATTAAGCGCCAGAAGGTTCGTCTGGTCGGAGATATCCTTGATCAGGGTGATGACGTTGGAGATTTCGCTGACGTTGTGGTTGAGCTGTTCGGAATTCTCCCGCGAGTCGTTGATCATTTCGGTAATGTCGGTCATACTCGCCATAATCGCATCGGTCTGCGCACTCACCTGATCGACGACCACCCCGGTTTCGGCATTGAGGGCATTGACGTCGTTGAGATCTTCAATGCTGCTCTCGAGGCTGTTGCGCAGACTTCCGGCATTGTCGATCGTTCCGCCGATCATGCCGTGCGCGAGTGCGAGCGACATCTGAATCTTGCGCACCTGCTCTTCGGTACGGGCTTTGGCCTCGGAGGCTTCGGCCGCCTGCTGTTGAGCTTCGCGCGCGATTGCCTCGACTTTTTCGATAAAGACGTTGAAACTCTCCGCTGCCTTGCCGATCTCGTCGCGCGAGGTGACGCGCAGCCGTTTGCTCAGGTCCGCATCGCCGCTGGCAAGTTCCTGCGCGATCTCATCGAGGTGCTCGATCGGTCCCGTAACGGCGCGACGGATGATCGCGATGAGCAAAAAGAGGATGACGACGTCGACAAGGGCCATAATCACGACCTGGCGAAGAAGCGAATTTTCCGATTCGTTCACGAGCGCTTCGACCGTTTCAAGCTTTTTGCCCGAAAACGCATACCCGATACGCTCGCCCGAGAAATCGCTGATCGCGATGGGGGTGACGTAGTATCCCTCGGTCACGAAAGGACCTGAGGCAGGGTCGAACGTAGCCGATCCGAGCTCGGCGAGAAACGATTTGTCGACAACGTCTTCTTTCACCGCCAGGGTATGGGCACTGCCCACTTTAGGCGCTTTTTCAAGCTCGTTGGCGGTATCGAGATGTCGGTTGTCGATCGCGACGATCACTTCGGTTCCGAAGTTCTGGCGCAGGTCCTTGACCACCGAATTAAGCCCCTGCATGAACTCCACCGAGCCGATGTACTCGCCGTTGGACGTGATCGGAGCGATCCCGCGAAGCTCGAGTCCCGCAACCCCGATCTCGATTGCGACCAGAGGCTTGCGCGTCTCCTTGACGGCTAGGATCGTTTTACGGAATCCCGAAAGGTCGTCGCCGTATTTTTCAGGCTTCCATGCCCGCAGGAAACTCCGCACGTCACGGTCGTGGACGTGTATTTTAATATTGCCGAACTTGGTGTTTTCCTTGAACTCTTTGGACAACGACTTCAGGCTCGCGAGGGTCTGTTCACGGTTCCCCGTGGCCAGGCCGCCGATAATCGCGCTGTTTTTGGAAATGCTGATCGCATTGGTGATTCCGACGTTTTTTTTCGCTTCGATCGCCTCTTCATACACCGTCGTCATCTCTTTGCTCTGCGCCGCGTAGACGTTTTCGCGGATCTGATCGACCGATACCCAGTAATTGAGCAGCACGATCACAAACCCGATCGCAATCGACGCCACAAGCGGAATATGAACCTTTTGGGAGATGCTCCAGTTCTTCATTGACACCCTTTATTCAAGAATCATAATCTATCCTATCAGGTTACTGCAAAATTGTAAAATTTACGTAAAAAAGAGTAAAAAAGGGGTGAGGAAAAGCGGGCGCCGGCGTTAGCCGTTGTAGCGCTCGAGGTATTTGGTATCGAAGTTGTTCGATACAAAATCGGGGTTTTTCATCATTTTGAGATGGAAAGGGATTGTCGTTTTGATCCCGGTAATGGTAAACTCGCTCAGCGCGCGGTGCATCCGCTCGATCGCATCGTTGCGGTCTTTGCCGTGAACGATCAGTTTTCCGATCATCGAATCATACGTCGGCGGAACGATGTATCCCGCATGCGCGTGGGTGTCGATCCGCACGTTGCGTCCTCCCGGGGCAATCCACTGGGTGATCTTGCCCGGGCATGGGAGGAATTTAACCGGATCTTCGGCGGTAATGCGGCACTCGATAGAGTGGCCGCTCAGTACGACGCTCTCCTGGCTAGGGAGCGCTTCGCCTTCGGCGACGCGGATCATCATCTCGATCAGATCCAGGCCGCTGACCATTTCGGAGACGCAGTGCTCGACCTGCAGACGGGTGTTCATTTCCATAAAATAGAAATTTTTATCGGCATCGAGCAGATACTCGAAGGTACCCGCCCCTTCGTACTTGATGTATTTGGTCGCACGTACCGCTGAAGCGTGAAGCTCGGCGCGAACTTCGGGAGTCAGCGCGACCGCGGGGGATTCCTCGATCAGCTTCTGGTGGCGGCGCTGCATCGAGCAGTCGCGTTCGCCGATGTGGAGCACGTTGCCGTGGCTGTCGGCGATCACCTGCACTTCGATGTGGCGCGGGTTTTTGATGAATTTCTCCATATAGATCGTACCGTCGCCGAACGCGCTGATCGCTTCGGCTTCGGCCGCGAGGAACGCGTTTTCGATATAACTTTCGTCTTCGACGACGCGCATTCCGCGTCCGCCGCCGCCGGCGGCCGCTTTAAGGATGACCGGGTAACCGACCTCTTTGGCGCGCACTTTCGCTTCGGCGATATCTTTGATCGCACCGTCAGACCCCGGAACGACCGGAACGCCCGCGGCGATCATCACCTCTTTGGCTTTCGACTTGTCCGACATCATCACCATGACTTCGGGGGTCGGTCCGATAAATTTGATCCCGTGATGGGTACAGATTTCGACGAAGTGCTGGTTTTCGCTCAAAAACCCGTATCCGGGGAAAACGGCGTCGCATCCGCTGATTTCGGCGGCGGCGATGATGGAGGGGATGTTCAGGTAGCTCTGGGAGCTGGGTGCCCCCCCGATGCAGATCGCCGCGTCGGCAAGCTTCAGGTAAGAGGCGTCTTTATCGGCCGTTGAATAGACGGCGACCGCTTCTTTACCCATCTCTTTGATGGTACGGATGGCACGCAGGGCGATTTCACCCCGGTTGGCCACAAGAATACGTTTGATTTCCGCCATGATTAGAGTTTCTCGACCGCGAAAAGTGGCATATCGTATTCAACCGCCTGACCGTCGGAAACGAGGACGCTGACGATTTTGCAATCGAATTCGGCTTCGAGCTCGTTCATGATTTTCATCGCTTCGAGGATTGCGATGACCTGCCCTTTTTTGATGCGGTCGCCGACTTTGACAAACGGAGCCGAATCGGGCGAAGGGGCCGCGTAGTATGTCCCTACCATCGGAGAAACGATCATGTCGCCCGTATGGGCCGCCGCCGGAGCCGCCGCTTCAGCCGGTGCCGAAGGGGCAACCGCCGCGACCGGAGCCGCCGCAACCGCCGCGGGAGCGGCCGCCATAACCGGTGCCGCTACGACACCCGTGTTTTTTTCCAGTTCGATTGAAAAAGAGTCCTGAGTAATTTTCAATTTTGAAAGAGTACTGGCGTCAAACTCTTGCAAAAGGCTTTTGATTTGTTTCATATCCATCGAAAAAAGCTCCTAAAAGTAGGGTAAGAGATGTGCTATACTACCACAAATTATTTTAACAACGGATATAGCATGGGTCTTAAAAGCGACGGATGGATTCGGGAAAAAGCGCTCAAAGAGGAGATGATCACCCCTTTTTGCGAAGATCAGGTCGGCGTCGGCGTCGTCAGTTACGGGCTTAGTTCGTACGGTTACGACATCCGCGTGAGCAACGAGTTCAAGATCTTTACCAACCTCAACTCGACGGTCGTCGACCCCAAACATTTCGACGATGCGAACGTCGTCGATTTCACCGGCGACGTCTGTATCGTCCCCCCCAACTCGTTTGCCCTCGCCCGCACGGTGGAGTATTTCAAAATCCCCCGCGACGTCCTGGCGATCTGTCTGGGGAAATCGACCTACGCCCGCTGCGGCATCATCGTCAACGTAACCCCTTTCGAACCCGAATTCGAAGGGCACATCACGATCGAGATCTCCAACACGACCCCGCTTCCCGCCAAAATCTATGCCAACGAGGGGATCGCCCAGGTACTGTTTTTGCAGGGTGACGAAATGTGCGAAACGAGCTATAAAGACAAAAGCGGAAAGTATCAGGGGCAAGAGGGGATCACCCTTCCGCGTATTTTAAAATAAGAAGTGGTAAAATTTCGAAAATCCATCCGATAAGGAATCCCGATGCTACACGAATACCGCGACATCATCACCCATATGAAACAAAACGATGCGGCGAATGCCCACTTTTTGAAAATTTTCGACCGCCACAACGAACTTGACGACCAGATCGCCAAAGCCGAAAACGGCGAAGTTCCGATGAGTGATCTCGAAATCGAAAAACTCAAAAAAGAGAAACTGCTTCTCAAAGACGAAGCGTACGCGATGATCGTCGAGTACAAAAAAGCGCACAACCTCTAAGATATTCTTTCGACGCCGAAGGGGCCGAAGCTCCTTCGGCGACATTCGTCTTTTCCCAACCTGATTTTTCGTCTCTCCCGTTTTTCGTCTCTCCCGTTTTTCTGTCTTACCCATTGAGTTTTTTTTTAGCTTCGTCCTGATACGATTACCAACGTTTACCCAAGGAGCATGCATGACCCCAGCACCGTCGTACAGCGCGCTTGCCGAATTCGGCCGTGCGCTGCTCAACCGCCCTTCCCTGCAAGAGGGGCTTCCGATGATCTCCGAATACGCCAAGCAGGCCATCGGTGCCGAACGGTGCTCGATTTTCGTCTACAATCCCAAAATCCAGATGCTCTGGACCACCCTCTCCGACGGAACGGGGAAGATCATGGTTCACAAAGACGACGGGATCGTCGGCCATACGGTCAAAGAGGGCAAGCCTCTGCTCGTCAACGATCCTTACGAGGATCCCCGGTTTCTCCCCCTGATCGACAAAAAAACGGGTTTCGTGACGAAAAACATCGCTTCAATCCCGATTTTCGATTCGAACCGCCAAATCATCGGGGTGTTCCAGCTCCTGAACAAAGAGGGGGGATTCGACCGCGAAGATGCCCGTTTCATGATCTTTTTCGCCCATTACATCAGCGGTTACCTCGAACTGGCCATTTTGTTCGACGACGAAGCGACACTGCTGGCAAAGGGGATCGAATGAGCCTGGAAATGTACAAACGGATCGCCGATTTCGGCAAAAAACTCTCTTCGCTCGAGCAGATCGAGAATACCCTCCCCACCATCGCCGAAGAGGCCAAGGCGATCGTGGGGGCGGAACGCTGTTCAATCTTCATCGTCGATTACGACGCGAAAATGCTCTGGACGAAGCTCTCCGACGGCATCGGGCGGATCGCCATCGGCATCGATGCGGGCATCGTGGGGGAGACGGTGAGGGCCAAGGCGGCCCAGCGGGTGAACGATCCGTACGAACATCCCAATTTCCTGGTCAAAATCGATGAAAAAAGCGGTTTCGTGACCCGCAATATCCTCGCCGTCCCGATTTTCAGTTCGATGCAGGAAGTGATCGGCGTCATCCAGCTCTTGAACAAATACAGCGGCGATTTCGCCGAAACCGACGAGGGGATCATGACTTTTTTCGCCAATTACATCAGCGGAACCCTCGAACTCGCTTTGCTGATGGAGCAAAAGAAAACGTTATAACATCTCCCGTTTCAGCCAGTGCGAAAGGACATAAAGTCCCCAGACGTGCTGCTTGAAGCGTCCCCGGCGCGCCATATCGATGTATTTTTCCACCACTTCGGGACGGAAAAGCCCCGTCTGGTCGTTCACTTCGGCGATGAGGCCGATCCTCCCCGAGGCGATCAGCCACTCCATGTAAGGGTTGGAAAACCCTTTTTTCTTCCGGTATATGATTTCATCGGGAAGGTAGCGGCGTGCCGCCTCTTTGAGCAGCCGCTTCGTTTTCCCCTCCCCGATCCTGACCGACGGATCGACCGAAAAGGCCGTTTCTGCCAAAGCATGATCGAGAAACGGGGTCCGCGCCTCGATTGTATGGGCCATCGACACCCGATCGAGCTTGGAGAGGAAATGTTCCGCGACGAACAGTTTCAGATCGATGTAGCCGTACCATTGGGCCGGATGGGTATGGGAACTGCGTTCAAAAAGCTCCCGGTAAGGGGATAAAAAGCGCAGCGATTCGTTGTCGCGGACGTTACGCCGCAGCAGCATGTTCTGCTGCAAGTCGGTGAACTTTTCCCCCGAAGTACGGAACAGCAGGGTATCGTCGAATACCCGTTTGTACCATTCCCATTCGCGGTTCATCGAAAAATGGGCGTGGAAATATTTTTTGAGCCAGTTTTTGTGATGGAGCGAAGCGGCATTTTCGATATCGAGGTATTCGAAATACTGCCGGTATCCCAAAAAAAGCTCGTCGCTCCCTTCGCCGCTGAGCACCACTTTGTACCCTTCCGAGGCGATGCGCCGCATCAGAAGGTACAGCGGCAGCGCCGCAGGATCGTTTAGAGGCTCGTCCATATGGTCGAGCATCTCATCGAGATGCGCATCGAAATCGCTCCGTGACATCACAACTTCGGTGTGTTCAAGCCCAAGGTGGCGGGCGGTTTGGGCGGCATTGGAACGCTCGTCGTAGCCGCCGTATTCGTCGTAGCCGAGCGTGAAGACGGGGAGTTTCGTCCCCTGCGACGCCGCCACGGCGCAGATCATCGCGCTGTCAAGCCCGCCCGAAAGGAGCGCGGCGGCGGGAACTTCGCCGGGGAGGCGCATCGCCACCGAACGGTGAAGGTGTTCGTCAAGCGCTTCGATCGCTTCCTCGAACGACGTCAGGGCCGAAGAGGGGGAATCAAGGAGGCTGTAATAGCGCCGGCGGGTCAGTTTCCCGTGTTCATAGCATAGCCACTCCCCCGCTTCGAGCTTCTCTATGCCATCGTAAAACGTATGGGGAGGAACGGGGGCCAGGAAAGAAAGGTACGAATGCAGGGCTTCGGAATTGAGCCTGAGCGAAGGGAGAAAGGGTTTGAGCGCCTTGATCTCCGAAGCGAAAAAAAAGCCCCTCTCCCCCCGATGGTAGAAGAGGGGTTTTTTGCCGAAACGGTCGCGGGCGAGGTAGAGTTTATCCCCATCGAGCAGGGCGAACGCAAACATCCCCTCCAGATGTTCCAGGCATTCGATCCCCCACGTTTCGTAGGCACGCAGCAACACCTCCGTATCGCTGCGGGTTTCCCATTCTCCCCCCAGTTTTTCCCGCAGCCGCGCATGGTTGTAAATCTCGCCGTTGAAGCTCAGCAGCACCTTCCCCCGTCGCATCGGCTGGCGCGCGCGCGGGTGCAGGTCGGTGATCGAAAGGCGCCGGTGGGCGAGAAACACCCCCTCTTTTTCGACGATGCCGCAATGGTCCCTCCCCCGATGGGCAATCCGCTCCAGCGCCGCGCGCGCTTTTTGGGGGCAATAATCGCCGATGATCCCGAACACGCCGCACATTCCGTCCCCTTTTGGTTTTCGCCATTATACGCCAGATCGCCCCCCGTTGGCCAGCCGTTTTTTTAGAATAAATGAAGTCCGAAAAGACTATAATGAGCATTATTTTAAACACAACGAAACAGAGTACACATGGCGACCGAAAACATTCACATCTCCATCATCGGACTAGGCTACGTCGGGCTGCCGCTCGCGGCCGCGTTTGCCGAAAAATACCGGGTTGTCGGGTTCGACATCAACCCCAGACGGATCGAAGAGCTCCAAAGCGGCTACGACCGTACCCTCGAACTCGATGAAGCGCAGCTCAAAGCCGCTTCCGAACGTCTGAGCTACACCTGCGACATCGGCGATATCGCCGATGCGAACGTTTACGTCGTCACCGTCCCTACTCCGATCGACGAGAGCAACCGCCCCGACCTCACCCCGCTCATCAAATCGTCCCAGACGGTCGGGAAGGTCCTCAAAAAAGGGGACATCGTCATTTACGAAAGTACGGTTTACCCCGGCGTCACCGAAGAGGTGTGTGTCCCCGAGCTCGAAAAGGTTTCGGGACTGCGTTTTAACGTCGATTTCTTCTGCGGCTACAGCCCCGAACGTATCAATCCGGGCGATAAAGAGCATACCGTCAAAAAAATCCTCAAAGTCACCTCGGGAAGCACTCCCGAAATCGCCCGAAAAGTCGACGAGCTCTATAAAAGCGTCATCACCGCGGGCACCTACCTCGCCAGCAGCATCAAGGTCGCCGAAGCTTCCAAGGTGATCGAGAACACCCAGCGCGACGTCAATATCGCCCTCATCAACGAACTCGCCCTTATCTTCGATACGATGGGGATCGACACCAACGAGGTGATCGAAGCGGCGGCAACCAAATGGAACTTCATCAAGCTCAAACCCGGGCTCGTCGGCGGCCACTGCATCGGGGTAGACCCCTATTACCTCACATTCAAGGCCGAAGAGCTGGGGTACAAACCCAACCTGATCCTCGGTGCGCGCCAGATCAACAACGGGATGGGAAAATACATCGCCGAAAAAACGGTCAAATGCATGATCGAGGCTGACAAAAAGATTAAAAACGCCCGGGTTCTGGTACTGGGGGTCACCTTCAAAGAAGACTGTCCCGACCTGCGCAACACCAAAGTCGTCGACATCATCGAGGAGATGAAATCCTACCGGTGCGCGGTCGACGTCTACGATCCGTGGGTCGACCCCGAAGAGGAGAAGCACCATTACCGCCACGGCATCGTTGCCGACCCGTTCCAAAGCGGCGAACGCTACGACGCCATCATCGTCGCCGTCGGTCACCGGCAGTTCAAGGCGCTGGGAATGGACGATTACCGCTCGATCAGCTCCGGCGAACCGGTCATCATCGATGTCAAAGGGATCGTTCCCGATCCCACCTGGAGGCTGTGAGTATGAAAAACTTCGCCCTGATCGGAGCGGCGGGTTATATCGCTCCGCGCCACATGAAGGCGATCAAGGAGACGGGCAACACCCTCATCGCCGCGCTCGATAAATACGACGGGATCGGGATCATGGACAGCCATTTTCCGCAGGCCCACTTCTTTACCGAGTTCGAGCGGTTCGACCGCTTCATCGACAAATGGCACCGCGAACACGACAAACGGATCGAGTACATCGCGATCACTACCCCCAATTATCTCCATGACAGCCATATCCGCTTCGCCCTCAAAAGCGGCGCCCACGCTATCTGCGAGAAACCGCTCGTTCTCAATCCCCACAACCTCGACCAGCTCAAGGTCATCGAGGAAGAGACGGGTAAAAAAGTCTACAACATCCTCCAGCTGCGCCTGCACGACTCCATCATCGCGCTCAAAAACAAGATCGCCGCGGAGCTTGAAGCCGATCCGACCCGTATCTACGACATCGATCTCACCTACCTCACCAGCCGGGGACGATGGTATTTTGTCAGCTGGAAAGGCGACGAAGCCAAAAGCGGCGGGATCGCCTCCAACATCGGGGTCCATTTCTTCGACATGCTCAGCTGGATTTTCGGCCCGGTCGAGGAGAGCGTCGTCCACCTCAAACAGCCCGACGCGAACGCGGGATACATGAAACTCAAAAACGCCCGGGTCCGGTGGTTTCTGAGCGTCAACTACGACTACATCCCCGAAGCGGTGAAAGCCTCGGGGAAAACGACCTACCGCAGCATCACGGTCAACGGCGAAGAGTTCGAGTTCAGCGAAGGGTTCACCGACCTCCACACGACCAGTTACCGCCATATCCTAGAGGGGGGCGGTTTCGGCCTGGAGGAGGCGCGCAATTCGATCAACATCGTCTCGACGATCCGTAATCTCCCCGCTTTGGGGCTGGAGGGGGAATACCACCCCTTTTGCCGGAAGGTACTGGGATAATGGCGCCGTTTTTTGCCCACCCCTCGAGCTACATCGACGAAGGGGTTCAGATCGGCGATAACACCAAAATCTGGCACTTCAGCCATATCCTCTCAGGTACCGAAATCGGCGAAAACTGCTCGTTCGGCCAAAACTGCGTCGTAGGGCCGAAGGTGAAAATCGGCAACGGCGTCAAGGTTCAAAACAATGTCAGCGTGTATGAAGGGGTGGAGTGCGAAGACGACGTCTTCCTCGGCCCCAGCATGGTGTTCACCAACGTCATCAATCCCAGAGCTTTCATCGTCCGGCGTGACGAGTTCAAAAAAACCCTCCTCAAGCGCGGGTGCAGCGTCGGCGCGAACGCAACGATCGTCTGCGGCGTCACGATCGGCGAATACGCCCTCATCGGCAGCGGCGCGGTGGTCAACCGTGACGTCAGACCCTACGCGCTGATGGTGGGGGTCCCGGCGAAACAGATCGGCTGGGTGAGCCGCGCGGGCAACACCCTCTCCTTCGATGAAAACGGGATCGCTATCGACCCTTACGACAATAGCCGCTATATCCTCGAAAACGACCAATTAAAAGAGCTTCCATGACGATCGATTTCGCCAACCTCCAAAAACACTACCGCCTTTACCAAGAAGAGATCGACGCGGCGGTCCATGCCGTCATGGACAAATGCAACTTCATCATGGGCGAAGAGGTTTTGCAGCTCGAAAACGCCCTGGCAGCCTATGTCGGGGTCCGTCACGCGATTACCTGCTCCAGCGGTACCGACGCGCTGCAGCTCGCCCTGATGGCCGTCGATATCGCGCCGGGGGATGAAGTGATTACGACGCCTTTCACGTTTATCGCTACCGCCGAAATGATCGCCCACCTTGGGGCCGTTCCCGTCTTCGTCGATATCGACGAAGCGACTTACGCCATCGATCCGGCTAAAATCGAAGAGAAGATCACCCCCAAAACCAAAGCGGTCATCCCCGTCAGCCTCTACGGGCAGACGGCGGACATGGACGCGATCAACGCCATCGCGTCCAAACACGGCCTCATCGTCATCGAAGACGCCGCACAGAGCTTCGGGGCGACCTACAAAGGGAAAAAATCGTGCGGCCTCAGCGATATCGGCTGCACCAGCTTCTTCCCCGCCAAACCGCTGGGGTGCTTCGGCGACGGCGGAGCGATCTTCACCGACAACGATGCGCTGGCCGAAAAAATGCGCTCGCTTCGAGTTCACGGACAGAGCAAACGCTACCATCACCGCTACATCGGTATCGGCGGACGGCTCGACACGATCCAGGCGGCGGTCCTTCTCGTCAAGCTCCGCCATTACGAAACCGACCTCGCCCTGCGTCAGCAAGTCGCCCGCAAATACGACGCGGCGCTGGAGGAGAAACGGCCTCTGCCCTTCATCGCACCCGATCGCACCTCGGCGTATGCGCAGTACTCGATCCGTGTCCGGGACCGCGACGCGCTCCAAGAGGAGCTCAAAAGCCGGGGAATCCCCACGGCGGTCCACTACCCGATGCCGCTGCATCTGCAGGAGTGCTTCGCCTATCTGGGGTATAAAAAAGGGGATTTCCCCATCAGCGAAACGGTAGCGAACGAAATCATGAGCCTCCCCATGAATCCGTTTCTCACCGACGCCGAAATCGAATACGTAGCAGGTGCGTTATGAACATCCTCTCCCTGATCGGACGGAATAAAGAACTCTTCGGCGAAGATATTTCCGAACACGAGAACGAACTCTCACAGATCGTCTCCTCTTCGAGCTTTCTCGTCATCGGCGGGGCCGGATCGATCGGCCAGGCGGTGACCAAAGAGATTTTCAAACGCCGTCCCCGCAAACTCCACGTCGTCGACATCAGCGAAAACAACATGGTCGAACTGGTGCGGGACATCCGCAGCTCGTTCGGATACATAGACGGCGACTTTCAGACGTTCGCCCTCGACATCGGCTCGGTGGAATACGATGCCTTCATCGAAGCCGACGGCCGTTACGACTACGTCCTCAACCTCTCGGCCCTCAAACACGTCCGGAGCGAAAAAGACCCCTTCACCCTGATGCGGATGATCGACGTCAACGTCTTCAATACCGATAAAACGCTGTTGCAATCGATAGCGAAAGGGACCAAAAAATATTTCTGCGTTTCGACCGACAAAGCGGCCAATCCCGTCAACATGATGGGGGCAAGCAAACGGATCATGGAGATGTTTCTGATGCGGCGCAGCCTCGAAATACCGATCTCCACCGCCCGCTTCGCCAACGTCGCTTTCAGCGACGGATCGCTGCTGCACGGGTTTAACCAGCGGATCCAGAAACGCCAGCCCATCGTCGCCCCCAACGATATCAAACGCTATTTCGTCACCCCCAAAGAATCGGGCGAGCTGTGCCTGATGTCGTGCATCTTCGGCGAAAACCGCGATATCTTTTTCCCGAAACTGAGCGAAGAGCTCCATCTCATCACGTTTGCCGACATCGCGGTAAAATACCTCGAAGCGCTCGGATACGAACCTTATCTGTGCGCCACCGAAGACGAAGCCAGGGAACTGGCCAAAACACTCCCGGATGAGGGAAAATGGCCCTGCCTTTTCACCGCCAGCGATACGACGGGAGAAAAAGATTTCGAAGAGTTTTTTACCGACAGGGAAACGCTCGACATGAAACGTTTCCACAACCTCGGGGTGATCAAAAACGATCCCCTCTACGAAGAGGCGAAACTGCGCCACTTCACCGAAACGATCGGGAAGATGAAAGCGGGGCGCTCCTGGTCGAAAGAGGATATCGTCAACCTCTTTTTTGAAATGATCCCCGATTTCGGCCACAAAGAGACCGGGAAATACCTGGACGGGAAAATGTAAATGCAGACGCAAACCGTAGAGTTCATCCGCACCCTGTACCGGACCGAAGGGTTTATCGCCCTCCACGAACCCCGCTTCGGCGGAAACGAAAAAGCGTACCTGAACGAATGCATCGATTCGACGTTCGTCTCAAGCGTCGGAGTGTTCGTCGACCGGTTCGAAGCCGAATTCGCCCGCACCGTCGGAGCCAAATACGCGGTCGCGACGGTCAACGGCACCGCGGCGCTGCACATTTCCCTTCTTTTGGCGGGAGTGCAGAGGGGGGATGAAGTGATCACCCAGCCGCTGACATTTATCGCAACGGCGAACGCGATTCACTATTGCGGGGCGGAGCCCGTTTTCCTCGACGTCGACCGCGATACGATGGGGCTGAGTCCCGAAGCGCTGAAACGGTTTTTGGAAGAGCACTGCGTCGTGGACGAAAAACGCTGCGTCAACCGCGCCAGCGGCAAAACGATCCGGGCATGCGTGCCGATGCACACGTTCGGTCATCCCTGCCGGATCGATGAGATCAAAACACTGTGCGACGCGTGGCACATCGTCCTCGTCGAAGACGCAGCCGAGTCACTGGGCAGTTACTACAAAGAAAAGCACACCGGAACCTTCGGTACTCTGGGAGCGTTCAGCTTCAACGGGAACAAAATCATCACCAGCGGAGGCGGCGGGGTCATCGTTACCGACGACGAAGCGCTCGCCAAGCGGGCCAAACACATCACGACGACGGCCAAAATTCCCCATCCCTGGGAGTATGCCCACGATGAAATCGGCTACAATTACCGTCTCCCCAACCTCAATGCGGCACTGTTGTGCGCCCAGCTCGAGCAGCTGGAGGGATTCTTGGAAAACAAACGCGACCTTGCCGAAACCTACCGCCGTTTTTTTGCCGGAATGGGAGTCGATTTTGCCGCCGAGCCCCCGCATGGGCGTTCGAACTACTGGCTCAACGCGATCGTGCTGGCCAATCTCGAAGAGCGGGATGCGTTTTTGGAATACACCAACGCCCAGGGGGTCATGACCCGACCGATCTGGAAGCTGATGAACCGTCTGCCGATGTTCGCTCACTGCCGATGCGGCGACCTCTCGAATGCCCTCTTTCTCTCCGAAAGAGTGGTCAACATCCCCAGCAGCGTGCGCCCATGAAACCGCAAATCCTTTTGGTCGGCGGAGGAGGTCACTGCAAAGCCCTCATCGACGTCATCGAATCGGGAGGGTATTACGCGATCGCGGGGATCATCGACCGTCCCGAATTCATCGGTGAAAAACTCCTGGGATACGACGTGATCGGGTGCGACGACGATCTCGCTTCGCTCGTCTCGCGTTACCCCAACGCGATCGTCGGCGTAGGACAGGTGCGCACCCCCGACCTGCGAAAAAAACTTTTTGCCCTGCTCGAGAGTGCCGGGTACGTCATCCCCTCTATCGTATCGCCGCGGGCTTACGTTTCCCCCCACGCTTCGATCGGCCCTGGGAGCGTCGTGATGCACGACGCTCTGGTGAATGCCGACGTCCGGGTAGGGGCGAACTGCATCATCAACACCAAAGCGCTGATCGAACACGACTGCCGCGTAGGGGATCACTGCCACATCTCCACCGGGGCGATCCTCAACGGAGCCACCGTCGTCGGCAACGGAACCTTCGTAGGGAGCAACGCCCTCTCCAAAGAGGGGACGAAAATCGCGGAAGGTTCATTCATCAAAGCGGGGAGTATCGTCACATGAGCACTTTCATCATCGCCGAAGCGGGGGTCAACCACAACGGGAGCCTCGACCTCGCCAAAAAACTGATCGACGTCGCCGTAGAAGCGGGGGCGGACGCCGTCAAGTTCCAGACCTTCAAAGCCGAAAAACTCGTCTCCAAAAAAGCGCAGAAAGCGGAGTACCAAAAACAGACCACCGATGCCGCCGAATCGCAATACGACATGATCAAAAAGCTCGAACTGGACGAACCGGCGCACCGCGAACTGATCCGCTACTGCGGCGAGAAAAAAATCCGCTTCCTCTCGACGCCGTTCGACCACGAGAGCATCGAGCTGCTCGATGCACTGGGTATGGAAATCTTTAAAATTCCCAGCGGCGAAATCACCAATCTCCCCTACCTTCGCCACATCGGGGGGCTGGGCAAAGAGGTGATTCTCTCCACCGGGATGGCCGATCTGGGGGAAATCGAGGACGCGCTGGACCTCCTGGTATCTTCGGGAACCCCCAAAGAGAAAATCACGATCCTCCACGCCACCACCGAATACCCCTGCCCTATGGACGAAGTGAACCTCAGGGCAATGGGGACGATCGCGTCGGCATTCGGGATACGTACGGGCTATTCGGACCACACCCGGGGGATCGAAGTGCCGATCGCCGCGGTGGCGATGGGGGCTAGCGTCATCGAAAAACATTTCACCCTCGACCGGACGATGGAGGGACCCGATCACAAAGCGAGCCTGGAGCCCGACGAGCTGTGCGCAATGGTGGCCGCGATCCGCAACATCGAAAAAGCGCTGGGGGAGGGGATCAAAAAACCTTCCCCGAGCGAAGCCAAAAACATGGCGGTGGCCCGCAAAAGCATCGTCGCCGCACGCCCCATCCGCGCAGGGGAGGCCTTTACCTCCGAAAACATCGCGATCAAACGCCCCGGAACCGGGATCAGCCCGATGCGCTACGATGAAATCGTAGGGGAACGCGCCGCACGAGATTACGAGGAGGACGAACCGCTATGAAAAAAATCTGCGTCGTCACCGGGACACGGGCCGAGTACGGGCTGCTCTACTGGCTCATGAAAGAGATCGAGGCCGATCCGCAGTTCCGGCTGCAGCTTGTCGTGACGGGAATGCATCTGAGTCCCGAATTCGGCCTCACCTACAAAGAGATCGAAAAAGAGTTCCGCATCGATAAAAAAGTCGAAATGCTCCTCTCGAGCGATACCGCGATCGGGATCTCCAAATCGATGGGGCTCGCGCAGATCTCGTTTGCCGAATGCTTCGACGAACTCAAACCCGATCTTCTGGTGGTGCTGGGAGACCGCTACGAAATCTTCTGCGCCGCCAGCGCCGCGATGATTGCGCGGATTCCGATCGCCCACCTCCACGGGGGGGAGACGACCGAAGGGGCATACGACGAAGCGATGCGCCACGGCATCACCAAAATGGCTCACCTGCACTTTACCGCCGCCGAGCCCTACCGCCGCCGCGTCATCCAACTGGGAGAGCACCCAACCCGCGTCTTCAACGTCGGGGGGATGGGAATCGAGAACATCCGCCGCCTTCCGCTCCTCTCCAAAGAGGCGTTCGAAGAGAGCGTCGGATTTTCCCTCGCCCCCAAAAACCTTCTGGTGACGTTTCACCCCGTCACCCTCGAAAACGCGACCGCGGAAGAGCAGTTTGGCGCCCTCTTGGATGCACTCTCGACCCTCGAAGAGACGCGCATCATCTTTACCAAGGCCAACAGCGACACGGACGGTCGGATCATCAACAAGATGATCGACGAATACGTCGCGCACAATCCCGTTACGTCGGCGGGCTTCGCCTCGCTGGGGCAACTGCGCTACCTCAGCGCGCTGCAATACGTCGACGGGGTGGTCGGGAACAGCTCGAGCGGCCTGATCGAAGCCCCCGGTTTTGGCATCGGGACGATCAATATCGGTGAGCGCCAGAAAGGGCGCCTTAAAGCGTCAAGCGTCATCGACTGCGCCCCGAGCAAAGAGTCGATCCTGGAGGCGCTGAACCGCCTTTACTCGGCTCCGTTCCGCGAAAGCCTCCGCAGCGTCGAAAACCCCTACGGAGAGGGGAACGCGAGCATGCGGATACTCGACATCCTCAGGCAAACCGATTTCTCGGGGCTGCTGAAAAAATCCTTTTACGACCTGGAGCAAAAATCATGACACCGATCAACCGAATCAAGCTCCTCCCGACCTCGACGATCCGCGAAGCGCTGCGGATCATCGACAAGGGGGCAATGCAGATCGCCATCGTCGTGGATGAAAACGACCGCCTCCTGGGAACCCTAACCGACGGTGATATCCGCCGGGGGCTGCTCAACAATCTGAACCTCGATGACCAGGTCGAGAGCATTGTTTTTAAAACCCCCACCGTCGCGAGGCTGACCGACTCCAAAGAGGAAATCCTCCAAAAAGCGCTGACCAAAAAACTGCGCCAGATGCCGGTGGTCGACGAAGAGAACCGGGTCATCGGGATCCGGGCGATCGAAGAACTGGTCCGCCCCCATCGCAAACCCAATAAGGTCATCCTGATGGTCGGGGGACTGGGAACGCGTCTTCGCCCCCTGACCGAAGAGACCCCCAAACCGATGCTCAAAGTCGGAAACAAACCGATCTTGCAGACGATCGTCGAAACGTTCGCCCAATACGGCTTTACCGACATCGTCATGTGCGTCAACTACAAATCCGACGTGATCCGCAACCATTTCGGGGACGGAAGCGCGTTCGGCGTGAACATCGAATACCTCCTCGAAGAGGAGCGGATGGGGACCGCGGGGGCTCTGAGCCTCCTTTCCCCAGTCCCCGACGAACCGTTTTTCGTCATGAACGGCGATCTGCTCACCAACGCCAATTTCGGCCATCTCCTCGATTACCACACCGACCAGGACGCGACGGCGACCATGTGCGTCCGCGAATACGATTTTCAGGTCCCCTACGGCGTCGTCAATGTCGAAGAGAACCGGATCCTCTCGATCGTCGAAAAACCGGTCCACAAATTTTTCGTCAGCGCGGGAATCTACATGCTCAGCCCCAAGGCCCTGGAACGGATCCCCAAAAACCGGTTTTACGATATGCCGACCCTGTTTGAAACCCTGATCGCCGAGGGGGAGAAAACCATCTCTTTCCCGATTCGCGAATACTGGCTTGACATCGGCCGGATGGAAGAGTACGAACGGGCCAACGTCGAATACCACGAGTTTTTTTGATGGGGAGAGTCTATACGATCGATTACCTGCGGGGGATACTCGCCCTGCTCGTGATGGTCTACCACTTTTCGATCTGGGAAAAACTCTTTGTTCCCGACGCCGCATCCGCCCTGACGCGAAACGCCCTCTACGGCGTTTCCCTCTTTTTCATCATCAGCGGTTTTTCGCTCACGCTGAGCTATTATCGCAAATTCGACCGCTTCGATACTCTTAGCCTCAAAGATTACTTCTACAAACGTTTTGCCCGGATCTACCCCCTTTACTGGCTGGTGGTGGCCCTCTTTCTAACGGCGCTTCTCGTCGGAGGAAAAACGTTTCCCCCCATCGAACAGATTCTTCTGAATCTTTCGCTCACGTTTGTCCTTTTCGGACACTATACGGGCTTTACGGCGGGAAGCTGGTCGATCGGGATGGAGATCGCGTTTTACCTCCTCCTCCCCTTCGCCCTCTACGCTCTCCGCAAAGCCAAAAAAACGGGATTGACCGCGCTGGGCGCGCTGGCCTTCGGCGCGTTGGGCGTTTCGGCGTTCGGGATGTTCGACTCCCCCGAAACGGCAGAATACTGGCCTATCTACATGAACCCGCTCAACCACGTCTACTTTTTTCTCTTCGGAATTGTCGCGGGGGTTCTTTATATTGAGCACAACAATCTCTTCTCGCTCCCGAAACGGACGGTCTGGTTCCTGATCGCCGCAACGGCTCTTGCCGCGGTATTCTACCCGATCGAGGGGGGGATCGTCGCCCTCATCTACGAAGAGAACCGCCTGATCCTCTCGGCGGTCGCACTCACGCTTTTTTACCTGTTTACGGCCCTAAACCCGCACGTCGAGCACGAAAGCCCGGCGGCAAAAACGCTCGAACGGTTTGGAAATATCTCCTACACCCTTTATCTGCTCCACCCCGTCGTTTTTCTCGTCTGTAACGTCCTGTGGTTCAGGAACAGCGACATCGCACCCCAAGCTCAGATCGTTTTCATGATTCTCGCGACCCTCGTCGCGTCGCATTTCGTCTACGAACGCTACGAACTTCCTCTTACCCGATCCCTCTTATCCCGGAGAGCCCGACATGATTGAGCATCACACCGTATTGGCGGTTATCCCCGCACGCGGCGGGAGCAAACGCCTCCCCCGCAAAAATCTCCTCCCCCTCGGCGGCAAACCGCTGATCGGATGGACGATCGAAGCGGCGCTCCAAAGCCGCTACATCGACCGCATCGTCGTTACCAGCGACGATCCCGAGATCCTCGCCATCGCACGCGATTACGGGGTAGAGGCGCTCAAACGCCCCGATGAACTGGCCACCGACACGGCCGAAACGTTCGAGGCGGTCGAACACGCGGTGCAACACTCCCCCAAAAGCGATTTTGTGGTGCTGCTCCAGCCCACCAGCCCGCTGCGCAAAGCGCACCACATCGACGAAGCGCTCGAAAAAGCCGTTGCGCAAAACGCCGATGCCGTCGTTTCGGTCTGCGAAACCGACCACAGCCCGCTGTGGAGCAATACCCTCCCAAAAAACGGAAGCATGGAGCGTTTCCTGCGCGACGAGGTCCGCAACAAGCGGAGCCAGGATCTGGAAAAATACTACCGGATCAACGGCGCCGTCTACGTCTGTAAAACAGCCCCCCTGCTGGAACAGAAAAGTTTTTTCCTGAACGCGAACATCTACGCCTATCCGATGGACCGCGAAAGTTCGGTCGACATCGATGAAGAGATTGATTTCAAAATCGCCGGATTGTACCTGTGAGCCTGCGCAGACACATCTTCTCCTATTCGGCCGCCAACATGGTCAACGCAGCGCTCCCCTTTTTATTGCTGCCGCTGCTTACGTCATACCTGAGCCCCGGTGATTACGGAAAACTCTCACTGGTGCAGCTTATGACGAGCCTCTCGTTCCCTTTTATCCTTCTGAACATCCACAGTCTGTTCGTCCTGGAATATTCAAAACTCTCTCCCGCCGAATTCGGCCGGTTCGTTTCGTCGATGGTGTGGATACCGCTGGGCGCTTTCGCCCTCCTGGAGCTTTTGTTCATCCTTTTCCACTCCCCTTTGTCGGCGGCGTTCAAGATTCCCTCCGAATGGGTCCTCTGCGTCCCGCTGTTCGCCCTGATGCAATCGATCCCGACGATGCTGCCCGTCATCTTCCAGGCGAAAAAAGAGCCGCTCAACTACGCCAAGTTCAAAATCTCCCTGACGCTGGCCAATTTTGCCTTCACCCTCGTATTCATCGTTTCGCTGGGGATGGGATGGGAAGGACGCATACTGGGGATCGCCGCCGCGTACGCCCTATTCAGTCTTGTCGGGCTTGCGGTGCTCCGTTCTCTGGGCTACCTGGAGCTTTACGTCTCGCGCGACACCCTCAAAGAGGCGCTGCGCTTCGGCATCCCCCTGCTCCCCCATACCCTGGCGGGAATTTTGCTGGCGATGTCGGACAAACTCTTTCTAGCCAACATGATGGGGGTGCACGAAGTGGGACTCTACAGTGTGGCGTTCCAGGTCGCCGGGGGGATCTTGATCGTCATGACCTCGGTCAACCAGGCGTGGATGCCCCATCTCTACGAACAGCTCAACGCCTCCCCCTCGGCGGGGACCAAAATCCTCATCGTCGGGCAAACCTACAAAGTCGCCCTGGCGATGGCCGCGTTCACCCTCGTTTTCATCGCCCTCGTGCCGCTGGTGTACCGTTTTTTCATCGGCGAAAACTACCAAGGAGGGGTCGTCCTTTCGCAGGTCCTCTCGGTCGCGTTCTTGCTGCAGGGGTTTTATTTCATCGTGACCAACTATATTTTTTACGTCAAAAAGACCTACCTCCTCTCGATCGTGACCACCCTATCGCTCCTGTTGCTGTGGGGGCTAAACTACTTTTTTATCCTCCGCTACGGGGTAATCGGCTCAGCGTACGCCCTCGTCTGCGGATACGGAACGATTTTCATCCTCGGGTGGATTCTGGCCCATCGGCTCTATCCCATGCCCTGGATCTTTTGGAGAAACCATGAACGGCACATTTAAACGGACTGAACGCGACTACGGCGTCGAAACCCTCCGCTACGACGGCGAGCAGGTGTGGTCGTACCTGAGAACCTATTATTTCTGGCACAGTATCCGGAACATAACGGGCGAATACGCCCTCCAGAACCGCCAAAGCCTACTCAAAAAAGGGCTCAAGGCGCTGCGCGAAGCATTTTACGGCTTTAGCAACTGGTTTCGCCGCTACGATTACCTCGTTTTCTCCAACACCCAGTCGCGCTTCGCCTACCATGGAATCTACCGCGAAAAAGCGTTCGAAGAGCTCATCGCCTTGCTGGGGGAAGAGCGTTGCCTCTACATTGACCTCCCCAATCCTGACCATCTCCCCCGCAACCGGGTCTCGACGAAACGGATCGTCTCCAAACGGCTTCTCGACCTCACCGCGGGGTTGTTCATCCTCGCCGCGAAGCGATTGGGAGGGCGCATCGAGATCCCGCTGCTCGATACGATCAACCGCGACAACGCCACCTCCTTCGATTACGCTTCTTTCATCCGCGCGTTCAACGTCCGCAAAAGGGTGTACCGGTTTTTGTTCTCCCTTTACCGCCCCAAAGCGGTCTTCGTAAGCTGCTACGACAGCGACCAGGCGATCCTCAAAGCCGCCTCGGAGCTGGGGATCAAAACGATCGAGGCGCAGCACTCGGCGATCGGGAGCGAACATTTCGCCTACAACCTGCTCAAACCCCTCGATCCCTCCTATTTCCCCGATGTACTCCTCGCCTTCGGGGAATACGACCGCCATGCGCTCGAAAACACCCCCAACAACCCGATCGCACGGATCTACCCGGTCGGCCGCTACCAGCTCGAACTCATGGCGCGCGAACCGGTCCCCGAAGAGCTCCTCGACCTCGGCGACAAATACCGCCTGCGCGTCTCCGTCTCAACCCAATACACGGTCGAAAAAAAACTCGCCCTTTTCATCCGCGACCTCGCCCGCATCCACCGCGACATCGTCTTCATGTTCTCCCTGAGACATTTCGATCGGGATTATTACGAAGAATTCGGCATGGGGCCCAACGTCTATCTGTTCAAAGACGAATATTCGTGTTACGATGTCATGCGCGCTTCGGACATCCACATGACCTGCTATTCGACCTGCGCCCAGGAGGCGCTGTTTTTCGGCAAAATCGCGATCCTGGCCGACATTGACGCTCTGGCAACGAACTTCATGGGAAGCATGAAGAGTCCGAACATCCGGATCGTCCGCGACGCGCAGGAATTTGCAGAAGCGGCGGAGTCCCCTTTTGCGCAAGAGGTATCCCCCCTGTGGGCGACGCCTCATACCCGGCGGCTCGAAGCCTTTATCCAAAACGAAATACGGAATTGACCATGTGCGGAATCAGCGGAATCATCGACCGAAGCAACACCCCCATCCCCCGCGGCGAAATCGAGGCCATGAACGGCCGCATCCGCCACCGGGGGCCCGATGATGAGGGGTTCTTCCTCGAAAACAATGTCGCCCTCGGCCACCGGAGGCTCTCGATCCTCGACCTGTCCCCAGAGGGACACCAGCCGATGCATCGCGCGCAGCGCTATGTCATCGTCTACAACGGAGAGGTCTACAATTATCTCGAACTGCGTGACGAACTGATCACGCGCGGCCATGCGTTCACTTCCCACAGTGACACCGAAGTGATCCTCGCCGCGTACGAGGAGTGGGGGGAAGGGTGCGTTTCACGCTTCAACGGTATGTGGGCGTTCGCCCTCTACGACCGTGAACGCCAAACCCTCTTTTGCAGCCGCGACCGTTTCGGGGTCAAACCGTTTTACTACGTGCAGACCCCTGGACGGTTCGCCTTCGGCTCCGAAATCAAACAGCTTCTCCCTTTTCTGGATGAGCGGAACGTCAATACGAAAATCCTGATGGATTACCTGGTTCTCAGCTACGAAGAACACACCGACGAAACGTTTTTTGAAGGGGTTTTCAAACTCCCCCCCTCGCACAACCTCCTCTACGATCTCAAAACGGGCGATTTTACCCTGCAGCGCTATTACACGATCCGGATCGACGAGAGTATGGGGGCGCTCGAAGAAGCCGAAGCGGTCCACACCTACGCCGCTTCCCTCGAAGACGCGATCAAAATCCGCCTCCGCTCCGACGTAAAGGTGGGGACCTGCCTCAGCGGGGGTCTTGACAGCTCGAGCGTCGCGGCGATCGCGGCGAAAATGTACAATACCCAAGATCGCTCTCTCAGCGCGGTTCACGCCAAATCGAGTGAAGCATCCAACGACGAAAGCCGATGGGCCCGCACGGTCGCCGATCACTGCGCCCTAGATCTGAACGTCATCGAACCGGGCGCGGACGCATTCCGCGCATGCCTCGAACACGTGATCCGCATCCAGGAAGAACCCTTCGGAAGCCCCTCGATCATCATGCAGTACCTCGTTTTCGAAGAAGCCAACCGGCTGGGGTGCAAAGTGATGCTCGACGGGCAGGGGGGGGACGAAACCCTCATGGGGTACGAACGCTATCTTCCCGCCTACCTCCTCAGCCTCAAAGGCTCGGCGAGGTTCCGGGGGTTCTGGCTGAGCTTCAGGCATTCCAAACTCACCCCGTGGAAACTCCTGCAGTATTTCGTCTATTTCACGAACACGTCGATACGGCTGGCACGGCTCAAGAAAAAGCTTTCGTTCATCAAACCCGAATATTTCGACCGCCTCAGCACAGGCACCCTCCGCGATTCGGCCCGAAACTATGGTAACATTCTGGGATTGCAGCTTCTGGAGATCACCTCCACCCAACTGCCCCATCTTCTCAAATACGAAGACAAAAATTCGATGTGCCATTCGGTCGAGGCGCGGCTCCCCTTCGTCGATTACCGGAACGTGGAAAACGCCCTCGCGATCCGCAACGACCTGAAAATTCATAAGGGATGGACAAAATACCTTCTGCGCCGGGGGGTCGAAAAACTCCTCCCTTTCGAAGTGGTATGGCGCAAAGACAAAATCGGATTCGAAGCCCCGAGTGCGACATGGCTCAAAGCCCACGCCGAGGCGATGGAGGCTTCCGTGCGCAACAGCCCCCTGCTGCGCACCCTCTGTACGACGTACGACTATTCAAAACTGGACGCAAAAACCAGGTGGAAACTTTTCAACATCGCCGAATGGGAGCGGATCTATGACGTCAAAATTAACTAAAATCGCCCACCTCACCTCGGCCCACCCCCGTTACGACACGCGCATCTTTGTCAAAGAGTGCGCCTCTTTGGCCGAGCATGAGGGGTACGAGGTCTATCTCATCGTTGCCGACGGCAAGGGGGACGAAACGCGCAGTGGCGTCCGTATCCTCGATGCGGGCGCCCCCTCAGGGGGACGCCTGAGCCGTTTTACCCGCACGGTGCGCGCCGTGTTCGACAAAGCGCGCGATCTGGGTGCGGACCTCTACCATCTCCACGACCCCGAGCTGATGCCCATCGGGCTGAAACTCAAAAAGCTGGGGAAAAAGGTGATCTTCGACGCCCACGAAGACCTCCCCAAACAGATCCTCAGCAAAGCGTACCTGGGGACGGCGTCCAAAGCGCTCCTCTCCAAAGCCTCGGCCGCCTACGAACGCCATGCGTGCTCACGGTTCGACGCCGTCGTAACCGCCACCCCCTACATCCGGGAGAAATTCCTGCCGATCAACCCCCGCAGCGTGGACATCAACAACTTCCCCGTCCTGGGAGAACTCTCCAACGACGCGGCATGGGAAAACCGACATGACGAAGTGTGCTACATCGGGGGGATTTCGACGATCCGCGGGGTCTTTGAAATCATTACCGCAATGAGCCGTACCCAAAACGTCCGCCTCAACCTCGGGGGGAAATTCGAGACTGCCGAACTCCAAACCAAAGCGGAGCAGACCCCCGGATGGGAGAAGGTGAACATGCTGGGCTTTCTGGGGCGTGCCGAAGTGGCCGAGGTTCTCAGCCGCTCCAAAGCGGGATTGGTGACCCTCCACCCGACCCGCAACTACGTCGATGCCCTCCCGGTCAAAATGTTCGAATACATGGCCGCCGGAATCCCCGTCATCGCCTCGGATTTCCCGCTGTGGCGTTCGATCGTCGAGAACGCGCAGTGCGGTCTTCTCGTCGATCCGCTCGATCCCGAAGCGATTGCCGAGGCGATCACCTACCTCATCGACCATCCCGACCGGGCCCGCGCAATGGGGGAAAACGGTAAAAAAGCGGTCGTGAGTACCTACAACTGGGAGTGCGAAAAACAAAAACTCTTCGCCCTCTACGAAACCCTGCTGAACAAAGGGGAGGGGCGCTGATGTTCCTCGTACGGCTCTTTTACACCTATATACTGCGGCGCACTCCCCCCTATTACGCCCATTACCCCCTCTGGCTGATCTTCTGGAAACCGCTGCGCAAATTTATCAACGTCGTCGTCATCCCCGCGCTCCCTTTCAACACCCTGCGTATCCTCCTCTACCGCGCAATCGGATTCAAAATCGGCAAAAACGTCTTCATCGGGATGAAATGCTATCTCGACGACATGGACCCTTCACTCACCCTCATCGAAGACAACGTCACGATTTCGTACGGCTGTTATTTCGCCTGCCACGGCCGAAACCAGACCCATACCCCGATCCGGATCGAAGAGGGGGCCTACCTCGGGATGCGCTGCACCGTCCTCTCGGGACGTTCGGGGATCGTGATCGGGCGGGGAGCGCTCATCGGCGCAGCCAGTCTCGTCAACCGTTCGATCCCCGAGGGAGCGACCGCCTACGGCGTCCCCGCAAAAATCCGACACGCCGGGCAACCTGCATGAAATCGCTTTCGATCATCATCCCCTGCCGCAACGAGGAACGCTACATCGGGCGGTGCCTTGATTCGGTTCTGCGGACCACCTACCCGCACGACCGGCTCGAAGTCATCGTCATCGACGGCCAAAGCGAAGACGCCACCCGCGCCATCGTCGAAAGCTACGCCGCGCGCCACCCTTTCATCCGGCTCATCGACAACCCCAAAAAAATCGCCCCCGCCGCTTTGAACCTCGGGGTCAGCGCATCAAAAGGGGAATACATCATCCGGCTCGATGCCCACACCGAGTATCCGCACGACTACTTCGAACGTCTCGTCGATGCGAGCATCCGGCTCGGCGCCGCCAATGTCGGTGCCGTCTGCCGCACCGAAACGATGAGCAAAACCCCTACCGCCAACGCGATCCAAAACGTCCTCAGCGACCGGTTCGGCGTCGGAAATTCCTCGTTTCGTACCGGCGTTTCGGAAATCGTCGAAGCCGATACGGTCCCTTTCGGCTGTTTCCGGCGCGATACGTTCGAGCGATACGGCCTCTTCGACGAGCGGCTCATCCGCAACCAGGATATCGAATTCAACAAGCGGATCGCCCGGGGAGGGGGAAAAATCTATCTCATCCCCGACGTCACCTGCACCTATTTTGCCCGTGAAACCTACGCCGGGCTCTGGCGAAACAACTACCAAAACGGTTACTGGAACATCCTCACCCCCTATTACACCCGAACGCTCCGTTCGCTGAGCCTGCGCCATTTCGTCCCGTTGCTCTTTGTGCTGGGGCTGATCGTCCCGACGCTCCTATCGCTTCTTTGGGCCCCTTTTCTTTGGGTCGGCGCCGCGGTACTCGGGCTTTATCTCGCGGCAGTGGGAATCCGCTCCGCGCAGATCGGGAAAAACACGACGTGGCTACGCCAAATCGCGGCGTTTGCGGTGCTCCATTTCAGTTACGGCTTTGGGAGCATAGGCGGTATAATAACGATTCTGAAAAAAATCCCGCGTCAAGGCCAACGATGAATTTTTCACTCCCCAACGAGCGAACCTCGACCCTGCACGTTATCCTCCTGATCCTTTTTGCCTACGCGTTCAGCGTCGGGATGCGCCTGATCTGGATCGACTGGGCCTCGGGGATCCCCGAATTTCACTGGAACGCCGGATTGATGATCAACACCAACGACGGCTATTATTTCGCCGCCGCGGCCCAGCACTCGCTGAGCGGAATATTCGAACACAACCCCCGCGTCGCGGAGCCGTGGAGCTCCGCCACGATCGCCCTCACGGCCCTTGGCGCCAAGTTTTTCCCGCTCGAGAGCGTGATGCTCTATCTTCCGGTGCTCGTCTCCTCACTCGTCGTCGTCCCGCTGATCCTGATCGGCCGGCTCTTCAACGCCGCCTATTTCGGGTTTTTCGCCGCCCTCATCGCCTCGATCGCCTGGAGCTACTACAACCGCACGATGGCGGGATACTACGACACCGATATGTTTTCGGCGATGGCGCCGATGCTCATCGTCTACTTCCTCATGGCGACGACGATCAAAGAGAACGTCACGTGGGCGCTCCTCAGCGCCCTCTCGATCCTCGCTTACCCGTTTTTGTACGATCAGGGGCTCTCGGTCATTTACGCCGTCTCCCTCTTTTACATGGGGTACATGCTCCTCTTCCACCGCAAAGAGCCTTTTACCTACTACTCGATCGCGCTTGTCTCGGTCGCCCTGTTCCTCCTTCCGGTCTGGGTCAAACTCCTCCTGATCGCCGCTCTGAGCGTCGCTTATCGGCGCGGAGCACTTTCGTTGCGGTTGCTGCTCGTCCTCGCGGTGCTCGCCTTTGCCGTATTCCTCGTCAACGGCAACGTCGTCTCCCTCATCTGGGCGAAAATCGCCAGCTACACCGCCAAAGGGACCGCCGCCGACGGTGCGCTCCATTTCTTCCAGGTCACCCAGACAGTACGCGAAGCGGGAAAAATCCCCTTTTCCGAGATCGCCAACCGTATCAGCGGCAACACCGCGGCGCTGATCGCCGCCTCGCTGGGCTACGTCGCCCTCGTCGTCCGGCACAAGGCGTTTATCCTCACCCTTCCGCTGCTGGGGATCGGGCTCTTCGCTTTTTGGGGCGGATTGCGCTTTACAATCTATGCCGTCCCCGTTGCCGCGCTAGGGGTGGTTTATCTCCTTTATTTCATCACCGCGGGCGTTGCGTCGCGTAAAATCCGGTACACGGTCATCGGCGTCTCGACCGCCGTACTCCTCGCAGCCCATATCGTCCACATCCTCGAATACAAAGTTCCCACCGTCATGACGGCCAAAGAAACCGCGGCGCTCGACCGGTTCAAAGCGATCGCTTCCCCAAAAGACTACACGATCGCCTGGTGGGACTACGGCTATCCGCTATGGTTTTATACCCACACCAACACCCTCATCGACGGGGGCAAACACCATCACGACAACTTTATCGTCAGCGAGATCCTGACCACCTCCTCAGCGCTCGAAGCAGCACGCCTCTCGCGCATCGCCGTCGAGACCTATGTCTCCTCGGGGTACAAAGAGATTGCCGACACCCTCTTCCTCCGCAAAGACGGTACGGCCGAAAACGTCGCGGACTACCTCGATACCCTGCGCTACGGCGAAAACGTCTCACTGCCCGCCAAATCGCGCGAAGTCTACCTCTACCTCCCCTGGCGGATGATCGATATCCTCCCGACGGTAACGCTCTTTTCCAACCTCGACCTCAACACTCCCGACAACCGTCCCCAACCCTATTTTTACATGACCGGTGCGGTACAGGACACGGGCAAAACCCTCGATCTGGGCAACGGCGTATCAGTTCTCAAAGAGCGTAATGTCGTCAAAATCGGCGATCGGGAAGTTCCCATCAAAGAGTTCTACCAGGCCGGTTACGATCAGAACAACAAACTTCAGGTCGCCCGCCAGCAATTCGCCTCAGAGGGGATCAACCTGATCTATCTCCCCAGCTACGGCCGTTTTTTGGTGCTGGACGACTACTACCTCAATTCGACGTTCATCCAGATGGGGGTATTCGAGCGGTACGATCCCAAACTGTTCGAGCCGGTCATCCTCGATCCCCTCACCAAAATCTACCGGCTGAAGGTCTGATATGACCCTTCGCCAGCGTTTCCTCAAACGGAGTTTCGACCTCGTCGTCTCGGCCCTCGGCCTTGCCGCCACATGGTGGATCATCCTGATAGCTTTCGTCGCGGCCTCCATCGACACCCGCAGCAACGGTTTTTTCATCCAGACGCGCATCGGCCGCTGGGGCAAACCGTTTCCCGTCATCAAAATCAAAACGATGCGCCCCGTCGCCGACTACACCACCACGGTCACCACCGCCCACGATCCCCGCATTACCCGCACTGGCGCCTTTTTCCGCCGTACCAAAATCGACGAACTGCCCCAGCTCATCAACGTCCTGCTGGGACAGATGAGCCTGGTAGGCCCCCGTCCGGACGTCAGCGGCTACATGGACCGCCTCAGCGGCGACGATGCCGAAATCCTCGCGCTGCGTCCGGGGATCACGGGACCCGCGACTCTCAAATACAAGGATGAAGAACAGATCCTTGCCGCCCAGACCGACCCGAAACGGTATAATGACGAAATTATTTGGCCCGATAAAGTCCGTCTCAACCGCCGCTACATGCACGAATGGTCGTTTTGGGGGGACATCGGCTACATCTGGAGGACCGTTTTCCCATGAATCCCCGTCTTTTCCTCTCCCCGCCGCACATGAGCGGGCGGGAGCAAACCTACATCGCCGAAGCGTTCGAGAGCAACTACATCGCCCCGCTGGGACCGATGGTCGAGCGGTTCGAGCAAAGCATCCGCTCCTACACCCAAGCTCCCAACGCCCTTGCCCTCTCGACGGCGACGGCGGCTCTGCATCTGGCATTGCGGGTTCTGGGCATCGGGAGAGGGGACGTCGTTCTGGCCTCCTCGTTCACCTTTATCGGCTCGATCGCACCGATCCTCTACCAAGACGCGATCCCCTTTTTCGTCGATTCGGATACGGCGAGTTGGAATCTTGACCCCGAGCTGCTTGAACAGGCGATCGCGCGTGCTCCCAAAAAACCCAAAGCGCTGATCCTCACCCACCTCTACGGCCAGTGCGCCGATCTGGACCGCATCGGCGAGATTTGCAACCGCCACGGCATCATCTTGATCGAAGACGCGGCCGAAAGCCTCGGAGCCCTCTACCGGGGCCGCCAAAGCGGGACGTTCGGGGTATTCGGCGCGTACAGTTTCAACGGTAACAAAATCCTCACCACTTCGGGAGGGGGAATGCTCGTATCGCCTCAAAAGGAATTCATCGACAAAGCCCGGTTTTATTCGACGCAGGCGCGCGACGACGCCCCCCATTACGAACATACCGAATTCGGCTACAACTACCGCATGAGCAATATCCTCGCCGCCATCGGCGTCGGACAGATGGAGGTGCTGGATGAGCGGATCTCGGCACGGCGGCAGATTTTCGAGTGGTACCGCGAAGAATTCGAAAGCATCGATGAAATCACGTTCATGCCTGAGCTTGAAGGTACCCGCGGAAACCGCTGGCTGACCACCCTTACCTTTGAGCGTACCGATCCCGAACGGGTCCGCCTCGCCCTTGAAGGACAAAACATCGAAAGCCGCCCGTTGTGGAAGCCGATGCACCTGCAACCCCTGTTCAAAGAGGCGCTTCGTATCGAAAACGGCACATCACAGCGCCTTTTCGAAACCGGGCTGTGCCTTCCCAGCGGAACCCGGATGAGCCGCGACGACGTCAGCCGCGTCTGCGAGACAATCAAAACGGTACTCTCGTGAGCAGCGTGCGAAAGATCTTCCGCCCGACGACGACCCGCCGGATCGCCTTTTTTGTCCTCTTCGACGTTCTCCTCTCGTTCGCAACCCTCTATGCGGCTTACCTGCTGCGGTTCAATTTTACGATCCCCGAACGGTTCATGGCCCCTTTCGTGTCGGTCGCACTGACGCTGATCGCCCTCAAGCTCGTCTTCATCTATGCGTCGAAAAACTATCGCGTCATCTGGCGTTACTACGGCCTCGGGGAAGGGAAAAAACTCGTCTACGCGCTGGTGGGGGCCTATGCGCTGTTTTCGCTGATCCACACCCTGTTTGCCGATTTTTTCGCCCCGTTTCCGCGAAGCGTCATCATCATCGACCTGATCCTCTCGATCCTTTTCTTGGGCGGACTTCGTCTTCTCAAACGGATTGTGTTCGGCTTCACCGTCCCGCAAGAGGATCTCCGCACGACCGTCATTGTCGGCGTCTCCCCCGCCACCGCCCATCTTATCCAGAGCGCGCTGGAGGGTTCCATCCCCTACTACCCCGTTGCCGTGGTCGCCATCGACGCCGCAAGCCGCCACATGGTCGGCTCAAGCGTGCAGAACATCAAAGTGATTGCCCCCGAACGCCTCGAAGAGACCGTCAAAGAACGCGACGTCTCCGCGGCGATCATCGACGGTTCGCTCGGCAACGACGACTTCCGCCTCGCCTACGAACTCCTCAGTAAAGCGGGCGTGGCGGAAATCAAACGCTCCGCCCTCCTCTCCGAGGGGGCCGAAACGGTCGCGCCGCTCTCGGTCGAAGAGCTCCTCGCCCGTCACCCCAAAGACCTCGATACCCGGACCATCGAAAACTTTATCCGCGGCAAAAGAGTCCTCATCACCGGAGCCGGGGGGAGCATCGGGAGCGAAATTTCGTTGCAGTGCCGCCGCTTCGGCGCCGAACGCCTTTCGCTGATCGATCACAGTGAGTACAACCTCTACCAGATCGGCGAACAAATCCCCGAAGCCGATCTGTACCTGTGCAGCATCACCGACCCCGAAACGCTCGATCGGATATTCGCCGAAACCCGCCCGCAGATCGTCATCCACGCCGCCGCGTTCAAACACGTGCCGCTGTGCGAGTCCAACCCGCGCGCCGCGGTACGCAACAACATTCTCGGCAGCCGGGTCCTCATCGACTGCGCGATTGCCCACGACGTCCCAAAAATCGTCATCATCTCGACAGATAAAGCGGTCCGGCCGACCAACGTCATGGGGGCGACCAAACGGGTCGTCGAGCTCTACGCCCAAAACGTCGATCCGAAAAACAGCGAAATCGTCTCGGTCCGCTTCGGAAACGTCCTGGGCTCCAGCGGCAGTGTCATCCCCAAATTCAAATCCCAGATCGAGGCGGGGGGACCCATCACGATCACCCACCCCGAAATCACCCGCTACTTCATGCTCATCAGCGAAGCGTGCCAGCTGGTGCTGCAAGCCGCCGCCATCGCGCGCGGGGGAGAGCTTTTCATCCTCGACATGGGTCAGCCGGTGCAGATCCGCACCCTCGCCGAGACGATGATCCGCCTCTACGCCACCCGCCCGGTCGAGATCGTCTACACGGGTCTGCGCCCGGGTGAAAAACTCTACGAAGAGCTCCTGATCGACGAGAGCGAACAGAAAACGGCGTTCGAATCGATCATGATCGCCCGCTCAACCCGCTATCCGATCGACGATCTCGTCCGCGACATGGCGGCGCTCGAACATACCGATGACGTCGTTGCGGGACTTCGGAAAATCGTCCCCGAGTTCGAACACGCCAAACATAATTAACGATTGATGATGTGAGAAGAATCCGGCCGAAGGCCGGGGAAAGCGAAGGATTACAGTTCCGTTTTGAGTGCGGCGCCGTTGGAGGCGTTGGAAACGAGGAGGCTGTAGCGTTTGAGCCATTTGGAAGGGATCTCTTTTTGGATCGGTTTCCAGTGCAGTCGGCGCTGTTCGAGTACTTCGTAGCTCACGTTAAGCTGTAAGAGGTGTTTGTCTACATCGATCTCGATCTCGTCGCCGTCTTCGATGAGAGCGATCAGCCCCCCTTCCGCCGCTTCGGGGCTCACGTGCCCGATCGACGCCCCGCGGGTCGCGCCGCTGAAACGGCCGTCGGTGATGAGCGCGACGCTCTCACCCAGTCCCATCCCCATGATGAGTGAGGTCGGGGCGAGCATCTCCTGCATCCCCGGGCCACCCTTTGGCCCTTCGTAGCGGATGACGACGACGTTGCCCGCTTTGACTTTATGCCCCACGATACCGGCGATCGCCTCCTGCTGGCTGTTGAAGCAGATCGCGGTCCCTTTGAACTGACGCATTCCCGGAGCGATCCCCGCCGTTTTGACGACGGCACCCTCTTCGGCGAGGTTACCGAACAAGATTGACAAGCCGCCGACCGGAGAGTAGGCGTTTTCGTTCGTGTGGATGATATTGGGGTCTTTGATCGCGGCGTCTTTGATCCGCTCGCCGATCGTCTCCCCCGTCACGGTCATCGCGTCGGTATGCAAGATTCCGCCGCGGCGGCTAACCTCTTTCATAACCGCATTAACACCCCCCGCGCGGTTGATGTCGTCCATGTGCACGGTCGAAAGCGACGGAGAGATTTTCGCGATATGGGCAACATTCTCAGAGATTTTATTGATTTGGGTGATATCGAAATCGACCCCCGCCTCTTTGGCAATGCTGAGCATGTGCAGCACGGTGTTCGACGAACCGCCCATCGCCATATCGACGACGAACGCGTTGTGGACCGCTTTTTCGTTGAGAATGTTGCGCATGTTCCATTTGGATGGGTTTTCGTCTTTGACCATCTCGACGATGCGGCGTGCCGCCGTCTTGACCATCTCGATCCGCTCCGGGGTCATCGCCAGAACCGTTCCGTTGCCCGGCAACGCCACCCCCATAGCTTCACAGAGGGTATTCATCGAGTTCGCGGTAAACATCCCTGAACAGCTCCCCCCGCTCGGGCACGCCTCGCACTCGATCTCATAGAGCTCTTCGTCGGACATTTTGCCGTCGGCGTGCTTCCCGACCGCTTCGAACGCCGTGGCAAGGTCGATGGGGGTTCCGTCTTTTTTGTGTCCCGCCTTCATCGGACCGCCCGAAACGAAGATCGTGGGGACGTTGACCCGCAGTGCACCCATGAGCATCCCCGGGACGATCTTGTCGCAGTTGGGGATACAGATGAGGCCGTCGAGTTTGTGGGCGTTCATCACGGTCTCGATGCTGTCGGCGATCAGCTCGCGGCTGGGGAGGCTGTAAAGCATCCCGTCGTGCCCCATCGCAATCCCGTCGTCGACGCCGATGGTGTTGAACTCAAACGGTACCCCGCCCGCTTCGCGGATCGCTTCTTTGACGATACGGCCGTACTCCTGAAGGAAAAAGTGCCCCGGGATAATGTCGATGTGCGAATTCGCCACCCCGATGAACGGTTTGTTGAAGTCCTCGTCTTTGAGCCCCGTCGCACGGAGGAGACTCCGGTGGGGGGTTTTGTCAAATCCTCTTTTGATCGTATCGCTGCGCATAGGGATTTCCTTTGTTCGTCAATATTTATGGTTTAAATGGCGCGATTATACCGCACCGATACTCTAAAAACCTTTTCCGCCCGCGAAAAACGCAAAATTTTTCTCAGGACTCTTTACACGCCGAAAATTTTTTGCTATACTTCCAGTCCACAAAAACAATGCGGGAATAGCTCAGTGGTAGAGCACAACCTTGCCAAGGTTGGGGTCGCGAGTTCGAACCTCGTTTCCCGCTCCATAACCCCAGTTGAAATATCGGGAGCCGATGTTTGAGCTGGGGTATTTTTTTGTGTCCGTTGCCCGGATGGCGAAATCGGTAGACGCAAGGGACTTAAAATCCCTCGGTGGTAACACTGTGCCGGTTCAAGTCCGGCTTCGGGCACCATAGACGGCGGCATAGCCAAGTGGTAAGGCATGGGCCTGCAAAGCCTCGATCCCCGGTTCAAATCCGGGTGCCGCCTCCACTAAAATACACTCAATTCTTATACGGGCAGATGGCAGAGCGGTTGAATGCACCGGTCTTGAAAACCGGCGACTGTAACAGGTCCCTGAGTTCGAATCTCAGTCTGCCCGCCACTTCTACAAAACTTCCTTTTTTACAATAGCAACAACGGTTTATCGCTTTAATCCATAACGTCATAACGGTTTTTTCGTGCCGATACGCACGTTCTCAGTGGTCGAAAATCTCTTCGGTTTCGACGCGGGTATAGGAGCGCGAGCGGGTTTCGTCGAGGATTGCCTGGAGCCGTTTGAGGACGATTTTGGCCGATTTGGAAGGGCTGAAGCTATCGAGCGCAATACAGCTGGTATGGTCGTTGAAGTGGTGGTCCAGTTTGTGGACGAGGTTCTGGCACGCCTTGACGGCGCTGTCGTGCTCGGTATAGGCGAAAATGATGAAATAGTGCTTTTCATCAAGCTGTACCAGATGATCGGAGATGCGGACGTATTGCCCCAGCTCGGCGGGCGTTATGGGCTGTTCGTGATAGAGCATCGCAAACGTCGCGTCGAGTTCGTAGCGCTCGTAGGTGTAATAGGTTTTTTTAACGAGCACTTCGACTCTGTCTACGATGTCCACGCCGCTCCTTTGCACAATGATAGATGAAATTATACCATCTGCAATGGCGGTTTTTTATTACAAAAAAGCGCTTAAATCCTCATCACATTTTCTAGTCAAACAATTCTCCCCAGAACGATTCGCGCTTTTTGTAGTGTTTATGCTCGTAGCCGCGATCGTATCCTTGATCGCGTTTTTCGTAGCGGGGTTCATCGTGTTTTGGTGCGCGATAATGCGTTTCGGCCCGTTCGATGATTTTATCAAGCTCCCCTCGATCGAGCCAGACCCCACGACATCTGGGACAATAATCGATTTCGATTCCGTTGCGCTCGCTAATTACCAACCGCTCATCGACACATACCGGGCAATTCATAGGTTTCTCCTTTAAACAGGTTTGAATTTTCTGGATAAATTGTAAATGCGAATAGTAAACAAAAAAAACGTGTTATCATTCTTACTTATACAGACAAAGGTTTGTCGGCGCCGCGATGCGTGTCCGCGGCAGGAGGCCTCGCCAGAGGCGCAAAAGGACGATTCCGCGATCGTCCCCTCAAGGAGCATCCGATGGAAACCAAATTTCAAAACGCCCCTTTCAAAGCCTCGCTTGATGCGGGGGTCGAATACGCTTATTGCACCTGCGGCCTTTCGGAGAGTTTTCCGTTTTGCGACGGACACCACGAAGGGACGGGGAAAGAACCGATCCGTTTTTCGGTCGACGCCGATACCGACAAATGGCTTTGCCGCTGCGGCCGCTCGGGGCGCAAGCCGTTTTGCGACGGATCGCACCAGCAATAAGAGGCCAGAACGATGAACGTCACCCCCGGTGTTTCATCCTTTCCCTCACCCTATCTTTCCCCGCGCGGCGGAACGGACGAAGCCTCCTCCTCTTCCTCTGCGCAGACCGAATCATCCCAGGAGAAAACAGAAACTTCAGCAACCTCCCGCCCATCGGACGCTTCGGCTTCGCAAGACCCGGCGGTTCAAGCCCATGTCGCCAAACTTCAGGCCACCGACGCGCAGGTGCGGGCCCACGAGGCGGCCCATCTCGCTGCCGGAGGCGGTGTCGTGGGGGGAGGGGCGAGTTTTAGTTATACCAAAGGCCCCGACGGGAAGATGTACGCGACGGGAGGGGAAGTCCCCATCGATACCTCGGGAGGAAAAACACCCGAAGAGACGATCCTCAAAGCGCGTCAGATCGTGGCGGCGGCGATGGCACCCGCCGATCCCAGCCCTCAGGATTACCGTGTGGCGGCAACGGCGGCCATGATGGAGATGCGTGCCCGCGCCGAAATGGCCAAAGAGCTGCAGGACAAAGTCACCGGCCGCGAAGCCTACGCTTCTAACGCACTGTCTCCATCAGATACGCAATCATCGGCAGCGTAACGAGCGAAACGAGGATACCGTACCCCACCAGCGCCGCACTCAGGGCAGGGGCAAAGCCCGCCGCGATCGCCAACGCCCCCGCCGTAATCATCGAAGGCATTCCCGATTCAAGTACCCCTGTTTGAAGCGCCAGAAAGTCCGCCCCCATGAGCCGCAAAATCCCGAACGCGATGAGCGGCATCAGCAGGAGTTTAAGGGCGAGCGCCTTGGCGAACAGGGGATAATCGACCTCCCCACGGAGTTTGAGCGAATACCCTACCGATACCAGCGCGAGGGGAACGAGGGTAGAGGAGAGGATCTGCAGGTACGGCTGCGATTGTGCAGGCATCTCGCCCCATCCGAGGGCAAAAAGAAGTATCAAAAAAGGGGGGAAAAGGAGCAATTTCTTGAGGATCAGCCGCTTGTGAAACACCCCGCTCTCATAACGGGCGATCACGGCGCTTCCGTAGAGCGAAAGCATCAGAAATGTTCCGAACTGGTCGTACATCAGCACGTAGGGGATGGCATTGTCCCCGAGCAGCGTCTGGACGATCGGTATCCCGACAAACGAAGTGTTCCCCAGCGGGATCACGAGCAGCAGTGCCGCACGGACGTGGAGCGGCTGGTTACGGGTCATCAGCACGACGATCGCCGCGATAATCGGCAGAAGCAGCCACGGGACAAGGACGATCCCCAGCGCCGAGAGGTCGAAATCGATCTTGGGAACCTGCAGCAGCACGGTCGCAGGGAGGGAGACGTAGATAACGAAAAAGTTCAGGCTTTTGGAGAAATCGGCGGGGGCATCGGCTCTTTGGAGCGCCATACCGATCAGCAGCAGTGCGACGATAAACGCGAATTGCTCCATCTTTACCCCTTGTTTTTGGGGAGAATACTATTCCCTTGCCCCTTTTGGTACAATTAAACCAAACAAAAAGGGGCACAATGGAGCGTTATACCTCGCCGCGCATCTCACTGCGCACGATCCTCAAATGGCAGATTTCCAAACGCTTCGCATCCGCACCCGCAGACGAAGCGCCTACCCCGATCGAATATCAAGACGGGCTTCCGCAGGGGGAATACGCAATGTGGATGGGACACGCCACGCTGTGGCTGAACGTGGGCGGTACGACCGTCGCGATCGATCCGGTTTTCGGGGGGATACCGATGTACGGCCGCCATACCCCGCTCCCGGTCCCGCGTGAAGGTCTCCTAACCGATCTGATCCTTCTCACCCACGCCCATTACGACCATTTCGACAAGCGCTCGGTCCTCGAGCTGCTGCGGCGCAATCCCGAAACAATCATCGTCGCACCCCAGGGATTCTGGCGTTATCTGAAAAACGATATCGCCCGAGAGCGGTGTTTTGAACTGGAATGGTGGGAATCGCTGATGGTCGGCGGCCTTTTCATCACACTCGTCCCTGCCCTGCACTGGAGCAAGCGGACCCCTTTTGACACCAACAAGGCACTCTGGGGAGGATACGTGATCCAAAACAGCGACCACACCCTCTATCATGCGGGGGACACGGGGTATGGCGAACATTTCGGGGAGATTGCGGAGCGTTTTGCCATCAGCGAAGCGTTTCTGCCCATCGGGGCCTACCGCCCCGAGGCGATCATGCGTCCCAATCATCTCAACCCGCCCGAAGCATTGCAGGCGTTTCGCGATCTGGGAGCCCGCACGCTCATCCCGATCCATTACGGGACGTTCCGCCTCTCCGACGAACCGCTCGATGAGCCTTTGGCGTGGTTCAAAGAGCTGGTGGAACGCGAGGGAACGGCTGACGCGGCCCGGGTCCTCGCGATCGGGGAAGTTTACCGTTTCAACACCACGTCGACGTTCAAATCGACCTGATCGCGGACGACGAGAAACACCATTTTCGGAGGCTGGATTCCGAAATCGGACATTTTCATCGCGCTTTTGGCTTTAATGCGGACCTTGCCACCCTCTTCGGCGACGGTTCCTTCGAAATTCATCGCTTTTGCGACACCGTGCAGGTTCATCGTCCCTTTGAGAAGATAGTTATCCCCCCCTTTGGCAACAACCTCTTTGATCTCGAAAGAGGCTTTGGGGAATTTGTCCGATTCCATCGCTTCGTACATGTTGGCGTCGCGTTTTTTGTTGTCGCTGATAAAATCGCCGATGCTCACTTCGATCACACCGCGCAACGTGGAAGGCTCGGCATCCATCGAAAGTTTCGAATGGGCTTTTTTGAACATCGGGTCGATCGAGCTGTCCCCGAAAACTTCCGTATGGGCTTTGATCACCCCAGACTCAAAACCCAGACTCCCGGCACTGAGCGATGCGGCCAGCAAGAGTGTCCCCAACAACGATTTTTTCATAATGCATACCTCCTGAAAATAAATGGATAAACGAGGGCGAAAAGCCCCAACACGGCTGCGGCAATCCAGAGCTGCTGGCCAAGGGCCACGCCGTTTGCCGCCGAAGCGGCGATCCAGCCCACACCCACCATTGACAGGGCAATCAGCCGAATGTCCCGCATCGCCACCAGTTTTTGAAACAAAAGAACATTATAGTACGAAATGACGACCGGATAGACAAATGCCAGTATGATCGGCTGCCGAATCCAGTAAAGCAGGTAACTCAGGATGAATAACACCCAGACGGTTCGGGTCTGCGACATCAGCTCGTGTCCGTAACGGTAGGCCAGATAGACCCCCAGCAGGTGGGAAGTGACGATGAGCAGCGTATACTCACTCCAGATGTCCATGTCCCCGGAGCGGCTGAGGGTTTCAAACAGCGCCGAATCGGCAAAGATCCACAACATCATCACCCCCACTCCGGGCCAGTCGAACGTTCGCGACTTCGGGCGCGGAATCGTTCCGGTACGGGCAAAAAAGAGGGCCGCTACCGAAATTGCCGGAAGTACGACGGCGATCACGTCCCGCTCAGCGTAGGGGTAGGTATAAAATGCCGTCCCCGCCGCATACGAAATCGCCAGCCCGACGGCCAGATGCAGGCGGCTTTGGTTACCGAAGAGATAAAGCATCAGCGGCGTCGTATACCCTACCACGAATCCCAGTACCAGCAGCATTCCCAGCGAATAGTTGGGGTAAAACCACGAGACGATGATCTGTGAGCCGAAGAGAAAATAGAGTTCCTGGCGTACCTCGTGATGGCGCCAGTAGGCGCTGAGCACAGCCCCGACGATCCCGCCGATCGGGAGGGTGAAAAGGTCATGGATGTGTGAATCAAACGCCCCAACCACTCCCGTCTGAGCGATGAGCAGATAATAGAGCAGCTGCGAGGAGAGGACGATCACGAGCCAGTTCATGCTCGACTCCGCAGAAACAGCCAGTACAGCAGGGCGAACGCCCCGTCGTAGACCGCGACCAGCAAGGCCAGGGTATCGAGCGTTCCGACCATGTACAACGCGGCGAACACCGATGCACAGACCGCCCGCACCTGTGCGGTGAAATCCGCGAACCGCTCGGCCTCACCGTGCAGTCCCGCCCAGTGGGCCAACCCGGTGCCGATCATGAACGCGAACACGACGTATTCGAACGTCCCGGTAAAACGGAATCCGAGCAGTTCAAAGAGAACCCCTCCGCCGATGAGCAGCACGATCCCCCCTCCCGCATCGCCGACGAATCCGATCGCGTGATAGAGCCGCAACGGGGTATTCAAACGCAGCGCCAGCCGCTCGTATGCCAACGCGATCACCATTGCCAGCAGTGCCGCTCCGGCCGCTGAACGCGCGATCAGCATCGGCTCGACCGTTCCATCCACGAGCCCCGCTTCGATGAGTCCGGCGACGCTGAGCACTCCCGCCATCGCCGCCATCAGGGCCGTCCACACTATCGCATGGACGCGTCGGAAAAGCTCAGGGAGGAGATGATGGGCGATGGAGAGGGCCATAAACGCCACCCCAAGCCCCATCGCGATATGGGCGTGCCCCACGACAAGATCGTTGCGATGGATCAGCTCACGCAGTTCGGGGATGAAAAGGATATTCCCCTGCACGTCCACGAAAACGAACGCGGCGATCGAGAGGATCAGGTAGGGGTTGGCGGCGAACGTCACCCCGGCATCCCGCAGCCAGACCCACAGCAGCGGCAGATACAGCAGGGTGAGATATTGAAAAAACCACTCCTCGTTATAGCTCAGGGGGTGGACAAAGTTCCGGATTGCCAGCGAGACGATATACCCCGCTAGCGGAACGATCCACAGCCAGTGCCAACGGGGACGGAATTCCTTACGCGCGACCAGCTTGATCAGCAGGTAGTAAATCGGAATCAGGGTAAAACTCATCCCCAGCGTATTGTCCCCGTGGGGGCCGATCAGGCTCTTTTCGACCTGCCCGTACTGGGGGTTCATCAACACCACCAGCGCGATCGGTGCGGCGATGACGGCAAAAAGCGAAACGTTGACCCACACGGGGCGTTTCTCGTAACGGTGCAGGGCGTCAAGGAGCGCGAGGAGGTAAAAAAGGCCGCTGAACGCCAGCAGGAAATTAAGCTCGTATGGGAAATCGTAAAACGGCAGTCCGCGGATGTTGCCGAACAAAATCGCCATGCTCATAAAGAGCAAAAAGAGGTTCCAGACGACGAAATAGCGCCCCAGATGGGCCAACGCCCTTTCGCTGAGGACCCCCTCTTTTTCAAACAGTGCAAACGGCAACAGCGACAACAGCAACGGAAAAAATCCGTACAGCATCTGCGAGATGTGGAGCGAACGGGCCCGCTCGGGGGAGAGGAGGGTCTGCGAGGCTTCGAGCCCCACCATCTCCAGGGCATACACGAGCCCCGCGAAAAGCCCAAGGATCAGCCACAGCAGCTGGAGCGGGAGCCGGTCGTCAAGAAATTTTCGTAACAATGCCGTCCTCCATTTCGATGATCGTATCGGCGAAATCGGCGATCTTCTTGTCGTGAGACGCGACGATAAAACCCGTTCCGCTCTGCGAAAACTCGCGGAAAAGTTCGTATACTCCCAGCGCGTTTTTCGTATCGAGGTTCCCGGTCGGTTCGTCGGCGAAAACGACCGAAGGGCGGTTGATAAGCGCCCGGGCGATCGCCGCGCGCTGGCGCTCTCCCCCGGAGACTTCGTCGCTGTAGCGCCCCGCGAGGCGCAAGATTCCCAGCCGATCCATGAGCGGGTCGATGAGCGTCTCGTCCAGTGCGGAGAGGGCGACGTTCTCGCGCAGGCTCAGGTAGGAGATCAGGTAGTGAAACTGAAACACGAAACCGACGTTGCGGCGGCGAAAAGCATCGATATTCCCGACCTCATCGAGGGTCTGCCCCTCGTAGGTCACGCTCCCCGAAGTGGGACGCAGCAGCGTGGAGAGGATCGAGAGAAGGGTGGTCTTCCCGCTGCCGCTCTCCCCGATGATCGCGATGAATTTCCCCGCGGGGATGGAGAGATCGACCCCCCGCAAAACGTATTCTTTCCCGTAGTAGTGTTCGAGATTTTGCGCTTCGATTCTCATGCTCCCCCCCGCTGTATCAGACTCATCGGATCGATCCGGGAAGCGTATATCGCGGGCATAAGCGTTCCGACCAGCGCCATCGCGACGGAAACGACGAACACTTTAAGCAGCAAAGGGCCGGTGATCTCGCCGTTGATATACCCCTGGAATTTTTCGGCGTGTTCGATCAGCTCCAACACCCCTTCCGAGATCCCCCATGCGACGACGAACGCGGCCAGAGCGATAATCAGCGTCTCCCACATCAGTTTCGCGATGATCGTTGCGGACGAGAGGCCGATGGAACGCATGATCCCAAACTCGGCTTTGCGGTCGTTGACCACCATGCTCATCATGCTCACGATCCCCAAGATCCCCATCAAAAACGCCATTGCCCCGATGACTTCCGAACTGGTCTGGATGATTTTGAACTGGTTGTACGAATCGATGAAACTCTCCGTCGTTTTCGCTTCGATCTGCGGATTGAGGGCGTTTACGGCAGCCGTGATAGTGTCGCTTTTCCCAAGGTCCTCGAGGCTTATAAGGAAAATCGACGCACTTTTATGGAAGATTTTACCCCCCTCATCGAGGTTCATCACGACCCCCCCGTCCTCGAAACCGATCCGGCTTTTAAAGACGCCGCTCACCTTGAACTCCTGTTTGGAGAGGGTAATCGTACGGGGGTGCTTGAGGGTCTCATAGATTTTCGATCCCAGCATCACTTCCCCCGCTTTGGGATAGCTCCCCTGTTTGAGGGCGTAGCTTTTGAAGCGGTTTTCGCTGACCCCGTAGATTCCCACGATGGGGAGCGGATCGACCGGGGCGGCCCCCAGGATCATCGCGCTCACTTCGCGCACCCCCTCCATTGCGGCGATCGGCGAAACAAGCGAACGGTTGATGTCGCTGAAAAAAGTATCGGCGATCCCTTTTTGGGTCACGATGACGTCCCCGTCGGTTTTGAGCATTGCGCTGTACATGCTTACCACCCCGCCCGAGATCGCGCTGATGAGGAATATCGCCGCAATCGAGACGGTCATGCTCATAAAAATGAGAGCCGTCTTGAAACGGTTCTTACGGAGCGCCTTGATCGGGGTGATCACTGCTCGATCGCTTTTTTGAGCTCGGCGGCGCTTTCGATAAATTCGATTCTGGTCAGAAAATTGCCGCGAAACTTCATGACCGTGATTTTCCCGTCTTCTCCGGGGAAGCGGAGCCCCTGCTCTTCGTCACGTATGAGCAGGACGGTATGGGGATATTTACGCATTTTGGGAAGGGCGAAGGTTTCGGTGATAAAGGGGGGCATCTGGCTGATATCGGCGACGAAAGCGGCCTTGTTTTTGGCAAGGTACCCTTTTTCCTGTTCGGCCAGGTACTCGTTGACCGTTGCGCCCGTCCCCTTTTCAAATGCCATGATCAGCGTTTTTGGCATCGCCTTGAGGGCGTGCTTTTTCCCGAACTGGTCGCTCAGGTCCAGCGGCATGACCGACTGGCCGACTTTGTAGGGAGCGCCCCAGAGGCTCAATGCGGCGAGGCACGTAATGATAACCTTTTTCATAATAATCCCTTATACTTTTGTGTTGCCGAAAGTATAAGGCAAAAAAGGATAATTAACGATTAACGGTTATTTGTGCCGGATCGTCGGGATCAGCGCTTCGAGGCGGCTGTGCTGTTCGGGGGTGAGGAGAAACTCGTCTCCCATGACGCGGTCGAGATGATTCATCTCGGTCAGGGTAATCCCGAAGGGATCTTTTTTGACGATTTTGCACGCACCCCCCGCGAGAGTGACGTTATCGAGCTTTTTCGCCGAATGGCGGACGAAATAGGTGAGAAAGTAGCCCCCGCTGTGGTCTTTCTCGATCGCGACGACGGCGCGGTCGGCTTTACTCTCGGCGTTCACCGCACCCGGAGCCAGGCGCTTGAACTCGGCGATGGGAAGGTACCCGACGTAGACTTTCGTGTAGATGTCGTGATAGCGCTGGGTCGAACTGCGGCGGAAAAACTCCAGATCGATCGGGTCTTTGCCCCGCAGGGAGCGCAGCATCCAGGTGAGGGTCGCGTAATATTTGAACGAGGCGGTTTTGATCTCCTCGGCATGGGCGATCTTGGCACTCTCGACCCGGCGCATCGGCGCACGCGGGGCCCGGGCGCTGAGACGGTCGAGGATATGGCGCGCGCTGTAGGGCTTGGTGATCCAGACCGACGCGTAATCGGGGAGTTCGGACGTTCCCGTCGCCCCTTCATTGAGGACCAGCAGCGCTTTGACTTTGTAACGGGGAAACAGCACCTCCAGCAGCGCCCGCTTTTTCCGGAGCCGCTTTTTGAGGTTGCTGACCGATTTGACCAGCGTCATCTCGACGAAATAGAGTTCGCGGTCGGTGAACAACAATCCGTCGAATTCGCCGATCTCCTTGTGGCGGGCGCGGTAGATAATCTGCCCTTTCCAGCTCACCGAGAGTGCGTCGCTGCGGGCGCGGGTGCGGTGTTTATGCGGGCCTTTGATGATAAAACTCTTGATTTTCGGCTCGTTGGCCGCAAAGCGCAGCAGTTTCTCGTAAATGTAGTTTTCGTACACTTCCCCCTCGAACGAGCGGTACGCGCTGACGTACCCCTCGTCCTCCATCGTCAGCCCCTTGGCTTCGAGCGAGAGGATGTGGTCGATATTGTAATCGTAATACAGCAGGTTATCGCCGAGTTCCTCGTCCCCTTCGGGGATAACCGTTTCGTTGATCGTGAGCATGAGACTCTTTCGGTGCAAATTGGGGCATCGCAACAACGCCCGTATAATTTTACTTTATTTTCGTTGAGAATTCAGAGCGATTGCACAATTCCCTCGGCAATTTTGGACAGCGGCAGCTGCCGTTCGACCGCCCCGAGCTCGTATGCCACCTTGGGCATCCCGTACACGATGCAGCTCGCTTCGTCCTGGCCGATCGTCCTCGCCCCCGCGTGCGCACGGTGCGAGGAGACCGATGCGTTCAGCGACAAAAAGACGACGTCACGCGCCAGGTGTCGCAGCAACTCCCCTTTTTCCTCGAATCCGGAACGTCCGGCGGGCACAGAACAAGGGCGTTCTCCCCGATCAGCTCGCCGCGTTCGTATCCCAATGCGGCGCAAAACGCATCGTTGACATAGGTAAAATTCCCGTCCGGATCGCTGCGGGAGACCAGATTCGATACGTTCATCGCGTAATCGTACTGCCGGAGCAGAAACTCGGCCTCGCGTTTGTCTTCGACGCTGTTTCTAAGCCCCTCTTCGAGACTGTTTTTGTACCCGATCATTTCGGTGATGTCGGTCATCGTGATCACGTAAATTCCCTCGACGGGTTCGAGTGCGGCAAGGGCGATATTGAACGAATGAAGCTTGTCTTCGGCAACGATTCCGACCCGGTAGTGCTCTTTTCGGTTCGACAGCACGTGCTCGAACCACCGTTTCCCTTCGTACCCCTCATAGACGTAACCGTATTTGTCGATCGGCTCGAAATGGCGGGAGAGTACAAAATCGGGGGCAAAGACATCCTCTCCCGCCCGTGCGAAAAAAGAGGTAAAACGGCTGTTGGCGTCGATAATCCGTTCTCCGTCGCTAAGGGCGATCAGGTCGCTGACCAGGTTGAAAATCGATTTGTAATAACGGTAAGCCGGATCGTTGTCGCGAAGACGCTGTTTAAGCTGTTCTTTTAACGTCGGCAATACTGACCGCCTCTTAGGGAGCTGAACGATCCGCCGGCATTCGTTAAAAATAGACGAGCCGGGTTTGGAAACGTGGTAAAAAAGTATATCTTGTTTTGAGCATTTTTTTGTTCATAAAACCGCATACGCACGGAATAATACCCTCTGTCGGTCACATTTGGGTTACACGCCCTCATCGGCGCTTCATGTTTCTTTTACGTGGGGATGCTATACTTACGTCATGCAACGACACACCGAAGACCAGATCCGCGCCCAGTTCGTCACTTCGCTGATGGAATATTTCAAGATCGAAGAGGACATCAACCTCCGTGCCCACGTGGCCGATCTTGTACGCCATATCCATCCTTCGCAGTACCGCGAATTTTTCCGCCGCCTCTCGGGCGGAGGGATGGCGTTTAAAAACGGGTTTGAAAAAATCGCGCAGGTCGCCGCCGAGTTCGAAGAGGAGTCACGGACCCCGATCGAGCGCGAGGCCGAAGAGAGGACCGCAAAGCTCTATCACCTGATGTACGATCTGCGCCGCGACGTCACGCTCGAACGCAATGCCGAAAAAAGCGCCCTGGAGCGCTTCGAAGCGATCCGCTTCACCTCGATCCGACGGAAGGGGGACGAGAAACCCCTGCTGGATGAAACCGACGTCAACGTCGTCAAAATCCTCGGGAAAAAATGGATTTACGATTACGTGTCGCTCGATCGGAGCCTGTTCGAAGCGCGGGTGATGAGCGAATACGCCAACGAAATCCTCCGGCGCGAACGCTCCCGCACCGAAACGATCGCCGCCCCCCTCAAGGGTAGGCTTCTGAAATCATGATTCTCCTCCCCGCTTCCCTGATCGAACGAAGCGATCTGAGCCTGCTTGAGCGCGCGCTCCTCCCCCTCATCGCCCTGCATACCCAAAAATGGGGGGAAAAACCGGGGGAAATCGAAGCCTCCGGGCTCTCCGCGGCTCTGCGCCACAGCCCCCGCGAAGTGGTCGAAGCGCTCGATTCACTGGTGAAAAAAGGGATTCTCGTCTCCGCCCGGCGCAAAACCCCCGAGGGGATGATGATGCGCTATACCTTCGCGCCGCTCTCGCAGGAGCCCCCGCCGCTTCCCGCAGCCGCCGCAAGCGAATACGTCGACAGCAACTATTACCTCAACCTCTCCAACGAAGCGTTCGAAGAGCTGCACGCGTTTGCGCTGGAGCTGTGCGACCGTGAAGGGTTGCGCCGCGACGTATTCGAGGATTTCAACCTCTACCACCGATCGCAGAACCGCCGATCGTTTGACTGGAAAGCCGAATTCGAGCGCTGGGCACGTAAAGAAGCTTCAGCACTCCCCGCAGTCGCGTCGCGCGAACTCGAAGAGGCCAAGCCCTCGGGCGAGGAGTTCGAAATGGCGCAGTATTTCATCCGCCGCCTCGCCTCGATCGATCCGCAGTTCGAAGAGCCCTTCGACGTCATGAGCTGGGCCAAACAGATCAAACTGCTCATCGACGCCCACGGCTACAGCCTCCTTGATGTCAAAGGGGTGATCGACTGGCTTTTCAGCGCCAAAGGGGACTGGTTCCGCCCCAACGTCCCCGATGCCTACCATCTGCGCAAGCACTTCAAGCGCCTCGTGGCCTACACCCGCTCCCACCGTGACGGGCGGACGCGGCTGCCGGACGATATCGATCTGTTTGATTTATACGAACAGCTCCCCTAAAGGGGAAGCGGAAGAGAAGAAAAATCAGCGGAGAACGAACTCGATGCGGCGGTTTTTGGAGCGCCCCTCTTCGGTGTCGTTGGAGGCGACGGGATCGAGCGCTCCCTTGCCGTTGACGCTCACGCGCGACGCGTCGATCCCCTGCGCAATGAGGTAATCGGCAACGACTTTTCCACGCGCGGCGGAGAGGATTTCGTTCGTTGCGTAGAGATGTTTGAGCCGCTGCGGCGGGATGCTGTCGGTATAGGCGTTGATAATCACCGACTGATACCCTCCGGCGCGGAATTGGCGGACCCATTCGTTGAGGCGGGCTTTCCCCTCTTCGTTTAGCGCGACCACCGAACGGTTTTCAAACAGCTGGAAATTGCGGAAATAGGCTGCCGGGGCATCGTTTCGGGCAACCGGTTTTTCTTCGGCTTTGGGCGCTTCAACCGCGACCTGCGGTTTGGGTTCCTGCACTTTGGGCGCAGCGACGGCAACAGGGCGTACTTCGGGCTCAGGCTCCCGCGGAACCTGCGGCGCATGCGCCGGCGTTTCGACTTCGGCAACGTTCAGGTCACCCTCCGAAGGCCCTTTGATCGGGGCCGCAAGCGGCGCTTCGTTTTTCGCGGCCGGCTTGGCTGCGGGCTTGATCGCCGCGGCCGATGCCATCGCCGGATGGGTCGGTGCCTGTCCTGGCTTGAGCCGTTCAAGCTCCATCATGATGCATGCCCCTTTGACGTCGCGGGCGGTAAGGGTGTACGTATTCCCCTTGCGCTGCCACTGCGGATTTTTCAGCGGTTTAAGGTCCTGATCGAGCCCCTGGTAGCTCCGCACACCGTACCCTTTGGGGATATTGACGGTCAGGATGTTCTCGGCGGTCACGCAGTCCGAACTCGATTTGCAGTCGCCGCCGCTGAGGAGAATTTTGACGATCCCTTTTTCATCGGAGACGAGAAAATCGTCCCGATACGCCCGCTGCAGGTATGAATAGCGGTCGGTGTTGCTAAACGACACTTTGAGCGATCCGTCGCGGAGCTTTTCGATGCGGTGCTCCGCGGGGCGGACGTAAACGATCCGTTCGGGATCGAACCCTTTTTCGAACATGAACCCGTAGTTTTTATTTTTTTCGCCCTGGTAGTTGAAATGGAAGATCCCTTCCGCGAAATCGGGTTCGGGGTAAAAAATCATCTCCGAAACGTCCGCGGCGGCGCTGCTCCATCCGAGTCCCAGGCTGATCAATCCGACTGCTATTGTGTTGCGCATACTCACCTCATTATAATACGGAGATGATACAATAAAGGTGGCTAAATTTCGGTTAAAGGGTCGCTTATGAATCTCCTTTCGCTCTATCTCAACCGTCCCCTCAGCACGTCGATGCTCGAATACGCTCTCGACATCACGATGAGCCGCGGAATCGAAAACGGCTACTACGGCCGCAACGACGCGCTGCACGTCGTGCTGGCACCCTTTGGCGTCCTGACCCTTATCGCCGAGGAGAAAAAAACCCTCCTCGATGCGCTGGCGGTTCTGGGAATTTCGATGGAGGACCACGAAGAGTTCCTCACCCAGGACTACCCGATTCACATCGACCCTTCCCTCGCCGAGCCGTTTCGCGTCGACAACGAGGCGATCCGCCTGCGCGAAATTTCAACCCTCAATCTCAACGTCATCGCCCTGGCCGTATCGCAGAGCGTGGGGCTGGAGAAATACGAGAAAAGGCTCAATTCCCTCTTCGCCCAGAGCCGCAGGATCGTCGAATCGATCCATACCTATTCATTCACCCGGCGCAGTCGCCTGATGCAGTTCGCCAAACGGCTCGCCCTCACCCGCCACGACATGGTCAGTAACCTCCTTCTGCTCGACAAGCCCAACATACTCTGGGACAATGAGGAGGCCGAAGCGCTTTATACGCGGATCGCCTTTATCCTCGAACTCTACGACCGCCACGAAACGGCACTCTCGAAACTCTCGCAGATCAAAGAGGACGTCATGCTCGTCATGGACATCATCAACCACAAAAAAAGCGAATTCCTCGAATGGATCATCATCGTTCTGATCGCGTTTGAAATCGTGATGGGACTGGCTGAAATGGCCCGAAAGTTGTGATAGAATAATCCATCCGCCGAAAAAGGAGAGAAAGTGAATAGAGTCGTTTTCGCATTGCTGATGGGGGGAGCCGTTTTGTCGGCATCCCAGGGGATGAAGATTTACGGTGCCAAATGCGCCGAGTGCCATGGGGGAGACGGCAAAGACGTTTCGGTTGCGGGGAAACCGCTCGCCGGCGCCAAAGGGACGCTCGCCAAACTGAGCGGCTATAAGAACGGGACGTTCGGGGGGGAACAGAAAGCGACGATGCAGGCTTCCCTCGCCGATCTCTCCGACACAGACCTCAAAGCGGTCGCCGATTACGTCGATACCCTAAAATAACAGCTTTTCGAACTCCGCCGCCCTTAGCGGCGGGCTCTTGTAAAATCCCTGGTACATCGTGCACCCTTTTTCTTTCAAGAAGGTGATCTGCTCTTCACGTTCGCACCCCTCGGCCAACACCTGGAATCCCAGCGCCTGGGCCATCGCCACGATGGCGGCGACGATCGCCATATCATCCGGATCGTAGGGGAGGTCATCCACGAAACTCTTGTCGATTTTCAGCACGTCGATCGGAAACCGCTTGAGGTACGACAGCGACGAATACCCCGTCCCGAAATCGTCGATCGCGAGGCGTATGCCGTGTGCGCGCAACGCATGGAGCATCGCCACCGCCTCCTCCTGGCGTTCCATCAGCGTACTCTCGGTCAGCTCCAGCTCAAGACGTTTGGGATCGTAACCGGTTTTTCTAAGCGCCTCTTCGACAAGAGCGACGATATTCTGATAACGTACCTGGTGTGCCGAGAGGTTGAGCGCCAGCGTAATGCGGTGTCCTTTGTCCAACCACACTTTCCCCTGCGCGCACACTTCGCCCAGCACCCATTCGCCGATCTCGCGGATCAGCCCCGTCTCTTCCGCGATCGGAATAAACTGATCGGGGGTGATGACCCCCCGATGGGGATCATTCCACCGGATCAGCGCCTCGGCCCCGACGATCCGTCCGGTCCCAAGATGAACCTGCGGCTGATAGTAGAGTTCGAATTCGTTGTTGGCGATCGCCCGGCGCAGATAACTCTCGCATTCGATCCGTTTACGCGCCGAAGCGGTGAGCTCGTCGGTGTAATAGTAATAAGTCCCCCGCCCTTCGGCTTTGGATTTATACAGCGCCGCATCCGCATGCTGCAAGAGGGTAAACGCATCGTCCCCGTGGTGGGGGAAAAGGGCGATCCCCGCACTGGCACCGACATGGATCAGCGCGCCGCCGGAGAGTTTGTAATCGATCCCGAGCATCCCGATCATCTCTTCGGCCAACCGCCCCGCATCCTCGGGGTGGGAAAGGTTTTCGAGGACCACGGCGAATTCGTCCCCTCCGAGCCGGGCGATCATATCCCCCTCGCGAAGGCGCGACGTGAACTGCTGTGCGACGTGGCGCAGCAGTTCGTCTCCGGCGCTGTGGCCGTAGCTGTCGTTGATATCCTTGAACCGGTCGAGATCGAACATGATCAGGGCGATCTCCTCCTTGGAACGTCTGGCCTGTTCGATGGCGTTTTGCAAATGCGACATCAGCAGCGCGCGGTTTGCCAATCCCGTCAACGGATCGTAGTTGGCAAGGGATTCGAGCCGCTCTTCATAGAGTTTGCGCTCGGTGATGAGCTGCACCGTTCCGACCCCCGCGATCAGGTTCCCCTCCCGGTCGGCTTCGAGCTGGGCGTTTTCGCGGACCCATTTGATCTCGCCGTCAACGACGATGCGGTGCTCGATTTCGTACGGCGCACCCTGCAATGCGGCGCGCCACGCGTAATCGACCTTTTCGCGGTCGTCGGGGTGGATCGCCGACAAAAAAACGGCATAATTTAACGGCGACCCTTTGCTCACTCCGAATATGCGGTAGGTCTCCTCGGACCATTCGAGCACATCGCGCCCGACGTCAAGCCGCCAGCTTCCGATATGGGCCAGCGCCTGAGCGGCGTTGAGATCGGCATCCTTGCGACGAAGCGCCTCTTCGGCTAAGACCCGCTCGGTCAGGTCCTGCACGATCCCTACCCCCTTGACGGGATTCCCGCTCTCATCATAGATGAATTCGGCATTCGTCTCGACCCACCGTATCGTCCCGTCCCCGACCGCGATCCGGCACATAGCGTTGTACGTCCCCTCTTTCATCGCGGTGTACAACTCCTGCGTCACCCGCTCGCGGTCCTCTTCGACGACCGAAGCGAGCAACGCCTGCACCGAAGGCTTGTCATCGAGCGAAATCCCGAAAATACGGCTGCTCTCATCGCTTCCGGACATCTCGTCTTTGACGATGTCCCATTCCAGCGTCCCGATACGGGCCAGCGCCTGAACACGGTCGATTTCCCGTTCGGTGCGCTTTTGGTCGGTGATATCGCGAAACAGCGCCATCATGTGGGGGACTCCACCCAAATCGACGAGCACGACGTTGACCCAGACGTCCAGAATCGTCCCCTCTTTGGTGCGGTGCTGCGTCTCGAAGGCGTCTCTCCCCTCGCGTTCGATCTTCTCGACACGCCGACGCGTCTCTTCGGGGCTTTCGACCGCTTCGTAATCGTTCACCCGCAAAGCGGCGAACTCGTCGGCACTGTAACCGAGCTGTTCGTACGCCGAACGGTTGAACTCGACCGCCTGCATCGTCCGGCTGTCGATCAGTACGACCCCATCAGGGAGGGTCTCGAAAAGTTTGCGGAGCTTGAGGGTACTTTTTTCGATCTCCTCTTTTTCGCTCCGCAGCTCCCGTTTACGCTCGTTGATCCGTGCAATGGCGGCACTTTTACGTTCGATTGTGCGGATCAGGAACTCGCAATAGGCGCCGTGCAGGGCATGCAGAACGTCGTGGCGGCTCACCAGCCCCTCCAGCGCCCCGTGCGAATCGGTCACGATCAGCTGATGGACCCCGTGACGCTCCATCAGCAGTGCCGCTTCCTGCAACGAAATATTTTTGTCAACCGTGCAAACTTCGGGGCGCAGCAGCAGATCAACCCGCTCGTCGCCGACGCTCTCGCCGTGAGCGTAATGGTGGGCGATGTCGCGTTCGGTGATGATACCGCCGGGGCATCCCCCTTCCAGGACAATCGCATAATCGCACCGGCGCTCGTGCATCAGCGCCGCAGCCTCGGCAAGGGGCATCCCGGGAGTGATGATAAGAGGCGAGTCGCTCATCGCTTCGGCGACCCGTTTTTGTTTCGTGAGGTGTTCAAACCCGAGGTGACGGATAAAATCCCCCTCGCTGACCACCCCTTTGAACCGTCCCGACCCCTCCACGACGACGAGATGGCGGAATCCTTTCTCCTCCATCAGCTGATACGCATCGTGCAGATGTACCGACTCCTCCAGGCAATAAGGATCGGGAGTCATTACCTCCGACAGCGGGATTTCGGGGTTAAGGGAGTCGGCAACGACGTGCAACGCGTCGTGTTCGGTGAATATGCCGACCGGACGCTCGGATGCATCGGTCACGACAACCGAGCTGATCGCTTTTTCGGACATGATTTTGAGCGCTTCGGCAATTGAGCGGTCGGTTCGAAGCGATACGTTTTTCGGTCCCAGCAGGGAACCCAGCGGTATGTTCTTCATGGCTCAGCCCTCATACACGACGGTGGTGTTTCGCCCCCGTTCTTTGGCGGCATAGAGGGCGTTGTCCGCACGATGGACCGCCTTTTCGATCGTGTCGTCGGCAAACACTTCCGCCGCACCGATACTGCAGGTGAGCCGACCGGCTTGCTCAAAAAAAGTCGCTTCGATCTTTTTGCGGATTTTTTCACCGATGTCGTATGCCTCTTTCCCCGATGCACCGTGCAGGAGGAGGACGAACTCCTCTCCCCCCCAACGGGCAAAAATGTCGCTTTCGCGGATACACGTCAACACGGTCCCGGCAAACGTCCTGAGGGTTTCGTCGCCGACATTGTGGCCGTAGGTGTCATTGATCCGCTTGAAAAAATCCAGGTCGATCATCATCAACACCAGCTTCGCGCCGTCGCGTTTGAGGTTGATCACCTCTTTGGCGAACAGTTCCGTGAACATATGGCGGTTGTGCACGTCGGTGAGGGCGTCTTTTGTCGCAAGCTTCGAGAGATGGAGGTTTTTTTGCTGAAGCACCTGCGTCAGTTCCTCGAACTGTTTGAAGTGATCCCGCATCAGCTGCGACCACTTCAGGTACGTGCGTGCGATCAGGTCTTGCTGGTTTACGACCCCGACGACCGCCCCCGAATCGTCCGTGACGACGATCCGCTTGAAATGGTTTTTCTTCAGAAACTCCAGCCCGTCGTTGATCGACGCGCGGGTCCCCAGCGTAAAGACCGGCGAGGACATCTCCGTTTCGACAGGGAGCGTCTGCAGATTCTCTTTTTCGATCAGGCGCAAAACATCCTTGGAGGTGAGAATCCCGACGGGAAAACCGTCTTGCTGGATGATGACGCAATCGTTCGGGGCGTCTTTGAGGTACTCCAGTATTTTGATGACCGGCGTATCGGGGGCGAAACTTTTGTAACCGTATTTTTTATCCAGCAAGGTTCCGATCTGGAGGGAATCGAGTACGATCTGCGGATCGACGCTGCTGATGATATCGCTGTTCGTCACGAGCCCATAGAGGCTACCGTCCTCGTTACAGACGCAAATGTGTTCATCCTGTTCGTTGGTGAGGTTCAGGGCGTTGACGATGTTGCTTTCGCGGCTGATGAGGGGAAGAGGGCGAAGATGCACCTTAAAAAGGGGGGTCTCAAAACCGATCCCTTCGAGCCGCAGGCGGATAATGTCTTTCGAGGTGAGAATGTAGTGCTGGGGGCCGTCGACGACGATAACGCTGCGGTGATTGTGCTCATGCATCCGGTTCAGTGCCATTTGAACGTTTTCGTGGATGTCGACGGTAATGACGTTCGTCGTCGCGATCAGTCCCAGACTTGGAAAAAACATTCCATCCCCTTTCTTTAGAAAAGGGAATTATACCGTTTGCTCGTTGTAAACCCGCTAAAACTACCGTATTTTGACCAGCACCCGGCGTTTGCAGTCGCAATCGCCGAAATACTCCCAGCGCTCCTCGTAAAGGGGAACATAACGCTCTTCAACCCGTACAATGCGGGTATCGTGCGGTGCCGAACGGGCGGAATCGGCCAGCGTGTACGCAATCACTCCTCCGATCACGACCGGAACGACCCAGCCGGCACCGTGGTGATGCACTCCGTGATGCGCATGGCGCACAGCGTGGTGACGACGCCCGTCCGCCTGGGCGGCCGTAGAGATCAAAGCGGCGGCGGTGATCGCCGCGGTGAGGGTAAAAAGAGGTTTCATCGAAAGCTCCTGTGTCAAGATGGCGTCATCTTCGCAAACGGATGTGAAGCGATTGTGAATAGTTGGCTATAATTGATCCCAAAAGCATACAAGGAGGCCGGATGGACACCGCTACCGAGCATCGTACATGGATCAACCTCAAAACCATCCTCAAAGAACGGCTCAGCATCACTCAGGATATGGCCGATGACGAAGTGATCGACGAGCGGATCCGCAGCGAAGTCGAGATGCGGGGGGCTACCCTGTGGATTTTGATGTTCGCTATTTTCGTCGCTTCGATCGGCCTCAACGTCAACTCCACCGCCGTCATCATCGGGGCGATGCTCATATCCCCGCTGATGGGACCGATCATGGGGATCGGATACGGCGCGGGAATCAACGACTTCTCGCTGCTGCGCCGCTCTTTTGTCAGCCTCAGTTTCGCCACGATGGTAGGGTTGCTCACCTCCACCCTTTATTTCCTGATCTCGCCGCTCGATACCGCCCATTCGGAGTTGCTGGCCCGTACCACCCCGACGGCCTGGGACGTTCTGATCGGATTGTTCGGGGGGCTTGCGGGGATCGTCGCCATCACCCGCAAAGAAAAGTCCAACGTCATCCCCGGCGTCGCGATCGCGACCGCCCTGATGCCGCCGCTGTGCACCGCGGGATTCGGCCTCTCAAGCGGAAACTGGGAGTTTTTCCTCGGGGCTTTTTACCTCTATACGATCAACTTCGTCTTCATCGCCCTGGCGTCGTTCATCGTCGTCCGGGCGTTCAACGTGGCGGAAAAAAAGTACGTCGATCCCGCCCTGGCCCTCAAAGCACAGCGCTATATCGCCGCGGCCGTCCTCATCACCCTGCTGCCCAGTTCGTATCTGGCATACCGCCTCGTCGGCGAAGAGGTGTTCAAGGCCCGCGCTTCCCAGTTCGTCGCCCAGGCGTTCAACTTCAAAACCACCAACGTCGCGCAGGTGAAAATCGACCCGAAAAACCGGGAGATCAAGGTATTCCTCATCGGGGAATACGTCCCCCAAGAAAAACTCAACGAAATCCGCGCGGAAATGGGCCCCGAAGGGTTGGGCAAAGCGTCGCTCAACGTCTACCAAAACACCAACGGCCAGAACATCGACCTCTCGAAACTCAAAACGGGGATCATCACCGACCTCTACCATAAGAGCCAAATCGCCCTTCAATCGCAGAGCAAGGAGATCGAAGCCCTCAAAGAACAGCTGCGCCGGCACGACGAACAAAACACCCTCTTTGAATCGGTCCCCGCCGAACTCAAAACCCTTTTCCCGAAAATACGCGAAGCGATCCTCTCCAAAAGCTACGATCCCGCCGCCGTCGATGAAAACCGGAGCTCGACCGTGTTGGTGCTCAATGTTCAAGCGGTACGCCAGCTCTCCGCCAAAGAACGGCGAGACATCGAAGCATGGCTGAAAATTCGCGCCAAGCATGAGAACGTTTTGGTCCTCATTCGCTAAAATAAGGGAATCAAACGAGGAGTGCAGATGCGGACGATTTGGATTTTGGGAACGTTGCTGAGCGTTTTGGCGTGGGGGAATCCGCAGTGTTACGTCGAAGGATATCCGGGCCTGGTCGCTTCGGCGAACGAGCGGGAACTAACCCTTGCAAACGGTACGTCGTTCCCTTTGCGTACCGATGCCCCCAAAAGAAGCTGGGACGAAAAAATCAACAACGCCGACCTCGCGACCCAACTCGAACAGCGTTACGACGCCGGAGGCAGTGAAACGCCGCCGCCGTACCTCTTCGATCCGGGACGCTTGCGGTATCAGCCCTTTTTCCAGGCACTTTACGGCAAAACCGAAAAAGAGATCGAAAAGAACCTCGTCACGATCGAATGGCCGACGCTCAAAGGGAAGGCAAAGCTGCAGGTAAGCCGTATCGGGGGAGTCGACAAAAAGCTCTACGCCATCGGCCAGGAGATCGCCAAACTTCCCAAAAAAGAGCGCGTCTGGGCCGAAGGGGCCGCCACCTACTGCTACCGCGTCATCAAAGACACCGACCGCCTCTCGATGCACAGCTTCGGAATCGCGATCGACCTCGCCCCCGCCACGACCCAGTACTGGAAAGACGAAGCCTCCTCGGAAACGGCAAAAATCGGGTACAAAAACACGATGCCCCTCTCAATCGTGCGGATTTTCGAAAAACACGGCTTCATCTGGGGCGGGCGATGGTACCACTACGACACGATGCATTTCGAATACCGCCCCGAGCTGCTCGCCCCCTCCTGCGTCGCAAAAGCCGATTAGGAAAACCTGATGGACCGTTGGATGGCACTCGCCGCGCAAGAAGCCCGGCGGGGGATGGAGCGCAACGAAGGGGGACCCTTCGGGGCCGTCGTCGTCAAAGACGGAGCCCTCATCGCCTCGGCGCATAACGAAGTGCTCGCCGCGAACGACCCGACCGCCCATGCCGAAATGCTCGCTATCCGGCGCGCTTCGGAGGCACTGGGGACATTCGACCTCTCCGGCTGCATCCTCTACACCTCCTGCTACCCCTGTCCCATGTGCCTCGGGGCGATCCTTTGGGCCCGGATCAAAACCGTTTACTACGGCGCATCGACGAAAGACGCCGCCGAAGCGGGGTTTGACGACGGCCATTTTTACGATGCGCTGGGCAATCCCGCCGCGGCGCTCGACCTGCGGCCGATCGATACCCCCGAAGCGGCGCGGCTCTTTTGGCAATGGAGCGCCAAAGCCGACCGGAAAACGTATTGATGTGACCGTACCGTAATCTGCGGGGTTTACACTGTCGCACTTTTTCACAAGGTGCGTCCATGCTCTCACTCCGCCCTTTCCGGGTCGCCTCACGTCTCTCCATCCGCCAAAAACTCACCCTCATCGTCGCTTTGACCCAGCTCTTTGCGATCATCGCCATCGGCATCGGGATTCTGGGGATGGTCCTCTCCAACGCGTCGCTCTCCAGAATCCACGAACAGAGCCTCACACCGTTGCAACAGCTTCGCTCGTGTAAAAACGATATCGGGGGCATCGTCCTCAAAACGGCAACCGACCTCTCGCAGGGGGTCGGCGATTTCGCGGCCGCATCGGTCGCGGTGCACAAAGCCAAAACACACCTTCATCACACCTGGCAGACCTATGCCCAAGGCTCCCTCACCGCCGCCGAACGCGAACGGCTCGAAGAGGCGAAAGAGGCGATGGAACGGGCCGAACGTTCGATCGCTCTGCTGGAAACCGCGATCGCAAAAAAAGACCTGATGGCGATCCTCGACCTGATCCAGAGCGATTTTCCCTACTCGCTCACCCCCGCCGACCAACAGCTCGATGAGCTGATCGAACTTCAGATCGCCAACGCCGAGCGCCTCTACCTTGCTGCCCAAAGCGAATTCAATCAGACCCTCATCCTTATCGGGATCACCCTTCCGCTGGGGGTGATCGTCGTCTTCGTCATCCTGCGCCTCATCACCCGCGACCTTCTGGCCAAAATTTCCGATATCGCCCTGATCGCCCACCGCCTTAAAACGGGCGATCTGACCCAGCGGATCGGTACGGAGGGAAGCGACGAGCTCTCCGTCGCGGCATCAGATATGAACGGTTCGATGGAGGAACTTCAAAAAATACTCCGCGACATCCAGACCGCATCGTCCGAAAGCCTCTCTACCGCTCAGGAACTCAACAACGTCTCGGCCGCCATCCGTACCCGCCTCGAGAGCGGCTCCTCCGACATCGCCCAAACCCACGAGCAAATCCTCACGCTTCAGTCCATCGTCGATACATCAGCCCGCTCGGCGCGGGACACCAACGCCAAAATGGAAGAAGCCTCCTCAACTCTCATCCGTGCCGACGGTGAAATCATGCGGATGAACGACGACATCCAGACGGTCGCGCGGATGCAGCAGGAGCTCTCAAACGAGCTGCAGACCCTCTCGGCCGAAGCGCAGGAGGTCAAAGGGATTCTCGACATCATCGGCGACATCGCCGACCAGACCAACCTTCTCGCCCTCAATGCCGCCATCGAAGCGGCACGTGCCGGAGAGCACGGGCGGGGATTTGCCGTCGTCGCCGACGAGGTGCGTAAACTGGCGGAGCGGACGCAGGAGAGCCTTCATCGGATCAACGGCACGATCAGCACGATCGTCGATGCGATCACGGGGACGAGCAAAAACATGGAAAAATCGGCCGGATCGATTCTCGTCGTTTCCCGCGATTCCCAGAACGTCCAGCAGATGATCAACGGTTCCTCGCAACTCATTTCGGTAGCCGCCCAAAGCGTTCGCGAGTCGAACGCCCACCTCATCACCCTCACCGAAGGGATGCGTCTCATCTCCGGCCGGATCGATTCACTCAATCTTCTGGCCGCGTCCAATGCGACGAGCATCCGCGAAATCAGCGACGTCGCCTTCCGCCTCGATCAGGGGACAACCCACATCAACGGCAAACTCGCGCGCTTCCGGACCTAGCCGAGAAATTCGATCACTTTCTCCGCCGGACGCCCGATCACGGCGCGGTTCCCCTCGATCAGAACCGGCCGTTCGATCAGGCGGGGGTGTGCGACGAGAGCGTCGATCAGCTTCGCCTCGTCGGTCACTTTCGCCAGTGCCAGCTCTTTGTAAAGCTCCTCTTTGGTCCGCATCAGCTCCCGCGCCGAAATACCCAGTTTCTTCAGCAGCGATTCGATCTCCTCGCGGCTAGGCGTCTCTTCCAGATATTTCACGACGCCGAAATCGGCCCCTTTCTCTTCGAGGAGTTTGATCGCTTCGCGCGATTTGGAACATTTGGGGTTGTGCCAGACGGTAATCATGGTCGCCTCCGTTTTTAGACGCCATTATAACCCAACCGTAACAATCAAAAAAAACTTAAATTAATTCATTAAATAGTTAACATAAATGTAACACTGTTTCCGGATAATCATACAGTCAAAATTTTCATTGAAGGAGTCAAAAGAAGGAAAAACGTCGCAGAGACACCACACAATCACGCTCCGTCTGTCCTCTGAATTGGACCTCTCAGACAGACGGAAAATCGTATTGCATAGCAACGTTTTATTATAGCGTTTTTGCGCTGTTTCTGCGACATTGCGTGCATACTTATCTACAATAAAAGGAATAGTATGTTCGATTTTCCCATATTCGAAATGCCCACGATCGGGCTACGAATGCTCATGGCGATCAACGCGATCATCCACGTCTTCGTCTCGCACGGCGGAGCGGTAGGAGGATCGGTCGTTCTCGCCCTCGCCGCCTGGTGGGCCAACAAACGTAACGACATGGCCTCCTACGAGACCGTCTACCGTTTGCTCATGGTCTTTTTTATCATCACCACCTCGGTGGGTGCGCTGACCGGTATCGGGATGTGGATCCACGCCAACATCATCAGCCCCAACGCCATCGGCGGACTCATCCGCGTTTTCTTCTGGAAATGGTTTATCGAGTGGATCGTCTTCAACTTCGAGGTCGTCTTGCTCCTGTTCTGGTTCATGACCTGGAAGCAAAAAGCGCTCACTCCCGAAGGACGCGCAAAATCGGTCAAATTCGGGATATTCTACGCCGTCTCTTCATGGGTTACGATGCTCATCATCACCGCAATCTTAGGCTTCATGCTCACACCGAACTTTGACGGTCAGCCGTGGGTCGATCCGGAAGTTTATCCGGGTAACGTCAACTACAATAATGCCCTCTTTAATCCGACATGGTTCCCGGGACTTGCGTTTAGAACCTTCAGTTCCATCGCGTTTGCTGCGGCACTAGCAATCATGTGGACATGGCTCATTACCGCATTTAGCAAAGACGAAGCGATTCGCAACACCCGCGAAGGACTTATCCGCTTTTTCGCCAAAATCATGATCGTTACCGTCCCTATCGGTGCGGCACTCGGATATTACTATCTCTTGCAAATTCCCGAAGCGGCGCGTGCGATGATCCCTACGGCAATGATGACGAGAGCGTTTGCCGATAAAATGGATCTGATGTACATGATTATCAGCGGTATTGGAGGGGCGGTAGTCGTGACGACGATCATCGCCTACTTCTCACCGAAACGGATGCCCTACATCGCGGCAACACTGATGGTGAGTGCGTTCTTGCTCTTTTGGGGATACGAAGAGCGTACCCGTGAGTTTATCCGTAAACCGTTCTTGATTTACAACTACATGTACGCCAACGGTATCCGTGTCACCGACGTACCGTATCTGAACAAAGTGGGTATCCTCAAACACGCCGTCTTCGTCGATGAAGACAAAAAAGTGATCAAAGAGGATAAATCGAACCTCATCGAAGTGGGTCACACCATCGCCCAAATCGAGTGCCGCGCCTGCCATACCGAAAACGGTATCAACGGTCTCAAAGCGCTCACGGCGGGGTGGAGCGAAGCGGCGATTCGTAACCGTATCAACAATCTGCCGGGCGGGGGAACCCCATATATGGCTCCCTTCGTCGGAACCGAAGCGGAAAAAGACGCATTAGCGGCCTATATCGCATCACTTAATAAAAGAGGAGAGATCAAATAATGAACTGGAAACTCCCTTTTGACATCCCCCTCGTCGTACCGACGATGGGACTACCGGGCTGGTTTTTCGATACCCTCGGCATTATCGTTTTTGTTGTGCACATCGCATTTATCTATACCCTCATCGGAGCATCGACGGCGTCGGTTCTCTATAACATCACAGGGGTCTTCAAAAAGTCTAAAACAGACGATTTGTTAGCTTATAAAATGACCAACCCGACCACCATCAGCGAAAATATGGGGGCATTGTGGGGGGTCGCTCCGCTACTGGTGATCTCGGTACTCTATACCGGATTTTTCTATACGGCGATTCTCAAAGTATCTCCGCATATTTTGCACATCATTTACGGGAACATCTTCGCGTTCTTGCTCTCGTATGCGTACAAATTTAGCTGGCACTCATTACACCACCACAAAGGGTTCCATATCTCTATCGGACTCGTTGCGGTACTGACGTTCTATACGTTGCCTCCGGTGTTTATGTCGATGTCAAACCTCTATTTGCAACCTGAAACCTTTGCAACGGTTCAAAATATCTGGGACATGATGCTCACACCGCTCACCGGCTTTCGTTTGATCAACTTCTTCCTCACGGCGTTTAGCTTTACGGGGATCGTGATGATCTATTTGGGAGTCAAATGGGTTAAAGCAGGCGGTGAAGATGCCGAAGCGGGACGTCTTGCAATCGATCAGGGTAAAAAATGGTTTATGTGGGCCGCTCCAGTGAACATCGCGATCTTGCCGTTGGTATTTTTCGCATTCAGTCCGCGCATCAGCGAAGCGTATATCCATACGCCGTTTGTTTTCGCACCGTTCGCCGCATCGGTCGTGCTTACCATCTTGTTCTTCTTTTTGCTCAAACGCTTCGGCACTGCAGAGATGAACATGGGTGAAGCGACCAAAGCTCTTGTATTGATGCTCGTTGCAGTATTGTTGATGGCAACTGCCCGTCACGGTATCCGTGTCGTGAGTTTCGAAGAACCGCTCAAGCTCCAAGCCGAAGCAACCGAGAAATACATGACCGACGTTATCACCGAGTACAAAGCGTACAAAGAGGAGATGAAAAATGCTCCGGCAGTCGTCCTCGATCCTGCCGTGTCACTCGCCGATTCCAAAGGGTGTTTGGCATGTCACAGTGTCGATACGGCGCTTGTAGGGCCATCGTACAAAGAGGTTGCCGCCAAAGGCGAAAGCGCTGATGTCCTCATCGCGTCACTCAAAAACGGCTCAACAGGTAAATGGGGTGAAACTCCGATGCCTCCGCAAACACTCACTGACGAAGAGGCTAAAACCCTCGTCGAATGGGTGCTGAAGCAAAAGTAACCCTATTAAGCCAAAGGAATTTTATTCCTTTGGCATTCACTAAGTTGAAAAGAGAACCCAATATGCTTCAATCGACCTCCTTAAAGATTCAAACCATATTCGGTTCTCCTTTGAAAATAGTAGTTTCAGTATTGTTTTCTCTATCTCTCTTCAGTGCGCCGCTATCACTCAAAAATAGCCCCTATTACTCTCCAAAAGCCTCAACCACCGTCATCATTTTCTATACTTCGTGGTGCCCGCCGTGCAAACGGAGTCTCGTATTGCTCGACACCCTCCAAAAAAGTCATCCGAAAATGGTGGTTCATCGGGTCTGTGTGGACGATGCCCAAAGTCAAAAAAAAGCGGTCCCCTACGGGCTTGGACAAAGCATCCCTATTATTTTGATCGCCGATCACAGCGGCAATGTCGTCAAGCGCTTTAGCGCATTGCCCGATCAATCGATTTTAAATGCCCTTGTACAAAGGCTGGAAGAGGGGCGACTTGAAAACGGTACCCTTCCGATCGATCGGCGTCTCGATACGTGGAAAATGGATCGGAAGGGAATGTGATGAAATTTTTGCGCGACAACAAAGCCTTTTTAGCCCTCCTTATCCCCTTTATGGCGATTCCGTGGATTCGATTGGGGGATTATCATTTGCTCCTTTTCAATTTTTCGCATAATCGGTTCGAGTATTTAGGTTTCGCAACCGAAATGAGCACCTCCTCTATGGCGATGCTGGTCATACTTTTAGGGATTTCTCTGGCTTTGATGATCGCTCTGAGTCTCTCGAGGTTTTATTGCAGAACACTGTGCCCCAATACATTGTTTGCCCATGTGTTGAGCCTGGTTTCAAAAACAAAAGGCTCTTATATCCGCAAATCATTGGGTTTTATCTTTTTGCTGTTTCTCTCGTTTCTCTTCGCATTCTCTGTCGTGGCCTACGGAGTCGACACGGCTGAATTACGCCAAGCGCTTATCAATCTCAGCTTTTCAGGATGGCTTGTGATTTTCTTCTCAGCGCTGATGACGGCGGAGGTGTTTATGATACAGGGGTGGTATTGCGCCTATCTGTGCCCGTACAGTGCTATGTGTGCGATACTGCCGATTGAAGATCGTTTGACCTATCGTTTTAACGACCCGAAGCATCACTGCACCGACTGTGCGGGATGCGTCAAAATCTGCCCGATTCCCGATTTAGATATACGGAAAGGCTTTGATCCACGCTGTATCCAATGCGGTTTGTGCCGGAAGGCATGCGAAAAAACCTTTGCCAAACATCCCGATATAACGACGCTGATCGCATGCGAAGAACGCTCGCGTTTTCGAGCTGCGGGAAAAGCTTACGGATTAACGGCAGCCATCATAATTTTACTGCTATTGTCTATGATCGGGGCCGCTTTTTTGTTACAGGAAGCACACTTGGAGTCGTGCAAGCTTGAAAACATGGTTCTTTATTAACCAATACTTAATACTAAAGAATAATACTTATTATTTATATATTTAACACTAATGTAACATTTTTTCCTCATAATCCGCCACTTTTATATCTAAACAGGAGCGGTGATGGCCAACATTTCCCACAGCATTATTCTTTCTTCCCTGCTTGCAGGCTCATGCCTGGCTGCCGAAAACCTCGGCATTATCGGTATCGACTCGACGACAATCGACGACCGTTTTCACTCTTCGCGGACGGAAGCCTCCTCCACCTCAACGATCGACGGGAAGAAAGTGGACGATGCCCACATTGAAAATCTGCAGCAGGTTTTGCAGGCCATCCCCGGCATCACGACAGAGATCAAGTCGGGCGACACCCTCAAAATCCATATCCGGGGGGTTGAGAATCAACGCTACATGGGAGAAAAACCCGGTGTTGCCGTCGTCATCGACGGGGTCCCCGTATTCGAACGGACGGGAGCCGTCAACATCGACCTTGACAATATCGCTTCGATCAAAGTGATCAAGGGTGGGGCATCGTATCTTTTCGGAGACGACGCTCTCGCCGGGGCGGTCATCATCACGACGAAAAAAGGGGCGACCAACAAATCGATGCTGGCATCCGAATTCGGCAGTTTCGGATACCGAAAACTGTTGGCTGAAAGTTCCTATGCCAACGACTCTTTGAATACCAGACTCCAGATCAGCGAGCGAAAAAGCGACGGATATTGGGCCGATTCGGAGTATTTGTCGCGCTACGCCAACGGAAAACTGCAATACTATATTGATGATACGAGCGATCTGACCTTCGGCGTCGAAGCCTCCAAACGCGAAAAAGATACGCACGGTACCGTCGGCGGGATGACGCAGGCATTAACCGATCCGCAAAGCATTTCGACCGGCGTCGACGGTAACGGCCGTGATTATTCCAGACTCTACGACGTCGAATTGCTCAAACTGTTTCTTACCTATGCCAAAGATTTCGGGGACAATTCCAACCTTCTCGTGAACGTCTACCAATACGGAGACGATACCCAGTTCGTCAGTTCACCGCAAAAATACAGCGCCACAGGGGTCAAAGTCACTTCGGACGATGCGTATACCACCCTCAACGACTATCACCAAATCCAGCGGGGTCTCAAAAGCGAATACCGCAGCAGCGGAGAATCGCTGGCCTATATGATGGGAGCCGATATTCGAAACAATATCTATGAGAACAAAACGTCCTATCTGGTCGATTTCCGTACCCGTCCGACTCCGCCGACCTACTATGCCGGAAGCGTCACGGGAGACAGTAAGACGACCGAGGAAGTCTATGCTCCGTATCTGGAAGTCAAAGTACCCCTCAACGATGCAACGACGCTCACGCTCAACGGCCGCTATGATCATCTTCGGCTCGATAACGACGATTATCTGACCAATCTGTCGGTGCAGAAGAACTTTGACGTTTACTCGCATCGTCTTGGATTAACCCACTCATTCACCGATTCTCTGACCCTTTTCATGAACCGCTCGACAGGATTTCGTGCCCCGTCGATCGAACAGCTGTTCGTCGGAGACAGCGCTCCGACCTCCACGACCAAAACGCTCAACAATCCCGATCTAAAACCCGAAGAATCGGTCAACTACGATATAGGTATCCGTGGAAGTTTCCCGGCACTGGACAACACCCTCACCTACGAAGCGACCCTCTTTTTGTTGGACCGCAAAGACTTTATCATGTCCTCAATCGGCCAATACGCTTCAGGAACAACCACCAATCCTCAGCAGTACCAAAACATCGGAGGGATGCGGAGCAAAGGTTTCGAACTCTCGTTGCAAAGCGATTCGAAAAAAACCTTTTCGTTTGATCTGGCCTACACCTATCTGGATGCGTATTTTACGAAATACGAAAACTTTTATCTGGGACTCGGAAGCCCCTATCTGCCGAGTTATCAGCAAATCCATTACGACTTGACGGGCAATACGGTACCGCGCACATCCCGCCACACCCTTAACCTCATCGGAAACTACAACGTCACCGCTTCGACCCTTCTTTCGACCGAGCTGACGGCGAAATCGAGCTATTACGCCGATGAGCTCAATCAACTCAAAATGCCGGGATACGCCGTCGTCAACCTCCTCGCACGTCACACTCAAAAATGGGGAGAGTATACATTCGATCTCTTCGGGCGCGTCGACAATGTATTCGACAAGTTCTATTTCAACACCGCACGCTCCAGCGGAGACCGCGATTACAACTTTATCTACGATCAGGAAGACCTCTCCCTGACCGTCAACCCCGGTCGCGTCTACACCGCCGGCCTCTCCATCAAATTCTAAGGAATCCGACATGAAAAACCTTCTCCTCGCTCTTGTACTGGGAACCTCCCTCTGGGGGTACGGCGAAGGGGTCTTATACTGGACCCCCCACGGATGCGATACGGGCAAAACGGCCGCCTCAGCCCACGGCGGTCACGGAAAAGGGGAGAGCGCCATGTTCGCGGCGATGAACCTCGAAGGGAATGCGACCGCCCGGCTCGTACTTCCCGACCTCTCGCTCAAAGAACTCCGCTTCAACCAAAATACGGTGATGCTCCCCGCACCCAAATTAGGGGGATATTATGCGATGGTGGCGGAAAGCAACGTCAGCGGCAACGTTTACAGCGCTATCCGGTACCTGTCGCTCTTCGGCCGCCCCGCCAAAGTCTCTCCGACCAAGCTCACGGCCCTTCCCAAAACCGTCCTCGAAATCGTCCCCGATCCCCTGCATCGCGAACACGACCGCTACACGGGTTCCAAAACGTACCGATTTGTCGCACTGTTCAAAGGTAAGCCCCTGCCAAACACCCCTCTGGTTCTGGAAACCAGCCGAAGCGGCGCAAAAACCTATGAGAGCGGATCGGACGGCACGGCGGAAGTGACCCTTCCCGATGATTTTGAGAATGTAAAACCGGGCCGCGGCAACAAACCTTCCGAATTTCTTTTGACCCTGCGCCATGAAGAGGGGGGTATCCGTTACGTCACCACCTTCTCGATGCCCTACTCGCCCAACCCGAACAACCACTGGCAATCGCTCGAATGGGGTGCCGCTGCGGCGGCGACGGGATTTTTAGGGGGGCTGTTCTTCTATCGACGCAGCCGCAAAGGGGGACACAATGGATAAATTTCTGACCGTAACGGCACTACGCCGTGTCGTACAGCTCACCGCCTTTTTCTTTTTCGTCTACGGGGCAACCGTTTTCACCACGTTTTACACCGACGATAAACTCACCCAGGCCCTTCCGGCCCTCTCGTGCGCCTACGACATGAAGGGGGGCGACTATTGCGCCCTCATCCCGCTGCAACACCAGATGGACCACCGCGTCTCGACCCTCTTTACCGAACATGCGGGCATCATGCAAGCGCTGATGGGAACCGCGATCACCGTCGGTACCGTTGCCCTTTTGATCCTGATCCTAAACAAAGCGTTCTGCGGATGGCTCTGCCCTTTGGGATTCTTTCAGGAGAGCGTCGGGATGATCGGGACAAAGCTGGGGATGAAACAGCTCCCCTCCCTCTCGGCCGGTACGGTAAACAAAATCCGCCCGGTCAAATGGTTTATTTTTCTCTTTCTGGTACTCATTTTCCCGCTGCTGACGGGAATCGGTTTGCTGGGGCATGAGTGGGGATCGCCGTTTTGTTCCATCTGTCCCAGCCGTATTATGACCACCCTGGCGGTGGGCGATATGAGCCAGGTTTACATCTCTCAGGCGGGGTGGGGGTACTTTGCCCTCTCGCTTATTGCCGATCTGCTGTTCGGCCTGATGGTGGCCCTCGCTCTTTTCGTACGGCAGCCGTTTTGCCGCATCTGCCCGATCCTGCCGATGCAGACCCTGTTCAAAAAAATCGGCCTGCTGCGCCTCGTCAAAAACGGTTCATCCCACTGCGAGGGGTGTTCGAACTGCGTCAAAGCGTGTCCGATGGATATTTACGAGATCGGCGCACCGGCGCGGAATCGCGACATTACCCACACCGACTGCACCCTTTGCGGGCGATGCGTCGAATTCTGTCCGCACGATGGGGTCATGAGCTTCAAATACGGTCCTGCCACGATCCTCACCTCGTCCAAAGAGTCGTTTAAAAAACGGGTCAAGATCGATAAATGGTGGAAGGGATAAAGGGTGGAACCGTTATCGCTCGTCTCCCTTTTTCTGATCGCCCTCTCCTACGGAGCGACCGCATGCATGCTCTCGTGCATGCCGATCGTCTCCCCCATCCTGCTGGCCAACGGGGCTACCAGGTCACAAAGCCTTCGGGCACTCCTTCCCCTCATGGTGGGGCGCATCAGCGGCTACGTGACCCTGGCGATGGCTGCGTATGCGGGATCAGTTTTTATCAAATCACTCCTCCGCGACACCGTCTTGATGGGATACCTTCTGGGGAGCGTCACGATGGTGCTGGCGTTTCGGTTGTGGATGGACGCGCGGCGCGCGCAGCGATGCTGTAACGCCCCTTCGGCCCCATCCGACAACGTTTTTTCGCTCTTCCTGAGCGGGGCACTGCTGTCGATGTCAATCTGCGCTCCGGTGGTCACGATGATGACCCTCTCCGCCGCCGCAACCACCTGGTACGCCGCCCTGGCGTACGGGCTGGCGTTCGCTTTTGGGGCCACCGTCCTGTGGTTTTTGTTTTTTTCCCTTGTGCTGACCAAAATTCTCCGGGAAAGCCTGGAGCATTTAGGTACGTATCGCCGCTTTTTGCATCATGCGGCGCCCGTTCTTCTGGGCGCGGTAGGGATCGCTATATTCAACGGATGGTTACACCTATGACGTACGCCCGCAAATCCTTTGCCCTCTCACTCGCCTTTCATGCCCTGATGGGTTCCCTGGCTTTCTGGGTCCTCTCCCGGACGACCCCTCCCGCGGAAACGACCAAGATACCGCTCAAGATCATGTCGTTCCAGCCCGTGGAACAGCGTATCGCCGTTCCATTGCCGCCGATGGTTTCATCCCCAAAGGCTCAACGAAGCGCTGAGCGGGTACCGGCTTTGCCTCCCGTCCGGCCGTCTACGAGCCCCTCAACGCTGAAACCTTCCGCGCAATCTCCCGCCCCGGCGGTCGCGCCAACGCCGGTGTCCGCCCCTTCGACACCCGCGGCACTCCCGAAACCTTCCGATGTCGTCCAGAGCGCCCCGGCCGTGCCGACGGCACAAGCCCCCCAGGCCAAGCCCGACAATACGGTGGAAAAACGGGCTTTTCTCTCCTCTTTGCGCTCCGCGATTCAAAGCAACCTCCGCTACCCCTCTTCGGCACGCCGCCGCGGTATGGAAGGGGAAGTAGGGGTGCGCTTCAGCCTCAACGGCAACGGAACCCTCGGAGCGATCACCATCCTCAGCGGGGAAGCCGTTTTCCACAATGCGGTCAAAGCCGCCGTCGCCTCGGCTTCAGGAATCGACATCCCCAAAAACCTTGTAGGTTCGATGCCGATGGAAATCGATCTGATACTCGAATTCCGATTAAAGAACGGATGATCGTTAACCCGTCCAACTATATCCCGCTCTTTAGATTTTCTTATTATTATCGGAGGTATCATTGTTGCCAACTTCAGCAAGGAGATTACCATGCGATGGATCATAATGACGTTCGGATTCTTCACGGCGGCGGCTCTGGCATGCGCCAACCCCTCAGGATGCGCATCAGGGTGCGCCAAAGGGGCCATCCCCCTCGTCGAAACCGTAACCTATGCGATCAACGAACTGGGACTTGAAGAAAATTCCGATATCCAGACCGCTTTGCGCCTTTACCGCAAAGAGATGCGCACCCTTTCCCCAAAAGTACCCGAAGAAGCATTTGTAGGGGGGCATTTCAACCCTGCGGCCTACATCGCCTACTCGCCCAGCGCCAAAGCGCTCCAGGCGCAGATCGATCTCTTTGAAACGATCTATCTGGTCCTCAACGATGCGCAGAAAAAAGAGTTTCCCCGATTGATGGGAATGTATCAGCATCACATGCAGTACGTCCTCCCGATGAAGGGGGGATGCGGCAGCAGCGGGTATGCGGCAGGATGCGATGTCCGCTCGCCGGCAAACTGCGGGACCAAAAACGTTCCCCCGGCATCATCCAAGAAACCCCTCCCCGCCAAACGCTAAGGGTCGCTGTGGTATAATCGCCCCCATTATTTAGCCCCTTGAAAAGGTTCTTGATTATGGGTCAGACTATTACCGAAAAAATATTTTCCGAACACGTCGGACACCCCGTTTATGCGGGTGAAATCGTCCGTTCGCCGATCGACATGGTCATCGGGAACGACATCACAACCCCCATCTCGATCAAAGCGTTCGAAGATGCGGGGGCGACCAAACTCGCCAATCCCGAGGGTTTTTCGATCGTCCTCGATCACTTCATCCCCGCCAAAGACATCGCATCGGCCAATCAGGCCCGCGTCAGCCGTGATTTTGCCAAAAAACACGCCATGAAGCACTTTTTCGACGAAAAAGATATGGGGATCGAACATGCCCTCCTTCCCGAAAAAGGGCTGGTAGTCCCGGGAGACGTCATCATCGGCGCCGATTCGCACACCTGTACTCACGGGGCACTGGGGGCTTTCTCGACAGGAATGGGGTCAACCGACCTCGCATTCGCGATGGTCACGGGGGGCAACTGGTTCAAAGTCCCCGAATCGATCAAAGTCGTCCTCAGCGGAAAACCGGGGAAATACACGACCGGGAAAGACATCATCCTGGAAGTCATTCGCATGATCGGCGTCGACGGGGCCCTCTACCGCACCCTCGAATTTGTCGGCGATACCATTCAGTATCTCAGCATGGACGACCGCTTTTCGATGTGTAACATGGCCATCGAGGCGGGTGCCAAAAGCGGCATCGTCGCTTACGACGAGATCACAGCCGAGTTCCTCGCCGACAAACCTCTGGCGCGCGAACCGAAAATCCACTACTCTGACGACGACGCAACGTACGTGCGGGTACTCGAAATCGACGTAGGCGCTCTCGAGCCGGTCATCGCCTACCCGTTCCTGCCATCCAACGGGCACAGCCTCAGCCAGGCGGTCAGCGACCATATCAAAGTCGATCAGGCCTTTATCGGAAGCTGCACCAACGGCCGCCTCAGCGACCTCAAAATCGCCGCCGAAATCCTCAAAGGCAAACGGGTACACCCCGACGTACGCCTCATCGTCACCCCGGGGACGCAGCGGATCCTGCGCGAAGCGACAAAGCTGGGCTACATCGACATCATCGTCGATGCGGGCGGCGTCGTATCGAACCCGACGTGCGGTGCGTGTCTGGGGGGATACATGGGTATCCTGGGCGACAACGAAGTCGCCATCGCGACCACCAACCGCAACTTCGTCGGACGGATGGGAGCACGCAGCTCGAAAGTTTACCTCGCCAACTCGGCCGTCGCCGCCGCATCGGCGATCACAGGGTACATCACCGATCCTGCCACCATCCTCTAAACGTATCTGCTATAATGGCTCCATCACTCATGAAGGAGCCCTCATCATGCGCAACCTCATCCATCCCTTAACCGCACTGACCCTTATCGCCTCACAGGCCCAGGCCATCGACTTCGGAGGCCTTATCCAAAGCGTCGCCCCCGTCGCCCAGAGCGCCGCACCCGTCGTCGACGCATCGCTGATCTCCAACCCGCTGATCAAAAACATCACGACGACGCTGGGCGTCACCCCCACCCAGGCGGTCGGCGGGGCGGCGGCGATCCTCAATGATGCCAAAAGTACGATGAAACCGACCGATTACGCTGCGTTGACCAAACAGCTTCCGCCGCTGGGGGCGATCGTCTCGGCCGCACCCGCCGTCGGAAGCGGCAGCGTCGCCTCCAAATTCAGCGCACTGGGGATGGACCCCTCCCTGATCGCCAAGTTCACTCCGCTGATCCTCGAATACATCCAAACGGGGACCACCCCGGGAATGGCCAAGCTCGTTCAGACGGCGTTGGCGGAATGATATCCGATCTCCCATGCGTTTTGTTCGCGGGCGGCAAAAGCTCCCGCATGGGGGAGGATAAATCGCTCCTCCCCTTCGGTGGTTTTTCCACCCTTGCCGAATACCAGTACCGGCGGCTGCTTCGCCTCTTCGAGCGGGTCTACCTCTCGTCCAAAGATCCCGAAAAATTCGGCTTCGACGCACCGGTCCTGCTTGATCCCGAAGGGGCCGATTTTGCCCCGACGGCAGGATTCGTCAGTGCGTTCCGTTCCCTAAAGGACGAGCGGATCATGGCGCTCAGCGTCGATACCCCCTTTGTCGATGCGTCCGTTTTCGAAACGCTCATAGCCGCCGATAACGGCGAATGCGACGCGATCATCGCCAAAACCGCTTCGGGGACCCATCCGCTGTGCGGGATTTACCGTCGGAGCCTGCTGGAGGAGATGGAGCGGATGCTCCGCGAAGGGGACCATCGGCTGGGAAAACTCCTCGCCGCCTCCAACACCCTCTACGTCCCTTTTGAAGACGAAGAAGCGTTCGCGAACCTCAACCATCCTCACGAATATCACCGGGCGCTTTCTCGCTTTTGCGCACCAGATAAATAAAAATCGCAAACACCAGCAGCAAAAACGCCAGTGCGGCGATGAGCGTCGACGCGTACGGAAGGTCCTTGTAGTCATGGATCGCGATTTTAAAGACGACCAGCAGCGCTTCGATCAGCAGCGCAATGATGATCGACACCGAAAAGTTCAGCAGCGTTTTGGCATTGAACGCATCGCTCAGACGCTGGGTGCGCGGCAAGACTTCCTGCTCGAAAATCGTTTTTCCCAGATCGTACACGGCCAGCCCCAGCGTCAGGGCGATAATCGGTTTGAATACCGTATCCATCGAGAGCGGCTCCGCCCCGACCAGGTATCCCCCGAACGTGTAAAACCCGTACAATACGACAAATACCCCGAAAAAGAGGAGTCCGCCGCCGATGACCGCATAGGAGGTACGGTTGATCCGTTTGAACACATCGTTTTTTTCGATCAGGTCGAACCGCTCCAGCAGCTTACGTACCCGGAAATCGAGGAAAAGGTAACCGTCCCCGACGGCATACACGACCGTCACGCACAGCACTCCCGTTGCCGAAGAGATGTAAGGTTCACTCACATAATATCCCTTCTCAAGGGCGGTTTCATTGACCAGATAGCCGCGATCGGCCCCGATCTCGCGATGATCTTCCCGGTCGGCATAAATGTTGGGGGAGTTCTGGACAAACCCCTCGTCGCATTTGTAAATCAGCTCCAGGCTCGGAAAGGTTTTAAAAAGGCGCTGCGCCAGCTGTACGTCGAATTTTTTGAGGCTCACTTTTCCCAGTGTGGTTACAATAAATTTTTCGAACAACGGGGCATTTGCCGAATAACTTCGTACCAAATCTTGCATTGTTTTCCCCTGTCGGTAAGGATGTCGGTTAAAAGCGTACGAATTGCCTCCGCGCACAGAGGCAAAGCGCTGAATCTTGAAGAAGGAGGTATGAGGGTTTCGGAATTACGTGCTATCGTTAGCCCCACCGAAATCTCATGCTAAAACTATAACCCAATTTTAATCATCGATATGATTATTTTTTCATCAGTTTCGGATTTACCACTCTTGGCTATAATTAGAAATACGCTACGATAAAGAGAAACCATGCAACTTACCCATCTTGACGAACGTGACCGTCCTAAAATGGTCGATGTTTCGGATAAAAATACGACATTCCGAGTCGCGGTTGCCAGCGGCCTCATCACGATGAGCCGCGAGGCCTTCGACGCCGTCGTCAACCAGACGGCCAAAAAGGGGCCGGTCATTCAGACGGCGGTTATCGCGGCGATCATGGGGACGAAAAAAACCTCCGACCTGATCCCGATGTGCCATCCGCTCAACCTCAGCGGCGTCAACTGCGACATCGAAGAGCTCCCCGACCTTCCGGGATTCCGTCTGAGCGTCACGGCAAAGCTTAGCGGCCAGACCGGGGTGGAGATGGAAGCCCTTACCGGGACCAGCATCGGACTGCTGACCATCTACGATATGCTCAAAGCGATCGACAAGTCGATGGTGATCGGCCCCGTTCAACTCGAAACCAAATCAGGAGGCAAAAGTGGTAATTATCAACGAATCGACTCAAAAGCTTGAGCTCGAATACCCCTGCAACTGGCTCTATAAAATCGTTGCACACGAACGGGCCGGAATCGAAATCGCCGCGTTGGAAATCATGGGGGAACGCAGCTATTCTCTGACCCCATCGAACACGAGCCGCGGGGGCAAATACATCAGCATGAATCTCGAACTCCTCGTGCACAACGAGGACGAAAGAACCTATTTTTACGAGACGCTCAAAGCCCACACCCACATCAAAATGGTTCTCTGAGCTTAGAGAGTGAGGCGTGTGCCATCGGATTTTAATCTACTGACAGGAGTTTTATGATGAACCTCGAAACGTTCAAACGGGATATCAAAACGCGTTACCGTACCCTGGGATCGGCCGATCTCGAATCCAAAGTCTCCTCCATTGTCGAGTCGCTGCATAACGAATGGTCGGTCGCTCCCGATGCTCTTTCGGTACAGGAGATGAAAATGTTTACGGGGGCCATGATCGAAGAAGAAGGGGAGAGCCTCTACCACGAGCTCGAAGAACTTCTGGCCCAGAAAGAGCGTATCGAGCGCCAGATCGCACGCAAAAGCGAAGAGTTGCAACATCTCAAATACAACCTTTTCAACGCCCTTGAAAAACATTTCGGCAGTGATGAAACTACCCTCGAGCGGCTTCACCAGGTCAAAATCCAGTCGATCGACCTTCTCGAAATTCTCGAAGAGATCACCGAAAGCGCGGTGATCACAACCCTTGAAAAAGGGAGCGACATCGAAGAGACACTCGAAGAGATCATCAAGGAGATCACCTTCGAATCGCTCAACGCGAACGTCCTTAACGCCGTCCGTATACGCCGGATCCTTTCGAGTATCCTTCACAGCGCGATGAGCGTCGCCGAAGCGACCCCGAACCAGGCCGACACAATCCTTCGCGGTACGCTGCGTGGTATCCATACCGCCCTGATCAAATCGATCGAGAAATTTCGCCAGTACCTTCTCTACGTCCCCGAAGAGGTCAAAGCCCTCTACCGCGATGAGTACAAAACGATCGAAGTCGAACTCGACAACGTGGACACCCTGTTCACCCAAATTTTCCACGGCCTCAAAAGCCATAACAACCCTGCATTCGTCGAAAAACTCGAACGCCTCAACGAAGAGATCACGACCGGTTCGGATGAGCTCAAACGCCTCTCCCAGGAGACGGTCGAACTGTTGCGCAGTCGCCTTGCTCGAATCAAACGGGGCGTTACGGAGCGAGGGAACAAACTTCTGAAGTCAAAATCGGCACAGGAAGCCAAAGCGATGGGCGCCCGCGCCTGGAGCGTCGCCAAATCGGCTATGGAAGGGGCGATAAAAGGTGCCAAAGACGTCATGGAGAAAAAATAGCCCCTTGCGTGAGCCTGCCGCTGAGGCAAACACAGCGTTAGCGTAGCCAGACTGGGCTTTGCCCAGTGGCGTTATTGATACGCGGGGCGATACAAGGCGCCAAAGGCGTTATGGAGAAAAAATAATCCTTACAGGTCGCGTGCGAGGGTGAACATGTTGGCGTGGTTCGTCACAAAGCTGATGCAGCGGTCGCATATCGGATCGCCCCCCTTGTATGGATAAGGGGTACGGCATTCGTGGCACATAACCATCTCGTAATGGACCATCTGCTCCGCGCGGTCGAACGCCACGCTCACCAGATCGAATCCCTCTTTTTTCGTAATCGCATTGGGCTTGCAGATATCCTCGCAGATACCGCAGCCGATACATTTGCCCTGACTGAAATAGATTCCCTGCTTGTCCGAAGTCGGAAATAACGCATCGGTGGGGCAGAACTGGATACAGTCCGCACAGTTGGTACAGGTTTGGAAATCAATTTGTTTGTTGAAGAACAAAGGACTTGCTTCGGCGAATTCAGTATTCTCCAGATCGCCGACGATCTCTTTGAGGGAGTTCTTGAGCAGCACCCGTTTCAACGGGATTTTCATGTCCGGCTGCTTGTGGTGCGCAATTGTCATTGCTTCGTGGGCTTCGCTCGAATCGGCAACCGATTCTTTAATCTTCTCGAATCCTTTGCGGAAGAGGGCACGGCGTTCATTGTGCTCTTCTTTCACCTCCAGGGTCTCGATCCGCTGTTCGCGTGCGACGGTTTCGAGAAAACGGTTCGCGTCGTCAATCTTGTTCCGGATTGTCGTTTCGAGCTTTCCGTTTTCGTTCAAAGGACACGTCGCGCAATGGCTCAGATCGCACGAAACGCTCTTTCCGCCGCGCAGCGCCATCACGAGGTAATGCTCGCTGTCGAAAACCCCAAGGCACGGAGTCGAGGATTTGCACGACAGGAGGGGCTCTTCGCGATTTTTGAAACCCGCGGCGAATCCGTTGGGATCGAAACTCTCGATTTCGAGCGCCTCGGTCGGGCAGCTGCCGATGCACCCCGCACAACCGACGCATTCAGCCTCAAACAGTGTCAGCTTGTTGCGAACGATGCTAAACGCCCCTTTAGGGCACAAATCGATGCAGATTCGGCAGTCGTTGTGGTAATACTCGTTGCGAAGACACCGCGTCCCCGTGTAGCTGAAGAGATTGCTTTTTTGAATGAAATTGATATTAGCCATTCGCTCCGCCTGCACTGAGATACTCGTAATCGGCACTCAGAAATTCAACGATGAAGTCGCATATATCGCGGTAAAACGGTGTATCGGCCATATTCTTCATCCCCATCATATACGGAACGACCCAGGGAAAAAGGTGCTGATCTAAAAATTCGAGCTGGGGTGCCGCCTCGTCACGATACACCAGAGTCTGCATAAAAGCGAATTCTATGGAGAGATGATCGGGGGCCATGATCTGTGTCTGGTCCATATTGACCTCGAATCCGTGGGTAAAATAGAACGCCATTACCGGATTTTGCAGCCCTACCAGCGTTTCGTTTTTTGCGTCCAGGACAAACGATTCGACCGGCTGCGTATTGAGAATGAACATCGAGGTATAGTCGATGTTCATTGCTTCGTAAAGCGTCTCCTCATCGTTTGACTGCACCCATTCTTTCGTCTCTTCACCGATAATCTCCAAAAGCTGATCGTTGTTTTTGAGATCATGGATAAAACGACGGTCTGGAATATCGCTCATCACACGCGATAAAAAAGCATAAATGTAAAGACGGTATTCGTTGTTCATCAAATATATTCCTAAAAAAGATAGCGGATTGTCCCATACGATGGCTTGCAAAGAGCCAAGAAGAAAAGATTACAAAGGATGGCCGGACCGGAACCGGTCCGGATCAAAGGATTACAGACATCCCTTGAAGAACGATTTTTTCGGCGGAGGAGGTGCTTTGAACTCCGTCGCCTTGATCGTATTGCTCGCTTCGTCGAGAACACCGACGATCACAACGCCGTTTTTGTTCATCCCCTCTTTGAGTTCGGAAGCTTTAAGCTTGCTGGTATCGATGGTGTACGTTTTCCCTGTTGCGTGGACAAACAGAGCAATCGGCGCATTTGTCGATTCACCCGGATTGATTTTTTTGAAACATCCGTCGGATCCGCACGCGTATGTTTCGAGATAACAATCCGCGAACGCGCCCTGTGCCGCGCATGAAGGCGTCGTCATGAAGCCTTCGAACTCTTCTGGCTCGTTAGCGAACGCACTGAAAACCAGTGCGGCGCAAAGCATTGCAACTTTTTTCATTATTCTGCCTCCGCTTTGAGAGTTTTGAGATACGCCACGATGTTGTCAACGGTCTCTTTATCCAAGAAACTGAAGTCGGTCATCGTCGAAACGCGTTTCCCTTTTTCAATATTGTACCAAGGTGTGTTGGCGTGTGCATTACGATTGTAACCTGGTACGACAACCGCAGACGGTTTTAAGATTGACTCGCGCAGATACGCTGCCGTCGAATATCCGCCCGCGTTGTGCAGGGCAGGTCCCATGAACGATTTCGCATCCGTTGCTTCAAGCTGGTGACATCCGTTACAACCGTTCGTCATTGCCGCTTCTTTACCTTTGGCCGCGTCGCCTTTGGCATCAGTAGTGAGTTCCGCTACCATCGCCGCGTTGGGCTTTTGTCCCTCTAGGTTGATCGCAACCCAAGAACTGAGGTTTTTCAGGCCGTTACGCCCCATGTTCGTCCCGTCCCAGACGGCGATCGATACGGGAACCGTACCGCCCAGGTTGACGTACTGGTCTTTCAATGGACGAACCAGTGATCCGTTCCATCCGCCCGGTACATACGTCATCGAAGCGTTCGACTGAACCGACTTGTCTTTGATTTCGGTCAAAGAGCGGAAACCTTCGGCGACAAACACGCGCTCGAAATCGGTGTTGGCGAGTGCGGCAACTTTGGCGTCAAAGTCGGCCAGCTCTTTGCCGAATACGCCGGTTTGCTGACGGTTGATCTGCATACCTACGTCTTTGTTTCCGTTGGGCTCGTAAACTTTAGAAGTCGCTTTCTGGAGGTGTACGATAACCGGACGCCCCTCAGAACCCATACCGATATACGGAAGCGGCTGAGGTTTTTTCGTCGCTGCCGCGAACTGTACCGCGAATCCGTCGCTGTACGTATCGCTGCATTTGATTCCCTGAACGTCTTTGGTTTTATCGGCCCATTTGACCATCAACGCGATGTTTTTACCGTCATGAACGGCTGCAACCTGCGCTTTTTTCGCTTTTGCTTTCGCCGTCAGTTCGTTCGCTTTTTTGTCATTGAACTCGATCGCCGTCTGCGGGTAGAGGGTTACCGTTTCGAATTTCGCTTTTTCCCATACGGAAGCGTCATTGACGTTCGCAACCTTCGCCGCAGTGATCAGCGGCTCGGCAGCAAGCGCCGCCGAAGCGGCAACACCCAATGAAAGGATAGATGTAAGAAGCTTTTTCATTAGTGGTGTCCTCCTGCAGTATGCCCGCCGAACAGAGTCTGCGTGTGCCCTTTGGTTGTAAATTTACCTGCAATGTAGCGGGTATCTACCGGTGCCAGAGGATTGCGTTTGTTCTCTTTGGCAACCTGCTGGTAGTAGTTGTTGTCGAGGCGGAACATATCAGAGTGCTGATACGCGATCAACAGATCCATCAATTCGCTGACACCCGTCTCTTTACGTTTTTTCATTTCGGCTTTGAGCGTTTTAATCGCATCGTGTACGGCCGGTCCGAAGAGTTTTTCGAGTTCTTCGATCGGAAGACGCGTCGAACCTTCGATGATTTTTCCTTCCGCATCGAATTTCGCCGGAGATTCGGTCGGAGGAATATAGTATACGTTAGGCTGCGTGCCGTAATCGCTGCGCAGTCCGAGCGCTACTTTGTACTTGTGTACCAGTTTGTGTACCTGAGACTCTTCGTCATCCAGGAATCCTACGAAACGGATACGTCCGACACACTGCTGCGCACATGCCGGCGGCAGACCCTGCTCAACACGCGGGAAACAAAGGATACATTTCTCTGATTTAGAGATTTTCGGGTTGAAATAGATCTTTTTGTAAGGACATCCCGCGATACAGTAGCGGTAACCCTGACAGCGATCGAGGTCAACGAGGACGACGCCGTCTTCTTCACGTTTGAAGATCGCGTCACGCGGACACGCACTCAAACAGCCCGGATTCGTACAGTGGTTACAGATACGGGGCAGGTAGAAGAAATAGTTGTCCTGCGGGAACATACCGGCACCTTCGTCCTCATCCCAGTTCGGTCCCCATGTCGGAGAAACGTGCGGGTGGAAGGTGTTGCTGTCGGCCTGGCCGCCCATCAACGATTCGTAGTTGTAATCCCAGGGTACCCCGTAATCGGCTTCGAGGTTGGGGATCACACCCGGCTGGAGGTCGCCGGCCGCGTCGAATCCGCCGCCCAGCTCCATCCAGTTTTTTGGATAACCCGTACCCGGATAGGTTTCGACGTTATTCCAATACATATATTCACGACCGTTACGGTTCGTCCATTGCGTTTTACATGCTACGGTACATGTCTGGCACCCGATACATTTGTTCAGGTCCATTACCATTGCTAATTGTCTTTTAGACATTACTACCCCTTAATACTGTACGTCTTTAGCTTTTTCGAAGTTCACGGCCCCGTCGTATGCGTACTGGTTACCGTCCCAGAGACCACCGAATTTCAGGTGCCCCCAACCGTCAGCCATTTCGAGCAGGTTCAATGCCGTCGGAACGACTTCGTTGTGCCCTTTGTTTTTCAGATACATGTACGGTTCCCATCCGTGTTCAAGAACCAATCCGTCCGCCGGTGCGGAAGAAGAGAGTTTCGCCATCGCATAGAATTCGCCCAGGGCGTTGTAAATGCGGATGGTGTCGCCGTCTTCGATCCCTTTGGCTTTCGCGACAACGCGGTTGACCTGAATCGCAGGAACACCGCGCTGAAGGCGCAGAAGCGTACGTGACGTTTTGTAGTTCGAGTGGATCGACCAGCGCGCGTGCGGCGTCATGAACACGTACGGATAGTCTTTGGACTGAGGACGGATCCCTTCCATGCCGGTGTTGGTCGCAGCACCCATTTTAATGAACAGCTCATGGTCGACGTAGAACGTCTGACGTCCTGATACCGTCTCAAGACGCTCGAACTTGTAGAGGTGATCCTCGTTCGAGTTGAACGGACGATCCGAATACAACGGTGAAGATTTCGCCGCTTTTTCATTGATCAGCAAGAATCCGCCCACTTTGTACATTTTCTCCATTGTCCACGGCTCGTACTGCTCACATTTCTCTAACGCTGCCTGAACCGCCATTTTGTCGGTTCCGAGGTAAACTTCACCCGCACCTTCGGATTCGGCATCCGTGTTGGTGAACTCTTTGTGGAAAATCGTCAGGTCGTGGAAACCGGGTTTCGCAAACTTCGGATGGTCTTTGACTTTCGCTTTAGAGACGTTTTCCGGGCGGTTTGCCAGTTCTTCGAGTTTTTTGGCGAGGAACGTAAACATTGACCACTCATCCATTGCCTCACCGATGTTTTTGATGTTCGCAACCGGCTGGGCAAGGTTGGTGAAACGGTGGTAACCCGGAGAGGTACGAAGGTCGTATACCTCATAGTGCGATTTTGCCGGCAACAGGATATCCGCGAACTGAGCCGCTTCAGACATACGGTAGTCGACGTAAGCGTAGAACTTCGTTTTGTTCAGGAACGCTTTACGGTAATCGGACCCTTTGTTACGACGGAATTTCGAGTCGGCGACGATCAGCGCACAGTCAGGCTGCCACCAAGGTTTCACGACATTTCCGTGCTTGGAAGCCTGGTTTTTCTTGTCGTTTTCACCGTCTTTGAGGAGTTCGGAAAGAACCGCCATGTACTCTTTTTTGCTCATGCCGTTTTGGGCACGTTTGACATCTTCATCACTGAAGTATTTGTCGAACGTCTCAAGGCCGTCACCGAATACGAATTCGCCGACGAAGCCCGAACCGAAACGGGGGTTGTATTTACCGCTGAAGCCCGAGAGAGCACCCAGACCCGAAAGGGTAAATTCATTTTCGGTATTGATACCGCCGTATGGCCCCATACGTCCTGTCAATCCGCAGATAGACGCGATATTCCAGATCGTCATGACACCGTTGAAGTATTTGTTCAACGAGAATCCGGTCGTAATTTCGACCACTTTGGGGATCGCGATATCACGTGCCAGCTGACGAACGGTATCAGGGTGAACCCCTGTAATCTCTTTCGTAGCTTCCGGAGCGAATTTCGCCGCCGATTTTTTCAGCATTTCGAAAACAGTCGTCACTTTACGTGTGTGACCGTGCATGTCTTTGATCGTCCATGTACCTTCGAGCGCCGGTACGATACCCTGCTCGTCAAGACGGAGCGATTTGATGGCAGAGCCTTCGGTACCCGGCATCAGCGCAATCTCGTTTTTCGCCGTGTTCCAGCAGTAGAACTCTTCCATGAATTTGTGGTGATCTTCATCGTTTTTCGCGTGTTCCATGTCGGAGCGGCGGATGAATTTTTGTGTTTCGACATCTACCAGGAACGGAAGATCGGTAAACGACTTCATGAACTCCGGCTTATAGAGTTTTTCGTTCAGGATGACATTGATGACGCTCATCGCGAGGATATTGTCCGAACCGGCTTTGATCGGGATCCACAGGTCAGACGATTTTGCCGTCGCGTTGAACTCCGGAGTAATCGTGATGATTTTCGCTCCGTTGTATTTTCCTTCCCATACGAAGTGGGCATCGGGAATACGGGAAACTGACGGGTTACCGCCCCACATGACGGCCGTATCGACGGTATACATGAAGTCCCATGTACAGCCGAGGTTACCTTCACCGTACGCGATCGCCGCACCCGAGAACATATCCCCGAGGTAAGAAGACGGATAGATACGGATCGCACCCAGCTGTGTCGAGAAACGGAGAGGAGCACCACGGCGCCCTTCGGTCAGAAGACCCGTACCGGCGTGAACCATCAGTTTGTCCGGTCCGCGTTCAGGATCGGTCAGACAGTTGAAAATCTGCTGGCACACTTCTTCGGCCGCTTCATCCCAGCTGATCCGTTTCCATTTACCTTCGCCGCGTTCACCGACCCGTTTCATCGGGTAGAGGATACGGTCTTTCTGGTACATTACCTGTGAATGCTGAACCCCTTTGTTACATCCGCGCGGGTTGAAGTCGGGGATTTTGGCGTTGATAACCGGATAGCGCGCAGACTGGTTTTCACGGGTAACGACACCGTTGTTCGACCAAACTTCCCACGCACAGTTACCTTGACAGTTAACACAGTGGTATGCGAAGCCGTGCTCTTCTTTTTTACCGTATACGAACGAAAATTCGTTGCGGTACATCTCTTCGGTATAGCTGGTGTTCGGGTAGTTGTTTTTCCCGTTTTCCACCGAAACAACATTCGTTTTTGCGAAAAGTGAACCCTGAGAAGCCACCAACGCAGCCGTCATTCCCGATACTTTCAGGAAGTCACGGCGGTTATTATTCATTACTTTTGTCATAGTTCTGCCTTATCGTTTAATCGGAAGGTTCATATCGTTGCCCCAAACGTCCCAGCTTCCGGTGAAGACTTTGACGTTTTTATAGCCGAGGAGCTGAAGCGCCGTAATGTGCTCAGAGCTGCGTCCGGCACCTACGTGACAATACGCATAAATCGTTTTGTCTTTGGTGATGCCGTATTTGTCGTACACTGCCTGAATTTCTGCCGCAGAACGGAAAGAGAGCTTTTTATCCGCATCGGAGATCTGGCTCCACTCGATGAACGTTGCACCCGGAACGTGTCCGCCGCGGGCGACGTTGTCCATTTTACGCTCACCCATGATTTCGCTCATGCTGCGTGAATCGATGATGACGTATTTGGAGTTTTTACCGTTTTTGAGGATGTCTTCCATCGCGTGCTTGACTTCTTCTTTGCCTGCGATGACGCTCCACTTGATCTTTTTGGGATCGATTTTATATTTTTTGGGTTTGACGACCTCATCCCCTTTGACGACGAGAAGGCGTTTTTCGACTTCCGCCATTTTCGCACTCAGCGCTTTGGCGTCCTCGGAAGCTTTTTTGAGCGCCGCTTCGAGCGCCGCTTTGTCCGCACCCTCTTTTTTGAGCGCCTCTTTGGCCTCTTTTTCGGCTTTTTTAGCCGCTTTGAGGTCTTTGTTCAGTGCATCGTACTCTTTTTGAGCCGGATCGATCGCCATGATTGCCGCACGTCCGCCGTTAAGCACTTTGACGTTTTTATGACCGAAGCTGTCAAAGAACGAATAAACACCGGTGGCATTCGGACCTTTGAAATCGTCGTACGCGATAACCGTCATATCGTTGCTGATCCCTTTGCTGCCGATATATTTTTCGGCATCGTCAACACAGCGGTACAACGGTGCGCAGTGCATCTCTCCGTCAATTTCTGAATGGTGAAGGTGGTGAGCGTACATCTCAACCGAACCTTTAATGTGACCGAGTTTATAAATATCTTCGTTATCACCCGATACGAACATCACTTTTGGATTACCGATCAGCTTGACCGCTTCTTCGGCAGAAATCAGGATATTTTTGTTAGCATATCCATCAGCCGCCATCGCGGCTGCTGCCGACAGTGATGCCGCAACACACAGTGTTTTTAGCAATCTGTTCATCCGTGCTCCTTGTTTTTAGTCTGCACACTCAAGCGGTGTGATTAATTACGGAATTACCGCCTCCATTATAGGTTTGGGACTCTTAATTACTGTTAAATTGCCCGTTTTCCCGCACACTCCTATTACAATATGTTACATAGTTATCACATTTTTGAGACATACGATGACTGAGTGTTTTTTTACGTTTTCTTATATACCGCCTATCTGTTTTTTCACTTACGCACGCATATTAATACTTACCATTTAATCACTTTTTGATAGTATGCGATTAACTTTTTAGACTTTTGTTATTTTCAAGGAAAGAGAATGAGCGAACTTACCGTATCCGCCGCAATCGCAGCATCCGATACCGCCAGACTGATAGAATTTTTGGAAGACAAAATGCTCCCCATCGAGCAGGTAGCCCAAATCTATGACGCCTTTAAAACCCACAAAGAGATTGTCGGTCAGGTCGCCATGAACCTCTCTTTGCGCACTTCGGTCTACGAACGTGACAAAGAATACAGCCCCCTCATGGTCGAACTGCTGATCGACATCGCCTCCAACCCGGTCGATATGGGAGCCCGTTGGGCCGTAGCCAAAAACCCCCATACCCCGGTCGAAGTCCTCCGCCATCTCGCAAACGATTCGATCAACCTTGTCCGCGCCCTCGTCGCTACCAACCCCTCGACGCCGCCTGAAGTGCTCGAAAAATTCTTCAGCGACGAAAAGATCGTCCGCGACGGACTTTCAGGCAATCCCAACACACCGGCCAAGCTCCTCAAAGTCCTCGCCGACGACAATGACAAAATGGTCCGGATGCGGCTTGCCGAAAACCGAGGCGCCCCCAAGGAGGTCGTTTCCCTGCTCCTCAACGACGCCGATCCCGATGTCGCCAAAGCGGCCGAAGTTAATCTCGGAGGGCGTGCATGAGACAGCATCACGAACAGCAGAGTAAATATTTTTCTATCGAAAACCATTTTCTCAATACATTTTTTTCCGGCCTCTATCTCAGTGCGGCCGATTTTATGGCACTGGGCCGCGAAATCGGCCTTCAGATGCAGATGCACTCACGGGAAATGCTGATCAAAGAACTTTTGAACAAAGCCGACGAAAACGGCAAGATCGGCGATGTTATCGCATCGATGAACCGTCTTATCGACGAGCGGATCGCTGAGTGCCATCGCCTGAGCCTGGACTATCCCGGAACACGCGGCGCGCTTGCGAAGCTCGCCCAGAAAGCGACGGGAAGCAAAGCGCTGTTGGCCCGCGAAGTACGGGGGAATCCGTATGAACACTAAAGAATTCGAATCGGCTCTTCACGCCCTTGCCTATCCCGGCCTCTCACGCACCCTCGGAGAACTCAAACTCATATCGGAAGTCAAAGTCGCTGACAAGCGCGCCAAAGTCGAGCTTCTCACGGTAAGCGACGATTCCTATCTCACCGTCAAAGCAGCCATCGAAGCGGCTTTTTCCGAGCGCTTCGAAACGCTTGAAATAACCAAAAAAAGCACGGCACAAAAAGACATCAACTACGGCAACAGCGCCGCACCCAACAACCGTGCGCCGTATGCGAAAAACGTCATCGCGGTCACAAGCGGCAAGGGTGGGGTCGGGAAAAGTACCGTGTGCGTCAACCTCGCGATCGCGCTGGCGCAAAAGGGATACAAAGTCGGTATTTTGGATGCCGATGTCTACGGTCCCAATGTTCCCCGACTGACCAATACCGATCTGGAAAAAATTAAATGGAACGATGACAATAAAATCGTCCCAAGCGAAAATTACGGGCTTAAAATCATGAGCGTCGCCCTCACGACTCCCACCTCGGACACTCCGCTGGTGTGGCGTTCCTCCGTTGCCGTTTCTGCCCTGATCCAGTTTCTCGAAGACGTCGCGTGGGGCGAACTCGATTTTCTCGTCATCGACATGCCTCCGGGAACCGGAGATATTCAGCTGACAATGGCGCAGGAACTTCCCATTACCGCCGGGGTCATCGTCACGACGCCGCAGCTCGTCGCCAGCGACGATGTCAGCCGTGCCATCCGAATGTTCCAGGACATCCACGTCCCTATCGGCGGGCTGGTCGAGAACATGAGCTACTTCGTCGCTCCCGACACGGGGACGCGTTACGATATTTTCGGCACGGGGGGAGGCGAACGCCTGTCGCAGCGCTACAATGTCCCTTTACTGGGTCAGATTCCGCTCAATATGGATATCCGCGAAGGTTCGGACAACGGTGAGCCGCCGGTAGCATTGGGGAACGACACGTTAAAAAGCTATTACAGGGAAGTGGTGGAAAAACTTCTGGAGACAACGAAGTTCAGAGTGTAAATTCGTCTCCCGCATCCGAAAGACGCGGGCTACTTTCGGGAGTCAGTTATTTAAAAATCTTCTTCAGATCGTTTTCGATCGCACCCGGAACGGTCGCAATCGTCATAAATTCACTCATCGTCAACAGCGGATAGCTGATCGCGATAAAATATTTTGCGCTGAGCGCCTTGGCTTTGCCGTCCTCGATCAATACCGCCCACGGAAGCAGTTGACCGTTTTGTGTTCCGATCTTCTTGACAAATCCTTTGGTCCGGCGGTCCAGATCGACAAACGCGACATAGCGGTCATCGGAGAGCTTCACGACGGCCGTCGTCCCTTTGGCATTTTGGGCTTTGGCGACGAGATCGGCCGTTGAACCTTCGCCTACGATCATCATGTCTTCATAATAGGGCATCCCGATCATGAAGTTGTATCCGGCGAGTTTGGCGAATTCCCATTTATCGGCAGAATCCTTCAGCGGCCCGAACGCTTTTTCCAACGCTCCAAGGTTAGCTGCGGCAGCCGCATGGCTGTACTCTTTTTGCATAAACGCTTTCCCGAAATAGACGGGGCTGGCGATGCTGATCTGCTTGCGCTCATCGTCAACCAACAGGCGACCGACCGCCGCCAGCCCACGCGTTGCTTTGTCAGCGGAAGCTTTCATCTGCGCATTGGTAAACAGCACCGTCGTTCCGGCGTCCCCTTTGCTTGTTCCGACTACCTCAAATCCTGCAGACGCAAGTTTTGACTTTGTATCCTCTACCGATGCATAAGGAGCGATTTTATACGCCGCAACCTCTTTTTCTGCCGGAGCATTCCCCTCTGTGGAAGGAGAGATGCCCGCACATCCGGAAAACGCGACGACAATTGCCGCTGAAATTAAAGAGAGGAACTTTTTCATAGCTCTTTCGCTCCGAGTTCTTTCATGATTTTAGTAATCTCGACATCCAACGCATTGATTGAATCGACCATTTTCTGATCTTTGATCCCCATAACCGCTGTCCATGTCGCCAGACGCGGCATACCGATCATGATTTTGTTTGACCCTTTTTCGATATACATGTACATTGAACACGGTGCGAACGCACCTGCATCGGGACGCCCCTGGTTAAAGATCCCTTCGGAAAATTTAAAATGGCACAGTGAGTAAACCCAGTACGCATCGAAACGGCCGAATTCGATGTTTGCATCGGTCATCGACGCCTTGATGTCTTTGTACCCGGCGATGATGTACTGGTTCCCCTCAAACGTCTCTTCGAATTTCCCCTGGAAATCGGCGATAGCGGTTTCCAGGCTAGCACCGCGCTCAATCGGGAGTTCAAACGTCATCATCGGCTTGGCCGGAAGTGCGCTGTACTCGGTATATTGGACTTTGCTTCCGATCTCTTTTTCGATCATCGCATCGAGCGCCGGGAACGTCGCGATGAATTTCGCGCGGACGTCCGCATCTTTTACACCCGTGATATCAAGCATGGTCTCAGGCGTTACGTGACCGACGTACGTCTTGTTTTCACCCTGCTTTTTATATACGTGCAGGTTAAACGGACTGAAACCGCCCAGTGCCGGTTCCTTGAGGAGCAACGGCCCGACATCCGCATCTTTCATGACAGAAAAGAATCCAAGGTTGTCCAGATTCGTTCCGCCGTATTTGGTTTTGTACGCGTCGTTGATACGCTCGTGCGGATCAGAGAGGACAAAACCGATAGAGTTGATCTTTTCATTGACCATGCTCATATACTCTTTTTCTTTATCGCCGTCACCGACGTAAAATTTTACCCCTTGGGCACCGAACGCCATCGAAGCGGCAAGTGAAAGTGCCGCAGCACCCATCAAAAGTTTGTTTAGCATTGTTTTCTCCTTCGTTACATCGCTTTTATCAATTGTGATAATCCTCGGATTAAAAGGGGGATATTGTATCACAAAGCCATCAAAAAAACGATAATGACAATTCATAAGGCACCTGAACTCTCATTATCGCTACAAAAGGTGAACGGATTGTGAATCCCCCTGAAGGGGGAAAACAGAAACTTCGATTAGAAGTTGAAGTTAACTTGCATAGAGACAGCGTCTTGACTGTGCTTAGTTGTAGTGGCACCTGTAACACCGGTAAAAGTTTCAGTTGTTTCATCTGCATATACATATGCAACATCCAATGATGTCATTTTGCTGAATGCATACGATGCACCTACAGTGTAGTGGTCTTCCACAATCGCAGGAAATCCAAGTAGATTCAGTGTATTAACAAGTGGATTTGCTTGTTCTTTAATCGGACTAGATGCATGGTTGTAACCTAAACGCAGTGCCCAATTGTCTTGTGCGAATTGATAACCGAAAATATAAACATTTTGGTCTTCCCATTTGAAATCTTTATACCCTTTCGCATCAGACCATTTAATTTTTTTGTAATCAATTGCAAAAGTATGCCCATCCATTGTATATGATGCACCGACACCTATTTCAGCTGGCTGCTCAAGGTCATCTGAACCCAATGAACCCGTGAAATCAAACATTGCTTGCGAAATTTGACCTTTATACGTCATATCAATAGCTGATTTATACGATGCACCAACGGTAAGAGCATCCATTTCATATGCTGCACCAATATTGTATCCAACACCAAAATCCTGCGCAACACCCTTCGTTGAGCTGTAATTAGTTCCATTCGCAAGAAGCATTGGTGTTTGATAGTTAATATCAAGTGACCCATACTGAAGAACAGGCGCGATACCGAAGCTGAATCCGTCAGCTTTGTATGCCAATGGAACCGCAAATTGCATCAACTGCAAATTAGTCATCATATTGAAATTTCCAACACCAGCAGCAGCATCACGATAGTCGGTACCCATACCGGCAACACCGTACATACCTACACCCCACCAGAAATTATCCGATGCTTTACTAGCAAGAGCAACTTCCGGAATAACTGATAAATCTGCATCGCTTTTAATAGAGCCTTGCCCTAGTCCTACATTGGTTTCGACATCCGGCATAAACACTGTTCCGCCGAAAGAAACTTCCGTCCCTTTTACCGACGTAATCAATGCTGGGTTAGAAAGTGCCGTTTCTGCACCATGGCTCATACCGATGCCGATTCCCCCCATACCGCGTGCTTTCGCACCCATTCCGATCAGATGGTCTCCATTGGTTGCAAAAGCGGATGTAGCGCTTAGGGCTACGGCAGCAGCAACTGCAAGTTTAATTGAACGTTTCATTAACTCTCCTCGATAAGTTATAGATAGAGCCTTAAAGGCTCGCTCCTGGCATCATTATAGGGGTGTCAAAATTAATTCAAACTTAACACGAAAATATCACACTATTTTTTTTTCTTATAAATCAAATCATTTTTGTAATATGACGCTTTATTAGTTTTATAAATAGTATATTTATCGTCAAAATCGGTCGGTATCATGCATTACGGTGACATAATGACCCAAAAGGGGACACAAGGGGTAAAAAATGCCTTTTTGAAGAAAAAAAAGATATGTTTAGAAAAGTAACACAGAATGTGACAATTTTGTGATGCAGTAAAGAGATTCGACAAAAATTGTAAGGGTAAGAACAAGGATTGGAAAGTTATTTCTGATTTTAAAAGGGGGTTATGAGTAGAGAGTAACCTTGCGGCCTGGCGGCGACCTACGTTTCCACCCCTGAAAGGGGCAGTATTATGAGCGAAGAGGGTCTTAGCTTCCGGGTTCGGAATGGGGCCGGGCGTTTCCCCCTCTCTATAGCCACC